>Ga0213833_1000233_pt1 | contig 78320 bp, 97 predicted proteins | sample SWATP21_FD_160575 | JGI IMG/M metagenome (GOLD analysis project Ga0213833, IMG submission 160575) | Coastal seawater microbial communities from Marineland, Florida, United States - SWA TP2 #1 | ecosystem: Environmental > Aquatic > Marine > Coastal | place: USA: Florida | collected 2016-08-14
CTCTATTACTGGTCTTTCTATGTAGACACTATGAATGCATCCGGTGGTCTACCAAACAAAGGTGATGTGGAATTAATTGTATCTCCAAACGCAACGTTAAATAATTACTAAGGTGAAAAATGGAACCTGTAGATATTCCTCTAGAAGAGATAAGAAAAATGCAATGGGCTGCTATACGCACTCAACGTGACCGCCTTATTTCTCTGACAGATTGGACCCAAACGTTAGATAGTCCGTTGTCCGATGATAAAAAAGCAGAATTTGTTACTTACCGCCAAGCACTGCGAGATATACCACAAAATGGTGACGATCCTGATGCTGTGGTTTGGCCTGAAAAACCAACCGTCTAACATTTCCCTGTAAGGGATCTCGAAATAGAAAAGGGGTAGCGTTGTGCTATCCCTTTTTTATTGGGTAGTACCATGACCGAGATTACTGAAAAGAACGACATTACCGACTTTTATCCAGTCGATGTAGCCTTTGGTGGTCACATTGTTGACGCATTGGCTGAGCTAGAGCCTGATAGCTGTCCGCACCATGTAAAAGCCTTTCTGCAACGAGACTCTAAGCAGCAAGTGTTTCGTGGGGATTACGACTCACCTAAAGCCTTTATTCAGGCTATCCGCCAGTTCCAAAAACAAACGGGTAGCGACGGCGAACGTAAATTTAATGCAGCACGACTGCCGCTCATCAACTACTACCGCCCTATTGGCTTTCGTAGCGCTTCCGCTGAATATGCTCAGTTCGTAGAGAGCGTGACAGGTTGGGATGATGCACTACTCAAAAAGACCAATATCAGTATCAGCTACCTTGAACTGACTTATCGTATTGTATTTATGGCAAACGATAAGGCGTCAGTAGAGCGCTTGGTTTTGGCTTGGCACATGCATATTGCTCGTCGCCGTGCTGGTGGGCATCGTTTCAATGTCACCTATTCGCTATTTGGTGAAGATATCGACCTCCCCATCACCATAGAAGACTCTCAGACAATTGAAGCCAATAATCTAAGCCACAACTATGCGGATGGTCGTCTTTATGCTGTTGACGTTGAGCACACAGTGAATGCGCCCATCTTGTATGGCAAAGGTGTAGGACACATTAGCCCTATCCGTTGGATGGTAGAGTTCAGACCGCTTGAAGAGGTGTTTGTGTGAGCAGGCATGAACACCAATTAGTCCAGTCCATTGTCTATCATGGTGACGATCATCGCGAAGAATTAGATCTCTCCTTTCTTATCGAAGCGACGTTCGTTGAAACCACAACGTTAGACGGTCCTAAGCTCATAATTGAGTACGACGACAAAGAACAGTTCTTACGTGATGACCTAGCCATCAAAGAAAGAGCGGTGTTTACCGTGGTGCTGTCCGATCCGGTTAATCAAGATGCACTTAACTGGGAAACGGATTGGGTAGTCATGACAATGCCAGCCAGTGAGGGCGGTACCATTACCTTTAACCTGCTTTTAAAGTCGCTCCATGATCTAAAGCAGCCATCCCCTAACGCCCGATTTTTCGTTAAAGAGCCAGTAAGCAAGGTGTTACGTCAGCTTGTGCCTGATCTGCCCTTAGATGTAGGTACGTTTCCTATAAGGCTGGATTTCCACTTATTACCGGCGCAGCGTCCGTCACGTTTGATCAGACAAATGGCAAAAGAGCTGGGCGCATTGGTGTTTATCCGTCGCGGCACACTGGTATTTCGCACCTTAAAAGAGCTGCAGGAACGAGCACCAACGTACCTTTACCACTACAACGACACTCGCCAGCAATACCAGATTGCGCAGTACACCTTACCCAATGACAGCTCATTGATTGAAGATCTGATACAGCGTCGTTTCGTGGGTTGGGATGACAAGAAAGGCATGGTGTATTCCGGCAAGTACTCGGCAGCGCCTATTGAGCACTCAGGCGTAACCAGCAAGTTTGTATTGGATAACCTCAGTAAGATCCCTATCCCTGTATTGGACGCTTATATGCTTGGAAATGGCGGTTTAAGAGCTGGGGATGTAATAGAGATTGTCTGGAACCGTTCAGATCTCGAAAGACCGATAGATGAGAGCCTGCCAACACTGATTGTGATTGGTCTCGCTGCGCATAGTTACAAAGGTAAAAAGTATTACAACCGTATCAAAGGGATACTAGATAAACACTAATTAAGTATTTAAAGGGTATTCAATGGACAATCCAGCCGATCTCCTGCTACAACGCCCAGAGCTAGAAGCCGTGGTGGTTAGTGTGCAGGACCCAGATAAACAAATGCGCGTACAGGTGCGTGTGTTTGGTGTTTTTGATGACGTGCCAGACGACAAACTGCCGTGGGCGACATATAAACTACCAATCGGTGCTCGTATTGGGCAAGGTGACTTTACGCCGGTTCAAACTGGCGATCTGGTTTGGGTAGACTTCCCGTATTACACACACGGCAAGAAAGACACTCGCAGACCTCGCATTACTGGCTCAGTGCATCATAACCCTGATGGTATTCCGAACCTCCCGCCTGAAGCGTTTGAAGGAGAGGGGCGTTACCAGCATAAGCGCAGCCATAAAGAGTCAAAGCCATCACCACAGGGTTATCACGAAAGCAAAGTGTATATCTTGCACGGCATGATGTTCGAGGTGGAAAAGGACAGCGTGTATCGCGTAACCCACATGCCGACAGGGACCGCTTTTGAGTTTGATGCTCGGGGTAACTCCATTTTGCACGTTGAAGGCGATAGCCATCACTCAACCACAGGAGCCATGGAAAACCATGCAGGAACCAACCTGAATGAAAGTGTTGGCGGATTCTGGAAGATAAAGGTTGAAGGTAGCGCTCATGTCGATGCGAAAAGCGTTCACTTCAACCAAGGCAAGGGCGATCAGAACACATTCAGAGCGTGTGACTCGTGCATTATTCTCGGTGTACCGCACGGGCAAGGCTCACAAACCGTATTTACAGGAGATTAGCATGGCATTGAAAGGGCAAGAGTCCATCATGGCGGAAAACATCATGGACGCCTTAGAAGCTGCAGGATTTAAACCACGAGCACAAGAGGCGGTAGGCGCTAAGTTTTGGACAGCTGTCAGTAAAGGCATTATCGACACCATTGTGAGCGAGTCAGAAGTGGAAGTAAAAGGCGGTGGCTCATACGGTGGGGAAATGGCGAAAATCAAATAAATCCCATTGCTTTAAATTAAATATAATCTCGTTATGTCAATAAGGGGGTAATTCTAGGAATTGCGCCCTTTTGTTTTGCGGTTTCCCTACTTGCTAAAAATCGGTTGTGTCAATTAGAGGCGCTGATTATCCCTCTCCTGAAAACTAAAATTTTTGTGTTGATGCTGGGTATTAGCGCTCTTGTTAGCCTCTTCGCTGAAAAACCATGTTTGAAGCACCAAAGCCGGTGCGCAAGTCCAATAAGGAAGAGACAATGGGAACTCCTAGCACAGAACAGGCGTACCGCGAACAGGTCGCTAAAATCAACGACAATGCTTCACAGCTTGCGCAGCACATTATCCATCCTCAAATGGAGAACGGTGAGATCATCACCGACAGTGCAGCTCGCAACGAAGCTATTGTTCAAAGCCTTAACGGCTCCATCTTCGATAATGCAGGCGAAATGTCGAGCATGATTGCAGGTTCTGCGGCGAATGCTGTTCGTCACTACCATGCAATGCACGGTGAAATGCCGTCTGCAGAACTGATGTCGTCAATGCACAACAGCATTTCAAACATGCTGGACCCGAACACAGACAACCCTCACTTAAAAGCTATTCTCGATAGCGCAGGTGATGGCTCTATGAGTGCATCGGAAGGCATTATCCAACGTAACCGTATGGTTGCTCTGGTTGTGCCAGTTCAACTGATGATGATCACCAATGATATGGTGACGCACATCCCTGCGAACTATAACAAGTCTGAAATCTTCCGTATCAACCGTGTTGCTGGCTCTACATTTGGTGATCTAACCGAAGGCGACCTGATTGACGTTGATTTTAACGGTCAATATTCGTCTATGGACCAACGTCACCTGATTGGTAACGGCGATGGTACCGAAGTGAACTTTAACTTTGATATTGCATCGGTTTCTAAAACTATGCCGTTCGTCAAAGGTAAAGTGCGCATTCTTGTTGATCGTATGCCAGTAGGCGGTGATGACGGTAAAGGCGGCATCTTCGGTAAGTTCGTTGACGCAGACAGTGACACGGTAACATTTACGGGCACAGTGAATTATCAAACTGGTGTGATTGCTTTGAAATTCTCGAAAGCACCTAAGACCGGTATTGAGATCCACACCATTGCGGATATCTCGATCGAGAAAGACCCGTCACTTATCCCGACCGTTGAACACGAAATGGTCAGCTATGAACTGTTCCCGCACGAATCGGCGCTGGTTAGCTCTAACTCGATTCAGTCTCAGTTCACTGGTAAGCGTGAATACAACATTGATATCGCAGGTATGCAGCTGGCAACAGCCCGTAACCTAATGGCTGCGGACAAAGACCGCAAACGCCTAAACGATATCTATTTCTACGCAAAAGGTGAGAAGACGTTTGATCTTACTATTCCGTCTGGTCTGTCTTACCGCCAACACTACGAAATGATTCAAACCATTTTGTTGGCAATCTCAACTGAGCTGATGAACCGCACGAAACGTAGCGGTCTGGTTGGTCTGGTTGCAGGTCGTGAAGCGTCTCGTGTGCTCAAGTCGCTAGGTGCGCCACACATGGTATATGCGCCTAACTATCGCCAGCTACCACAACCGCATTATGTCGGTACCGTCTTTGGCTACAAGTTCAAAGAAGACCCTCACATGCCTGACCCATGGAAAATCCTGTGTTATGCGAAAGGTCGTGAACACGGTGATGCAGGTTATGTGGCGGGTGATGCAATTTCTGCAATCAACTACGCACACAGCATCGGTCGCAACCTGAAGCACGAAAACACGCTCTATGAGCTGGCATATCGTGACCTTCACCCTCACAACGGTCGTGACTGGTTCATGTGGTTGCGCGTTATCCCTAAAGCGTAATTGCTCCACTGGGCGCTGCTTTGTAGCGGCGCCTATGTCATTTAACTAAGCAGGAATTTGTCCATGGCAACCACAAAAGCAAACACCCGTACTCGTAAGTCAGCAACAGATAACAAAGGTACTGAAAGCACTGGCGATAAAACAACAGAGACTGAAGTTGTTGTAACTGACGACACTGAAACCACAGGTGCAGGTGATGTAGGTGCTGGTGATTCCACTGGTACGGAAAGCACTGGCGATAAAAAAGATACTGACGGTGACGACAGCGACACAGGTACTCAATCAGACGGCAATACCGACACAGGCACTGAGCAGGTTGAACCGGAAGAAGAGACGACGCTTCACGTCTTGCTGACTAACAACAGCGTATCTGGTCACGAAATCTTGCGTGCTGACGGTAGCGTTCTGGCTATCGACGGGCATTGCAAAGATCTACCAATCACGACAGACAAAGAAGAGCTGGTCGCTATTCAAACCGCTCTTGCTAATAAGCCGTGGGTGGAAATCAAACTTAAAGCGGAGTAATTCAGCATGTCTGGAATGATCAGCCAATTTATTACCGAGGCGGCGGGTATTGCCGTTCTGCCGCCAATTGATAACAACTACACCACTGGTGGCGGCGATGTCGCAGTAGGTGCGTGTGTTGTTATTGCACCAAAAGGACCAGTAGGTAAAGTCATCACTGCAACGGCAGAAGACTGGGAAGATCTACTTGGTCGCCCACTGCCAATGAATCAAGGCACAAAAGCAGAAGGTTTACGCCAGCTGAAAGATGCACTTGATGATCTTCAGTACTGTCACGTTATCCGTGTTGTAGCGGATGATGCGAAATACCCATCTATTGCGCTACCAACAGCGGCAGAAGGTGCGGCGGTGAAATCATCACATGCTTACGGCACCTCATTAAGTCTCGCCAATGGTCATTGGTTAGCGGTTTACCCTGTAGATGGCGACCCATCAACTAAGCGCCGCATGGCGATCAGTGACGTCGATTCAGCGACTGAACGATTCACTCTCTCGTTCCAAGAGCAAATCAGTGGCGAGTGGCAATCCATTCAAGGCGAAAGCTACGTTGTAGGCGTGAGTGTGGATGATGTGGACGATTCAGGTCTCACGGCTTATCTGCCAAACGTATTGGAAGAGCGTGCGTCTCGTTTCCGTGCAGAAATCGCTACTACCGTGGACTTCTCTGTTGTTAAAGCCAGCGAAGAAGCCTTTGAAGGTGGTACCAATGGCGGCGATCCAACACTGGATAACTGGAAAGCAGCGTGGGACTTGCTAAAGACAGATGATATTGACTTCAATCTGTGTTTTGCAGCGGGTAACTACGAGCCAGCAGCGATTGCTCACATGATCACCATTGCTGATGGTCGTCTGGCGCAATTCCGCTTCGATGTGCCGCCATGGTTAACAGAAGTTGCAGCTAAGCAGTGGCTGGCAGATGCAAACCTTGAGTCTTATCAAGCGTCTTGTTTCCACTATCCATACAAAGCTACCGACGAATGGTACGGCGGTAAGAGTGTATGGGGCTTATCAGGTGCGGCTACCGCTGCAAAAGCCAAGTGCTTTGCAACGCCAACAGGTCACGCTGCAGTCAAAGGTGCGCACTTTACCGCAGCCGGCGAAAAACGCGGCACAATCAATCGTCGTGGTATTGAGCCACTTCATCTAACAGGCAAGCTGCAACCAACTGAGCTGGTCAAAGCTCGCATTAACCCTGTCGCAAAAGGCAAGGTGATTAATGACTGTCTGAATATCTGGCACAAGAACAACTATCTTCGCTTTGAGCACACAACGGCAATTCTCAATGACCTTTGTCATGAGTTTTTGCAAGCCGCTGCCGTGGTTCAATTCGAGCCTGATGGTTTTGTGTTGGAGAACTTGCAAGAGCTTGCAGATAAGATCTGTAAAAAGCGCTATGAAGCCGGCGCGTTCGTTGAGCCTCGCAATCCGAATAAAGACGGCAAAAACCCTTACCGTATCACACTGAAACAAGTTGAGATTGATTACTGGCACATTGAAGTTGCCTACGCTCAAACCGGTGTGGCGCGTCGTATCGCAATTCAACCTCGCTTAATGGCGTAATGGAGTAAATATGTACGGAACAGGTTATCCATTTGGTGGTTCTGATCCTGTGTTTGATTCAGCTGGCGTTATGCCAGCTGTTAAGAAGCCTCAGAGCAACGAATACACTATCCCTGATCAAATTCTGGATGATGCCAGTAACGATCTAGGTGAAAAGCAAATTCGTGCTAACGCAATGGCAGCAGCACTGACATGGCTGGAAGACAATGACGCCAGCTATTCAAACTTTGAAGCTATCGTTGCCGGTCTTGCTGATTTGGATGAAGACGGCGAAGTTACTGAGCCGGAAGAAGAACTTTTCAACGAGATCTTAACCATGGCAGCGGACTCGCTGGTGGAACTAGGCGCGAATGCTGCCAATGTTGAAAGCTTTATTGACAGCGAAAGTGAAGAAGCGGGTGAGAAGCTACATACCTACCTGAACGACAAGTTATCTGAGAATGAGAAATCAGACGATGAGTTGATCACCGAGTATGCAGTAAAAGCCAAGCTTGTGCTCGATGCCACTCAGCGAGTGGTCCGTAATGGCAAGGTGAAAGTCATTAAAAAGCCCCTGAAGAAAAAACGCCTCTCTTCGGCTCAGAAAGCTGCATTGAAGAAGGCTCGCCGCAAGGCAAATAACTCAGGTGCGCGACGTAAACGTGCCAAATCAATGAAAGCCCGTCGTCAGCGTAACATGTAATGGCGAAAGTGTGGCAATCAGCGGGGGCGAGGACCGTTGGGAACAATGATCCAAAAGTCAGCCAATACCTCAAATGCTGGATAAAGCAGGGTAATACCTGCGTTGTCGGTGTCATTGGGGAAGGTACCGCAAAAGAGCTGAATGCCAACTGGAATAGCCCTTTCGAGGGCGATTCTGTCGGCTCTAAATTCAGTAAAGCCGGTGGCGTTTTACAGACAGGTGCTGTAACCGACGCTACCAATGGCATGACGTCAGTCACAACCCTCTCAAGCCGTCAGGTTTGGGAGGGCAACCAACCTCATGCATTCCCGATAACGCTTTCGCTGTATGCGTTATCTGACCCTAAAGCTGAAGTGGAAGACGCCATTATGGAGTTAGAGCGGATGTTCTCTCCTGAAGTCAACGCGATCTCTCCTGTCGGCAACCCTGTAGGGGATGGTAATGCGGTCGGTCGAGTTCCTAGCTCTGTCATGGTCAACATTGGTCGCAATGTCGTGCTGAGTGGTTGTGTGATTGAAAGTATGTCAGCACCGTTGGATGGTCCTCGCAGCCGCGATGGGTACCTGATGAAAGCTGATATTCAATTAATGATTCAATCTGAGGCTATGCTAAATCGTTCTCAGATCCCTTCAACTTACGGTTAATTGGAGCTAAACAATGGCTGTACCAAATGCAAAAGGGAACGTCGACTTACTGCGACAAGCCCATAAGAAAAACGTCGCACTCGGTGAGCGTGCGGTTGCATCGGATTTTACTGTCACAATCCGAGAATACCCGCAACTCTCAGCGTTGATTCGTACTGCTCAGCTGCCTGAAGAGAAGCGTGGTGAGCCAGTGGAAGACCAAGGTCAATATGGTCAAGGCTTCCGTCAATACGGCGCAACTAAGCGTGATGGCGATATGGCTGCTCAAATTGTTGAAATCAAGCGTGGGGATGTCCTAAAGACCATTGCCAAGATTGTGGACAACAAGGAGTACGTCAATATTGAGGTTCTTCTAGACGGTGAAGATGTCGAGAAAAAGGGGTATCTACTCGAAGATGTAATGATCGCCGCAGACCCTGCCGATCTAGATACAGAGAATCGCACCGGAACTGTTCGTATTCCTGTAACTTTCCAATACAACTGGTTTGAACGCATCGGAGGCTATGCAGGATGACGCCAAACGCCCTATTAGAGCGAGTCAAAGGGCAGTTTGTAACCCTTTACCATGACGAGCCAGAGAAACTTGAAGCGCTGCTTATTCAGGCGCTTAATGAGTATCAGGATAGGGCAGGTGTGATCCGGTCAGTTACCGTGACATTGGACCAACAAAAAGCTGGCGGTATTCCGGTACCGCCACATTTCATGACCGTTGTGACCACAAATGACGTTGATCAGGTATGGCATGAAATAACAACAGATGATGACACGCTTAATGTTGTTACAACGGATTACAGCGTAGCACCATTCAAAATCCAATATCTCGAAGCCATAAGTCAATACGACTTAGAAAGTGATGAACTGCCGGCTCATATCACGGGGATGCTGCAAAAGTATCTCAAAGTCCTTATCGAAATCCCTAACACAGAGCGTGAACAGTACTCACGTAGCGCTGCAGGCTTACCACTTGATGGAATGCCACAGTTATCAGAGCTGCACGAGCGTAAACGCCAATTAGAAGAAGAAATGGAAGAGTCGGGCAATATGCTGATGCCTTCCATGTTGCTTTAGGAGAGCGGTCCATGCGCCATAATGACGTTTCAATCGGTTCCCCCTTATATTTCTACCAGATCACGCCAGAGGGACCGCTGGTGGGCGAATGGTTAACTTGCACAGTGACAGGGGAGCACGAGCAGGTTTGGCTCGTAAGTTACGAGAATAGAGTCTACGCCGTCGATAAGACCACATTAGTCAGCGAACGAACCGCTTTCTATACCCAAAAAGCGACTGAGAACGAGCCTAAAGGGCGTTACGCGCTCTCTGAGTCATTACGCCAGTTCTTTATGGCTAATCGTCACCACAACATGCCTTATCCTCTGATTCGACAGATGTACGACGTGGTGAACAACCATATCACGGGAGCAGCTGATGGCAGCTGATTTCAATCGTGAGAAGTTGCTGGTTAAAAAGATGGTTCACACCTATTTCCAGCATCAATGGCAATTTCGCCTAGAAATCGAAGAGCAACCGCTAGATTTTGAAATTTTCATTAAGGACGTGACCTACGGACCTATCGAGTTGGAATATGAACCTGTCAAGGTGGGCGTAAACCAACTGCAGTTTCCTACTGGCGTTATGCCTGTCTCTATCTCAATGACTGTTAGAGATCATGATGATGAGCGGATCCACAAGTGGTTTGCAGAGTGGACCAGCAAAGTGGCAAACGGGGACGGTACCGTGAATCCACCGTTTAACCCTGAGACGAAATGGATCAGGGACTGGAAAAAATACACCCTGCTCCATAAGGGCACGGGCTTTGAAGAAGTGTTGTCTGAGACTTACCCAGTCGCACCGGTACAGCTAGGGGATGTCACACAAAGTTATTCTGAGCATTCTTTTAAAGAGTTCCCTCTGACCGTTATCCAATTCCGGAGTTAATCATGTTTGCACCGTTTTCATTACCCAGCAAGCCGATAAAGCAAGTGCTCATTAGAGAGGCAACTACGGCAGAAACACTGGATTTTTGTGATGTTTTGCCAGAGCACGAAGAAGCGCTAACCACTAAGTTTCTGAACACCATTCAAGATAAGGAAGCATTCTCTGACTGTTTGGGGTGGACCGCTGAGGATCGTCGCCTAGCACTTTTCTGGTACTGGATTCATACCACTGAAGACACCTTTGTTTCACTGGATTATGACTGTCCTCACTGTAAACAACCTCACACTCATGAATTTGACATGCGTGATTTAGCGGAGGGTTATCAAGAGATTAGCGGTCTAGCAAGTCGAGATCTGACTTTTGAAGGTCGAAAGTTGGTGATTTCACCGTTAACAGGTAGCCATATGGAAGAGCTTGAGAATATGCGTCTTGCTCTCATGGTAGAGAAAGAGGGTTCGCCAGCAGCAGTGCGAAAACAAGCCGAGATCCGCTTCCATAAGCTCAAGTCAGCTTTGTATATGGCAGATGACCATGAAAAAAGCGCTTACAAGCGAGACGCAAACCTGAATAACTGGCTACGTGAGTTGCCAGAAACCAAGTATCAAACGCTGCAAGTGCTGGTCAATGATGCGTTGGCAAGTATGGTGCATGGTTTGCCGAGTAAAGTCATGGATGATGGCAAGATTATGTTGCGGTCGCCTAGTCATATTTGCCCTACCATCAAGACCAAAGAAAACAAGGAGGTGACAACTGAGTTGTTGCTTCCCTTTCGGAATTACAGCCGGATTCCGCGAGTATAGTAGTCGTTCTTGGGATGTCATGCTCAATGAGCTATCCCTTGATGCTGGTCAACCGATCGACAGCCTGCTTTGCTCTCCAAGAAGCCGTGTATTGACCATGCATAAACGTTATAGAAAGGCAGGGCAGTCGTGACCACCAAAGACACTCAACAGACCGAAATTGTCGTAGACCCAACTCAACTGTCACCTGTCGATCAGGTGACAGACAAAGCACAGCAGGCAGAAGACTTCCAACCGAAGATCATAGCCATTCTTGATAAGATTGAGTCCAATACGTCTGCTTTACTTCGCCGTGAGTCTATTGCTGGTGGCAAAACCAGTGTACAAGCGGCTTCAAGCTCGAAAACTGCTACCAATACAGTATTAGATAGATACCAATCAAGCACCAATAAAGCACTTATTAGTCAGGTGGTAACATCCACTGACACCACATTGTCTCAAGGTAATGTCGCCCCTCGTTCTGCCAATAAAACACAAGCTCATGCGCTCGCAGGTGAAAACAAAACGCCGGATACGTCGATTCAGCAATCGAAACATGAACAAAGCCATAAAGAGCTTACTCATGAGCAGAGAAACGCTATAAGCAAGCAGCGTAGCAATGCAAGCGTCATAGAGCAGCAATACCAAAAGAGCGAACAGTCCAACCAAATTGCGGATGTGACGTCGGCAAGCTCAACAGATAAGGTTTCCCAGAAAGATCAGGCAGACCATCAAACACTAAGCCATGACAAGCAATCGCCCCAGTCTAGTGTGGATGTAGCCCCAACTGGTCAAAATAAGCGTAAACCTGATGCTCGTACCAAACAAGAACCGACACCGGTTAAGCAAGCCGTACCAATCTCAAACAATGAAACCGCTTCTCAGGGTGAAGCGCCCAGTGCTACAGCAAGCCAACAGGCACAAGAAGAACAAAAGGAAAAGCGGGAGCGATCTGGTCTATTAAAAACCGTTGGTGATGTCTTTAAAAAAGCAGCAGAGGAAAGAGAAGAGCTTGAAGCTGGTGATACAGCGACTGACGCTGCAGGCTCTGCTATGGGTGGCTCTCTCTGGGAGGCAGCAAAAGAAGTCAAAGAAGCCACTGATGATGTAAAAAACAGTTCTCTTGGTCAAAAAATCATTGAGAAAGTCACCGGAAAGAAATCAGACGAAGACGAAGAAAGTGATACCTCGACACCGAAAGAAGCGGTTGCCAAAGAGAACAAGAAAGGACCAGTCAGGGATGAGCGTGGGCGTTTTATTAAGCAATCAGAGGCGACTTCTGTTGTAAACCAGCGAAAAGAAGATACCCATAAAACACTAAATCAGTATCAATCAAATACTAGCAAGCAAAGTGAAGGTTCAGAAAACACTCTATCTCAAAAAGACAGAGAGACACATGCAACTGCAAGCGCACAAAATATTGATGGTCATAGCAATAGCAAGGTTCCAACGGCGAGTAAAAACACTCATGTAGTATTAGATAGATACCAAACTAATACACACAATGAGAGAGATAGAACTACCGAAAAGAAAACGAACACCTCGCACATTCCTGAACGTTCAGAACAAACTCACCGTGAGGTTAACTCACATAAGCAAGCTAGTGTGACGTCTGCCAATGTCGTAAAGGAAAGAGAGCAAGTCCGCAGCAATGAAGCTATTGCGGATCGTCTTGATGAGCAGGTAGAGCTTTCTCAAGACCAACATAAGGAACTGATTAAGACCATCGAAAAGAAAGAGTTCGGCGGCGAATCTGGCGGCTCTCTAATGGATAGCGTTAGCGATCTAACAGATATGTTTGGTGGTGGTGATGGCAAAGAGAAAGGCGGCAGCAAGCGAGGAAGAGGCAAAGGTAGAAAAGGTCGACTAGGCTCGCTGTTTGACCGCTTAAAGGGAACTAAATCAGCTTCAGCCACAAATGCTTCTGCTCTAAAGTCAGCTCCAACAAGCCGTCTTGGTAAAGTTGCACAAGGCGTAAAGAATGCAACCGGAAGCTTAGCCAATACAGGGGTAGGTAAAGCAGCTGGTGGCGCACTCAAAACCGTGGGTTCCGTTGCCAGCCGTGCAGCAGCCCCAGTCGCAGCATTAGCGACTGGATACTTTAAATATAACGAAGTTAAAGATAGAGAAGATCTCACAGGCTCTCAGAAAGCAGTTCAAGTAGGTGCGACAACCGCTGGATCGCTAGGAGGTGCAAGTGCCGGCGCGGCTATGGGTGCGGCTATGGGTTCCGTGGTCCCAGTAGTGGGGACATTAATCGGTGGTTTATTAGGTGCCGCAGTTGGTGGATGGCTGGGAAGCAAGGGAGGTGATGTTGTTGGCGAAGCAGTCAGTGACAGAATGGAAGGTACTGATGGTAAAACACGCGCAGAACGTGAAGCGGAAGCGCTGCAGTCTGCCGAGAAGTCCTCTGAAAGCGCTACAACCAACACAGACAACACGGATAACTCTGAATTAACGACAAACAACAATGAGTCAGCGCAGGCGCTCGCTACCAACAGCAAAGATCAGATGCATAGTACGAATGCCAGTGCTGCAATCAGCTCACAGGCGTCTGAAACCACAGTAATGCCAGAGCAGCTGAAAGCAACATTGCCAGAGATAAGTCCGTCAAAAGCAGCGCTTCATCAAGCGACAACGAAAGAGACTCGAACGGAAAAGACTGAGACTGTCGCTAAAATTGATGAGAAAAAACTAGGTAAAGCTATCGTTGATGCCATGAACAAATCACAGCAACAAAGCGGTGTTAGTGCAGGCTCTTCAGGTCCTCGTTATGCTGCCTCTCAATCAAAATCAGCTTCGGTGCCAGCCCCGATTAAAACCGAGTTTGAAGATAAAACTCTCGTGTTGATGGCACATGACAGGATCTAAGTATGGAAGAACTTAATCACCTACTCAATGTTGATAGCACAGGGCTTGCCGTCTCTTACGATGGCAAAGCCCTCAATAACAATATTGAAGAGTGGTTTGATAACCCAGAGCATACTATTGCAGACAACCCCGCATGGGGACATAACTTGGCGCCGTTTCAGTTCTGTGCACAAACAGAAGATGATGCAGTGATGATGGAAATGGCAATCGTGGAAAAGTTACCCCGTGACGTCCAAGGCGTTGTAATCAAGGGGATCCGAGTGACCTTTCCTGAGCTTGATCTCTGCCGCATTGTCATTAGCCATCAATTCGGCTTGTTCGATAACAATATTCCATTGAGGTAGCCAATGAGCAATCTTGAAAACAAGGCAGAAGCACGCGCTTCCTTTACCGACATTATCCGCAAAAAGCCGGTATTAGAACCATTGGCAGATAGTCAGGTAATGCAGGGGATAAACACCTTCCAAAACCTCGCCTTGGAATATGCCATCCATAAACTCGAACGGGCGGTCCAAGAGGGGTATTTGAGTACTGCCTATAATCGCAGTTCAATTCTAGCGCTTGCTGAAGACCGACAGTACCTACCTCGTAAGGCTGCACCTAGCCGTGGACAGATCCGTATCAGAAACAAACAGAGCCGAGATCGCAGCGTCATGGCGCATTTCCCTATTGTTTCTGAAGATCAGGTTTACTACATGATTAACGAAAGTGTTCGTGTGGCAGCTGGTGGAGAGGTCGTTGTTGAAGGCTCTCAAGTTAAGCAGCATGAACTATCGTTCGTTGTGGAGAAAGAGCAACCCTTCTTAGAGTTTGAGTTTGGGCGCTCTATCAGTGTTAACCTGCATAAGTTCAGAGTATTTGTTGATATGGGAAGTGGCTATGAAGAATGGCTACCTACCAATCGCTTTCGCAACGCTCGCGCTGATAAAGTGTTTGATGAGTTTTACTCGCATACCGATCAGGTAGGGATCCGATTTGGCAACAATATTTTCGGACTTATCCCAGCAAAAGACTCAAAAGTAAAAGTTGAGCTATGGCTAACTGAAGGTGACACAAAGTTAATGCCAAACCAACCACTGACGCCAGTGGATGATGACGCAGAAGACATCGAATTTGAAACTGCCTCCGTCTTTACTGGTGGCGCTGCCAGAGAAGAAACAGATGAGCTACGCCGTAATGCGCTTTATTACCCGCTCTATGACGACAACCATGTTTGGGATGATGATTACCTGTTCTTTATTAAGCGCCACTTTCCTGAAGTGATTTGGGGTAATGTATGGGGAGAGGCAGAGCAAGAGAAAATGGATGGTCAACTAAAGCTGGAGAACGTCAATAAGATCTTTCTTTGTGTTTATGCGCCGAACAATGACGCTATCGGTACCGAGATTGCTGCATACATGAAAGAGAACATTCCCCAATTTAACCGCCGTTACCAGAATGTCCCTGTAGATGCTCAGGCATTTACTGCCAAGATCACTGGCAAGCTTTTACGCAGCGTTACGCTAACCGATGCCGAGAAGTTAATCAGCGATACTCTTTGGAACAACTACGGAAAAGACGCTTCAAAGCGAAAGGCAAAAGCCCTCAAACGCGATCTTTACCGTCTGATGAATAACTTAAACATCTTTGAGAGTGAAGATGACATTGATATTGAAATTCTAGGTAAAGCAGAGCCAGAAAACCTCAAGCAAATGATATACATCAATCTTGAAGCTTCCATGGGGATGCTTGACATAGATTACACAAATAACGCTAAGTTAAGTATTTACTAGATACCGATGTAACACCTAATAAATACTCGCCATAGGTAAAAAATCTTTTTGTCGTGGCGGGTTCTTGCCTTAAACCGTACCCTCATTCGAGATTTAGAGTGAGGTTTTCCTGTGGCTGAAAAATGGTTAGTTGAGCGTCTTACAAAGAGCAAACAAGGCTCTCCCCAATGGGTAGCGCTTGCTGAAGCATTGGAAGAATACTGGGATACCTATTTTTTCAGTGAACTCCAAACATTTGAAGATAGTAAAAACATCTTCACTGCCAACGATGAACATCTAAATAAGAAAATTGCCGAGTTTGGTGATTATTTTGATACTGCCTTACCCATCGACTCTTCAGGTAAGCGGCTGTCTATTTCTTGGCAGCGAGCCAACATTCATGAAAAAGACACTATCGTTCCTTTCGTGAATGCCTTGTGCGTGAACTTCGCAGGGCTTGGTGTGACATGGGAACCTCTCTACTCCAACCGCAGTCAAGCGTACACCTTAGACAATCTATATACAGAGCAAGAGATCCAACTAAAACAGTGGGAGCTAGATGATTTCTGGATGACCTCTCGGGGCAAGATTGCAGTTGATCTCAAGCATCTTCATCAATTGGGCATGGCTAAAGAAACTTTTATTGCCATAGCTCAACGAGAAATTGAACGATTACGCCCCTCTCATATCGTGTATGACGGTGAATATTTCATTCTAACCATCAATTTCAACTATGAGCCGTTGGGTTATCACGTTAAGCGCCAGACCATAGCCGAAAAAGGCGGCTGTATGTTCTACCGCTTAACGGCTTCTTTTGATGAGCGACCAGCTGACGTACCTTGGTTAGATGAAAGCCCTTTATATGTCGAGCATGTTCGTGGAGTAACAACCAGCCAAGTTGACTTTTCTCTGGGCAATATTTCATGGTCCCTTGATTTGTTCGTTGATTTGGGCGATCGCCGTGTACCACTTGCGGGGAAAGAAGGCGACGTAATCGGGGCGTTGCAGGAAATATCAACGATTGAGCGTTCTGTTCCTATTGAGCATGGGTTTATGCCTATGGATGGTGGTGCTCTATCAGCCGTCCGTTATCCATGCTTGACGTTCAATATGCACTATCAATTTGATGCGATGCCAGCAGACAGCGTTCCAACAAACGATCCTTTACACGGGCAAAGTCGAATGACGATTAGACCTGTCTGGATGAGTTATCAACTGGGGGCGGATTGGTCCCTTGATTTGTTTGTGAAGACACAAGACGGCACTGCAGCATTATCTGGAAAGGAAGGCGATAAACTTCCGCCATTTAAGCAGCATCGAATCCAGTTACGCTCATTTCAAACGGAAGTGAGCCAGCATGGCTGTATTCAAACGAAGCAAACGCAGTCATCTTGTTCCATCGCTTACAGCGCTCAAGCTGAATGCACGGTCAGAGAGTACCCCTCTTTGCCTTTTGAGTTAAAGCAACCAACAGAGATAAACCAAAATCCATGGCTGGGGTTTGACGAAATCCCAGCTGATTTCGCACCGTTAGACACACCACTTTGGAATTAGCGCTATGTCGACAAACCAACCATGGCAGATTGCAGAGCTACTGCCTCGTTTTTACGAAAAAAATGCTCTCTCAATTGCAGGACTGGCGAAACAGTTCAAGATCGTTAAATTTAAGTTTGGTCATGATCCGTTGCTGGTGGATGACAGCAAAACCCCGCCAGCACTCTCACCATTCAATGCAGCAGAAAACGATATCAAAAACGTTTTCTTTGAAGGGACCATTAATCCTGCAGAAGATGTTGTTTGGGCTAATGGGCGATTACTATTCCGCTGTATCATGCCTGAAAATACCTTATCAGAGCCGAAGCAATACAGCCAAACCGGCTTATATGACGATGACGGGGACCTGGTTGCCGTCAGTATTGATTTGCCAGATTGGGTAACACCTGAAGAGGGCATTAACACACACCCATACGTTAACTTCCCTATTTCCGGAGAGTAATGGATGAATACATACCCACAACAGCCAATGGACGACTTGAGAGTAGACACAGCATGGCGTGAAAACTTCTCGGGTGCGTCCATGAACCAAAAGTTACAGGGGTTACTACCTAAAGGGGTTTACTCAGGCTTTTCGGTCAAACCAAAGACGGGGCTAACCGTCGAAGTCTCAGGAAGTGATCAGAATATTGCGGTTCTTGAAGTCGGCACTTATTCACTGACAGCAAGAATGCCAAACAATGTTACCAAGCAGGTAACATTGACTGCAGGTAAAACGCAATATGTGGTGCTCGAAGCACAATATGCACTTCACCAAGCGTCTTCTGTCGGTATTTACGTTCGAGATAGCGTGCCGAGTAACGCTATCATGTTGGCTAAGATTACGCTTCCGTCAGGGGCAACATCTGTCCCTGTAGACAGCATTGAGCAAGCATTGCCATCTAAACCAGTTTCAGCCTCAGATTATGCAGAGCTGGCAGCGTATACCATCGACAATGGGCGCCGAACACTAGAACTGCAAGAAGAAGTAAACCAGCTCAAAAAGCACCTTGGTCTGTAATCCTCCTATTTACTCTCTCACACGAGGGAGTAAATTTTCCTGTTGATGCGATCCTACCCCCTGCGCTCTACCATCGAACTGTTAACAACACAATCACAGTGTGGAGCGTTCCCGTGAGTTACTTATCTTTCGATTATGCCCAATTCAATGAAAAGGGACTAAAGAAGGTCATTGATGAATTTAAACGTCAAGATCTCCAAGTCACAAGCGTTGAAGCGGACAACAAAGCCAAACGACAGTCTGGAGTGCAGACTAAAAAAGCCACTCTTCATTTTGCCGATGGTCAGAAGCTCATGCTTCAGGCAACCGCGCAAGGGGCTATTTTCCAAGTACGCCTCAATACAAGAGTGATCCCAATCAAGCATGTTGACGATCTAAAAAAAGCCGTTGCAGAAATTGCCGGCAAGGTCAGTGCAAACAGCAAGCAGTTTCAACAGACATTAAAAAAACGAGCAGCCAGAGCCAGCAGTACGAGTAAAGACTCATCAAGCCGAGCTAAAACATCACTTAAAGCTCAGATAGCACTGGCAAACGCTGATAAGCAAGATTTGGAAGCTTCTGTTGCTGAGAAACGAAAGCAAAAGCAGGCATTAGAAGACGGTTTGCCAGCTAAAGAGCAAAGAAAGTCAGATATCAGCACCCACATTAACCAAGAATATTCTGTTTCAGAGCAACTAGAAGCGGAGCTAAAACAGCTAGAGGAGTCCGCAGCATGAACCCAGTGAAAGGATTAAAAGTTTTTGCCATGCCGGACCCACTGGCAAAAGGCTTTACTCGCTCTCAAATCAAAGAAGCAATGTATCAGCTAACCGCAGATCCAGAACAAGAAGCGTTAATGTTTGAGGTTGAGCCTTTGTCAGTCATGGATGCTGCGTATGTTGAGGGGGAACTCGTTGGCAAGCATGATGGTTTTATTCTGGATGCGGTGACAACCAGTTATGCCTCATTCCCTCGCACAATGAAAGCGTTGGCTAGAGCACTAAACCGAGCCTTATCAAGCAGCAATATTACTGTGACAGATCATGAAGTCGGTGAGCCAAAGAAAAACAACCTCTTCGCTACCGTTGCGGCACAATTTTCGTTAAGTGACGGGCAGGCAGTGAGCGTAGTTTTCCATGCACCTGACGAAGATCCAAAGGTATTTAAGCCTGATGATGTGGTCATTGCCTTTCGTTGGCTACTAAACAAGCGAGATATTACTCAGGTTGTCGCCCCTGAAATGAATCAAGGGAAAATGCGTGAAGTATCGCTCTCAACGATTGGAAAGCGCATTGGTAATCTTGCCGGCGCTAACTCAGAAGCGTTCCAAGCGAAGCAAAAAGAAGTCAATGATGCTCGAAATCAATTAGCCAGCCTTCAAGAGTCCTCTAATGCACTGCTTGATGAACTCAATCAACTGACAACTGAAGTTTCACAGTTAGAAACCCGCGATCAAGAGCTTGAACACATGGTTACGGTGAAATCTGAAGAACTCGCCAGCCGTCAAGCGTATAACGATAGCCTGCGGGAGAAGATTGCCGCGCTAAAAGCAGCTCAGCCTGAGCCAAAGCCAAAGCCAAAGCCAGAGCAAACCCCAGCGCAAGGTGAAGGCGAACCTGCTCCCGAAGAAAATGCGACATTAGAACGGTTTAAGCTGGTTGATTCTGGGCTATTCAATGATGTGGTTTCGTCGATGAGCACGATCGCTGCTATTGACCGTGGTGAAGAGAAAGGGTTAACTCGCTCACTCTTTGTCAATTCCATTGTTAACAAGCTAAAGACTCGACATAACAATGGGCACTCTGAAGTCGTTGATGCTGCACTAGATTTTATCTCTGAAGCACAGAAAGTCCTCGATAAGCCGATCATTTCAGCTCGAAATAGTGTTTGGTCTTTGCATAGTAATGCCGCTGGCAGCAAGGAAGATAAGGATGAACAAGCTACGCCGGATTCGCCAGAAGCATCATCAACGTCTGCAGATACGCCGTCACCGGAGGCAACAAACACACCGGAAGAGTCCCAAGAAGGGGAAAGTGATGAAATGAAAGATCAATCTATAGGTGATAAGCCTCAAGCAGTACTAACATTAGAAGATATCATTAATGGTGTACATGATGATGTTGCTGCAGATGATGTGCTTGAAATGATAGAAGAAGCCAGCGAAGAGTTAGAAAAACTGGGGCTGGTGGATCAATTCGATGCCCTGATCGGCTCAGCGGTAGAAAAATACGCAGAGCTTGATGAGAAGCAGGAGTAATAAGCATGTTATCTGGTGTAGAAAAACTCAAACTGGCGAAGGAAATACGCCAGTTGAGAGTGCAAATTAAAAGCGCGTCAATTAAAGGGATAGAGAAGTTGAAAATTGCCAAACAAATAAAGGCTATTCGCGCTCAGATTGTGGGTGGTGCTAAAAAGCTCGCTTCTCGCCTTGATGAACTCATTGGTGGCAAATTTGATCACCTAGAGCCAGTTAAGTTTATCGCTATTGTGCGTGAAATATCAGAAGAGTCGGGCGAATTTGAGTCCGTAAAGCAACCAGTAGTTAACTATGTCGAAAAAAGACTCCCAGCCTAAAAAGAAGGCAGTCATTTCCGCCATACAAGCATCCAGCGAGATAGACGGTCTTAGCGCCGTCTTTCTTGCGGCTTTTGGCGAAATGATAAGTGCCCAAACGCACCAAGCTAAGGCACTAAAACAAAAGCTAATCGACACCGAGGATGATTTAGAAAAATTTCAAGTTTGGCGCGATATTGTCTCGCTGCAAGTTGAGTTGAGCCGATACAATGACAACCGACTAGAATTGATATCAGAGCAGGGTGCTGATCTAAACAGTGTACGACAAGCCTATATTGTTCCTGACGATCTTGATGAACGACAGCGACAATTCTGGCAGCAGCATGGCGAGCAATTTCTCAGCAAAGTAATTGAGTCAGAAAAAGCGCAATTACTTAAAGATGTCGCTCATAACATTAACGAATTGCTGCGTAGTAACCCAGATATCAATAAAAAGATTGAGCGACTTGAAAATGAATACATCTCTCCACTCGCAGAGAAAGCCCGTGGGGTGATCGGTCAAATTCACGAACAAGGGCAAAGTGAAGCTCTAATGTCCGAATTTGAAATGATTCGCTCTGCCATTGAGTCTGCTCACCGGACGCAAATAGACCCTGTGCTTATGGCATCCAGTGAAGAATTAGACCAAACCGCACGACTTCAACTTCAAGCGTTACAAGATCAAAAGAAGCGGATAGGGACAGAGTTGATGTCCAGTGTGTATGACTCCCTGCTTGCACATTCTAGCGTCTCTCAGGAAGAGGCTGACCTCTGGGCTACCCATCAAGAGATCAGTGCGTCTGCTATCGCCAGAATGCGAAAATCAGGCTACCCAGAGTCAGAAGTCCGCCGTGACATGGCAACATATTATCGCTTGCTTAACGGTAGGCTCGATAATGTCCGATTGGTAACAACTGGTAGCAAACGAGCCAGTGCCATAATCAATACCGCTACCATTGATATTGATCATGATTTTGACCGTCGCACGCTATTCCACGAAATGAGCCACCTACTTGAAGCTGACGAGTCAGTTAAATTAGCCAATCAGCGGTTTATCCAAAAGCGTGCCTCTGGCTCCCCACAACGACTCAGCGAACTGACCAACAACCGATCATACAAAAGTGATGAGATAGCTATCCCAGATAACTTTTATTCACCGTATGTCGGAAAAGTGTATGAGAGTGGCGCGACCGAGGTTGCCTCCATGGGGATCCAGCAATTTTCCTCACTTGAAAGCATGTACGCCTTGTATGACAGTGACGAAGAAATGTTTACGTTAATGGTTGGTATGATGACAGGCGTTAACGATACCCTCATACAACGCCAGAAAAAGCAGCTCGAAAAGCAGGTCCATGGAACAAGTTTTGCCAATGCAGTAAAGAAAGTAATTGCGACACTATCATGGCAAGATGGGCATCGTATGGCTTCTGATGAAGCATGGCAACAAGCATTAACGGGAAAAGGGAAGACTAATGCCCACAATAAAAAGTGGGGATGGACTCGGACGCTTGGAACTTGTCAGCTATTTCCAGCCAAGGCGCCTAGACAGCGCAAGCAAATTTACGGTGTAACTGTGATGAGTGGCAAGCAAGACCAAACCCGACACTTCTTTAGAGAAAGAGTGCAGGCAGAAATATTCATGTATCTTCATGAATTATCAGCACGAGGGATTAAACCACTTCCCCAAAGCGCCTTTTATCTAGCCTGCAACAATCAAGCACCCGACTGGTATCAATCAGATACTGAACTACCACTAATTTAATACTTACATTCCGGCTCCAAGTACGATACGGAGCCGGTTTTTTATTCGCACCCTAAAATTCTTGTCATACCTTCTACCACACTCAATCGAATGCGAGCTAGGGAGAGTTCCAGCTTCGCTTTCTCTAGGCTTTCTTCAGCCAGCTCTTTGGCTGTCGGTAAAACCTTAGCCTCACTGTGCAATACAGGCAGATCCGCTTGTGTAAAGAAATCCAACACGTAAGGCTGAAATAGCTCGACTGGTGGCGTTGAATATCCTTGATGGACTGCTCGCTCATAAATCCGCTCAAACTGATCTGGATTTGCGTGCTTACAGTAAGTCAGGAAGCGATCACGCATCGTTCGGTCTGCAACACTAATCATGACAGCAGCATCATGAATACGCGCCCCGAGAAAGATTGACAGGACCGCCTTTCGTGTTTCTTCGTTGTATGGGAAGTTAGCCTTATCCCCACACGGAATAAATTCTTGCTTGCCTCCTTTTTGCTGGTGGCTGGTGGCATTTGCTTCGCTCTTGCGTCCTTCTGATTCCAGATATCCTGTCCCAAAATCCGTATTTTCAATGTGGGCTAAAACTGTATGGATGTAATCACCTAGCACTACATATTTCTCCTTCTAGGTCGAATTTGAACTAACGTCAGTTATATACTGTTTATTTATACAGTATTTTTAATCTTTTTTATATAATTCAAAGACTCAGTAAGGGCGAGTATGCATAAACATACTTATGGTGTATGTAGACAAAAGTGTCCACAAATCTAGCGTATCCTGAATGAATCGCTCTTGGTGATAAGTCGAAATGATGAGTGGCTGGATAATAAAGTACGAAGTTCTGACACGCTGTAACCAGTCTTATCACGGATACGAGCTTTGAGAGATCGCACGGTAGATGGCGTAATCCCTAGTCTTTCTGCGGATTCTTTGTCAGACAATCCCATTTTTTTACAAAATACGAGACGAGATTCCGCCATGCTAAGAGGAGTGGAAAGGTCAGCAAAGTCAGGCAGCTTTACATGTCTAGAATCCATAGGACGGAAAAAATCATTTATCAAAAAAGCGATCCCGATCAAATTTCCGCTTAGGTCAATTAGGGGGTATTTCTGAGTTTCAACAGTATGCAATTTGATACTGTCTCCGAAAAAGTAGTCGCAATCTGCAAAAATCATCGCCTGACGCTCTTCCATAATGAGGCGATCTTGCATGTCGTAGCTCTTGGCAGTCTCATGACGAACGCAGGATGGCATTTCTTCAAGTCGCTTACCGTAAAAGCTATACCCACAAGGTAAATCCACCAACTCCCTATAATGGCAGTTCATTATGAGAAATTCTGAATTAAGCCCTTTAATGCCGGCAGGACCAGGATATCGCATCAATTCAGCAATCAGACAATCACACAGCACGAACTGTCCCGCATGAATCCCATAATGAATGGACGTGTCCTTTCGTGGGTAACACCGTTGGCATAGATGCTTATTCTTCTTTAAGCAGTCTTTATACTTATTTGCGGTCATTCCGTCCTCTACATATCTATTCGACCGCCAACTGAAAGCGTAATTTATACGTTAATTATTATGTTAATTTTTATTGTAGACCACCTTTTGACAATTTTATGTGGATGCCTGTATTCATTGAGCTTGTTACCCTCCCGATGAACATTAATGTTTGCCCATCAAAAGGAGGATGGCGAACCTCCCGCCATACGCTGAATGTACAGATTCTTAATAACAACCCCTTTTAAATCAGAAGTTTCCATTCTGATTGACTCTCACTGGGAACAAAAAGCAACCGTCGAAATGGATGGCACAGCCGAAGATCAGACGATGATAAAAAATTTCATCCGTTTTCATGGCATGACCCCAGACGGACGAATTGCTCAGCTTCCAGAAATGGCACCAATGAGTGCTCATTACTCGTTCACCACTAAAGCCGCGATTGAACAAGGTTTTTCTATTACGTTTATTGAAGGTGAGCAAAAACCGTACCCACACCGTGATGTTGTGTTTGATAGCGCGGAAGATGAAGAACCATCCTTCACGACCAAACCACAATCATTCAAGCTGCAGGACCGTTATCAGTTCCAAGGTTTACCGATTTCCATTGAAAACAAGGCAGGCACTAAACGTTCAGGTCTAGACCCTGATGGTAGCGAATGGGCAGTGTCAATGCATTATGACTACGGGTACATAAGATCGACCAAAGGAACCGATCAGGAAGGTATTGATTGTTATGTAGGTCCGAACCGAAAAGCCGATCACGTTTACATCGTGAAGCAACATGCGATCGAAAAAATCAAACAATGGTCATCAAAATACTGCCCTCAATGTAAGGAGCACGTTCAAGACTGCGCTTGTCCTGAGTTCTTTGACGAAGACAAGGTAATGCTAGGCTTTGACAACAAAGAGCAAGCCCGAGACGCTTATCTAAAGCAGTATGATTCTGATCTGTTCTTGGGACCGATCTCTACAATGCGCATTGAAGACTTCAAAAAAGCGATCGCTGAAGCTGATGGAGAGGAATTAGACTTACCATTACAGTTTGTGCATGACCATGCTGTGCTTGATAGCGCGACAGATGAACAGGTGCAAGCTCTATTGGCAGCTAAAGATATCAATGAGTTAGAAGCTACTTTCAACCAGATATTCAAGCCTATCGCATTTGCTGGCGATCGTGAGTTTGGTCTAAAAGCCAGTGGCGTAAAAACCCGAGAAGCGATCAACAACAAAGTAAAAGCGATCGTTGATCGTATTAAAGCGTCAAATTGGGACACAAGCACGCTCACAGCGGAAGATTATGATCTGCTTGTTCAGTACTCAGGGCGTGGCGGTCTGAGTGAAAATAGCCAATACGAATATTACACTCCGACCTACATTGCAGAAGGGTGCTGGGAGCTGTTGAGTGCGAATGGGTTTGATAACGGCAACGTGTTAGAGCCATCTGCCGGCGCTGGTGTATTTAATGCCACTAAGCATCAAGGCGTTAAAATGACAGCAACGGAAATCGATCCGATCAGTTCTGCCGTGAATAAAATTCTTCACCCTGAAGATAATGTTTTCAATCAATCGTTTGAAAAGATGGCGGTTGAATCACCTGACAACCACTTTGATTCTGTAATTGGCAACATACCTTTTGGCAGTGCCCGTGGTGCGTCTGCTCACGATGACCCTGATCATAAAAGTGAAAAGCTCATTGAGCGTTACTTTATTAACCGCCTTATCGACAAAGTAAAGCCTAGTGGATTACTTGTTCTCGTTGTGCCTGTGAATATTGTGCGCGAACGTGGAAAAGCATGGCAAAAATGGCGAGCCAAGATCAGCAAAAAAGCTGAGTTCCTTGGTGCTCACAAGCTCCCAAGCAAAACATTTGGCAAACAAGGTACCGGTGTTGTTACAGATATTATCGTCTTACGTAAACACTCCAAGAATGCCGCAGAGAAAATCGCTCAACTACCAATGGAGCAGTTACAAGCGGCAAATGTACTATGGGACACTTTCTTAGAAGGTAAGTGGTGGGAGCGTGACGGTAAACCTTTTATTCATGGGAAATTTGTTCCAAAAGATGCCAGTAAAGTACGTGACGACGACAAAGTGATCCGTGATGCGAGTGTTACAGATGTCGCCCTCAAGCGTAAGCTGGCGGCAAAATTCCATTCTCGCATTGACTGGGAAGCCCTAGATACAGCTGAGCCAGCCATTAAGAACTACGTGGAAGGTGATCGCCGTGTTATTGATGAGCGCACGTATGAGTTCACTCGTGGCAACTGGGAGCCTGTTGATGCATTACAAACGACCACTGATATTGATGAAAGTAAATACGGTGTGGCGTCTTTGGAGGCACTTCAGGGGCTACTTGAAAGTAATCATGGTTTAATGTCGCTCTCAGTGAAGCAGGCATTTGCTGCAATGAAAGCATGGGGACATTTGTTTTCTAAGCCTCAAAAGCAAGCTATTGAATTTGCCATGACGCAACCAAGCGATGAGTATCGAGAGCAAATCTTCCGAGGTTCATTAATCGGTGCTGATCTAGCTCGCTTCCAAAATGATACTAATCAGGGTAATTGGAATGCCACTGAACAAATGCGTTTGCAAGAGCTGGTGGCAAACGAAATCAACAAGTATGGACACCCTAAACAGAACAAGGGGCTGATTCTAGCAGGTGAACGCTCTCGCTATTTTGGCGTTTTTTCTAATGCTATGGACGAAAATGGTGATTATTCAACCTTATTAACTGGTGAAGTCAGCACAAAAGGTCTGGCGTTTGATGATACAAATCCACATGCAATTGTGGAACATCTGTATCTACGTGAAGGCATGATGCACATTACGCTAGAAGACATTCAGCAACTCTATAAAGGCAAGACCCCAATTCAATCATTGTCTGACTTGGCAGATGATAAAAACCTCGCTATTCACCCCGATGGTCTGGTTATGCCAATGAGCCGCTTTTGCTCCGGCGATGTTTACCAAAAAGTGCTTACTCTTAGTCATGCACTCAATGTCGAAACCGATCCAAAGCTTAAAGCCAAGTACCAGCAGCAACTGGAAGAAATAGAGCAGCGCCGATACAAAACGCAGCCGGAAAATATCGCATTTTCAATGCGCCACAAGTGGATTGACCGCCAGTATGTGTTGGAATTTATGCATGAGAAAGGGTACTCAAACTTAGATTACCTCGTCGATAAAAAGCAGGTTGCGACGGACGATGACACTGGCGGCAGTTTTGTTGAAAACGTGAAAGTGCGTGATACCAGCTCTCCATTTGGTGAGTTTGTTGGTTATGAAGACAATCAAGGCTTCAATAAGCAGCTTAATAGCTGGCTAAATGGCGGCAACGTCACTAGCTCAAAACAAGAGTATATCGAAGAGTACAAAGAGCGCGTTGCGCGTTTGGATGAAGAGTTCCGCTTATGGATGCAGCAGCACAAAGATATTGATGATCTGGCGGAGCTGTACAACCAGAAGTTTAACTCTTACATCCCATTTGAACATTCTGATGCCGATTTAGGTTTAGAAGGTGTTAGCGCCATGGTTAAACCTCATGGCTACCAATGTTCCGCTGTACGCCGCTTGTCAGAAGATGGCTCTGGTATTCTTGGGTTTGATGTTGGTCTTGGTAAGACATTTAGCGCCTTAGCGCTTGCGGCTTACAACAAGCAAATGGGGCGAGCCAATAAAACCTTAATTGTCGTGCCTAACTCTGTTTTAGCGAACTGGTACCACGAAGCGAAGATGTTTCATGGCAATCTGGATAATGCGCTGTTTGTCGGATTTAAACCAAAGTTAGACAAAGACGGGCAAATTCAGCGTGAAGCCGTAAAAGATGAGAAAGGAAACCCAAAGAAAAACAAGCATACAGGTGACGTCGAATATCAAGACATCCTAATCAAAGAATCTGCCGAAGAAGTCTTTGACAAGATGCACCAAATTCCCCAGACCTCAAAATCGTTAGTTGTCATGACATTTGAAAAGTATAAAGAAATTCAAATGCGTCCAGTCAACAAGCATAAGTATGCCGACAAGTGGGTAGAGAAATCGCTAATTTCGGACCAGATGGCAGCAAGTACGGTCGCTGGTGATGACTTCAGTCTTGGTAAGGGCAAAGACAAGATCAGCTATAAAGAAGCGGTTCGTCGTGAAGCCTTGCAACAACGCTTCCTTGAAGACGGCGGTCACAAGAAAGGTGAGTACCCATATTTTGAAGATATGGGCTTCCAATCAGTGATCATTGATGAAGCACATGCATTTAAGAACAGTTTTAAAGCCGGTGACAAAACGGCAAATATTGCATACTTGCCAAACCCGACTGAATCACAACGTGCTATCGACATGGCAATGAAGATGGCATATCTACGTGATCAAAACGAAGGTCGTGGACCTGTTCTTTTATCTGCGACACCAGTAACCAACTCTCCCCTTGAGATTTTCAATATGCTTTCTCTGGTATTACCCGTTGAAGAGTTTGAAAAGTTTGGTGTTTATACTGCAGATGATTTTGTTCGTGTGTTCGGCAAGGTTGAAACCGTTGAGAAAATGACGGTAAAAGGTGAAATCGTACAAAAGGATGGATTAGTCGGCTTCCAAAACTTAGATGGATTACGAAACCTATTCCACCGTTACACCTTAATGCGTAACGCAGAAGACGTAAGCTTAGCGCTACCAGATGCCCCAGAAACTCATGAAAGTGTCGACATGACCGCAGATCAAGAATCGGCATATGAGTCATTACGTGAAGAAGCAAAAGAAGCCAGCAAGCCGGCTCGCCAGCGTAGTGCGAATGCTCGCGCTCTATTCGCTGTTATGCGAGACATGGATAAGGTGACAACAGACATGGATCTGTTCAACCAGGCCATGACCTTTACTTTCCCAGCGTCAAAAGCCAAAGCGGTTGATCAGCTTATCGCTGCCCTTCCTGCATCTATCGAAGCAGAGCGCATCGAACAAACTGAAGATGGCGAAGAGGTTAAACGTAAAGTCTCTATTGAGCTGGATTATCAACGAAAGGACGAGTCCGACTCTATTGTGCTGGTGGTTCCTGATGTGTACGAACAGGCTGTACTTGACCGTTTAAATGATGCGGCTATCAAGCCTGCCGACGTAAGCCATCCATTAACGCCTAAGTATGCGAAGCTGGTCGCTAACTTAAAAGCGGAGTTAGAAGTTAAAGGTAAGCAAATTATCTTTACCGAGGAAAAAACTCAGCACCATAAGTTAAAGCGAATCATCGTTAACCAGCTTGGTCTGGATGAAAAGCAGATCGGCATTATCAATGGCTCTGATGCCGCAGGGGCAAAGCTTCAACGAATTGCTGATGCTTACAATGCCGGTGATATTAAAATCGTTATCTGTAACAAAAAAGCTGAAGTTGGTGTAAACCTACAAAAAGGGACCAGTGCAATTCACCATCTAACATTGCCATGGACACCTGCCTCTATTCAGCAACGCAATGGACGAGGGGTAAGACAAGGGAATACAGCATCAAAAGTAAGCCTGTACTACTACCTTGGTAAAGGCTCGTTTGATGGCTACCGCCTTGATCTACTCAATAAGAAAAAGAGTTGGATGCGAGATTTGTTCAACGGAACAGAATCAGAAGCAGTCAATGGCAATGCGATAGATAACGATGACTACCTAGACATGTTTGAAGCCGATCCTGAAGCAGCCAAAGCTAAACGGATGGAACGCTTAGCCCAAAAACAAGCAGAGCGTAAGCGTAAGTCTGATTTGAAATGCGCTGTAGACCTGTCTCAAGTAATTGGCTTACGCAGTCAGTTAGCCAGCTGGGAAGCGGATAAGGCTGAAGACTACAATCGACTGGTTGAGCGTAAAGACAAAGCTCAAGCATCGCTTTCTCGCATTAAAGAAAAAGGAGAAGATAGTAGCAAAGCAGAACAAGCATTGGCTCGAATTAACAAATCCCTTCAAGATCATGATGCGAAATGGGAAGAAGATAAAGCCAAGCTTGAATCTCGACTATCACAACGGATGACGTTCCTAAAACAAAAAGCGAGTGCTGGCGAACTTCCGTTTGACAGTACGATTATCGAAAACCCTGAAAATGCCATTGTTGCTCGTGACGGTTCGGTGCTTACGGTTGGCACTTATTTTGAAACGGATTTCGGGGCAATTCTTCGCATTGAACAGGTTGAACAATCTTCACGCTCAGTGCATTACTCTGTGCCTGTTGGGGATGTTTCCTATTATTGGTGGGGGCGCCGCAATGGGGAGTTCATGAAAGCGGATTTGGACTCCATGCCAGACGGATTAAAGCATGTTTCTTTGTCAGATGATGAGGTAAGGGTGAAACAGATTTTATCTATCACTTATACCTACAACACGCTATCAAAACTGAAAAAAGATCAGTTTGTAAAATACCGTGATGACATCAAGCTGCAGGGTTACGGTAACTTCCTATTCCGAGTCAATGGAGAGCTTACTCTCGCCAGCGCAGATCAGCATCCAACAGAAATGTTGGTTTACCCTGACGTCAGTGACAACGCTTTGAAGCGTGAGATTGCATTGCATTACTTAAAACTTCGCAGAGAAGATAAGCCAATGTATGCATGGCGAGAAGTTGTAAAACCATTCTTTGGTGACTTTTATGATCAAGAAATTGCGGAATACGGACAAAAAGCCTCACAAGCCGATGTCCTAGCAATGTGTGATAAGGCTTGGATGGACTATCAACCAACGCTCTTAGAAGGCATTCAATTGTCCTCTTCGTTAAAAGGACTGCCAGCAGCAATAGCTAAGCACCAAGCATATCGTCTGGCTCGTCAGGACTTCCAAGAATCTGCAGAAGATAAAGCCGCAGAACTTGGGGATAACCGAATGGAAATTAATCGTTGGGTGAGAGAGTTCATTTCAGGACTTGAAAACAAGCTACTTGATGAGGCAGAAACCGCGAAACGTCAGGCTGCCGACGCTGAACTTGAAGAGCTAAAAAAGAACCCAGCCTTTAAAGAGCTACCAGCGGAAGTGAAAAAAGGATTTGAAGATATCGGTGTGACTGCACGATATAACTACAAAGATGTTTCTATTCCTCGTAATGGTCGATACCGCGCTCGTTCATTGTCAGCATTTCAGTATTTCTTCTTGAAAGATGAAAATGGTAAAGCCGGTAAGCTGTTTGCTGCTAAAGATATCCTTAAAAACCGCTTTGGTGCTAAGTTCTGTACCGCAGAGGGTGATTGGGATGGCAGCTGGTGGTATTTCCCTGTGAGCGTTGATGTTAAGGAGGTGTTTGAGATTATCGCCTAACACCTAACAGGTATCAGATAAATACTTATTTAACACTTGTAGGGTATCTGCTATATTGTAGGTACCCTATGGCAAGGAATTACGACCATGAAAATAAAAATCCCAACACAAGCAGAACTTCAGCCTCTTTATGATGAAGCAACGGAAGGGCAGACTGAAGAACAGTGGATGGAAATCTTTCTTTCAGCTGTAGCAAAGATGCTGCGTAAAAATCCACTTTGGTACCGTGCATATGGCATCTATTGGTGGGGTATAAAACAAATGCTTATTGAGCGAGAGCTGGTATCGTCTGATTTTATTGATGCTGAATGGTTAGAGAAAATTCATTATGAAAAACCTGCCTATCTTTTGCTCGCAGGCTTTGCTTACCATGACGAACGTCAAGACATCGGAGCGTTAGAAGATGATACGCATGTCATTGAGTTTGAAGATGGCGCCATAGACAGCTACATCCTAATCGACGAAGACTTTGAATTAGTCGCCGTCGCCAATGCTATTGCTTAAAGCGCAATGAAATAAAGGGTATCAATACGATACCCTTTAAATACTTACAAGATACCCGCCAAGTCCCACTCAAACAAATCTGTGTTGATGCACCTCTAACCACTGCTCGTTACTCTCTCGATGTTAATTAACAGGCGAGAGAATCATGGCTGAGAAAAAAAAGAGGTGGTGGCAACAACTCTCACAAATGTTCCAAGGTCAGCAAGACGATGACCATAGCGGTCATTTAGAGCTGGCAGAATCAGGTTTCGACTATGAGGATGCAGGCAAGCTTGATGATTTACTAGGCAAAGAGGGAGCTAACTCTGAGTCAGAAACCGAAAAGCTGATTGAGCCGTTCCCTCGCAATCGTCGTGCTGGTTATTTGAGATATGAAGAAATGGCAGTCGATCCGACTATCGACAGCGCCCTAAAGATGCATGTTGCCAATGCTCTGTCTGCCAAAACCGACACTCAAGAAATTTTGTTTATTGCCTCTACCAAAGAAGGGGAGGGAGACAAAATTGTTAAGGACCTGCGAAACACTATCGGTCGCTGGTTAAACGAAAATGCCGAAGCAATAGCTTTTCAAGCCGCTAAATACGGTCTGAGTTATGTGCGTCCCTATATCGAGCCACAAAAAGGGATCACTCACATTCGATTTGACCACTATACACACCCTGCTCATATCCGTTGCTATGAGCGAGCAGGATTATTGTGTGGCTACACTTCAAAATACCAACGAAGCCTTGAGAAGAAAGGGCTTGTTGAGCTTATGGAGCCGTGGAAATTTATCCAATTTAAAATCCCTAAATGGGATGGTCACGGCAGCACGCTTATTGAACCTGTGCGTTTAAACCCATTGGCATTTGATATTAATGATGATGACTACCTGAATGAAGAGCCGGTCGAAACACAGGACTACGGTTCCAGTCTGTTACGCTCAGCTTATGATCCATGGGTTGATTTAAATGAAGCCATATTGTCACTCAACTCAGCACGTAAGAACGCTGCGAAGCGAGACCGATTCATCACAATCCAGACCGGTAAGAAAAACCCAACTCTAGCAGCTCAGTATTACAACACCATTTTGGGGGCGTTAAAGCGAAAGTTGAACCTGTCGGCTAAGCGCTCAGCTAAACGTGGGCATATTTCAACAATAGACAACCATATTCTGCCAGTTACCGCTGACGGTTCAGGTCAAGTAAACATTCAAACCGAGCAGTCGGATGTCAATATTAGCCATATCGAAGACGTAAACTTCCATGTCAATCGTCTGTGTAGTGCGCTAGGCGTGGATAAATCACTCGTTGGCTTTACTGAAGATATGAGTGGTGGTCTTGGTGAGGGTGGCTGGTGGACGCAATCTATGGTTGCTGCAATCAAGGCTAATCTAATCCGCCGAGCGATCAAGGCTGGTGCAGAAAAGCTCTGTGAAATCCATGTGTTGATGAAATGGGGCAAGGTTTATACGGAAACAGACAAACCATGGCGTATCGAGTTTAACAGCTTAAATAACGTATTAGAACGTGAAGAAGCGACGGCGAGGGAGTCAAGAATTAACTTCGCAACGTCAGTTGTTACGCTAATGCAGATGCTCGATCCCGAACTCAACAAGTTCAACTTTAAACAGACTTCAAACTGGCTCTTTACTGATGTTTTGCGTGTGAGTGAAGAAACATTTAAGCAACTGATAGAGGCTGCGAAAGATGGTGATCAGGATGAAGTCGACAAGGTTCTGGACTCGGTTTCCGATCCAGATAGCCATAATCAACTGAAAACCATGATTTACAGCTGCATTGCAGAGCTGATGGGAGAGGAAAATGTCTAAAAAAATCCTGCAAAGTATTACCTGTACATTCAATATTTTTGATACAGGTAGAAAGTATACGGGCAAACAACGTGGGTACATTCTTGATAACGTCAAGTCGGTGCTGACAGCGCCTGAAGTGGAAGAGCGTTTGCGTTTACGAGAATTGGTGGGGTATGTCTCACATGGTCTTCGTGAAATGGCTGGCAAGCTTACTCTGGGGGAAACTTTACCCGTTCACTTGCCTAATGGACAAATGACCGTTGTTAACGCTATTCCTGCCTGTGTGACTGTAGGTTTGTCTATTGATGACGATGGCAACCTAACTCACACCCAAGAGGTATTGGACAATGACGAAGGGCGTAAGCTTCTTGGGTTACACAACTCTCGTATTGGTGGTTTTTCGTGGGCTTGTGGTGGTGGCAAAGTTGGGGGCAACACACTTATTAATGGGTTTTATGGTTTTGATTATGTACATAACCCGTTATTCGCTGGCAACCGTGGCTATGTGTTGGATTCTGCATCTGCAGAAGATGAATTTGATCGCCAAGCGGTCCTCGATAATCTAACCAGTGCCGGCGTACCTGAAGATGAGCGAGAAATGGTATTGGATTCGTTCAACGCCTCCATGGCGTTTGAGTCGGCTCATTTTAAAGGCATGTTGCTTGATGCTCAGCAGGTAATTGCAGATCAAGATGAGAAAGCCCAAGAGCTTCAACAACTTTTGGACAGTGCCACTGAAGAAACAGAAACGCTGAAATCTGAAAAGACAAATCGTGAGCAGTTCTTTAAACAACTACAAGAGCGTAGCCATGTTGCGATAACTGATCAGGTTCTTGATGCATTGATTAATGCTGACAGTGAAGAGAGTATGGAGTCCATTATGCAAATGATTATGGATACCGCCAATATCAGCACTCAGCACCTACCAATAGCAGGGCATAAAAAAACGTTTGTTAAGCAATCAGCAGAAACAGACGAGAGAGGCGATAAGAACGATCCATTTAGCATTAATGCTTCTATGGACGCAGGCTTTTACGATTAACGCCTTGCTAGACCTTTAGCTGGCGAAGCCAGCAAATAATCAATAATGTTTTAGGAACTTTGTTCCTATGTTATCAGCATGGTTATTAGTTTAAAAAAAGGAGCCTGTCGGCTCCTTTTTTATGCTTCTTTTTTCTTTTGCTCTTTAAGAGTTTTCTCAATGAGCTTATTCATGCCTTCTGCGATTAAAACTTGGCAAAGGTGTTTTCTGTTAGCAAATTGAGGGTCCAATTCAGCTAATTTAGTACCCCATTCGCGGTAATATTCATTCAAGTTGATATGCACTGGCTTTTCTGACGATTTTGTTTTGTCAGTAGACTCTAATGCTTCATGCCATTCCAGTTGAACTTCTTCGTTTGACTGAGAACTTACGTCACCATTGATGAAAGCATCGGCATCTTTTTTAGCTTCTTGGTTTTTGCGGATAGGTTCTCTAAATCGTTTTTGTTTATCAGCCATTTGCTTTCTCCAGTAATTCTTCAACTAAGGCGTTCATTTCTTCCTTTGCTTTTGTATCGTTCATTTCTCTTACGCCTCGACCAACAGCGTAGGCATCGCTGTACACCACTCGGTTGTATGTCACAGTATCGAGAACTTCCATGGTGCTGAACTTTTTCAGAGTGTCTTTGGTGAAAATAATGTCTTGCTTTCTCGCAATATGGGTCGAGGCAATCGAGACCATGCAAAACGTTTTTAATTTGGAATTGAAATCTTTGGCAGAATCAATCAGATCCTGTACATCTAGAATGCTATCCCTGTGGTCCTGAGTGGGTTTGAAAGGAGCAAGTGCAATATGAGCTGCTAACAAACCACTACGCATTTCTTGTGTGCGTGTAGGCTCGATGTTTCCCTGTACATCAACAATCACATAATCGTATTTTGTATCCAGCTCCTGCAGGGTTTTAGTGATCTTCCCTTTCTTCTGGACACAGAAGATTTCAGGTTCAACACCTTCTTCTTCACGGTAGGCGCCAAAGTTTGTAGTGGTGCCACCCGGGTCTGCATCAACCAGACAAACTGAATGTTGGCGGTGTGCAAGTTCTACGGCTAAGTTTTGGGAACAAATAGACTTCATTGCTCCCCCTCTTTGCCCAAAAACTAAGATAATCATGAGCATCTCCTTCTTTTGTGTGGGCTTATCATAGCACATAAAAGCTTAATTGATACCCATAAAACACCACAACGACACTTAACAGGTATCAGGTAGATACTTATTTGTTATCACTTGGAAGTTGCCATCTAGTTAGGGGCGTTTGACATGTTAGGCTAAGGAGGTGACTAAATTAGTTATCCACAAATCCACACTTATATAATAGTTATATTTTATTTATGAAGATCTATAAAGATCTATAAAGATATATAGGGCGCTAAAAAACCTTTAGGGTCAATAGCTTACAGAACAAACTATTACCTTTTACTCCGGTAACTAGATCGTTCTACTCCGGTAACTAGATCACTTTACTCCGGTAACTATTACCTTTTACTCCGCTAGATAGATCGTTTTACTCCGGTAACTATTACCTTTTACTCCGGCTTGAGGTGTAAGTTTGTTGATAAATGGCTATTTATGTCCTTGATTCGTTGATTTTTTCTATAACTATTACCTTTTACTCCGCTTTGGCGCTCAAAACTCTCTATAAAACCTTTACTATTACTTCTTACTCCGGTATTAAAGGCAATAAATCACAATAAATGACTTCTTACTCCGGCTTTTCCGGAGTAAAGGGTAATAATTAAAAGCCCCTTAGCAACAAAGAGTCATAGTTAGCAAGAAGCACCGGAGTAAAAGGTAATAGTTATGAATGACAATGACGCCCCTGAGCAAAAGTTGCCAAAAGAACGAACAATCACAAGTGCAGTGTCTGCCGATATCCATAGCGACTTTTTCAAAAAATCTCATGCGCTTGTCTTTTCCCGACTGTCGTTATCACCAGTGGAGCACGATATTTTTGCTCTATTACTGTCACGGTTGCATAAAGACCAGTGGGAAGACTTTATGGCAGGGAAAACACCGATATCACCTAGCTATGAGTTTAAAAGCAAAGTGCTTTGCGACTGGTTTTGCGTGGAAAAGGAAGACCTTTATAACATCCTCTATAAGCCGTCAGAACGATTGGCAGGTAAGAAAATAGGTGTGATACAGGAAGGTGATTCTTTCGACTTTATCCCTTTGTTTAAGCGAGTTAAGTACAAACATGGCACGCTAACCATCAAACCTAATGATGAGCTGATCACAGAGTATTTAGGGATATCCCAAGGTCACGCTCAAATTCCACATAAATCATTCCGACAAATAAAAACGGAGCATGGCAAAAGATTGTATACCATGCTTTGCCGGTTCAAATCCCCTAACACTGAGCTGCACCCACAAACGATTGAAGACCTCCATGGTTTCTTTGGTTTGTTAGATAGGCAAGGGACGCTATTGAAAAAGACTTATGCTGTAAACGCTAACTTTATCAAGCGGATCATTAAACCAGCGATTCAAGAAATTGATGAGAAAGAGTCCCATATTAGATTCCTGATCGATGACAAAACAGGGAACTACGGATTCTCTTACATCAAAGAAGGTAGAAAAGTAGTCGGGATTAAGTTTCTTTTTAAGTGGCAATTGCCGGAAAAAGAGGTCGGCGTTAAGGTTGAGAAAAATCTGACCTACGAGGATGCATTAAAGACATTTGCCGACGTTGTTGATAAGCGATGCATTCCGTCCATTGAGGAAATTAATAATCTAAAAGAACATTTGGTGAGGATTGGTACTGAAGGGCACGATTTTGGCAGTGGGTTCTTTTCAAAACTGAGAGAATCTGAAGAAGCTGCTCAAGAGATTGAAGAAAAAGCGTGATAATTTGAAGTATAACCGTGAAAGATGCCTTCTGTCTTTCACGGTTTATGGGGTAACTAATGATAACAATGAGCTTTTGAGTTTTTACAAAAGCCATATTATTCAAGACTTTAATTAGTATTGGCGTGGTGTTGATGGGGGTGTTCTACGGAGTCATCACTTCACGATTCACCTCAAATCCTCACGTTTTTATCCTCAAACGTTCACTGGTTTAGGGTAGTAAGGTTGTAACCCATCCATGTAGCGCCTAAATTGCTTCTTAGAAAACCCTCTAAGTGCGATCATTTCAAATGTTTTACCTCTCCCGCTCCCTTTACAGCTGATAGAGCGCCTCACAGGCGTTTTATAGACGGTAAAGCCCTCCTCTCGGTAGATATGGGTAAGTTCAGGCAAAAGCGTGTTAGTGGCGATTACAGCACCATCGTAGCCACTAAGCATACTAACAATGCGATCTTGTAAGTTTTCATTTTTATCTTTGGTGTAGCCGTTAAATGTTTTCTCATAAGGAGGATCCATTAGGACCATCTGAGCATCGGATATATCTACCGCTGAGAAGCAACCGCAATTAAAGGTCCAGTTTTTAGCGACTCGCATAAACTCTTTTGTGTCCGGTGGAGTGGCGATGCCCTTATAGTCACCAAACGGCATGTTAAATTTGCCTTCTCGTTTGCTTTGGCGAACAAGCCCATTGAAAGAGTGTTTGCATAGATACCAAAAAAGGGCAGCTTCCCTTTCGCCTAGCTCCTGACCAGGCAGTAAAGAGTTATTCAGTTCCTCTCTGGCAGAATAGAAGAACTCCTCTTCTAGCAAGAAATCGTTTGGATCTATTTCATACCCGTTGGAGAGTTGCTTATACAAATTGATAAGGGCGGGGTTAGCATCATTGAGGGTGACGTTGTTAAATTCATAAAACAAAGAAAATGCTGCAGAGCCGGCGAAAGGCTCTACGACTCGTTCTGGTGCAATGTCATTAACAATGCGCTCTGCACGTTTGGCAAGCCACGTTTTGCCGCCTGCCCATTTGATTAGTGGTTTCATGCTATCCCTTTTTGTTGCTGGTTTTCCCAAATTGCGGGTGAAATATGATGGCGGTTGCTGCCTTTTCCGTATCTAAATCAGAGAATGCGCTTTTAAGGGAGGTCACTTCCTTAGTGATGTTGGCACCATGGTTGATAGATATGGCGTGCAATCCAGCCAAGAAATGGAGTTTGTATGGAGAGGAAAAGCGAATTAGCAAATCATGGAAGCCTAGTGTTTTAATACGCTGCCATCGTGTATATCGTTGCTGGTGGTTTGACATTCCGCCTCCATTCACAGTCAGTCAAACCGTGATCTGCACTTATCGTGGGTTTCTTGTTCATAGTGCTCTTTTAGTTTTTGCTCCCAATCGGGATAGATAACTTTGAGCACATCATTTTCATCGTTCAATCTGCCGCAGTGTGAACCAAGCTGTTGTATCTTTTCGGTTCGTTGAATTAGCGCACTTTTAAACCATTTAGCTATTGCTACTGGATCGCCGGTATAACCAAGCCCATCACAATGAAGGCATTCCCATTTAGCAGAGAATAACCCTTTGGTTTCACCTTTCCCGCTGCAGTGAGAGCACACTTCTGGGGTGTGCTCTACTTGGTTGTTTGCAAGCTCTATGGCTGCATCGACTAAAGAACGTTTACTCTTCATCAATGAGCATTAATCCAAGGGAATGAGCAGCAAACACTTCCGCCAGTGCGCCTTTTGACTCCATCCAACCTTTAAGGCGAACAACAGCATTCGAGACAAAAAGATCTGAGAAGCTCAGCTTCATGTACTGGTCGTAAGTTAACCCTTTGGGGTTTCTTGCTGGGTTCAGTGGGATGTGTCCGGCATCCTGTATCATTTCTTCGATACGGAAGAATTCTGGATGATTGAAATGGCGGTGCCCTGTCATTGGTCCGCTGATATAAATTGTGAGCTTTCCTGCATCTTTTCTTAATTGCTTCAAACTTTCTAAAGTCAATTCAGCACGACACGTAACGTGAGCCATTTCCGGTGACATCCAATTTCCCTTTAAAACAAAGTGGTGGACAGAAATTAACACTTTGATGTATGTTAATCAATAGCGTAATTAAAAACGTAATTATTGACGTAATTTAATGCGTTCTAACTAACGGTGAAGAGTAAGTTGGTGATTGGTAAGTGTGCATCCTTCATGTAGCATGGCGATAATCGTCAACTAGATAACAAATTTGATGGATATCAACATGCTAAAAAACGCTGAGGTACGTGTTCTTGTTATTCTCAAGAAAGAGAAAAAGAACACCATTGCCATGACCGACCTCACTCGACGCCTTAATGTCAATGCTGGTATCAAAGCCGCAGAGAAAAACCAGATACTTGAGTCGCTAAAAGAGCAAGGCTTGGTCGCTGTTGAAAGAAAGCAGATACCAGCCATGCGCCGTACTCCAACTTTGATCACTCTCACCGAAAAAGGTAAGCAAGTGCTTAAAGGTGTTGAGTCTGGAGATATCGAGTTTGAAACCTGATTGATCTGCGAAGTTTTGATCCAGTCGAGAAAAGATTAAACAACATTTTTTTGTTGTTTCTCGCCATCGCTAAAAACGGTAAACAGTGCACAACAAAAAGATAAAAGTTTGTTGTGGCAACCAAAAGCGCTTTTGAAGTAGAGCGCGGTACCACGGCTTAGCGGTGACGTTGGAAGGCTGAAATCGAAATGGACAAGACCGAGACAAATCAAGAGCGTGAAATCTCACTCAGAAAAGAAGAACAAATTGCGTGCGCCATTCTAAAGGGCGCTAAAACCTCAGATGTCGCGGCAGTAAACGGTATGAAGTATGCCGCTTGCCGCGAAATCCTTCACAAGTATTGCCGTCGTGTTAATCCTCAAGCTTATGAGTCGATTAATATTGATGCTGCCAATAAAGACTGTCATAGCCCATTCCTTGAACAGCTTCGAGAAAACAAGCATCAGTTTATTTCCCAAACTGCGCCTCGTGATCCTGAACAACTTCGCCGCGAAATCGAACAGCAAAGTGAGCGCCTAACCAGTGCTCAAATAACGCTGCGCTCAGAACGCACCATTCTAAGCCAGTTGGAAGCAGAGCTTGCAGCTGCAACTCAAAAAAAGTAATACCAGAAGAAAGAAGGATCCCAGAGTATGAAGCCTAAAAATATCATGGCTTATCGCTTTTCTCGGACAGTTCAACTCACTCCCGACCAACTAAGTGAGCAACTGTCTGAATTTGCGTTCGTTCCATGCGGTGAGCAAGACAAACGGAAGTTTGGGTGGGCGCCAGTAATGGGTAAACATAGCGATCAGCTATTGCATGTCGGTGCTGATTGGATTTTGCTTGCTGCTCGTCTTCAAGAGAAAATGTTGCCAGCATCGGTAATCAAAGAGGAAGTAAATGAGCGCATAGATGCTCTTGAAGCTGCGGAAGGTCGACCTCTCAAGAAAAAAGAGAAAGACAACATTAAGGATGATGTCGTCATTGATTTGCTACCACGAGCATTTAAACGAACCAATACCACTTATGTTTGGATTTGCCCTAAAAAAGAATTGCTTTTTGTTGATGCCAGCAGCTTTAAGAAAGCGGAAGACGTTTTAGCCCTGCTAAGAAAAACAATCGGCTCTTTGCCGGTGGTTCCTGTTACGTTTGCGTCTGCGATTGAGGTAACTCTGACTGATTGGTTAAAGACTGGTGAAGTTCCTAGCGGTTTTTCATTGCTTGAGGAAGCAGAGCTAAAATCAGTATTAGAAGATGGCGGTCAAATCCGTTGTAAACAACAAGAGCTGACTTCTGAAGAAATTCAGTCACACATTGAAGCTGACAAAGTAGTAACGAAGCTGGCAGTCAACTGGCAAGATCGTGTTGACTTCATCTTGTCGGATGATGGCAGCTTAAAGCGATTAAAGTTTTCTGACGAACTGACCGACCAAAATGACGATATTGCGAGAGAAGATGTCGCTCAGCGATTTGATGCTGATATGGTTCTGTTTGCTGGTGAGTTTGATGCCTTCCTGCCTCAGTTGTTTGATGCTTTGGGTGGGGTAGCGACATGTCAGTAAAGCTAATTGAAAAACCATGGGCGAAAGCCGTTCGCTGCCTACCTAATGAATTAGCGCGATATGCGCTATTCACCGTTGGCACTTCACAAGAGCGTCGATACTACACAAAGCCAATTTTACTGGGATTGCTTGATGGTAGTCATACGCCGATGGAACTGCAGTTCGTAGGACCAGAGCTAAGGCAAGATGATCTAGATGTGTATCTGGAACTTCTTCACTATGCACGCAATGCAGACCTATCAGGTAAGTTGAAATTCAAACGAGCAGAGTTAATGAAGTCTTTAGGCTGGGCTAGAACGCCTTTTTACTATGAAAGACTACTGCAATGTATGCGTCGATTAAGCCAGTCAAATATTGAAGGTCTTATCACTCGAAGAGAAGAAGGCGATCTAATTCAACACCGATTTAACTTTAATTTGGTAGACTCGTTCGAATATAAAGACGTAAATGGTGCAATGGCACGCTTTTGGCATTATCGTTTACCCGTAGAGTTGGTGAAATTTTTCACTTCTTCTGGTTTTGCTAGAATCGATCTAAAACGTCGTCAGGTACTAAAGAACAACAACATAGCAAAATGGTTGCAGTTTTATTTTGCCAGCCATAAAGCGAACAACAAGTACGCTGTGTCAGTAGAAAAAGTGATGCATAGCTGTGGTTCTAAGGCGAGCGATTTGAAAACGTTTCGTCAAAAGTTGAAGACAGCACTTAAATTGCTCAAAGCAGCTGGTATTGTTGATGCCTACATAGATAAAGAGTCAGATCGGATTCTGCGTAAGTAACGCTCATACTGTTCGGATACAACGCCCCGTATTTCAGGGGCGTTTTTATTGATAAGGTCTTATTGTGAATTGGATATTCATTGTTTTTAACCTCATTCCTTTGCTGCTAGGCTGGTTTGGATTTTCAGCCGGCGAGCCTGAACTGGTTACTTTTGCTATCACGCTCATAGCCATACGTGCAGCTCTTGTGCTGTTCACCGTCCCCAAGATGTACCTCAAATTTCAAAAGGCTGATCAGTTAACACGACGCTATCACCGACGCCAACTTAAAAAGCCTGCGACAGTATTCATCGTTTCGTTTATCACTCTTTGGTCGCTGGTGGTATGGGGGGCGGTATTAGTGCTGTGCATGGTAGTGCTAAGCACCGCTATGTACCACGGAATGAGAAACCACATCGTCAGACATTCTTACTGATTTAATTTACCGACCGTAAACGGCATTCTTGAAAGAGAGTGCCGTTTTTTTATGCCTAAATGGTAGGTGTTTAGTGGTGCTTTTATTTGTGGAAAAGCTGTTTATATACAGTGGGATAAGTGCTGTATATACAGTGGAATTGAAGTGAAAAAATGCATAAATCGAGATACCCAAACGCATAAGTTGAGATACCACTTTGCATAAATCGAGATACCCAAACGCATAAGTTGAGATGCCGTTTTGCATAAATCGAGATACTAGCAAAGCATAAGTCGAGATACCAGATTGATTTTATTTCATTGTTAAAACATGAACTTACGTTTCTTGTTTGGTCCAACTTTAAAGCCCAACAACCATCTTATAACCATATATAACCATTTAATAAGCCATCTTATAACCTATTAAATAAAGAAATAATAAAGAGAGATTTTTTTTATTTTTAAATTGATGGAAAGAAACAGTTCATCCAAATACAGATAGAGATCTAATAGGATCTTTTGTGATTTCGTCTTGTTAGGCTGTGTCAGTGCCTCGCTATTCAACGTTTCTATGCTCATGAATGCCATTGCATCACTATCTATTGCAAAGGTCCTGCAAGGCTATAGGGGAGGGATTAGAACGTCAGCTGACTTTGTAGGAACTATGTGCCTATAATGTGATTGTTAAGGGAGGGCTATGCCATGAGTAAACCATTTCAAGTTTATTGGAGTGAAGACAGCCATATAACAAACAAAGCCAATTGGTTGCACTGCGTGGAAACGGATGATCCTGTTAGAGCTGAGCAAATGTACTTCAAGCTGTGCAAGAAGATGCTTGGTAAGCAAGGTTATGTGTTCCTGCAGTCAAGTGATCCTGATGTGGTGCCGTATGGGCGATTTAACACAAGTGTTGGTATTAGTTGGAATGTCGATCGAGAAGAGCAAGAGATCCGTCGTTGGGTAGCGTGGGCTATGCCGCAAGAAATACCCTATAAGCGCTGGAAAGCTCCGACAACATACATGGTTAAGGGGTTGAAAGCTGCAATCTTACTCCGTTCTGGGGAGAAAATAGGCTGTGAGATCTCCGGTGAGATGATTGGTCGAGTGTTAGGTCGAAGTTCCCGAGGAGTTAGGTATTGGATTGCTGAAGACGGCGAGAGTCGAAGTATTGATTATGCTAACTGGCGGTGTTTATTGGAAATGGCTGGATTCAAGAATAAACCGATAGAAACCTATCTGTAGAATTTGGATCTTATGACTGAAACACAACTGGAAAATATGGCAAAAGCCGGCAATATCCTTGCTGGTCAAACATTGAGGAAATATAAACAAGCTAAAGCACCCAAAAGAACCAACGGGAAGCCGCTTAAAACCGTCCCTGTGAAGCGGAAAGGGGACAAAGGTCCTAGTGGGTTGGAATTGTCTTTTGCTATGCAGGTTAAAGCTGCGGGGCTTCCTATGCCACTCTGGGGTAAGGATGAATTGATGTTTCATCCTAAGCGACGCTGGAGGTTTGATTTTGCATGGAAAGACCACAAGGTTGCCGTAGAGATCGAAGGTGGCACTTATAGCCATGGAAAGAAGCGAATGGATTCAGGGACAGGTAAGGCGGTTACTCAAAAATCGAGGCACTTAACGCCTACAGGTTTTCATGAGGATTGCATTAAGTATGGAGAGGCGGCAATTCTTGGTTGGTGCGTTCTTCGAGTGGATGCCAAAATGATTAAGGACGGTTCAGCCTTGGCAATGCTTGAGAGGGCGATTAAGGATAGAGTATCTGGTTGATGTCGAATGAATATCTAACGGGTATACTATTAATACCCGTTAGATACTTAATTGGTGTCTTCTTGAAAGAGTTCGTCAAGTTCAGATTCATCGACAATGCGTTCGTTTTTTACCAGCCAATTAACCAATAGCGCATATTCACCATCGTTCATTGTTCTGAAGCGAACACTGTCTGGGGTTGTTCGCCATGCCCAAATAGTGTTAACACTTGTCTTGTAACAAATGTCAGCCACGTCTTGCGCTTTAAGCTTGAAGTGTTTCTGAATGATCTTGAGTTTTTCGTTATTGGTCATTAAGTCGTTCCGTCAGTGTTTCGTAGAAAATAACACTCAGGCGGTACAAAGTACAGGTTAACGCTGAATGGCGGTCATTTTTCCACAATGCTGGCACTTACAACGCATTTTGTTGCGTGTCTTTTCTACGTTCTCTTGCATTTTTAGCCATTGCCAGTACAGGTTAGAGTTTTCATTAGCTAAAAGTTTTAAAACCCACATAGGGCTTAATAGCTCACCACATAAGCCACACTCTATCGTTTCATTAGACTCATCAATCGTAAAATCACCGTGTGGACACTTCAATCGTCTTCGATACGTCTGAGTCTCTTTAAAGATGGGCTTATCAGAAGGAGGCTGTTTTATTTTCTTAAACTTAACAATGTTGTCGTTATCTTCCATTTTGAGTTCCGTTGTTTGGTACCCTCATCTGTGAGGGCACCAGTCAATGAATGGTAGGGTTATCGGCAGGCGCAGGCTTCAGCTTCGCCGTTGTGAAGCGCTTTTCTGTTAAATTCAACTTCTGCTAACAGGTCCACTAACTCTTTATCTGAGTTCTGTTGATAGCCAAGGGCTTTGAGCAGGGAGCTTTTGAACATTTCTTGCTGTTCAGTCTCCATAGCGACAACGTTATGCCCTTTTGTGATTTCAGTGATCAGTGATGATGTGATTTCGATAAGGTATTCAGCTTCGTGCAAAGCATCATATAGCGCATGATGAAGAGGACCTTTGCGTTCTAGTGTGTATTTAGGGTCAATGCCAAGTAACAGTCGACCTAGCAAACAGGCGGTGCGTAGTGATTGATTGCCTCGGAAATACCAAGGTTGCTCAATGCCTGCTTCTTCATAAGCGTGTGACAGGATAACGTTGTCAAATTCTGGACCGTTCCCCATAACCTGAGCTTTAGTGCCCTCTGGTGTGTTTTCCTTAATGTAGTAAGCAATTTGATGGAGAGCTTCAGGAAGAGATAAGCGTTCTTCTTGCTTCTCTGCTGAAAATAGTTCCGCATACGCTTCTGGTGATTCAGTTTTTTGTTTTTCCCAGAAAGCCATTGTGCTGTTTGGTTGGTTGATGTCGTCTTTGATGCGGTTTTCTTGCCCCTCATCGCTGATCAACATGTAGGTTTGGTTGATGATTCGGCGCTGATATAAATCAACAGTTACAACGGCAGCTGAGAAGATGTGCGTATTCGGACCTGTAGAACCTGTTTCGATGTCGGTTACATGGATGACAGGGCTTGATTTGATGCTTTTTAGATATTCAAGTGTTGGTAAGATCATGTTTAACCTTGTTCGTCGTAGTTAACAGGGATGCGCCAAGGCATCCCTAAATGTTGGTTATGCTGCTTCAACTTCGCCAAATTGTTGGTCGAGTGCAGTTTGGAATTTATGAGCAAGTAGAAAGTCTTTGTTATCTACAGCCTTCTTAATTTTACTTTCTAGGCTTCTGGTGGCTTTTTCCCTAGAAACTCTAACGTTCAGATCTGCAGGTTTTTCTGTATATATTTCGAAGTTAGCTTTGTTGTAACGATCCCATTTACCAGAAAGAACCCACCACATGTTATTGATGTTGTACATTGCTCGACCATAAACCCAGCGTCCATGGTAGTTCCGAGTCCAGATCATTGAACCGTGCTCAATTTGGTGCCCATCTGCGGATTTAGCATTGTATTCGCAGATTCTTTGTAGGTTCGCGTTCCATATGTCGGAGCCATCACGGTGACAGCTTTCATCATAGTCTTGTTGCACAAGCTCTAAACCAGTATGTCGCTTAGGGAATAATGGACGAGCATTCTCCATAACGGCATAGTCGTGATATGTGGTTAGAAAGTTTATGATTTTGAGTTTGGTTGCTCTAAATCGACAAAGCTGGCGATAAGGCATTTTTGACTCTTTATCAAAAACATATCGACCGCCATTAGAGTTGTCGGCGGTATGGTCAGTTACGTTTTCCCAAAAATCTATATCCAATCCTGCACCACTTGCGGCAACCTCTATTTCTAGACCGTCTTTAATGCCTTTCCGGTGTTTCTCTGCAAACCTTTTAGCTCCACGAGAGCTTGAGCTGCGTTCAAGGTATGCGTAGTCATCATAAGGAACGTGGAAGCTCCATCCCTGTGATTTAAGGTAAGCGACCAGCCTTAAAACCAGTTGAGCCTTTAAAATTGGCTCAGCATCAAATCCGTTTTTGAAATCGCCAGTTTGATCATTAACTCTGATCGACGTATCACTAATGCCAATGGTACCTTTCCTGCGAATAGTCATAATCTTCTCCTGCTGGTGGCTGCGACCTTTGCCGCAGCCTGTTGTTCGTTAAGCGGCTTTAGGTTGTCGATTTAGGTCTGACCAGCAATCATGCTGTCGTTGCCATTGGTCTACTAACTTGTCCAGCTTGGAGTAGATTTGCTTCACAGCGGCTTCTCCGAATCCTTTCGATGCGTCACCGGCTTTGTCTTTAACGATGGCAAGTAGGCGGTGAGGTGGAATGTGAAGAACGCTGTATAGACTTTGGAATCCAGCGTTGTTTAGTACTTCAAGATGCTTAGGATCCAACTCAGCATCTTCTAGGTACGTTTCTTTAGCCCACTCCATACGTTCAATGAGGTGAGGGTGGGTGATCTCGATGCGGTTGATAATGAGTTCATGCAAAGCGTCATGAATGTCAGTTGGCCAACGGTCAGCTAAGTAATCGCATGGAGGGTAGAAAGGTTGTAGCCAGTCTGTCACGGAAACAGTGATATTTAGCCCGTGGTTGGTTTTAACCTCGTAATACCAGTCAAGGTCGTTAATGATTTTGATGGTTTTTGCTTCTGGTCGGAATGATAAACCATACTCAAACACATGGATGTAGCACTTCAATATGCCATCACTACCAACAAATACCTTATTGATAACGTCACCGTCTTTGTGCATTAATCGAGAGCGAGCTTCGTTTAGCTCTTCAGTAAGTTGCGTGTTGGCTTGGACCATGACGTTCTTCTTAGTCTCTGTGTCCACCAGCTGATTTTTAAGATCACGGATCTTGATGCGCTGCTCTTCTAATAGCTTTTGTTTTTCGTCGTTCTTTTTACGCTGGGCAGCTATACGGGCTTTCATTTGCTCAGGCTGCATATCTTGCAGGCGTTTAAGCTCTGCCAGTTTATCTTTTACATTGGCTTGAGTGAGTTTAGCTTGAGCTTTTTCTCGTTCCGCTTCTGCAGTGGCTTTTTTGGCTTCAAGTTCAAGCTCGTCAAGGTTAGAGCGAAGATCCGCTAGTGCTTTTTCTGTTTTGGATAAGCTCTCTTGCGTTTGTTCAAGCTCATCACAAAGCGAATTAAAGTCATCAACTTCAATGTTGTATTGCTCAATAACGATTTGCTCAATTTGATCAATCATGGTGATTGCAGCGTTTACAGATGTGTGAGCAAGACCTTCCGTTTTGTCTGCAGCAATGCCTAGCTGGTAACGAGCAGGGTTAAGAGCGGACTGTAGGGCAATCGCTACGGTGCTTTTCTCGGTTGTCATTCTACTTCTCCTTCAATTTTTAAACTCGGTAGTAATAAACGGGATGATGGCTTATGGCTGCATAGAGCTATTTAGGAAGCTCCAGATTTTGTCGATATAAACTTCGAGCTTCTGATCAATGCGCGTGAGCTTTGCTTGCAGCGACTTCTTGAGGCGCATAGAATAGGGAACTGGTTTACGCATAAGAAAACAGTGAGCAGCTAACAGGCGCTCTGAGCGTTCCATTCTGGATAACTGTTGATTGTCCATTGTTTGGGATCCTTCTTCCTGTGTGGTGTGTAGACTATGGCGTATCAATCTTTGGTCGGGGCGATACGCCAACCTTTCAAAATTTCGGCTTAATTCTTAGCTTGAATCTCTTTCCATCGGCTTTTTTGCCGGTCAGATTAAATTCACCATCAATTTCATCAGCCAACCTTTGGGCATCAGCGTGGAAATCTGCGAACTGGTGTCGCGTCAGGTTGTTTGCTGTATTTCCCTGAAAGTGCGCTGAAAGCACTATTACCTTGTGCTTCCCATCTCCGTTTGCATGTCTTTGTAGTGTTGTCATCAACATTTTCCTGTTGTCGATAGTTAGAAAATCTGGTGTTAACGTCACCGAGACAGTTAGCTCTCTTCGTGCTAACGACGCCAATATATATCTAAATCCTGTACAATGTACAGGATTTTTTTAAAAAGGTTGAGCCAGAGGTAAAAAGTCACTCAGCCGTTGGGACTCTTAATGCAGACACTTACAGTCAGTTTTTCCGAATCATCCGTTAAGCGAGCGCTAAAAACCGCCGAGGGTTACGAAATCAAAGTTTCGTCCAAGCCCACGGTATTGTTGCGTCCGCATAAAGGGTTAGAAACTGGCACTTGGTATCTGAGAAAAGGTAAGAAATATCACCCACTAGGTGGTTATCCGGCGGTTCCTGTATCACTGGTAAAAGAGCGTTTGCCTAGCATAGTGATGGAGTTAACGCTGAACCCTGAAGCGAATATCGAGATCAGCGGCTTCCAGAACGTTTCTGATCTGCTTGAGTGGTACTGCGATAGAGCGCAATCAGATCGTGAGTTATCTAAAAAGCGTAAAGCCACAGTGAAGTCCGTTATCAATAAGCACCTGATCCCTATGCTGGGTGATAAGCTGATTGATGAGTTGAACCATGCTTGCATAGACGATGCGCTTATCTGGCGCCTTCAAAGTAAATACTCCTTATCTAACGTCAGATTGATATTTTCCGCACTGAAAGCGGCATTTAAGCTTGCCTCCAAGCAAAACCGTATTAGTACCAATCCTTTGGCTGGTCTTCAGTTCACTGATTTCATTCAAAAACGCATCAATCCCAAGGATGCGCAAATCAGAGCGTCGGATATTCCAGCGGTACTTTCTTCGCTGGTGGATTGTCACTACAGCACCAGAATGCTGATTTTCATGATGTTGCTATTTGGTACCCGTATAGGCGAAACACGTCAGGCTAAGTGGTCCCATATAGACGGTGATTATTGGTACCTACCTGCAGAGCACACCAAAACGAAGCAGTCGCACCGCTTACCTTTGACTGAGCCAGTTAAAGCTTTGCTTGATGCTTACCGGAATGCTCAAAAATCCAAGGGTTACACAGGGCAATTTCTATTCCCTAACGATGATCGTAGTGGTCAATGTGTTCCTGCTAGTACCGCGAGTACTCAAATTAAGCGCATTTCAGCCAGTAATTGGACAGCGCACGACTTACGAAAAGTAGCGCGTACGGTCTGGGCTGATCTTGGTGTGGATTACATGGTGGGCGAAATGTTGTTGAACCATGCTCTTAGCAAGCTGGATAAGACTTATATCCATACTCACGTCGAACACAAGATGAAAGAAGCCCTTAGCGAGTACCACGACTGGCTAAAGAAACAGGGATTCCCGTTCTAATCTTCTCAAAAATTCCACTTAAAAATAAATAATCCTGTACAATGTACAGGTTTTTATTATATGGTGTTTCCACTTTCTAAAAAAGGAGTGTCGAAATGCTGTTAAACGAATTGAATATCCACCTGCTTTCTTTGCTGTCTGAGCATAAAACGGCGACAGGCTATGACCTGACAAAAATGATGAGCACTAGCCATGTATGGCGTGCGTCCCACCAAAAAATCTATCGCTCCCTGAATAAGCTCGCAGATGATGGTTTTCTGGCTTGCAAAGATGAGCCGCAGAAAGGTAAGCCCGATCGTAAGGTTTATTCGCTGACCAATGATGGAATTGCCAAGCTCAATGAGGCGGTAGAAAGCGCCATCCCTTCAATTAAGTCCCTGCACAGCATTCGTACTGTCATGTTGAACGTGGGTAATCAAAAGTATTTTGAAGAGCTATTGGAGCAGTTAAGAACTGAGATCCAAAAGACCGAGCAGCTCTTAGAAGAAACCGAACTCCCGTCAGAACGAATCTCAATGCAGCGTGAGATCTATATCAATCGCGCTGAAGAAAGCTATTGCGTAGAAGTCTTGGAGTACCTGCAAGACTCTAAGCGTATGGCTGCTTAATTACAGACCCTGACCAAAACCCTTTAAATCACACAAAGAAGGAAACCCAATGAGTATTTCACTGAATGCAGTTGCTCTACACCAGTTGGTTAAAAACGAACAAGACGAATTGACGGTTAACTACGGTAATCACCATCATCCAATCCAGCCTGCGTATGAAGCGCTAGTAGAAGAGCTTCATCGCGCTTATTCGGGTAAAACCAAGGGCTACGGACAATTTCAGTCGGATAGTGAGTTCAAGCAGTGGTTAATTGATTGCCGTAAAGGTAATGCTCCTTTCTATGAGTTCTCTAAGACAGGCGCAATCCGACTTAAAAATGAACTAAGCAAATACCCATTTGCTGATGAGGGCACACTTGTTTTTGCTCAGTATCAATCATTGGCAACTGATTACTTACTGGTGGGCTTAGTTTCATCTAACTCTGGTATGACCGTAATGGACAACCTAAGCCTAAGTGCTACGGCTTATCTGGATATTGCCAAGATGGATCTTGCCGCTGTAGTGGACCTGTCGACATTTGAAACGGATACAGAATCAAATCGCTACCTATCATTCATCAAAGGGCGTGTAGGTCGTAAGGTGTCAGACTTCTTCCTTGATTTTCTGCAGGCAGAAGTTGGCTTCGATGCAAAGCAACAAAACCAAGTTCTCATGCAGGCGGTTGAAGATTTCTGTGCGGATGCGAAGTTAGACCGCGAAGAAAAGATGTCCGTTAAGAAGCAAGTTCATGACTACTGCAATGGACAAAAGAAACTTGGTGAAGAAGTTTGCGTTAAAGAGCTGTCAGGTGAGCTGCCAGACTTCGGTGACGTAGGTTCGTTCGTTAATTACACCCAAGATCAGGGTTATGAACTAGAAGAAAGCTTTCCTGTAGATTCTGCCTGTGTTCGTAAGCTTACAAAGTTTGTTGGTGCTGGTGGCGGCATCAATCTTACCTTTGACGCGCTGTTGCTAGGCGAGCGTGTTTTCTATGATGCGGAAACCGACACTCTTACCATCAAGGGAACCCCGCCTAACCTTCGTGATCAGTTGTCTCGTCAAGGGGGTGCAAAATGACGCCTGAACAGTTTGATAATACTGGATTCACTGGAAACATGTATGCCATGCATGATGGAGAGCGGAAGTTTATCGTTTCATGCAGTTTCCCTGAGCGTTTGTTTGGCTTGCTTCCAGAAAAGCCGGCTGATGATGAAGAGTTTGACCCATGGGAGATTGAATGGGTTCGCTGTGAAAATGTCTCTGAAATCATTCGACCTCAAGTTGTTACCTTTGAAGAGAAAGAGGGTTCGAAATGATGGAGGCGCAAATAACAAGAGAAATTGGTTATTACTGGGTTCATTTTGGTCGTCACCTGAGAGATAAGGGACTAACTAATGAATGGTTAGTCTCATTTTGGAATGGTACTCGTTTTGTTGTTGGTTCTGATGAGTGGACAGACGATTGTTTTGATTCGCTAGATGAAACGCGCATAGTTCGCAATGATTTGTCTATGCAGACGAGTAGCGATGATTCATTGCTTCGCAACGTTCTTATTAATACTTCAGTGGAAGTTAAAACCCCTATTGAATACGGAATGACTTTAGCGGCTTACATGATTGCTGGTGCAGAAGTGTGGGCGTGGCATAAAGGCTATAAGCCTCTCGACAAGGAAGAGTGCCCACATCACCTCTACGGTTGGGAAGAATGTGGATTTCTTAAACATGCAGGTATAGCAGAGTCGACATCCGGTGATTTTAAGTCACCTTTGGAATTGATAAACGTTGTAAAACAAAATCAGGGTAAGAGGTCATAACCATGCACGATCCTATTTCTATCGACCAAATGGGCTTAGTTAATGCCATCAATGCAGAGTTATCGCGCCAATGTCCTAACATGCCTTTCTGCCCAAGCATCTTTAATACGGTTATCAAGGCGGCAAATTTAGTCGTGGATGAGTGCGGCAGGGAGCCTGTAAAAGTAAGGGATGGTATGTCTATCTCTGAATGGTTTGAATGTGACGATACTGGAACTAGCTCGAAGTACATGGCTTATGCCATTGACGGGGGCGCTACACGATTGCCGGTGCAAAGTTATTCATACCCTCATGACGCGGATGATTTCGGTCGCTGCCTTCGCATGGTCCGAGCGCTTGGATTTGAGAAGAAAGTGTTCCTGATGCTAACCACCGGTCATGAGTGGAGAGATATAGCTTCTCATTGGGACGAGCTGGTGGCTCATTATGACAACGAAAACTGGGAAGAGCTTTATAGCTTCTTGTCCGGCTTGGGCAATAGCTAAGGAGCTGGGACTATGCAAAACAAAGTCGGGGCAGAGTCAATCTGCCTCAACGATAAGCTTGAAGCCTTGATCGTCATACTTCGCAAAGGCAAATATGAGTTTGCGGATGAGAAAGTATGCCAAGAGTACTTAGAGGAGCACTTCTCTAATCTAGGGCTTCGATTTGAGCGTGAATATCGTTTATCTGATGGTCGTAGCATCATCGACTTCTTCTTTCCCAATTCTGGGATCGGTTTGGAAGTCAAAGCATCTAAGGCTTGGAACAAGATGGGCGTTTATCGTCAGTGTGAGCGCTACTGTCTGAATCCTGAAATTTCTGGATTGATATTGGCTACAGCGAGACCGCAAGGTTTGCCAGAACAAATTGAGGGTAAGCCAACGCGCTTTTATCACTTAGGGGAGAACGGGCTATGAGCAAACTCGTTATTAATCGAACCTTTGGAGCGTTGCGCCGTTCTGATACTCGTTGGGAGCTTGTGGATATCGAGCCTCATGTGGCAATACGCCTTAAACAGCTTTTCCCTAAGATCCCAAAGCATCAAGCGAAGTTGTTTTCGCTTCAGGACTCTCAAGAAGTGGCGGCAGATCTTCTTTGGTTTACTCAGAGGTATGCACTAAAAGCGTCTGATAAAGATATAAGGTACTTAAAAAAACGCAGTCGTGAATACCATAAGAAGCAGGAAGAGGCGCACTCTATTTTGCTTCCTGATTACACGCCTGCAGTACGCGCAGGATTAATGCCTAATCAGTCGCTTCGTGATTATCAATTGGTTGGGCTTGATCTGCTCGAATCGGTTAAGCGTCTTTTGGTTATTGATGATGTTGGTCTAGGTAAGACATACCTTGGTTTAGGGGTAGGTCTACTTCCTGATGCTTTGCCACTGGTAATTGTGGTGGAGCCGCACTTACAAGATCAGTGGTGTGAAAAAGCAGCTGAGTTTATCAACCTAGCGGTCCATAAAGCGAAAGGTAATAAGCCATACAAGCTGCCGCAAGCTGATATCTATGTTTTTAAGTACAGTCAGCTGTCGTCATGGGTAGATGTATTGTCCGCAGGATGGGTAAAAGCCATCGTATATGACGAAGTTCAACAGCTAAGACGTGGAGAGGAAAGCCAGCGAGGTATGGCGGCGTTTGTTATCAACCAGAACGTATCAATGGTTGTCGGTTTAACAGCAACGCTTATCTACAACTACGGCATTGAAGCTTTCAATATTAGCAACATGATTAAGCCAGAAGTGCTAGGTAGCCGTGATGAGTTCTTGCGTGAATGGTGTACTCGTGATTATGGAGTCGCCAACGATAAGGGGGTTGTGGCGGACCCTGATGCGCTTGGTTCGTACTTGAGAGAGTCAAGAGTGCTTATTCGTCGCACGAAGGCAGATGTTGGTCAGGTTGCTAAGCAGTTAGAGCCGCATATTGAGTGGGTGGCTCCAAACATGAAGAAAGTTGCTGATATGGAAGTGTTAGCCGAACAATTAGCGGTGAAAACCTTATCCGGCTCTTATGTTGAACGAGGACAAGCAGCACGAGACTTTGACCTCAAGATGCGCGAAATGACGGGCATAGCAAAGGCTCACAGTGTCGCTGCCTATGTACGAATGTTTATAGAGTCTGGAACCCCTGTCGTTCTATTTGGCTGGCATAGGGGCGTTTATGACATATGGGCTAAGGACCTCGCAGACCTTAATCCTCTGTTTTATACCGGCTCTGAGAGTCAAACCCAGAAGGAGCGAAACAAGAAAGCGTTCATCAATGGTGAGTCAGACCTTTTGATTATGAGTCTTCGTTCTGGGGCAGGTACTGACGGCATTCAGCATCGTTGTTCAACGGTCATCTTTGGTGAAGAGGATTGGAGTCCGCAGGTTATGACCCAGTGCATTGGTCGTTTGGACCGTGACGGGCAGGAAGACTCAGTGTTTGTGTTCCATGCGGTGACTCAATACGGCAGTGATCCGGAAATCCTCTCTATCTTGGGGGTGAAATCATCACAAGCCCGAGGCATTCAAGACCCTGGTTCTAAGGTGGTTGGTAAGCAGGTAGATACAGACCGTATCAAGAAGCTTGCAGAGAACTATTTGGCAAGCCGTGGTGTGAAAGTGCCAGAGAAAGCGAAATCGCTCAACGATGCAGACGTAGAGCTGCTTAGAGAAGTTATTTAGGTGCTAAGGATATGGAAAAACTATTGAATAACAAGCCAGAAGTGGCGTTGAAACAAGTGGCAGCAGCACTGAGAGAAACAAGAAAAGGTTCTGACCGTGCAGTTAAGGAAGATGGCGAAGTTTTGGGTTATTGGCAGACTCCAGAGTTTATCGAGTACCTGTTAGAGCTGGCTGATGAATGTGATCGTGTATCGGTTAATTCTTTGGAAGAGGGAGAGGTTGAAAATGGGCAAGTGCATTTTTCAATGGATGGGTTTCGAACTCAGCTAAGTGAGGATGTAAAAGAGTTGCGCGATCTGGTTGTTTCGGTTGTTAAAGATGAATGGTTTGAAAAAGACGATCTGACAAGCAAGATGAATGACGTGATTTGTAAAAGCAATGGGTTCAATTGTGTGTCGCTAAATGGTTGTGACAGCTTTTCTAACTTATCCAGTATTGAAGTTGAGTTAATTGATTTGGAGGGTTGTTAACTATGAAAGAAACATACCTTCCATTTACTGCCGATATGGTTAATGCGTTGTTGGACGGGCGAAAGTTAGTTACTCGTCGTCCCTTAGTTATCCCTGATGGCTGGGAGCTTCATGACCGCAAACCATCAAAAATCACCAGTTCTCATCCTAAAAAGGGCAAGTGGGGCGCGTTAATACGTCGAGGGGTAGGGGCTGATTTCCCTCAGTCAGATCTTGTTACTGCTCCCTGCTTTGTTGGTGATCTAGTTTGGGTTCGTGAAACGTGGGGCGTTGTGAATCACTCATTTGATGAAGACGGCAATATGGTTGAATGGACGCCAGATAGACCAGCTTTACCAGTAAGAGAGCTGAAGTACGGCAAGGGCTATTACACAGGGAACGTAATTTATCGTGCTGATGGTGAAATGCGCTGGTGTGATGATTTTGAAGAAGAAATATCAGCATGGCACCCGTCAATTCACATGCCAAAAGCAGCAAGTAGAATCACATTAAAGGTAACGGATGTCCGTATTGAACAGGTTCAGGATATTACTGAAGCACAAGCTGTTCTTGAGGGGATGCCAACTGATGAAGAATGTCAGCGTATGGCTGTTGAATCTGGCTTGAGTTGGTACCAAAAGCCGGTTACGTGGTTCAAAAATCTATGGAATGGCATTTATAGCGATTGGGATGCTAACCCGTATGTTTGGGTAATAGAGTTCGAGGTCATCAACAAGAACATATCATTGGTTGTTGAAGAGCTAAAACAACAGGAGAGTGCAGCATGAGAAACTTCTTTGCAGAAATAATGAAGCTGGTTACACGTCCTGATTTTCGTTCAAGTAGTGTTGTTACTCAGGCGATGCATGAAGAGTTTGCTGATGCTCAGCTGCTAATAGGCGCTCAAGCCCAGATGGCAGAAAAACTCAACCAGTACCGTCAAAAAGGGCGGTATGGCTGGTGGAATGAAGAGGTTTGCTCTATCGACGAGCTGTATTCTTACCGACGAAAGGCGCTTGATGATAATGACCATATCAGTGTTTTGACATTTACCAGCATGATTGCAGCTAGAGAAGCGAATGTAGAATATCTGAAAAATCAGCATAAATAAGGGGACTTGATGTGTAAAAAAAATAGCTCTCAGTGGCGTGAAGCGGTTCTTATTTGCGTAAAGAAACATAGAAACTCTGAGGGAAGCCTTGAGTTTGAAGAGTTAAAAATAAATCGAAAACAAGTTCTGCCTGAATATGAAAGAATTTGGGAAGTAAGCAAGCCAACGGAGCTATACCATCAAAGGATAATCGAGCTTTTATGTGACGGGTTTGTAGTCCTAAAGGTAGTTGGCTAATAGTTGCTCACTAAATGACTGATTTATATTAATAAAGAATTGAATTCAGATTTTAAATAGGCTTGATCTATTGCTTCTGAGTTCAGTTCTGAAAAATATTCTAGGTAAAGCTGCTCTATTAGTGGATGGTAGCTAGGATTCGCACACCCATAAAATGTATCAAGTAGATTATAGGCTTCGGCTTCAATGATAATTTGATTGGCACTTGTGACAGTGTGACACATAGATACAAAGAGAGCCTCCATGTCCTGTGGTGTCTCAGATTCTTCTATTCTAATAAAGGCTAAACGTAGTTCAGAATCTAGTTCATAGAGAGCGGCGCCTATCGTCATGGTTCCTCCTAGTCTTATATAAACGCAGCGCATATTACACCAAGCCAGCATTAAGCTGGTTTTTTTATGCCTAAATTTCACCAGAAAAGCCAGATAAAAAATGAGACTGGCGCGTAATCTCTGTTTTGCTTCTTATTTCCTCAAACCCTTACGTGGCGTGGCTTTGCATAGCCTGAGTGAATCTGTTGTGTAGGAGGATTCACGCTCTAGTCCGCCGCAGGTCAATAAAAACGTGTTGATGCGATAAATCCCCCGTCGAAACAAACTACAGGCTCAGCTAACGCTGTCTTTTTGTTAATAAATCGGAGGGCTTATGCCTGAATCAATCAATCTATTCACGATGGGCGCTACTGCTCTGACTGGTATCGGTATGAAGTTGGTGTTTTTGTGCCTTGCTTTGGTTGTTATGACCATGATGCGCAAGGTTATTTTTGGTGATGACGGGGTGAAAAATGACTGGATTGCGCAAGCTAAAGAAAAGGGTGATTTCCGCTCTGTTGCTATTTACCAGTGCGTTATGTTCGGTAGTACCTGTTTCCTCCTTGGCAGCGTCCTTTCCTGACAAATATGACGCTCAGATCAAGAAGTCAGCTAAACGCTGGCTTCCTGCTTATGAGGCGGTCTATGGGATGGAGATTTTAAAGGCTCAACTGTATCAGGAGAGCCTTCTTGATCCGCAGGCTGTCAGTTATGTCGGGGCGGCAGGATTGGGGCAGTTTATGCCTGCAACATGGGCTGAGGTGTCGGGGCAGCTTGGTTTTAATGGTGTGTCGGTGCATAGCCCAGAGCACAACATTGAAGCCGCTGCTTACTACATGGCAGGCAGGTTGAATGTATGGCAGTCCCCCCGTCCAATGTCGGACCGCTTATCGCTCGCATGGGCTTGTTACAACGCAGGGTGTGGCTGGATCCTCAAGGCTCAAAAGCTTTGTGGTAATCCCGCTCCTTACAAAGACATTATCCGGTGTCTTCCGCAGGTAACAGGGCATCACTCGAAAGAGACAAAGACCTATGTTGAGCGTATCTGGCGGTATTGGATGCAGATGAGGATGCTCAAATGAACCCTGTGTATGCCGCAGGTGGTCTCATTGGGGCTTTGTTACTGGGCGTCGTAGGCGTCCAGTACATCACCATCAATGGCTTAGAGACCACGATAGAAGCCAAAACGCAAGAGAATGCCAAGCTGGCGCAGACTAACGCCCAGTTTAAGCAGGAATTGCAACAGTCCAACGAGCAAATCACTCAGATGAAGCAAGCGCGAGACCTTGAGCGGAAGATTTCTGCAGAGCGTGAGCGTGAACTTTCTAAGAGTAACAGCGAGTTAGGACGGAAACTCGCTCAACTTGAGGAGGAGAGTGCCAATGAGGGGGAAGAGTCTGCGTGTTTGCGTACTCGGATGCCTGACAGCGTTATCCGGTTGCTCGGCGGTACCGCCAAAGACAGTGACGGTCATTAAAACCGTTGTAGAGAAACAATATCCACCGCCAGAGTGGCTGAAAGACTGCCCTGATGCCCAGCTGAAGGGAGAAAGCTTTAAAGATGCCATCGTTCAAAGTGCTGAACGTGAAGCTGTCATTAAAGCCTGTAACGTTGATAAACAGTCGCTTCGTGAATGGGTAGAGGACGAGGGTTCACAGGATGGCGTTGACTGAACTTAAAGACTACCTAGTGCCCGTGATCACTGCCGTTCTTGGGGCTGGTTTTTGGGACTTTATGAAGAAACGGCAGGAAAAGCCGCTTGATGAAGCCAAAGCCGCCACCGAAGAGAAACGGGCTGATGAGGTCATGATTCAAGGGGCTACGTCTGTTGTGGAGTTACAGCAAAAGGTTATGAAGCAGTTGCAGGAAGACCTTGATAGACGTGTTAAGGCTATTGAGGACCTGTATTCAAAGCAGTTGGAAAGTGAGCGCAGAGAATGGGAGCGAGAGCGCAGTAAGTTGGAAAACCAAGTTACTGAAATGTCTCAGCGATTAGGGAAATTGGAGGAGATAAACAAGAGGTTACTTCAAGAAAATGAATTACTAGCAAAGTGCGATCACTGTATTGCTGAAGCAGCGGCAGCACAGTAGTAGAGGTTAGCTATGGCTAGAAAGCCCACCTACGATTGGTCGAGTCTACTGGCGCTGTTGTTTCAGCGCCAGAAGGATGACCCTAAGTACAAAAATAAAGACTTCGCAGAAGATGAAGGGGTTCCGCTCGGATCTCTTACCCGTGCGATTACCCAATACCGGAAAGGCAAGATTGAAGTATCCGATCATGCGCCGATTGACCACGATAGTGATCGTAAAAACGATCTTAATAATGATCGTTTAAGTGATCGTAATACCAACAAAAGCACATCAAAAAAAGGCGGTAAAACCAATAACAAACAAAGGGTTAATGGTAATAATGATCACTCTGACGGGCAGCGCGCGCGCAATAGTGATCGATCGTTTTCTCAGGCTGGTGCAAAACGAAATAGAGGTGGTCAGGCTGGTAATTCGAATGCTCGTAAACACGGGCTGTACGCTCAACACCTAACCGATGAAATGGCAGAAGCCTATGAGGCGGCATTCTCTGCAGCTGGCGGCATTGATCATGAGTTAGCGTTGGCTCGTGCCAAGTTGGCAGAAGCTTTCCGATTGAAAGGGGAGCAAGAGTACATTGAGAAGCGAATTGCTGAAGACCAAGCAAGAAGAGCCGAAGAAGCAGCGAATGAGCCTCCACCTGTTGTTGGTCCTGATGAAGAAGGGCTTCCTAACTTTCAAAAGCCGGATTACTTCAACCATGCTGCAATGCGTGCAGAAGTCTTTGAAGACAACATAGGTCCACTTGGTACCACGATAAAAATGAAACGTGTGGATTGGGATGCTGTCATTGACCGCTGGATGGGGCGCGTTGCCAACTTGGAGTCACTGCGTCAAAAGCTGCTTCAAGGCAGCACATTAACGTATAGCGAGCAATTGGCTATCAAGTCGACAGTCTTTAATCAGTTGGCTAATGAAGAGATAGATGCTTTAACCGCTGGGCACATGCTCAGTGCGAATGGGTTAGATATTCCGCCTAACCTACTGGCTCAGATCCGCTTTGAGCTTGGTGAAGGTGATGACGACGATTCAGAACTGCCAACGGGTGCAGTTACACCTCAATTGGTGGAAGAGCGCGAGAAACAATTGCAGCTCGGCAACCAGCAAAGCTCTGAAGAGTTTTTAGCGGCACGTATGGCTGAGTTGGAAGCGTTAAACGCTGAGGACCGTCATGGCAGCTAGAAACCGAAGCCGCAAAAAGCATAAGCACGCCGCTATTACGCTGGATCCTCGTTATCTGGATTTTGCAGCGAGCTACCGAAGTCGACCGTTGGCTTTCATCTACGACATTATCGGGATGGAACCATCGTTTCAGCAAATTGAAGTCATTAACGCCCTGACTCCGGTCGGGGCGCGTGTGTCTGTTGCTTCTGGTCACGGTACGGGTAAGTCTCACCTAACCGCAGCTTTGTGTCTTCATTTCATCATTACACACCCAGAATCTCTGTGTATGTTGACGGCAAACTCCTTAGATCAGGTAACTAACGTTGTCTTCTCATACATTAAGCGCCTTTGGGTGAAGATCTGCCAGCGTCAGCCGTGGTTGGAGCAGTACTTCGTCATTACAGCTAAGTCTTTCTATGCGAAAGGCTACAAGGGCGTATGGCAAATTTTCGGGAAAACATGTTCAAAAGGCAATGAGGAAGGCTTAGCCGGTCAGCACCGTAGGGATTACATGGTGGTGGTCGATGAAGCGTCTGGTGTATCCGATCGAGCGTTTGAAGTGCTTCGTGGTGCATTGACCGAAGACAACAACAAAATGCTACTCATTAGCCAGTTTACGCGCCCAACTGGTCACTTTGCTGATTCACAAATGGAATTGGCAGAGCAAGGGTTGTACACGGCTATCACGCTTAATAGTGAAATGAGTCCGTTTGTTAACCTCAAGTTTATCCGAGAAAAACGTATCGAATACGGGGGTGTGAGTAGCCCTGAGTATGGCATTCGTGTTCTTGGTGTGTGTCCTGATGATGCAAGTGGCTTCCTGATCTCCCGTAGCATGGTCGATAAAGGCTTTGAGGCGGTTATTGAGTTTGTTGATGAGTGGGGATGGGTGGCTGTTGCCGACGTTGCAGGCGGTGAAGGTCGAGATAGCTCAGTGCTCAAGATCGGTAAGGTTTGTGGCTTTGGTAGTGAGCGACAGGTAGAGGTCGTTAAGGCTATCGAAGCACCTGCAGATATGGATGGGGTTCAATTTGCTCGCTTTATCCATCAAGAAACATCTGGCTACACCAATATCACTGTTGGTATTGATGCGGACGGGTACGGTCTGACAACTGCTCAAGAGTGTGAAAAGCTTGGTGTGAATGTTACTCGCATCCACTGGGGTAGACCTCCACATGCTAACTCAGTGAAACAGCGATTCCCGAAAGAAAAAGACTATGCGTGTGTCATGGTCAAGGAAGCGTTGAATACTGGTCGCTTGAAGCTGCATAAAGGTGAGACGAAACAGTTTGAGAAGAAACTGCAGAAGCAATTCGTCAAGATCCCGTATGAGTTTGATGAGTTGGGACGTTGGCGCCTGTTCTCTAAGAAGCAGCTGCGTAGTGAGGGCATTAAGTCTCCTGATATTTTCGACGCAACAGCATTCTTCTGGTTGGTGGATTACATTCCTGCCGGCGAGCAAAGCGACGGTCAATCTGATAGTGCACTGGCTAACGCAATGGCATTGCTGGGAGAGGAAGAATCAAGCCCAGCAGATCAGGCAGTGGCTGCAATTGAAAGCGGTGGTGTGGTTGAGTGTCTTGCTGAAGATTACCCCGAGGTTAGAGCTGCGATACAGTCAGCATGTGGTGATTGGATAGAGGACGGCTTGGAGGAGTACGCTCAAGTTGGCTTGATGGAAATCGAGCGATTGGATGAGTTCTTCAAGTTTTATAAGCGAGCATAAGCGGTTATCCCCAAATTAAGGGGATAACCCTGTGTAAAAAATACTCATGCTAACTACACAGGAACAATGGTCCTAATCGTTTAAATTACGGGCAATGGCTGCGCCATTGTGTGGCTTAGTAAGGCGGCGAGGATAACAAGAAAATGTTGTAGTACCAGCGCATAAGCGTCCGTACTATCGTTTGTGAAAGCTTCCTTCTTTCAACTCGGTGTAAGACAAAGCCCGCTCTTGTGAGTGGGCTTTCTTATATCCAACATTTTTTTGTTGTGGTTGGCTGCGTAGTGACCGCACTAAGATGAACGGGCATTGTTTGCAATGGCGTAGCTTCCCTTAGCTGCACACGGGGGTTCGGTAAGTGGTGTTTACACTGGCTGTCGTCCCCCAACCTCATGCCAAGAGCGAGCATTGCTATCCCAATGTATAGATTGCACTGCCAGTAGGGTATTAGGGTAGCCTCGCAAGGATGCGGGGCATTTTTTTAGCTTCCTAATTGCTAAAAGCACGTTTTAGCAATAAGAAATCCCCCGTCATTTCTCACATTTCCCTATCTTTCCCTTGATTGATTTACACAATCTTATTATATTCTCGTTATAGCAATTAGATTTGTAACCCCGACCAAAGGAAAAAATCATGAAAATCGAACAAAGCACAGCGATTAAGTTGCGCATTACTGAGGTTGAATCCCTCGACCCAATCACTGTTTTTTTAGAAGACTATGAAATTGGCAAAGGAAAGATTGTCATTGAATGCTACGGTAAGTCTTGGTCTTCATTCTGGGGCGCTATGGGTGGAAGAACTATTGCGCAGTTCTTCTGCAGCTGCGATGAGGGCTACCTGATCTCTAACCTGTGCGGAGCATTAAGTAGTGAAGAGCCTGATTATGACGCTTTCTTACCCTTAGCTAGAGAGCACATATTAGGTCGCCGTCGCATGAATCTTATCGGCTCTAGCTTAGCTCGTGCGCTTTACGATATTGAAGATTGGGAAGAATACGCACCAGAACATAGCTATGACACTTATAAATGCACTGATTTTGAAAGCGAAGAAGAGTTTGAGTATTTGGACTTTGGTTCAATTACTGTCCCAACGCGAGTCCCTCACAAATACGCCTACATGGTCCGCATTATTGAAGCGGTACAAGCAGCTTTAACAGAGTCTGGTTTGGCAATAGAACAAGCGGCGTAACGTAAATAACCGAAAGCATGATCAAGTGCAGGTAATTTCGACTTCCTGCACTGTGAGGGATAAAAATGAAACAAGTTGACCCAATTAAAGATCTGGATGACGTGAGAGCCATCTATAACCGCTTGAAAAAGTGGGGAAACCATCGTGAAGCTGAGTTAGTTATGCTTGGCTGTAACGTGGCGCTGCGTATTAGTGACCTACTGAAACTGAGGTTTGATGACATCAAGACAATGCAGCTTGAAGGTGAAGACATTGGTTACGTAGAGCTGGAAGAGAAAAAGACTGGTAAACCCAAGCGTCTTACTCTCAATCGTACAGCTATGCAGTGCGTGGAACGCCTCAAGTCCAATCATCCAGAAGCTATTTATCTATTCCAAGCTACAGGGAATCGCGTTAAGGGCGATCCTAAGCCCGTTAGTCGTCAATGGATATCTACCAAGCTGATTGATGTAAAAGATAGTCTAGGGCTTGATTACAGCTTAAATACCCACTCACTGCGCAAGACCTTTGGTTATCACGCATATAAGCGTGGTACCGATATCAACGTATTGCAAAAGCTGTTTAATCACTCAAGCGTGACAGAGACGTTTAAATACATCGGTATCACAGATGAGCGTGTGCGTGATGTTTACCTAAGTATTGAAATTGGTTTGTAAGGAGGCATGGATGTCAGATTTAAGCGAAGACACTAAGGCACACCTTCACAGCCAGTTAGTTAAGCTTGGTGACATGATGGGCGATGGTCTTCATCATGAGCCAGATGGTAAGTGGATTGAGAGAGAATATCGTCAGGTGTTGAAAGCACTTGGTTTGCTTCCGAAGGTAAAGCGTCGTTCTAACGTAGATGCAATCAACGAGGCAATGGCTCGCAGAGTTACTGATGTTCGTTGTGGCTCATGTGGAGGTCAGTTAAAGCAAACGCGCTCAGGCTCTAAAAGAGCAAAATGTGAGGGTTGCGGCTCTCGTTGGCAGTTATTGAAGTGATTGGCGGTGATGTCATGAAAGGAAATGTATATACACATGTAGTAGCTGAAGAAGCTGAGCGCGGGATCACCATTAGAACCAGTGATTTTCCGTCTTTCGGGCGTACTACGATTCAAGCGGCAATGTCTTCTACGATGAGCAAAGTTACTCAAGCTATGGCGGTGCCAGAAAGCTATTTGGGAACAAGAGAGCCTGATAGTGCTATTTACTCGGCATACGCTGATCTGCAGTTGGCTAAGCGAATATTGCATGGAAAGTCTGACCAAGGCTCTGAGGGCGATATTCATGTGACCTTTAACACAGCCCAAGACTCTCGATTTACTGTTGATGATCTGCAAATGTTCCAGTTGGATATGACTTCATTGAGAGAGGAATATCATAAAACAGAAGCGGCTAGGTTTATATCGTGGCTCTTTGAATGCCTTGCTGGGCTTGGTGTTGCGTCTGTAGATAGTGCTCGTCAGCAAGGGTATAAGTTTCTCATTCTGGATAACCAGCAAACACACCTTAGACCATGGGATCGATCGGTTGAGAGGTTGGTCGTTATTTTATCCCCTAAAGGAGACAAAGTGGCGGCACGCTCAATCTCTCCTCAAGCTCTCAATGTGTTAGGTAGTGTTTTTGAGGAAGCAGTCTCTGAACTTGCAGGGCGAACAAAATAGAATATTAAAGGCGGGATTATCTCGCCTTTTTGTTAGGGGTAAATATGAAAGGTTTGCGGTATCAAAAAAGAATTAAAGTATTGCCTTTTCTTTGGGTGAATATATCCAAGTCTAATTTTTCAATAACGATAGGAAACCGATTTATTAAATTTAATATTGGTCGTCGTGGTCTTTGGTTTAGCGGCTCTTTAGTTGGTACAGGGTTGTCATTTAGGAAGAAAGTGCCGCTGAATACCAATAAGGACAAGGCGTGAAAAAAGATAAAAGAAATAAACGCTCAGCTCAAAAGAAAAAGCAAAGAGCCATAACTAAGCAGCGTGAAGGTGAAGTAAAAGCGCGTGAGGTGCGTCAGCAAGTTGAAGCGTTATTGACCCAAGGTAATCCTACTGAAGAAGCTGAGACGCAGGATCTTTACGGTGATAAACTGCTCTGGTACATAGGGCGATGTTTGCATAATGATGCGTTCCCGCCGTGGGTGATTGGAAAGCTGTTAGGCGGTTTGCATTGGAGCAAAGTGAATCAGCTATTGGATGAGCAGTCGCTGCAGTTACCCAAAGAGGTAGGTAAGCGAAGAGCCGTTACTGATAAAGGGCAACCATATCATGCTGGGTTAAGTGGCTCAGGATTAACATGGAAGCTCTCTTTAGTGCGATTCTTATCGGATAAATATCAATTGCCTCTCAATTTACCCTCTAGTTGCGAGATTAATCAGGCAAGCCTTGCACTATCAGGGCGTTAAAGCCAAATTGAGCACCTATTAAGTATATAAATAACACCGAGTAAGTATTAGATTGATACTTAAAGCAAAGAAAGGATCTTGTATGTCAGTTAAGCAAGCACAGAAGAACAAGCGCCGTCAGGCGAGGAAGAAAGCAAAGGCAACGCATAAAACGCCCGTTTCCCATTCGCCAGCACCGGCAAAAAATATCATTGATGGCGTTAAGCCTTTATTGATTGAGTACATTCAAAGTGAACAGCAATATTTGGATGTCTTTAAGTCGCTGGAACGTGGTCAGGTGTACCTAGTGGCAACAGAGGGACCAGACACTAAACACATGGTGCTGTCAGAAGATGAGTATCTAAGCTTAATGCCAACAGAGGATAGAGCGGCACTGGCTGCGCATTTTGCTTTAGTGACGAATGAAAAAGTTGTTGGTTACACCGAAGACGATACCGGCTTCATGACGTACTGTTTAACGGACGATGAAGTACTCTAACCACTGATATTTTTGTATAGATGCTCGCTAAATGGCGGCGGTGAATAATGAGCATGTTCACTTAACTCTTAGGAGCATCTATGAAAACCTTCCTCGCCTCACTAAAGGCAAAACTCAGCCAATGCTGGTACTTCGTTCGTTACACTGACAAACTGCCATCGTGGCAAGCAGGTAACGCCCGTCTATTTATTATCACCCTTCGTAAAGGTAAAGAGCATGATATCGGCTTGCTTGAGCATGAAAAGTGCCATGTAAAGCAATGGTGGATGCTGTTTTTACCACTGTCAGTCGTTGGCTGGACAGGGCTGCATTTCTTCTATGCCGATCCTGTTTTGATGATCGCCAGCACTGTGATTGCCGGATTAGCCCCCGCTCTTCATGTTTTGCTGTATCTGTTGGTGCGCCCTTATCGCCAGTGGGCTGAGGTGCAGGCATACCGAGTGCAGATCGCAAAAGGCAACTACAGAGACAATAGCTTTGCCATTCGGGCACTCTTGAATCCCAAATACAAGCTCAAGCTAACCGAGACCCAAGCGGCAGAATTGCTCGGGCTTTGACAACAAAGTTGTGTTGTACGGATAGGCGGTCAATCCGCCTATATTGGCTAAGATATCGTCAATATAGGGAATCACGATGAGTATACTTCAGGTCATTTCATTCTGTCTGATGTCATGGTTTTTCATGACATTGAGCGTCTATTTGTGTGTGGGTTTGTTTGGCAACAAAGAACAAGTGAAGTCGTTCCAGCTGTTTAAAGAGTTCAGTCTTTCTTATTTGCTGGTCATGGCATTGGCTTTATTTCTCATTCCCGACAAGGAGCCATTAAAGCAATTATTATGGAGTGTTGATTTAGGCTATGACTTAATATCAAGCCTGTCAGTGTTTCTCATGTTGTTTTATTCCATTTCAAAGATTGTCGGTTATTGGTTTGTGTCTCAGCCTGTCATTAATAATATTCCACTTCGTTCTGGTGAAGCCTTTTTGTTATTTCGGAAAGGGAACAATGAGAAGCAATATTTATCCATTGATGTGCGTGATATGGCGTCGGTATTACGTGCTAAACGGGCGTTACTGGCAGAAATACAAGACAGTGAAACCGTTCTCGATGCCACATGCCGGATTCAAGATCAGTACGAACAGGGCGGTTATGATTTGGTGATCGTCAATACCATGGGGGCGGGGTATGCCTTACGGGAGACATTGAAAACCCATTTGAGCCGTATTCCGGTTGTGGGGGCATTGCCGTCTGGTCCCGTGTCCGATTACCATGTTTTACCTGCCTAACTAACCAAGATCATCAATAAGCCGCCTTCGGGCGGTTTTTTATTGCCACTAAGAAACACCCAAACAAAACTTAATATTTAAAGTGTTACCGTGTCACTTTGTGAGCGGTCAAAAAACACCCGCCTAGCTCTCAATTTCTGAGAACTGTCATTCTCAGAAATTGACAATTATCCCGCTTTCCATCAATATGATTGCATATCCATCACTACACGTTGCCAGCATGATAGAAAATCAACTCTCCCTGTTGGGGGATTTTTCCGGCGTCAGACCGGACGATGTGAGAACCGCGATCCAAGCGGCACAGAAGAAAGGGATCAACGTTGCCGAGAACGAACAATTCAAGGCAGCGTTCGAGCACCTGCTTAATGAGTTCAAGAAAAGGGAAGAGCGCTATTCGCCTAATACCTTGCGTCGATTGGAAAGTGCGTGGACTTGCTTTGTGGATTGGTGCTTGGCAAATCATCGACATTCTTTGCCTGCCACACCGGATACCGTCGAAGCGTTTTTTATTGAGCGAGCTGAACAGTTGCACCGCAATACGTTGTCGGTGTATCGCTGGGCTATCTCCCGTGTTCACCGTGTCGCCGGCTGTCCCGATCCCTGCCTTGATATTTATGTAGAAGACCGACTCAAAGCCATATCTCGAAAGAAAGTGAGGGAGGGTGAGGTCGTTAAGCAGGCTTCACCATTTAACGAGCAGCATTTACTGAAACTCACCTCGCTCTGGTACCGAAGCGATAAGCTGTTGCTGCGTCGTAACTTGGCGTTGTTGGCGGTTGCGTATGAGTCCATGTTACGGGCGTCTGAGCTGGCAAATATTCGAGTTAGTGACATGGAATTAGCAGGGGATGGTACCGCAGTGTTAACCATTCCTATCACCAAGACAAACCATAGCGGCGAGCCGGACACCTGCATTCTCAGTCAGGATGTGGTTAGTTTGCTTATGGATTACACCGAAGCTGGCAAGCTGGATATGAGTGGTGATGGCTTCTTGTTTGTGGGTGTATCAAAGCACAATACCTGCATCAAGCCGAAGAAAGACAAAGATACTGAAGAGCTACTGCACAAAGCCATTACAACCAAAACGGTTGAGGGTGTGTTCTATTCAGCATGGCAAGCGCTGGACCTAGAACGTCAGGGTGTAAAGCCGTTTACTGCTCACAGTGCGCGTGTAGGTGCAGCACAAGACCTACTCAAAAAGGGCTATAACACGTTACAGATCCAACAGTCTGGACGATGGTCTAGCGGTACCATGGTTGCTAGATATGGTAGGGCAATATTAGCGCGTGATGGTGCAATGGCTCATAGTCGAGTAAAAACACGCTCAGCCCCTATGAATTGGGGAGGTGGAGGCGGATAGAAGATATTAAACTAATATTTAAATAGTGTTAGATAGGTATCTAACTAATACTTAATAAGTGCTATATTTAATGTAAATCAATACAAGGATTAGGGATTATGAACGCTACTTTTGAAGAGTCTATGTTGAATGATTGCTTGGTACAGCTGCAGGAGCAGTTTCCAAAATACAGCAAGCTTGATCAGATGAAGATTTTAGAGTCTATTCGCTCATTGGTCGTAGAGCCAAAGACGATTACTAAGGCTCGTCCACTTGAGGATGTTCTAGCAGATATACGCGAGGCTATCGAAGATGGCGGTCGCGCAAGAACATTTTTTACAACCGCTTTTTCTAACTGGTACCGTAGAACGGAAACACCGCGAATAGCTCACCTGCATGATTACGTCAATCTTGACTATAAAAATCGTCATTTGTTTCAAGAAATGATGGGGCTGCGTGATTCAGGTCGCTTTGATGATGAAGCGCTTTACCAGTTTGAACAGTACTGCTTGTCATTTATGGATAACAATTAGGATCACCGAGGAAGCTATGAAACATAAGTTTGAAGGTTTTATTTTAGAGATCGTTGAAGAGTCCCCAGACACACCTATGGGGTTAACTATCGAAGGGAGTGCCGGTTTCACAATAGAGCTGCCTAAGTCCGGAGCGTTTCATCATTATCCGCTTAACGAAGGTGGTGTGAATGTGGTGATGTTCAAAATGGACAACTCTACTAAAACCCCGCCTGAGATTTCATTTCAGCTGACAGATGTTGAGCTGGAAGAGCTTAAAAGGGTGAGTATTTTGCCTGTGCTTGGCTAAAGGAGAGCCTTATGAGTATCACTATTTTTGGCACCGTTCTGGTGCCCAAATCAATGACTGAAGATGAGGCGCAAGCACTTCAGCGTGAAATATCCGAGCGTGATGAGTTTAATGCTATTCGAGTGCAAAGGGATGTGACCCGCAAGGCTTATTTCCTATTCGAAGGTGAGCGCACGATTGAGTCGAAAGGACTTGAGCGACCAAACGTGATGTTTGGTGCTTGGTGTGATACCGGCGGCGGTCCGTTTTTCTATGAGCCAGCTTATAAGCCAATAGCGTACTGGCTAAAGGATGTGGGTTTTAATGTATTGAGCTTCCCGAGTAAGGGTAGATCAGTTTATGAGGATGATTATGAGTGATAACACGATTCAGCTTGCCAATGTCTCAGTGGCTCTGAAGAAGCAACTGCCGTCAATTGAAAATGAGTTTGACCCGCTTGAGCTGGAAGTTGAAGAGCGCGACGGCATTGTTGTTGACTACATCATTAACAAAGCGGGAAATGGCTATGTTTTGGTTATTGATGATCGAGATCTGACGCCTGAGCTAGTGACGTTAGAGTTTGAGTCTGGTGATGCCATTATTGCTTACTTTGAAAAAGGTCAACGTAAGCCTATGGTGCTTGATTCAGTCGAAAATTAAAGGAGGTTAAAAGGGAATGACTCTTAAAAGTACATTGAGGCTGAGACCTGTAAATAAGCAAGCTGCTTTGGTTGTTCAAAAAGCGCCTGAGCATTCCACTTTTAACATAAAAAACAGAGATAAACTGGTCGATGTTGAGTTTTGGGAGGCTCCTAGAAAACACCAACCGATACCTGATGACTCCGCTTTTACAGATCTAACGGGTTCTATTGTCGGTAGATTAAAGGTTATTGGGTATCTGGGGAAAGGGGTTTGGCAATGTCGTTGTGTATGTGGCAGATACTGTAAGAGAACCAAAAAATTTATAGAGCAAGTACTGAACGGTCGAGAGTCCACAGAATCTATGTGCCGTGAATGCTATGGAGTTATGCTTCTAAAGAAAAATGAATATTTCAAAGCTAACGGGTGTTACCCATCGGATAAAAAGAAATTAGAGCTTTGATTATAATGTTTTGTTGTGGCGACAGGGTGAGCGCAATGCCACCCTAAGTCCGTTTTATCGAGTAGAAAGGAACGGACATGGATAAATTAGAACAACTAGGTCAGCAGCTTGCCACGGCAATGAAACAAGCAGAACATGCGAACGTTGGCACAATTGGCAGTGTACATCACAAGATCAGCCCGTTAGCGTATGAGCTGGCAAAGAATACCAACCCTTATTTAACTCTCCTTAAAGAAAACCACGAGCGATTTAAGCACGAGCATGGGCGCCCAGCTGAGTACGTGTTTATGCCTTTGGAAATGTTGATGTCGCTTGTTGGCGATCTGCCACAGATGGAGCAGAAATTATTCTGGCTCTCAGATACCAAGAAGATTGAAGAAATGATCGTTAAGCTGACTGACGACGGTACATTGCGATTCTATTGAAGGGGCTTTGCGCCCCTACTGTAAGTTGTCAAAGCGAGAGATGTCGCCATCAAAACGAAGCGTAATGTTACCGACAGGACCGTTGCGCTGCTTGCCTATGATGATCTCTGCGGTGCCTTTGTACTTGCTTCTGTCGTTGTACAGCTCGTCACGGTAGATAAACATGATAAGGTCAGCATCTTGTTCAATAGCGCCTGATTCACGCAAATCTGAGTTGATAGGGCGCTTGTCTGGGCGTTGTTCCAAAGAGCGGTTAAGCTGCGACAAGGCAACCACAGGAACGTTTAACTCTTTCGCTAATGCTTTGAGTGAACGGGAGATCTCAGAGATTTCCAAAGTACGGTTATCTGCTAGTGCTGGTACGCGCATCAACTGTAGGTAATCAACAACTATCATCGACAATCCGCCATGCTCCCGAGCAATACGACGAGCTTTAGCTCTCATTTCAGTCGGCGTTAAGCCTGCACTATCATCAATGTAAAAGTTCGGCTTCCAATCGAGCAGACCAAGTGCAGAGCCGACTTGTGTCTCTTGTTCTTCATTTAGCTGCCCTGTCTTAATGCTGGTTAAGCTAACGCGAGACAGTGAAGAGACGAGCTTATCCATGATCTGACTCTTTGGCATTTCAAGAGAGAAAAGTAACACGGGTTTCTCTTCTTCCATGATGGCACTTTCACAGATGTTTAGCGCCATGGTGGTTTTACCATGCGATGGTCTAGCCGCTACCACAACAAAGTCTGACGGTTGTAAGCCTAGCGTCATGGCATCAAGCTCATCAAAGCCCGTTCTCATTCCGGTGATACTGTTGCGCTTGCTGGATTTGAATCGCGCCATCGTTTCTGCAATTAGGCTTTTGCCATCAAATACGTTGTCACTTTTGATGCGAGCCTCAGAGATAGAAAGCACCTTCTTCTCTGCAAGATCGAGCAGTTCCTCTGGTTTTCTGCCTTGCGTATTGTATGCGGCGTCAGCGATTTCATTTGCAGCAGAGATCATGTGGCGCAACATAGAACGCTCAGCCACAATGTCAGTGTAAGCAAGGATGTTGGCTGCACTAGGTGTGTTTTTGGCAAGGTCCGCCAGATACGCAAACCCACCAACATCATCTAATTGTTCTCTTTGCTCCAAGCGCTCAGACAAGGTGATAAGGTCTACGGGCGTTCTGCTATCAAATAACGAGCCTATAGCATCAAAGATAATCCGGTGAGGACGGCTGTAGAAGTCAGCTTTCGTCAATCGCTCGCTTACTGATTCCCAACGTTCGTTGTCTAAAAGCAAGCCACCAATCACGGATTGCTCCGCCTCGATAGAGTGAGGCGGGTGTTTAATATCGTCAAATTTGTTGTTCATAGCGCGACCACTTATTACGAAATAATCACTTTTGTAAGCTCAGTGGCTTTGTCGGTGATTGCTTGTGGGGCTTTCTCTATGAATTTGACCTGACGGTTAGAGAAATCGAGAGATTTAACTTGGTGAATGAGGATGGCGCCTTGTGTCGATAGCTCTTCAGGCAAAACGACTTCCAGCTTCATACCTCTCACTGTGCTAGTGATTGGAGCTACAACAGCAAATCCAGTGTGTTCATTGAACATTTTACGAGAGATCACAAACGCAGGACGACGTTTCATGATTTCCTTTCCTGCGCTCGGATCAAAGTCGAGTGAAACAATGTCTCCTTTATCTGGTACGTACATCAAATCACTTCCTTGCCAACAGGCTTAGCATTAATCCATTCTCTGTCTTCATCGGTAATGGCAAAGCACTCTTTTGGGCTTTCAGCGAGTAAGGCTTCCAGCGTTAGCTCTTCCTCAACTGGAGTTAGCACGATTCTGTTATCCTGAACGGATAGGTCCAGTTTTGATCCAGCGTGCAAGCTAAGCATTTTAACAATGGTTTTAGGGATGCTAACGATGTTAGCGCCGCCAGACTGGCGAATTACAACAGCGGTCATGTGTTGGTTTCCTTCTTCTCTGTGTTATACCGAAGTATAACAACAAAAATATGTTTTACAAAAGTAAAACCTTATCTAATTTACACAACTCACTTAAAGCAATTAGCGAAGCCCATCAAAACAAGGTGGTGTTGTAATTTAAATGCCTGTAATTGTCACAACGAGCAAATAAACAAAACAAAGCAACAAAATATCACATTGTTTTCCTGTTTTTCCGAGATCGATCGTTTTTACTCGTCTTGATGATAGTTTTTACGTTCGTGAAGCCATGAGCACACAAAGTTCGCAATATTTCCCTGTTGCTGCGAGATCGATCGTTTTTACCCATCATGATGATAGTTTTTTACGATCGTATAGGGTGATGCGAAGCCATGAGCACACAGAAGAAAATATTTTGTGTCACGTTGCTGGGTAAAGAGCAGGTTCAAGCGACGGCGGTGTTTAATGACGACCTGTTGGTGATCGCCAAGCTCGAAAAGATTTCCGGTGCATTTGGTACATGGAAGCGAAAGCTCAAGCGTGATCTGAAGAAAAAGCACGAGGAAGGCTATCACATGATAGTCGAAGAGCGCGGAGACGATTTCAGCGAATACGCCCATAAGGTGTTATTGGAAGAAGCGGACCCAACAGAACGCCGTGGTTATATGAACATTGCATTTGACCATTATTTCAACTTACTTCGCCTTGGTGATGTAAGCGATAGCCATCAAATCGGCTGCTTGGTGCTGAACAAAGGGTTAGAACGCCACTGGATCCGTGATTCTAGTGTGAACATCATGCCAGATGACCGTGGGCGCTATCGTTATGACATCGACCACAGCTCATTTACTGGCTATCAGCGTGCAATCCTGCTTTGTGTGCTGGCTGCATGTGAGTTCAACCAAGTTAACCAGAATTATCTCGACACCTTTTTGGATGCCATTGACGTAGAGGAAGACGATCCGGTTTTCTCTACACTTCGCCGCATTACCATTGAGCGCGATATGGGGGATGCATGACCCAGTTATCACGTCTAAGCCCTTTGAATATCCAAGATGAGCTGATACGCGCCCGTTTTTACCGTGAATTGCGTGATGGTTTGTTTGAGTGGGAAGAGTGGGAAGTCTCTATTGATGAGATCCGTATGCCTGAACTGGTTTCTCTTCGCTATTACGGCACAGAAAGCCTCAAGAAAATCGTTGCCGTATGTGCAGGTCTTGATGATATGCGGGAATACCTTGAAGCCGGTAGCCTGATCCGGTTGCCAACCATTAAATGGGTAAGAACTCGCATTCGCTATTACTGCCAGTTTGAGCAGGAGGGCGTATGAAGCAGCCAGAAATGACAAAAAACGTCCGCAGTCAGGACAAAGACTTTAACGAAAGGCGCCGAAACCAAAAGGCAGAGCGTCAGTATGCCCGAAGAACTCTGTCACCCTCTGCCATTCGTGAAGCCATTCGTACTGGTGAGCTACCACTTTATCACTCGGTGTTGCTCGGCTCTAAGAAAGGTGGCGATCCGTTTACGATTGATGATATGCGAGCGTTTGATAAGGCTCGTAAATCCACATCAAAGAAGTGGGGGCGTACTCGTGGCGCACCATTGGATCAGCTGATTGTCGCCTCTCGTAAAATCGACGTTCAACGCGCCAATACAGAAATCAAGGTCGCACGGCTTTATAAGGTCCGTGGTGACTTACTGCATTTCAATGTCACGGCATCGGGTAAGCATGGTGAAGATAGCTATCAGGTCCGTATCCGGTTAGAAAACTGGATGGAAGAGCTAACCCAAACGCAACGCAGTTGGACAGCCGCTATCAAGCGTATTTGCTTAGGTAATGTCTCCATTGACTGTCAGTGTGGGCGTTATCAATTCTGGTACCGCTATGTTGCCACTGCTGGCAACTTTGCTATCGCTCCCTATGAAAAAGACTTTCCGAAGATCCGAAACCCTCAACTGACAGGTTGTTGCTGTAAACACCAGTTAAAAGCGCTGGGGGCATTGAAGTCACCCACCATACAGGCTCAGCTTGCCAAACAATTGCTGGCACAAGCGGAGAAAGAGGGCTTCGCCGGTGACAATACAGACTCATTCTTGACCAAAGAAGACCGCGAGCAATTAGAGCGTGCTCGTCCCCGTGATGTGGACAAAGCTGCCGCTATGCAAGTGATCAACAAAATGAAGCAGGCTAAGCGAGTCTTTAAACGCCAAATCAAGGATCCGAAGTACATCAAGAAGCTGGAAAAAGAAGTCGCTGAGCTGCGTAAGCAGCTAGGCAAGCAACAGGCGAAAGTCTCAACCAGTAAAGCCAAAGCGAAAAAGGCAATAGAGCAGCGTCAGAAACAAGCTCAGAGTGCGAACCGTGACCAATTAAAGGCATTGCTCAGGTCTGAGCTGGATAGAGCTAAGATGTACGGCGCAGACCGTGACAGTGCGGTGAAAGTCTTCGCCAAGATGAACAAAGTACCACTAGCCGATGCTCAGAAGCTGGCTAAGGACCTGTAATGACAAGAATAACCCCAATAGACCGCAGGCGCGTATTTGAACCTATTTATGCAGATCTGCAGAAGACACTAGACATTAACCCTAATGCGTTTGATTGCTTGCTTTTCAAAGCACAACTAAACGCCTTGGAGCACATTGATGAAAGTGACGTTGTTGGCAACTTAGAGGCTCGGGAGGAAACATTTTCTTATAGTAGCCCCTCCCCAACACGAGCCATAGAATTGCCCAATGATGGTAGCTCCATTCAAATGCTGGCGTTTGGTGATGGTACCGACGAAGGCGAAGAAGTTTTTCAGATGCTGCTTAAAGAGCCAAACGTGCCCGAGCAAAGCGTTATCTGGATTGAAGAGCAAGTCGCAGATGAAGAGATACAGGTGCGCCTACTCTACATCGTGAAGGCTGAACCCATCGGCAAGAATGGCTCTGGCGGTTTTAAGTATCACCTAATGCCATTTGATGTAGGCAGTGACTTCTTACCTGACAAGTTTGAACCAGAATCTGGCGAGCCGATTGAGTTCTTACCAAATCCACACCCAGAGCCAAGCTTAACCAGTGTGGTAAACAAACTGGCGCAAGCTGCCAGCAAAGAACAGATTGAATCCTTACGCCAGCCAGTGCCAGTGGTGAGCGAGCAGGATGAAATCAACGAGCAGAACCTGAACAAACAGGCAACGGATCTTCAAGAGAAAGTAGGTGCTATTGCCGATATTTTTGATGTCTTCAAAGGGGACGATGAATGAGTACCGATCCTAATACGCCCATCGACATTACATTAACACCCATTACCGGTGTTGATGATTCGACCGTAACGGCGCCATCCCCTAGCGATATCACTACTCAGCCAATTCAAAACAAAGTCTCGGTGCCGTCAGTGACAGCGCCGGCTTCTGTCGATTTTACGCCAGTATCCACCTCGGATGAGGTCAACGACGAATCACTAAACCGTACCGCTAAGACGCTGCGTGATGATGTGAACGCCAAGCTAACTTCGTTTGCTAACTCGGTGTCGTTGATTCTTGGGCAATTAGGTACTGAGCACAGCCTTCAGGTTGCTGAGATCAACAGCAAGATGGCGGCATTGCGTGATTCCATTAACGCAGAGCTTGCAACCATACGCACAGAGAACGAGCAGCAAAACGCTGATATGGCAACAGCCATTAACCAGCGTCTTTCTGTTGTCATGTCGAACCTGACAACGCTCTCAACGGCGATCAAGAACAGCCAAGACAAGATAGCGGCGCTTGATGCGACCTATGCTACTGACTCTGATATTGCTGCCAAGGTGGCAACCATCAATGCGGCATTGGAGCAGCTGAACCAGACCGACACGGATGTACTGCAGCAGATGCAGGAAACCGTCAATCTGGTGAACTCAATGCGTAAGCTGAAAGAGAAAACCATCACCATTTCGAGTACGGCAGGTACTTATGATTTTCTGACTGTACAAGAAGGAATGGGAAGCTATCCACTGGCAACTGACTACATGGCAACAGCTACCGTTGAGGGTAATCCGCTGGTGGAAGCGTATATCACTAAAAAACTCGCGGTAGGCTTCACCATTGAATTGAAGTCTAAGGGCGTACATTTCCGCCCACAACCGCATGATGCCAGTGTCACGCCTGTATCTGTGCGCGTAACGCTGACTACAACGCAGGGCTAAGCATGGCAACGGCTCCTAAGCGTTATGGCGAACTGGCAACCGAACAACAGGTTGCTAACGCCAAAGAGGAAGCTCAAACCGGAATGGTTTCTTCACTGGAGTTTGAGCAGTTTAAGCAGGATCTAATGACGGCAGTCAATGCCATCACTAAACAAAACAACGATTCAGCAGATCGTTTAAGTGGGAAAACTAATGCGTAAACAACATAACGAAACTAAGGGAGGTTGCCATGAGTGACTTTCAACCGCTAGTCGAAAGTAACCGCCGTTTGACAGAAACAGTAGAAAACAAAGTTGGAGAAATTGACGCAGCAACAGAGCAAATGCGAAAAGATTTTGAAACCTTTATGAGTGATCGTGAACGTATCGGAAATGGCGAACCAGGAAGTCGTCGCCTGAATATTTATCAAAACGTCCTTTATCAAGGATATGACCATGTTCCTGATTCGGAAAAGCCAGAAGGCTGGGTTGATAACAATGCGAATCTATACCTGCACTTTAAAACCAAATTTAACACAATAACCAAAAATGGAATGTTTCATTTTCGTATACAAGGTTATGCCTACGGTCAAGCTGCAATTATTGATGAGACGCTGGCGGGCTATAGTTACACAACCAGCAATCAAGTGATAAACATTGGTACATTTGGCTCCCATGAGCCAACGGTGTATCGCGCCCCTAATGGTGATGTTTACCTTCGACTAAAAGCAACAAACCTCTATTACTGGTCTTTCTATGTAGACACTATGAATGCATCCGGTGGTCTACCAAACAAAGGTGATGTGGAATTAATTGTATCTCCAAACGCAACGTTAAATAATTACTAAGGTGAAAAATGGAACATGTAGATATTCCTCTAGA
>Ga0213833_1000235_pt1 | contig 77971 bp, 53 predicted proteins | sample SWATP21_FD_160575 | JGI IMG/M metagenome (GOLD analysis project Ga0213833, IMG submission 160575) | Coastal seawater microbial communities from Marineland, Florida, United States - SWA TP2 #1 | ecosystem: Environmental > Aquatic > Marine > Coastal | place: USA: Florida | collected 2016-08-14
CACCGAGATGACCCGACTCGCTTCCATCCGGGAGGAGGCCACCGTGCGCGCGTCCACCGCGATCCGCGTCTGGCAGCGGCTGGCGAACCAGGCGACCGATCCGGAGACCCCGACCGAGGCGGTCGAGGACGCGGTCCGCCGTCGCCTCGCGTTGGCGCGCGCCGACCACTCCGTCCCCGCGCCTCCGTCGGCCCCGACTCCGCCCCTGCGCGAGCCCCTCATCCCCCTCGGCGTCCTCGGCGGCGCGCTCTTCGCTGGCCTCTGGGCCTGGATGGTGCGTCGGTCCCTCAAGGGCGGCGCCCCTGCGCCCTGGAGCCGCGGGATCCTCGCCGCCCTCGCCGCGGCCCTGTTCCTGCCATCCGTCGCCGCCGCCGCCCCCGCCAAGCGCTTCGTCCACGAGGAGCTGCTGCGTGCCCACGCCGGCGCCGCACCGTTCACCGCCGACAGCGTCGTGGGCCCCACCGCCGCGCAGCTCGCCGAGCGCGACAACGACGACGGCGTCACGGTGATCGGCTACCTGCCCTACTGGGTCGCGCCGGAGAACATCCCCTGGGACCAACTCGACGTCCTCGCCTACTTCTCGGTGGGCGTGAACGCGGACGGCTCCCTGTCCAGCAACGACCACGGCTGGGGCGACGCCGGCGCGGACGCCCTCATCGACGCGGCCCACGCCGCCGGCGCCCAGGTCACCATCGCCGCCACCCGGTTCGGCGGGGACAACCTCGCCCCGCTCATGAGCTCGGCCACCGCGCGCCAGAACTGCATCGACAACCTGATCGCGAAGATGATCGAGGGCGGCGGCGACGGCATCGACATCGACTTCGAGGGACTGCACCTGTCGAACCGGGAGGACTACTCCCAGTTCATCATCGATCTGCGCGCCCAGATGCAGACGGCCCAGCCCGGCTCGCTCCTCACCCAGGCCACGCCGGTCATCGACTGGAACGGCGCCTACGACTTCGACGTCCTGGCGGACAACTCCGACTACGTCTTCGTCATGGGCTACGCGTTCGCCGGTTCCTGGAGCAACCCGCGCCCCAACGCCCCCCTGGACGGCTCCACCCAGTGGGGCTCGCGCTCCCTGCGCTGGTCCGCCCAGGACTACCTGCAGTGGGGGGGCCTGTACAACGCGCCCAAGTTCATCATGGGCCTGCCGCTCTACGGCCACACGTGGGACGCGAGCGGCAGCGGCGTCGGCGCCTCCGCCACCGGGGACGCGGGCAGCACGTTCTACGACGTCTCCCAGGTCCGCTTCGCGAGCTACGGCAGCAACTGGGACGCGGACAGCTCCACCCCGTGGGTGGCCTGGCAGGACGGCAACCAGTGGAAGCAGATGTGGTCCGAGGACGCCACGTCCATCGCGCTGAAGGCGGACATGGCGCGCGAGGAGGGCCTCGGCGGGTTCGGGTTCTGGGCCCTGAATTACGACGAGGGTGACGTGGACCTGTGGAACGCCACCCAGGGCGTGCTCGACGGCTGGTCCGGCGCCCCGGGCGACGATGATGACGACGACGACGACGACGATGACGACGACGACGACGACGGCTCCCCCGAGCCCACCGGCGTCCCGGTCCTCGCCGTCCGCGCGCCCGACGCGGTGGTGGTCGGAGACACCGTCTACATCGACGCCGCGGACACGAGCGACCCCGACGGCGCAGGCCTCACCTGGGCCTGGACCCAGACCGGCGGCCCGACCACCGACATCTCCTTCGCGGACTCGAACCGCCCGAACTTCCTCGCGTCGGAGCTCGGCACGTACGGCATCACCGTCGTCGTGACCGACATGGACGGGGACAGCGCCACCACCGAGATCCTCGTCCGGTCCGTCCCTGAGGAGGACGCCGACCTCATCGAGGGCAACGCCTGCGGCGGCGACTGCTCCGTCGGCGCCGGGACCCCCGCAGGCTGGCTCGCGCTGCTGCTCCTGCCGCTGCTCCGCCGCCGGACCCGCCGATGAAGAGCCCTCGCTTCATCGTCGCCGGGCAGCTGCTCGAGCGGCACTACCGCGACTTCGACTTCCCGGCCCACGTGCCGCGGGACCCGGTCCAGTTCCCCCATCGATACGAAGAGCGGGATGACGTCGAGGCGGTGGCCTTCATCGCGGCGTCGCTGGCGTTCGGCCGGGTCGCCGCCTTCGAGCCCCACCTCGTCCGGATCTGCGACGCCCTCGGGGATCACCCCGCGCAGACCCTGAAGGCCGCCGTCGGGGACAGCCCCGACCCCGAAGCGGCCGAGGCGGTGCGGCTCGCAGCGTCCGTGCAGTACCGGTGGCTCCTGCCCGACGATCTGCGCGCCCTGCTCCTCGCGGTGGGTCGCGGACTCGCCGAGTGGGGGACGCTCGAGGCCGGCTTCGCGAAGGGTCTGCCGAAGCGCAGGACGAAGAAGTCGAAGGAAGCGGGGATCTGGGCGCCGCTGGGCACCTTCCTCTCCACCCTGCGCGGGTTCGCGCTCGAGGTGCACCCGAGCCCCGAGGAGCGGCACCGCGCGGTGGCCTTCCTCTTCCCGTCGGCCACCGGCGCGGCGGCCTGCAAGCGCCAGCACATGTTCCTGCGGTGGATGGTCCGCCCGAGCACGGAGGACGTCGACTTCGGCCTGTGGACCTGCGTGACCCCCGCCGACCTCATCTGCCCCTGCGACGTCCACACCGCCCGCATCGGCCATGCCCTCGGGTTGTGCGCTCGCCCGGAGCCGTCGCGGACCGTGGCGAACGAGCTGACCAGGTCGCTCGGCCTCTTCGACCCCCAGGACCCCATCCGCTTCGACTTCGCCCTCGCCCACGTGGGGATCAGCGGCGGCTGCCGCGCGAAGTACCTGTCGACGGTGTGCGAGACCTGCGGGCTGCGCGAGTCGTGCCGCTGGTGGGGCCGCATCTGAGCCGAGCGGGCGTCTCCGAGGCGCCCCCGGAGGGCTGCCTCTACAGCCCCGGAGCGGTCCACCCGTCGCCGGTCACGTCCACGAACACGGCGTTCGCGAGGGCGTAGGGCGGGGCTCCTCCCCACATGCCGCCGAGGCCCTGCGTCCCCACGACCTCCACCGCGTACCACGCGTCGTCGTCGGGGGTGTCGGCGAAGCTCCCTGTCCACCAGACGCCGTCCGTCAGCGCCGCGCCGCCGAGATCGACGGTCTCGATGGTCTCCCCATTCCTCACGAGGCGGACCTCCGTGGGGATCGCCCAGCTGGGCCCGGAGACGACGACGTCCGCGGCGAACGACCCCGTCACCGTGTCGCCGGGAAGCGCGCCTCCGGCGTCGACCCGGAGCGTCAGGCCGCCGCTCACCACCACGTGGCCCGCACGCAGCGCGTCGGTCAGCGCCTCGTCCGCCACCGCGGCGGGCGCCGTCGCGTCCACGAACACGTCCGTGTGGCCGTAGCCGCAGCCCGTCCGGCCGTGGGCGTCGCTCACGCCGAGCGGCAGGCGAATCCGGCCCTGATTCAGCCAGGAGAACCAGTCCACCTTGAGCAGCTCCCGGTCCCCGACGTTGCCGGCGTTGATGATCTCCGCTGCGTCGAACTCCCACGAGAAGAAGTCCGGCCGCTGCGACGAGCCGTCCACCGGGTCGTAGCCGGACGCATCCAGCATCCCTGACGACTCCCGGGCGTGGTTGAGCTGGAGCAGCGCGTCGGGGGCGCGCTCGTGGATCCGCGCGAACAGGGCGTCCGTGTCGGGGAAGGGCTCCCACCAGGCGGGAGCGCCGCCGTTGGGCACGTCGTTCCCCAGCGTCGAGGCGGGGAACAGGTTGAAGTGGCCGCGGAGGACGGGGCTCACCTCGACGCCGTCCACCGTCCGCAGGACGTCGGACACGCCGAGCGGCCCGACGAGCGGTCCATAGGGCGCCATCTTGTCGTGGTCGGTGGTGACCGGGAGCGCCACACCGGCGGCGGCGCAGGTGAGGATGCGGTCCTCCATGGGCAGGTCGCCGTCGTTGCTCGGGGCGGCGTGCAGGTGGGAGTCCATCGCGAGCCAGCCGTCGAGGGGGACGACCTCGTCGAGGGAGAAGCTGAGCGCCTCACCGTCCTCGTCGAGGGTCACTGTGGCGGCGCCCCGCTCGTGGCGGTGCGACCCGAACACGGAGACCGTGTACTCGCCGGGCGTCAGGACGATCCCCAGGTCCCCGTCCGCCGTCCAGACCCGCGCGGCCCGCGCGCTCACCCGCAGACCGAGCCCGTCGAGGAGCTCGGAGGGCACGGGAGCCACGGGGGGGCCGTCCGCGTGGCGGACCTCGATGAAGGCGGGGACGGGGGCGCCGTCGCTCGTGACGGTCACCTGGAGCGTCGCCGCCGCCGGGAGCTCCAGGTCCAGCTCCTGGTCACCCTCGGCCACGGTCACCTCGGTCCCCGCCGACCACGGCCCGGCCACCGGAGACGGCAGGGGCGTCGGCGTGGTTTCCCCCGAGAGCGCAGCGAGCTGGCGCGCGTTCACCCCGTCGTGGGCGAAGGGACCGTAGTGCCCCGCCCCCGCGGGCACGTCGACCCGCTCGTCCGGCAACTGCGCCGTGGGGTAGGCCGTGTAGGTCCCCGGCTGCACCGCGTGCCGATACCGCCCGTCAGCGTCCGTGACCGCGAAGCCCTCGAACAGGCCGTCCCGCTCGAGGTGCACCCGCGCTCCGGCGACGGGGGTCCCGTCCGCGGTCACTTGCCCCGTGAGGACCCCGAGGACCGTCCCCGTCGCCTGCTGGCGCGCCGCCTCGAGGGTCGCCGGGTCGGGCCCCACGGCCCGGTAACGCTCCAACACGAGCTCCGCCCCGGGGACGAGATCCGTCCAGCCGTATCCGAGCAGCTCGACCCCCGTGCTCGACAGCAGCTCGCCCGCCGCGGCGCGCCCGAGCGTCCCCGAGAACGGGTGGAGCATCAGGGTCGCCTCGCCGTTCCGGCCCACTTGCCCGATGGCCTCGAGATCGTCGAGCGCGCCCGTGTCCAGCCCCTCGCCGTACCCGTAGGACTGCATGGCTTCGAGGCTCGAGATCAGCCCGTCCAGGGGGTTGATGCGCACATCGTCGGTGCCGGTGTTGGTGAACGTGGAGCGGATGAACAGGGACCAGGAGTCGGGCTCGAGGATGTAGTCGGTGACGATGGCGAGCCCGAGATCCGCCATGAGCGGCTCGTCGGACTCGGCCACCCCCTGGCTGAAGGTCCAGGGGACGTCGCTGCCCGTGACGCGCACCACGGCGGCCCCGCCGTCGCTCCCGTCGGCGACGAGCTCGATGGTGTCCGCCCCGGCGAGGCGGCCGATCCCGAAGGCGATGAACGCCTCTTCGAGCGTGTCCCGCCCCAGCTGGCCCTCGGGACGGACGATGTCCGCGTCGATGAGCGCACCGGGGATCCCGATGTAGCCATGGCCCGGAGCCGTGCGGACGGCGAAGCGCACGCGGTCGTTGTAGAGCACGAGGTCACCCGGACGGGCCTCGGCGGCGATCCCGCCCCACGCGGCGGCCGCGAAGGCGTCGGGATCCTCCGGCAGGACTCCGCCCCGGGCCTCGCCGGGCTGCGCGGCGACGGTAGGGTCCACGCCGATCGTGGGCTCCGGCGTCGGATCCGGGGGCACGTCCGGCTCGGAGGCGGTCGGACAGCCGGCGAGGATCAGGGCAGAAGAAAACCAGATCGCGATTCGATGCATTCGCACACAGTAGCGATACCGCTTCGCGGTCTGACTCCCAGTCCGGACCGAGTAGACTCCCCCGCATGAGGATCCCGCCGATGCGCCGCACTCTCTCCTGCTCCCTCCTCCTCCTCGCTTCGGCGGGGACCGCCCACGCTGAGCCCGTCGAGCTCGACATCGACGTCATCGGACCCCGGTGGGAGGGCGTCGACTTCCACGACAACTTCGGCTGGCGGGTCGTCTCCCCCGGTGACCTGAACGGCGACGGGCGCTCCGACTTCGCCGTCACCGGGCCCCAGGACGACGGCCCGTCGACCTTCGACTCCACGGTCCGGGTGTTCCTCGGGCGGGCCGGCCAACCGCCCGCCGAAGGGCTCGCGGACTGGGCCGACGGCAGCTTCTACGACGGCGCGGCGGACGACGACTCGGTGTTCCGCTTCGCGATCATCGAGGACACGGGCAGCGACGGAGAGCCGGAGCTCGTCGTCGCGCAGCCGAACGCGGGCGCGGCTGGCGTCGTCCACATGTACGAGGGCGATGGGACGTGGACGGGCCTCACGTCGTCCGCGGACGCCTCCGTCACGTGGGAGGGCTACGTCCAGACCGAGTTCGACGCGCTGGCAGACGAGACGCGCCCCTCGGACGTGGCGGGCGGCGACTTCGACGGGGACGGCCAGACGGACGTGGCCATCGCTTCGGCGATCTTCAACCGTGTGTGGGTCGACTACGCCGGGGACGGGCTCGCTGGCGGCTCCCTCGCCAACCTGACCGACTTCTGGACGTCGTGTTCGGACGACTTCCCCGGGGCGGGGTTCGGCTCCGCCATCGCCGCCGGCAACTTCAACGGCGACGCCTGGGAGGACCTCGCGATCGGCGCCCCCGGCTGCAACGGAGACGTAGGCGAGATCCACGTCCTCTACGGCTCGGCGGCGGGTCTCCCCGCGTCGGCGGACCTCGTCATCCCCGGCGGTGACCGCCTCGGCGCGCGCCTCTTTGCCGACGACCTCAACGGCGACGGTCTGGACGAGCTCTTCGCCCAGGAACTCCAGAGCGGCGACAACGAGAACAAGGGCAACCTCTGGATCTTCTCGGGCAACGCGGGCGGGCTCTCCGCCACGCCGAGCACGAAGGTCCTCGCTGGGTTCTCCGACGGGCGCCTCGGCGCGTCCGTGGCGATCCTGCGGGACATCTCGAACCCCCCCGATGGGGTGTCCGAGCTCGTCGTGGGCAGCCCCGAAGCGAGCCTGTCCGGAGTCGGGCAGGGCGCGGTCTACATCTTCGAGGGTCAGGACCCCTGGCCGGCGGAGCTGCAGGTGTCGGATGCCCGGTACCGGGTCGACGGGAGCAACCTGAACACCTGGTTCGGCCAGTCGCTGGCGACGCTCGACGACTTCAACGGGGACGGCTACCCCGAGATCGTCATCGGGGAGCCGAACTACTCGGCGGACAACTCCGAGAACGAGTTCCACCGCGGCCGGATCTACATGTTCCGCGCCCTGCCCGACCGGGACGAGGACGGGGACAACGTCTCCACCCTGAACGGTGACTGCGACGACACCGACGCGGAGATCCGCCCGGGTGTCTTCGAGCAATGCAACGGCTACGACGACAACTGCAACCACGAGATCGACGAGGGCTGCGGGGACGACGACGACGACGCCACCACGGACGACGACGACACCGTGCTCGGGGACGACGACGACACCACGTCCGAGGGCGGCTGCGACTGCGAGTCGTCGATGGCCGGAGGATCCGCGCCCGGGGCGATCTTCGCCCTGCTTCTTCTCCTCGCGGGGGCGTTCGTCCGTCGTACCATCAGGGAATGACGGCCTCGCCCCTTCGGTTCTCCGCCCTCCTCGCAGCCCTCGGTCTCGTGCTGGCTTCGGCCAGCGGGTGCCCTCCTGTGCGGGAGCAGGTCGACGAGGGCACCGGCGGCGGCGGCGACTACTATCAGACCGCCTTCTTCCTCCTCGACCCGTGGACCGGCAACGAGTACGAGCTCGCGTACCTCTACCTCGTGGACAGCGAGGACATGAACTGCCAGCGCATCATCAACAACTACGGGATCGACTGGTGGAACCTGTCGTCCGATGTCCAGTGGGTGCAGTCCTGGGTCTACAAGGGCGCGCAGTACGAGTGGGAGGGGGCCTTCCAGTCGCAGTACGCGTGGAACCAGGAGGGCAACTTCGACTACACGCAGGCGGACTTCTTCAGCGGGACGTTCGGGGACGGCGGATACGACGAGGGTGACGACGACGACGACGTCCCGCCGCCCGTCGGGGACCCCGAGGATCCCGACGGCGACGGCAACAGCGGGCGAGACCAGGAGGGGGAGTTCGGGACGAGCGCGATCCACATGGACGACGCCCTGACCTTCACCTCCTGGAGCAACGACGTCGTGCGCGGGTACATCAGCAGCGAGGCGGGGGAGTGGAGCTTCGACGCCGAGAACTGCGGGCTCATGGACGGTGGGGCGGTCATCGGGATCACGGGCGACGCGGCCGACGAGCGATGAGTCGACGCGCTCTCCTGCTGGCCGCCGCCCTGGCGGTCGGCTGCGAACCCGCGACCTCTGAAGGACCGACGCCTCCCGAGCTGGATCCGGTGGAGCGCCGCTCGCTGCTCCTGTGGGCCCTGTCGGACCCAGCCTCGACCGGTGGGGACGCGGCGGACACGGTCGCCGAGCTCCGCCCCAGCGGGATCCTCGTTGGGGGAGACGCTGCGGCGACCCTCGACGGGGTGCCCACCGCCGACTCCCCGACGGGACAGCTGCTGGCGTGGGCCGCCGGCCTCGATCCGTCGCTGGGTCTGTCGCTCGCGATCGAGACCGCGTTGCTCCCCGGGGCTCCGACGGAGGCGTGCTTCGACCCTGCCGACCCCACGGCGGACCCGGCGGTCGCTGCGCTCCGGGATCAGCTCGGCGCACTGCTGGACGCCTGGCCTGCCGTCACAGACGTGATGCCGGATCCGTTGGCGTCCGCCGCCTACTGGGACGTGGCCTGCACCTGCACCCCTTGCGACGGGCTGGACGCGGCGGGGATGGCCTCACGCCACGACGTCCTGTGGGATGTGGCCTGGACCGAGGTGGCGCAGCGGCAGCGCCAGACCTGGTGGTGGCACCGAGCGCCGGACACGGTGACTGCGGGGGCGCCAGAAGCGACGCCGCTGCTGCCCCGTCAGGCCCTGGATCTGGCGCTGTCCGGCGTCGACGACACCGTCCCGGTCCGCGCGGCGGCGGGGCGGGGGACGGGCGGGCCCTGGGCCCCGAACGACCCGATCATCCGAGACGTGGATCGCCTCGTGGTCGGCTCTCTGGACGTGGCCGGTGCGGCGTGGGGGCCGACGGACGCGCTGCTGCTCCAGGCGCCGGACCTGTACGCCCAGATGCGCGAGGAGCGCGCATGGGGCATCACCGCGTGGGTGGCCGCGGTCGACGGCAACGGCCGCAGCGCCCTCGGGGCGCTGGAGGAGGCTGACCTGCGCGTGGTCGAGCGCGCCTATCGGGACCCCGGCGCGGACCCGAACGAGCTCCTCGGGGACGTGCTCGCCACGCGGTTCGGGTTGGTCGAAGAGGACGGGGACGCTCTGGCGCGGACGCTGATCGACTCGGGCCACGCCCTCGCGCTCGCGACCCATCCCCTGGGGATCCCGATCCGTGGGGTGGGGGGGCCGATTCCGGGAGCGCTCCCCCTCGAGTACGAGGACCCCTCGGCGTTCGACGGCACCTGGGCGGACCGGGTCGCGCTGCTCGCCACGCCGGACCTGTCGACCCTGGCGCAGGCGAACCAGTGGGCGACGGAGGCGGCGCTGACGGCATCCCTGGGGCTCGGAACCCTGAACCAGCTCGACGAGGACATGGATCCTGCGGACGTGGCCCTGCTCCGGCGGAGGCTGCGGACGACCGACTACGCAGCGCGGGCGTGGGGGAGGATCGCGCTCGCTGACGTGACCTTGCGAGCCCACGAGCAGGGCTTCGACGCTGGCCGGACCGCCGGGTGGCTCGCCGAAGACGCCGTCACCCTCGCCTTCCTCGCGGACGAGGTGGACACGGCCCTCGCCGACGGCGCGATCCTCGACGCGTACCCCGTGGTCCCGGCGAACCTTCGCGCCATCGCCGACCAGATCACCGCGGTGGTCGGCGCCGCGGAGCCCGTCGAGCGCGACTTCCCGGTGCTCTACCGCTCCCGCCACGACTTCCTGGACGGCCGGATCAACTACTACTGGACCGTCACCCCTCCCGGGAATGGCTGGGTCGAGCGCGGGACCGCGTGGCCGGTCTACGACGACATGAGCTCGGTGGGCGAAGACACGGCGACGTGGTGGCACGCGTGGACCACCGGCGTCCCGTCGGACACGAAGGTCGTGTGGCGCCCCTGCACCGAGTCCGAGAGCGGGCTCGTGGTCTGCGGATCGGACCGGGTCCTCTGGACCCCGTTCTGAGGACGATCGCGTCCCCGTCCCGAACCGTCCGGTCGGCGGCGGGATTCCTCGATCTTGGCGATCGACTTAATTCAGTGGTTCCAGCAGCTTGTGTGGGCACAAAGTCGCGGGGACAAACAGGGACATTCGGGGGTGCACTCGGGACATTCTGTTGACGTTCCTCTCGTAGAGTCCTGAAGTGCGAGATCCCTCCGCCCCGGGAACGCACGATGAGGAACCGATGATGAACCGTCCCACTCTCTCCCTCGCCGCCTTCGCCGCGCTCTGTCTGCCCGGCCTGGCCCTCGCCCAGGCGCCCTCGGCGGCGCCGCCCCAGTGCCCGATGGTGCTGGACTTCGACTTTGACGCCGCCGGCAACGCGATCCTCGCGGGCCAGGACATCTCCTCGGCGTACTCGGCGTGGGGCGTGGACACGATCGTCTGGACGGCCATGTCGATGAACCCGTCGACGGACCTGGGCGACCCCATCGCCTTCGACTCGGCGAACCCCACGGGCGGCGACTGGGACCTGGGCACTCCCAATCAGCAGTACGGCGGACCGGGTGTGGGCGTGGGCGGCGCCTCCAACATGCTCCCGCTGGGCAACATCCTCATCTCGGCCGAGAACGACATCGACGCGAACAACGACGGGCTCATCGACGATCCCGACGACGACGCCGGCGGCGCCTGGTTCGTGTTCCAGTTCGACTCGCCCACCTGCATCTTCAGCGCGACGGTCATCGACCAGGACGCGAACGAGACCCCCGCGGACCTCATCGCCTACGACGCGGCCGGCAACCAGCTCGAGTGGATCGACTTCTCCAGCAGCGGCAACAACGGCGTCGAGACGCTCGACTTCTCCATCTGCGGCGTCGATCACGTGATGGTCGACATCTACTCCTCGGGCGCGGTGGACAACCTCGTCCTCTGCAACGGCGGCACCCCGGAGGTCTGCGACGGCGTCGACAACGACGGCGACGGAGAGATCGACGAGGACGGGTACTCGGTCGAGTCGGCCCTGGCGGACCCGGCGGTCTACGGCGGCAGCGGCGACCACTCCCTCTGGCTGCCCGGCATCGGCGACTTCGTGTTCTCGCCCAACGGCGTCTTCGAGGAGGACCCGAGCGCCGGCACCGCCACGCTGACAGGCACGGCCGTCCACGCCACGGACCCGAACAAGAGCTTCGACGTGAACGTGGCGCTCAGCGGCCGCACGTCGACCGCGTCCGGCGGCAGCCCGAAGCTGGAGCTCATGGGCAGCGCGTACGCCGCGAACGGCGGCCCCGTCGATCCGAGCACCTGGTACTACTACTCCAGCTACACGGCGACGCTGACGGGCCAGGACGACCTGGACGGCGCGGTGCTCGAGCTCAACCAGACCGGCCCGAACTGGCAGGTCGGTGAGGGCGCGAGCGGCAAGAACGCGAACTTCGGCGCGTCGAGCTGGTTCACCGTGAACTTCGTCAGCCAGCCGAACAGCGGCCCGGCCCTGAGCCTCAGCGGCTCCCACGGCGACTTCAACCTCGACTTCAACGCTGTCTGCATCAACGTCGATGTCTGCGACGGGCTCGACAACGACGGGGACGGCGTCATCGACGAGGACGGCGCGGGTGCGACGGGCGCGGCGCTCGACCCCTCGGTCTTCAACTACACCTCGGGGAGCCTGACCCGCGCCCTGTGGCTGCCGGGCATCGGCGACTTCCAGTTCAGCCCGTCCGCCATCTTCAACGAGGATCCGACAGACGGCACCGCCACCCTCACCGGCACCCTGGTCGACGAGAACGACGCGGGCCGCGGCTTCGAGCTGGACTGCGAGGCGGCGGGCTACACCACTGTCGCCCAGACGAACAGCCCGTTCAGCAACCTGGACCCGTCGGCCTACGTGGCCAACGGCGGCCCGGTCGACACCTCGACCTGGGAGTACTACGAGGACTTCGGCTGCACCCTCGAGGGCACCGGTAGCCTCGCTGGCGCCGAGCTCGAGCTCGTGGAGTACTACGCCAACTTCCAGGTGGGTGTCGGCGGCAACGACCGCAACACCGACTACGGCGCCGCCGCCTGGGTCACGGTGAACATCGTGAGCCAGCCCACCAGCGGTCCCGCCCTGGTCCAGCCGACCATCGCCGGTGACCTGAACCTCGACCTCGGCCTCTGCTTCGCGGTGGAGGTCTGCAACGGGGTGGACGACGACGGCGACGGCCTCATCGACGAGGGCTACGACGCGGACGGCGACGGCGTCACGTCGTGCGGCGGCGACTGCGACGACATGGACGCGGACAACTACCCGGGCAACCCCGAGGTGTGCGACGGCGCGGACAACGACTGTGACGGCGTCATCGACGAGGGCCTCGACAACGACGGCGACGGCGTCAGCTCCTGCGATGGGGACTGCGACGACAACGACGCGAACAACTACCCGGGCAACACCGAGGTGTGCGACGGCGCGGACAACGACTGCGACGGCGTCGTCCCGAGCGACGAGACGGACGACGACGGCGACGGCGTCACCGAGTGCGACGGCGACTGCGACGACAGCGACGCGGACAACTACCCGGGCAACCCGGAGGTGTGCGACGGCGCGGACAACGACTGCGACGGCGTCATCCCGGTGGTCGAGACGGACGACGACGGCGACGGCGTCACCGAGTGCGACGGCGACTGCGACGACAGCAACCCCGAGAACTACCCCGGCAACTCCGAGATCTGCGATGGCCTCGACAACGACTGCGACGGCGACGTCGACGAGGGCCTCGACGGGGACGGCGACGGCTGGACCGAGTGCGGCGGCGACTGCGACGACACCGACGCCAGCGTGAACCCGGGCGCCACCGAGGTGTGCGACGGGGACGACGAGGACTGCGACGGCCTCATCGACGAGGGCTACGACGCGGACGGCGACGGGGTGACCACCTGCGGTGGCGACTGCGACGACAGCGACAACACCACCTTCCCGGGCGCCCCCGAGGTGTGTGACGGGGACGACGAGGACTGCGACGGCCTCATCGACGAGGGCTTCGACGCGGACGGCGACGGCGTCACGACCTGCGGCGGCGACTGCGACGACAGCGACGCGGGCAACTACCCGGGCAACACCGAGGTGTGCGACGGGGACGACGAGGACTGCGACGGGCAGATCGACGAGGGCTTCGACGGCGACGGCGACGGCTACACGGTCTGCAACGGCGACTGCGACGACACGAACTTCGACGTGAACCCGGCCGCCCCCGAGGTGTGCGACGGGGACGACGAGGACTGCGACGGCCTCATCGACGAGGGCTACGACGTCGACAGCGACGGCTACACGGTCTGCAACGGCGACTGCGACGACACGGACGCGGGTGTGAACCCAGGCGCCACCGAGGTGTGCGACGGGGACGACGAGGACTGCGACGGGCAGATCGACGAGGGCTTCGACGGCGACGGCGACGGCTACACCACCTGCGGCGGCGACTGCGACGACACGGACGCGTCCAACAACCCCGGCGGCACCGAGGTGTGCGATGGGGACGACGAGGACTGCGACGGCCTCATCGACGAGGGCTTCGACGGCGACGGTGACGGCTACACGGTGTGCGGCGGTGACTGCGACGACACGAACTTCGACGTGAACCCCGGCGCCAACGAGGTCTGCAACGGCCTCGACGACGACTGCGACGGTGTCCTGTCGCCCACGGAGGTCGACGCGGACGGCGACGGCTGGGCGGAGTGCGACGGCGACTGCGACGACACCGACGCGACCACCAACCCCGGCGCGACGGAGCTCTGCGACAACGTCGACAACGACTGCGACGGAATCGTGGACGAGGGCTACGACCTCGACGGTGACGGCTACAGCACCTGCGACGGCGACTGCGACGACACGGACGACACGATCAACCCCGACGCCGAGGACGTCTGCGACAACATCGACAACGACTGCGACGGCGTCGTGGACAACGTCACCGACGACGACGGCGACGGCTACTCGGTGTGCGACGGCGACTGCGACGACACCGACCCGGCCGTGAACCCCGGCGCGACCGAGCTCTGCAACGGCATCGACGACGACTGCGACGGCGTCCTGCTCTCGGACGAGGCCGACAACGACGGCGACGGAGTCCCGCTCTGCGACGACTGCGACGACGCGGACTTCGAGACCTACCCCGGCGCGCCGGAGCTGTGCGACGGCCTGGACAACGACTGCGACGGCGTCGTCCCGAACAACGAGTTCGACTGGGACGGTGACGGCCAGCCGGAGTGCGACGGCGACTGCGACGACGGCGACCCGACCATCTACACGGGCGCGCCCGAGCTCTGCGACAACATCGACACGGACTGCGACGGCGCCGCGGACAACGGCTACGACGCCGACGGCGACGGCATCCCGGACTGCGTGGACCAGTGCCCGCAGCTCATCGACAACGACCTGGATCCGTGGGGCGAGGCCATCCCCACCGGCACGGACGTGACGGACGTGTACGCCAGCTGGGGCATCACCATCGAGCGCTTCGAGGACGGCGCGCTCTCGGTGGCCCTGCCCTCGGTCACCTGGGACTCGGGCAACCCGGCCGCGGGTGAGGAGGACCTCGCCACTCCGAACGTCGACTTCGGCGGACCCGGCCTCGGCGTCGACGGCGGCGTCGGCGGCGCAGGCCCGAACGACGTGGCGCTGGAGAACGTGCAGAACGGCACGGCTGGCAACACCTGGTGGGTGGTGAGCTTCAGCTCCAGCACCTGCGTCCACGAGATCAAGTTCGTCGATGTGGACCAGGGCGAGCTGCCCGCGCAGGTCATCCTCTTCGACGTGAACGTCCAGACGATCAACACGTTCACCGCGTCCGGCCTCGGGAACAACTCGGTGGAGACGCTGGACCTGGGCGGCACGTGCGGCGTCTACGTGATGATGATCGACGGGTACGCGTCGGTCGCCTGGGACGACCTGCTCGTGTGCGTCGACCCGGACGGCGGCCCCGAGGTCTGCGGTGACGGCATCGACAACGACGGGGACGGCGACGCGGACGAGGACTGCCTCGACGCGGGCCCGGACCTGCCGGCGCCCGGCGTGGACAACGTCGACTACGCCGCCGGCCCGGACACCGAGGACGGCGCCGGCTGCAGCCAGGGTGGCAGCGACATCGATCCGAAGCTCGGCTTCTTGCTCCTCGTGGGGATGGCGATGGGGATCCGCCGTAGAAAGCCCTACACGGTCTGAGAGAAGCCTTCGGAGGAGGATGGGCGGCGGTCTCTTCGGAGGCCGCCGTCTTTCCTTGGGGCGCGCGACGGGCTCGGCGGCCGGCCGGCCCTTCGCTCTCTCTAGATCACCCGCTCCAGCTCGGACAGCAGGCTCTTGGGGGCGTCCCACGCGGCCTTGCGGTTCGAGGGGAGGACGCGTCGGCCTCCGGGGGCGTCGAAGAGGACGAGCTCGGAGTCGAGGCGGGTGATCTCGAGCAGCTTGCGGTGGAACTCGTTCGTCCGCACGAGCCCGAAGCGTCGCCCTCCGGACAGCGCGGCCCGGTGCCACTTGAGGAAGACGGTGAGGCCGGCGCTGTCGATGGACTGCACCCGGCCGATGTCCACGTAGACGGCCTCGTCGCCCTTCGTCATGAGGAGCGAGAGGGCGCGGTCGAGGTCGCCGGCGCTCGTCAGGTCGAGGGAGCGGTCGATCGCGAGGGTCACGCCGTGCTCGTCGCGGGTCTCGATGATGTCCATGGGGGCTCCGGGGGGTCAGCCGGTCGAGACGCGGAGGACCTCTTCGAGGGTGGTCTCTCCGGCCTCGACCTTGGTGAGTCCGTCGATGCGCAGGGTGCGGTGGGAGCGGCCCTCGATGAGGGCTCGCTCGAGGTCCTTGCCCGAGATCCGGCGGATGATCATCGACTCCACCTCGGCGTCCACGGGGACGTACTCGAAGATGCCCATGCGGCCGCGGTAGCCGAGCTCGTTGCAGTAGAGGCAGCCGCTCGCCCGGTAGAGCGTTGGGTTCGCCTCGCCGGACGGGAAGGTGAGCCCGAGGGATGCGGCCTCGTCGGCGCTCAGCGTGTAGGGCTCCTTGCAGTTGGAGCAGAGGCGGCGGACGAGGCGCTGGGCGAGGATCCCGCTGATCGAGGTGGCCATGAGGAACGGCTCGAGGCCCATGTCGAGGAGGCGGGAGACCGCGGCGCTCGCGGAGTTCGTGTGGAGCGTGGACATGACCATGTGGCCCGTCAGGGAGGCCTGGATGGCGATCTGGGCGGTCTCCACGTCGCGGACCTCGCCGACCATGATGACGTCGGGGTCCTGCCGGAGGATGGAGCGCAGCCCCTTGGCGAAGGTGAAGCCAGCCTTCACGTTCGTCTGACCCTGGGTGATGTCCTTGAGGTCGTACTCGACCGGGTCCTCGAGCGTGATGATCTTCTTCTTGGCCGAGTCGAGCTCGGCGAGGAGCGCGTAGAGCGTCGATGTCTTGCCCGAGCCGGTGGGGCCGGTCACGAGGAGGATGCCGTTCGGCTGGTTGACGGTCTCGCTCATGGTCTGGGCGAGGCTGTCGGGGAAGCCGAGGGCGCTCAGCTCCATCTTGATCCCGGACCGGTCGAGGATCCGGATGACGATGACCTCACCGTGCTTCGTCGGGAACGTGGAGACCCGGAAGTCGACGCGCCGGCCCCGGAACTTCATGGAGAAGGCGCCGTCCTGGGGGACGCGGCGTTCGGCGATGTCCATCTCCGCCATGATCTTGCAGCGGGAGAGGACGGCGGCCTTGTACCCGTTGGGGATGCTGGGTCGGTCGGTGAGGATCCCGTCGATCCGGAAGCGGACCCGGAGGTGGCGCGCCTTGGGCTCGAGGTGGATGTCCGAGGCCCGGACCTGGAGCGCCTCGACGACGAGGTTGTCGATGAGGTCGATGACGACCTTGCTGCGGCCGAGCTCGTCGCCGTCGTCGTCCGCCTCGTCCTTGCCCCAGCCGTAGAGCTCCCGGGAGTCGTCGTCGTCGACGTCGTCGTGAGAGAGCTCGTTCGCGCGCTGGAGGCCGGCGATCTTGACGAGGTTGCCGGTGCGGGCTTCGAGGGCGGCGTTGATGGCCTCCTTGGTGGTGTAGACGCCGTGGACCTTGCAGCCGGTGGCGAACGAGAGCTCCTTGAGTCGCTCGAGGTCGGTGGGGTCGTCCATGGCGACGGTGATGGTCTTCTCCACCTTGAACAGGGGGATGGCGCGCAGGGCCTTGACCATGGAGAACGGCAGGAGCGTGGCGACGTTCGGGTCCTGGTAGCGGGGCTCCAGGCGCACGAAGGGGATGCCGGCGTGGTCGGCGAGGGTGGAGTAGAGCGAGGTCTCGTCGATGGCCCCCATCTCGACGAGGATGTCGCCGAGGTAGCGCGGCTCGTCCTTCTGGACCTCGAGGGCCGCGAGGACGTCGTCGGTGGTGACGAGCCCCCGTTCTTCGAGGAGGGTCCCGAGCCGCCAGGCGGCAGACGAAACGCGGCGGCTCTCAGGGGCGGGTGAGGTCATGCGCGCTGTATCGGCGGGCATGGCGGGGGGTTGAGGGATTGGTGGGGGGCGCCCATAGTCCGTGGCGAACGGAGCAGAGGCCGATGAATGAGCTCCTCGCCCCCTGGCCGGCGATCTTCGAGGACGATCGCGGTCGCGAGGCGGTCACGATGACCAACGATGGCGGCGTCCTTCGCATGGCGCTCCGTGGCGTCGCCCTGAACACGTCCTGGCTCGACTCGCTGGAGCCCGACCCGGGGCAGGCGGAGGCTGCGGCGGCGCGGTTCACCCTCGACTCGATCGGCGACGTGACCGACTACCGCCTCGAGTGCCGCATCCCGCTCCGATGCCTGGAGGGTGGGGTCCTCGTCTGGCGGTCACTGCGGGCGGTCATCGAGGCTGGCCGGCGCCGAGGGCGCGGCGAGGCGCCCGACCTGCTTCTGGAGCTCGCGGTGGGCGAGGAGGTATTCGCTTCGCCAGGACGAAGCGGATGGTTCGAGGATGAGCTCATCGCGCTCTTGGGTCTCCTCCCCGCGGCGACGCGCCCGACGGCGTGTCTCAACTGCGGGCTCTCCGACTACTCGCCCCTAGGCAACGGCCTGTTCGGCACCCTGTACTGCTTCCGAGGGGCCGCCGACGCATATCGGCGGGTGCGGTCGAAACACGGGATCTTCGATCTGTGGACCGAGAACTCCGGGCCCGTCCAGGAGACCGGGTGGTGCTCCACGTGGGAGCCGCGCCCGGAGGGGGCGGGCTACCGGGGCTGGCCGGCCGGGCTGGTGGGGAGCTGAGCCGGTGGTGGGCGGCCGAGGACGCTCCGTGACGAGTCAGGCGCTGTTGGCGATCGCGCTGCTTCTCGCCGGCTGTCCCCGCTTCAACGTGGATCCCGGCGCGCAGGACAAGCTCCTCCCGGGGCTCGCCGGCGCCGTGTTCGGCTCGGCGAAGGGAATCGCGACCCACACCCCCGCGGGAGACAAGAACCGGTCACCCGCGGTGGCGCTCTCCCGCGCGGCAGTGCCCACGCCGAGCGGGGCCGCCTGGGAGAGTCCCCACGCGGTCTCGGTGAGGACCCGAGCCGGCGGGTACCTCGGGTGCTGGAACTGCGTCCCGGACGATCCCCACGCGGTGTTTCGGCGGGGTGGCCAGTACGGCGTCGACGGGGCCGAGGTGGGGCTGTGGAGTCCCGAGGTGCGGGCGCTCGTCTGCGACTCGGACCGCAGCGAGGACAAGCCCGAGCTGCGGGCGGCGGACGGGGGCTTCCTTGGGTGCGTCGACGGAGCCGGGACCGGCTGCGGGCGCGACGAGCGGTTCGTGCGCCGGCGGGTGGAGGTGATCTGCGGAGGGGGAGGCGCTAGTCGGAGCCCTTGAGGCGGGACGGTGCCTTGTCACGGTTGTCGCGGCTGCTTGCGCCCTACTCCGTGAACGTCGGCCGGAACTCGGTGCACGCGCCAGCGCTCGCGGTGCAGTACCAGGAGAACGCGAGCGTCTGGCTGCCCACCACGTGGTCCAGCTCCACCGAGTAGCGCAGCCCCACGTCCAGGTGGTCGCGGTCGACCGGCTCCCAGTAGAGCTGCTCGCTGCTCAGCCACTCGAACCCGAGCTCGCGCATCTGCTGGTCGAACCAGGCCCTCGCGCCCTGGCGGTCCTGCATCGACACCGCGCGCTGCCCCGCCTCGGCCACCGTGGCCTTCAGCAGCGAGAAGTCGCGGTACAGCGGTACGTACTTCATGAGCCCGTAGGACACGACGCCCAACAGCAGCGCCAGCACCAGCGCCGCCGGGGTCACCTTGCCCGCCTGCGGATGCAAGCTCGACTCCGTCCACGTCCTCACCGCACGACCATAGGGCTGCGGAGGCGCGGGTGCATGGGGAGCCAGGCTATGGGGGTGGGGTCGCTCCCACGGTCTCGATGGTCCACTCCGAGCGGCCGACCTGGCTCGGGTTGGGGCCTGCGGCGACGACTCGTACACGCCAGCGGCCGGCGTAAGGCAGGGTGACGGGGACGGTGGCGCGGCCGTCGGCGTCGGTTACGACCTGGGCGAACGCGGCGAGAGGCTGCGGGCCGAGGGCAGCGAGGCGCTGGCGGTAGGAGAGGGCGCTCTGGGGGCTGGGGGGAGGGGGGCGTAGGAGCCCATGACCCCCGCCCGCACAGCCCGGGATGGGAGGAGTCCAGGCAGGCGCGGGCATGCCGTTCCACCCCGGGCGTGGGTCCAGCAGGTGGACGCGCAGCTCCGCGCTGGCAGCGACCGGGGGGAAGGCGAGCGTCGGCACACGGGGCGCGAAAGGAACGCCGCCCTGGGTGGGCTCCGCCACCGCCTCGTCTTGCACGATCACGACGGCCAGCTCGGTGTCAGCCACCGGTCGCCGAGACCGGTCCACCGCTCGGAGCGCCAGAGGGTGCGCCTCGAGGGGGACCCACCCGGCGGCGCTCTTGTCCTCGACGGTCAGGCGGTGCAGGTCCGGGGCCACGACGAGGGTGGCGCGCCCGCGGGCGTGGAACGGGCTTCCATCCTCGCGCTCGCCTACGACCTGGACCTCGAGCGTCCTGCCGCCCAGGAGCTGTGCGTCGAGGGGGATGGCCAGGACCGAGGAGCCCGTCTCCGATCCCAAGGTGAAGAACGCGTCGCTCCCTTCGAGCGTCGCCGACCCTGACCAGCGCTTCCAAGGGGTCTGGACGAGCACCCGGGCAATCTCCCCGGGCTCGAACGTGGGCTTCTCGGGGACGAGCCGGAGCCTCTCGGGCGGAACCGTCTCTCCAGTCATACGCAGTGGGGCCGCGGTACCGTCGATCTCCCCCGGCCCTTCTACCCAGACGGCGAGCTCCGACCGGCTCGTCCGTCCCCGGCCGTCCGTCGAGGACGCGACCGCCCGCCACTCGCCTCCGCCCGTCGGCCGAAGTGCGCACCGGGCTGGGTTCGCGGTCGGGCGGACCGAACAGCGGTCCACGGGCTCGCCTCCTCCGGCGGGGACAAGGGTGACCTCGACCAGCGCGCCCATCACGGGCGCTCCGCTCGGATCCGCTGCCGCGATCAGCACGTCGATGGGCTCGTCTGGCCCCACGAACCCGCGCTCGGTACGGAGCCCCGGAAGGACCGCCCCCGGGTAGACGACAAGGTCCCGGTGCGCTCCCCGGAGGCGCTGGTTGTCGGACTGGAGGCGCACCAGGCTCGGCCCCACCCACGCCGGAGCGTCCGGAGTCCATCGATCGGTTCGGCCCTCGGCGGGGAGGACCCGCCGCTCGAAGAGCGGGTCTTCGATGTGGGTCCAAGCGGAGATCTCGCTCCATGGCTCCCAGCTCGGGTGCCAGGCGCCGAAGGACCAGCCGCTCCAGCCTCGAGGTGGCGCGCGGAGCGGGGCTCGGAGCGCCGAGAACCGCACGGGGAATGAGTCCCAGGCGCCGTCCTCGGGGGCCGGTCGGACGGTGATGGGCACCTCGCTCCCCACGAACTGCGGCCCGGGCGGAACCTGGATGAACACGTTGGCGCTGTGGACGCGGCCCTGATCCCCGGAGTTCAGCCTCGTCCCCGGCCAGTTCCGACGTTGATACGTCCTCACCACGAACCGTGCTGGGTCCTCGAGGATCTCCACCTCCAGGGTCGCGACCCCGCTGGGTGACAGCGGGACGGGGCCCTGGGTGCTCAGCTCGCCGCCCTCGAGCCGGCTCCACACCGCACCCGAGCTGCCGCGCGCCAGGCTGGGACTCCGTAGACCACTCCTCCCCTCACGCTCCAGCCCGACCCAGACCACGCGGTCCCCCGGGCGAGCAACGTCTGGGGTCACCTCGCCCCACAGGAGCGGCTGCAATCGACCGGCCACCGGCGGCGTGGGGGGAAGATCGAAGGGAAGGACCGCGACCGGCCTCTCTCGGCGATGGGCGACCAGCGCGCCGCCCAGGCTCTTCGGACCTGCATCCGCGTCGATGCGCGCGACGCCCTCCCCGTCGCTCGTCGCGCTCCCGACGCTCCGTCCGACGCGGAGGAGCTCGACGTCGACTCCTGCGAGCGGGGCCCCCGTCACCAGGTCGGTCACCCGCGCGACGACCCGGTCACCAGCCAACTGAGCCGACAGCCCCGTGTCTGTCGACTGGACCCAGGAGGAGCCGCAGAGTCGGCCGATGAGGCAAGAGTCTGCGCCCGGTTGCCTGTAGAACACGACCACCTGGCTGCGGTCTTCGCCGAGCCACGGTGAGAGATCGGCGTATCCAGTGCCCACCTCGTCGCCGTCGTAGGAGATGGCCACGTCAGCTGTGCCCAGGAGCTCCAAAGGGGGGCGCTCGTCCCGTCGGCCCGAGCGGACGTCCCCGAGCCAGCCGCGCCACCGCCAGTACGACTCTGGCGGCGCCTCGTACACCTCGACCTGCACGTCGGGGACCCCTCGGGCCCAGAAGGGGAGTCGAAGCTCATCGGGCGGGAGGACGACGAGGTCCTGCCCGGGACCGGTGAGCATCGCTGGCGCGGCCGTGGCTGCACCCGCCCCGAGCACCGCCAACAGCAGCAGAGTCCACACCCCCCGAGGCACCATCGCGCTCCCCTCCGCCCGCATCATTCCTCCCCCGGTGAGACCTGGCCAGCGACCTGAGGTTCCCCATCCCCCATCAGAGGTGACCAACCGCTTGCGATCCCTTCACAACGCCCCAAGGTGCGGGTGCTAGATCAGATGCAGTGCATGGACTCCCTGCGCGCTGCGTAGGGACCCGCCACGAAGGACGGCCCCTTGACCCGAGACCCCGCCAGCATCGCCCCCATCGCCGCTGCCGCCGCGCGGGCCGTGCGGGCGTGGCGCGTCCAGCGGGCGGGCACCGGGGCAGTCGCCGGGCTCGTCGCCGGGCTCGTCGTGGCTGCTGCCCTCGCCGTCTTCTTCGAGGCCACCGCCACCGACGGCCTCCTCACCGGCCACCTCCCCACCGTCCTCGCGCCGCTCCTGCTCGTCCCACTCGGCGCCCTCGTCGGCTGGCTGCGCCCGCTCCCCACCGCCCGCGCCGCCCACGAGCTCGATCTGCGCGCCGGCCTCGAGGACCGCATCTCCACGGCCCTCGAGTTCGCGGACGACCCGTCCCCCATGGCCCGGCTCCAGCGCATCGACGCCGCCGCCGTCGCCGACGTGGACGCCGCTCCTCTCTTCCCCGTCCCTCTGCGCCCCGCCGTCCCCTGGCTCGTGGCTGCCCTTCTCCTCCTCCTCACCACCGTCGGACTCGGCCTCACCTTCGACCTCGGCGGAGCCCCGCCGGCCCCCGTCGCCGAGCCCGAGACCCCCGGGGACGATCTGCTCGAGGCCATCCAGCTCGAGAAGGAGCGCCTGCTCCAGGCCGGGGACAAGGAAGGCGCCCGCATCCTCGACGACATGGCCCGGGAGGTCCGCAAGATCCAGGTCCGTCGCCAGGAGCTCAAGCGCCGCATCGCCGAGCGCAAGGCCAAGGAGCCCGACCCGCCCGCGGCCGACGAGGAGCCCATCGAGCTGCCCCCGCCCCCGTCGCCGTCCCAGCGCGACCCCGACGAGCCCCGGAGCAAGCTGATCACCGCCGAGGACCTGGACGCCCTCGAAGCCGAGGTCGTCGAGGGCCTCACCATGACCGACGCCCAGATGGGCGAGCTCACGAGCAAGCTCTTCTCCGGCACCCGCGCCGCGAAGGCCCTCAACGAGGAGTTCCACCACCACGTCGAGCACGAGATGCAGGCGACCGTCGACGCCCAGAACTTCTCCGAGTACGGCACCGGGGAGTCCCAGCAGGGCCAGTTCAACGACCGGATGAACAACATGGACATGCTGGGCGGCCAGGGAGCCCAGTCGGCCCGCCTGAACAACCCGAGTGACATCGAGTCCCAGGGCAACGACATGATCACCCGCGATCTGTCGGCCGAGTCCCAGGCCGCCCACGACTCCGCCCATGACCAGCAGCACTCCTTCAACGAGTTCCTCAAGGACTTCGTCAAGGACATGCAGGGCACCGTGGCCGAGGCCGCCATGGGCAAGAAGGCGAAGAAGAAGGGCAAGGAGGTCCAGGTCAAGGGACCCAACGCCATGGCCGACAAGCGCGACGCCCAGGCCGAGGCCGGCTTCGAGGAGATGGGCGACATGAAGCGCTCCAACTCCGACGGGCCCTCCGAGGAGCCCATGGGGGGCGACACCGGCTCGGGCGGCGGCGAGCCCGGCGAGGGTCCCCCGCCCGACGACCTGTCCAACCTCCAGTCGTCCGAGGGCGAGCCCGGCGAGGACGCCATCGCCATCAAGGGCGAGTCCAGCGGCGGCCAGACCTCGGCCGGTGCGTCCGGCGCGGGCACCGGGGACCCCAACGCCGCCGGCGGGCGCTCCAGCCACCTTCAGGGCCTCGCCGAGCTCTCGGGCCCCCTGGACGAGGTGCTCGGGCAGCTCGGAACAGGCAGTCTGCCCCCCGAGGACCGCAAGCAGCTGTTCGACCGCCTCGCGCGGCACAAGGTGCAGGCGGGCCTCGCCTCGGAGGCGGACGATGTCCTCCTCGACTACTTCGCCCAGGCAGAGGAGCTCATCGCGGACGAAGAGCAGCTCAGCCCTCTCTTCCGCGACTACGCCACGCTGTACTTCGACTCCATCCGCCCTGGCCGCAAGGCCGCGCGCTCCGCTGGATCCGCTGATGAACGCTCACCCGACTCCCCCGCTCCCGGATCTGACGCCTCAGCAGTTCCGTGAGGTCTTTGGCCGCATCGAGGACTCCGTCCACCGCGTCGTCGTGGGGATGGACGACGTCGTCCGCGGCTGCCTCATGGGCGTCGTCGCCGGCGGCAACGTCCTCCTCGAGGGCGTCCCCGGTCTCGGCAAGACCCTGCTCGTCAAGAGCATCGGCGAGGCCCTGAGCCTCTCCTTCGCCCGGATCCAGTTCACGCCGGACCTGATGCCGGCCGACATCACCGGCACGAAGCTCGTCGTCGAGGATGAGCACGGCGGCAAGCGCTTCGAGCTCCACAAGGGGCCCGTCTTCCACCACGTCGTCCTCGCGGACGAGGTGAACCGCGCCACCCCGAAGACCCAGTCGGCGATGCTCGAGGCCATGCAGGAGCGCCAGGTCACCATCCTCGGTGAGACGCTCAAGCTCCCCGCGCCCTTCTTCGTCGTCGCCACCCAGAACCCCCTGGAGATGGACGGCACCTACCCGCTCCCCGAGGCCCAGCTCGATCGCTTCTTCTTCAAGCTCCAGGTGGACTTCCCGAGCCTCGAGGACCTGCGCAGCATCCTCGCCCGCACCACCACCGGGGACACGCCGACCGTCGAGCCCGCATGCGACGGCCCCACGCTCCTCGCCATGGGCAAGCTCGCCCGCGACGTGATGGTCAAGCAGGCCGTCACCGACTACGCGATCCGCCTCGTGCTCGCGAGCCACCCCGAGCTCGACGGCGCGCCCGACATCACCACCCGCTACGTGCGCTACGGCGCCTCGCCCCGCGCGGCCCAGGCCCTGCTCCTCGCGGCGAAGATCCGCGCCCTCCTCGAAGGCCGGGCCAACGCGTCCCACGACGACGTCGCCGCCATCGCCCGCCCGGCCCTCCGCCATCGCGTCATCCTCAACTTCGAGGGCGAGGCCGAGGGCATCCCCGCCGACCACGTGGTCGACCAGATCCTCAAGTCCGTCCCCCGCTAGCGCCTCCCCGCCAGCTCCCCCTGGCGCCCCTCTCCTCCGAAGGCCCCCCGTGACGGACCGCGACCGCGACGATCCGCTGAACCCGGACTTCCTGCGCAAGCTGGAGTACCTGCGCGTCGTCGCGCGCAAGGTCCACACGGGCCGGTTCAGCGCGCTGCAGCGGTCCCGCAAGCTCGGCCGTGGCATCGACTTCGCCGACCACCGCCCCTACACCCCCGGCGACGACTTCAAGGACATCGACTGGAACCTCTACGGGCGCCTCGACCGGTTCATGGTCCGCCTCGCGGAGGAGGAGACGGAGCTCAACCTCTACCTCCTGGTCGACTGCAGCAAGTCCATGAGCGCGGGCAAGGCCCTGTATGTCCGGCAGGTGGCGACCGCGCTGGCGTATGTGGCGCTGGCCCACCTCGACCGCGTCCACATCTACCCCTTCGGCGATGGCCTCCTGCGCCCGTTCTCGCCCACCCGCCACAAGGCCCAGGCGGTGCAGGTGTTCCGGTGGCTGGAGGCCGCCGACCCCGTCGGCGCCACGAACATCGAGTCCGCCTGCTCGGCGTTCGCGGGCGTCGTCCGCGGCAAGGGCATCGCCATCGTCCTCAGCGACTTCCTGGCCCCCGGCGGCTGGCAGCGGGGGCTCGACCTGCTGCGGCACGGCCGCTTCGAGGTGGGGATCCTCCAGGTCAGCGATCCCGACGAGGCCGACGCCCCGGCGAAGGGCGAGGTGCTCCTCGCGGACCGCGAGACCGGCAGCGTCCGCCGCCTGCGCATCACCGATCGCATGGCGAGCGACTACCGCAAGGCGTTCCTCGCCCACGGGCAGGCGCTGCAGGACTACGCCCGGGCCCACAACCTCTTCTACGCGCACGGCCGCACCGACCATCCCTTCGAGGAGATGGTGCTGCACACGATGCGCGGCGAGCGGCTGCTCGCGTGAGGGCTGTTCCGTGGATCTGATCGCGTGGCTCGACGGCTGGAGCCTGACGGGCTGGACCGCGCGCCAGGTGGCGATCGCCGGCGGCGTCTCCGCGGCGCTCATGGTGCTCTGGTTCCTGTTCCGGCCCCGTCCGCCCCGCATCGAGGTCGCGAGCCACGTCCTGTGGGACAAGGTCGCCCCGAAGCGCAGGAACCCGCTGATGAAGGAGCTGCTCATGCTGCTCCTGCAGCTGCTCATGGTCGTCGCCGTGGCCCTCGCCCTCGGCGACCCGCGCTGGAGCCCCCCCGTCGACGAGCCCGAGGACGCCGAGGAGGCCCCGGCCGCGCCGGCCCAGCGCCTCCACGTCATCGACCGCTCCCTGTCCATGACCGCCCGGGCCGTCGAGGGCACCCGCCTCGAGGCCGTGGCGGCCGCCATCATCGACGACGTGGACGGACTGCCCCCCCACGTGGAGGTCGGCCTCGTCGGTGGTGGCCCCGACGCGGAGATCCTCGCCCCCCTCGGCCTCGATCGGGCCCGCGTCCGCCTCGCCCTGCGCACCCTCGCCGCTGCCGGGGTCGGCGACGACCTGCCTCGCGCTCTCCGCCTCGCTGCGACCATGCCCGGTCGCGCCCCCGGGGCGACGGTCGAGGTCTGGAGCGACCGCGCGGAGGCAGCAGACATCGTGGCCGCCTGGTCGGAGGAGACCGGCATCGAGGCGTTGGTCCGCGCCCCCTTCCCCGGCGGGGGCAGCCTCGCCGTGACCGCCTTCGACCTCGGCGCCGCCAAGGGCATCCCTGCCGAGGAGGAGGCTCTCGTCCGCATCGCGAACCCGACGCCGTGGCCCGCCACCGCGACGCTGGCTCTGGAGACCGAGGACGCCCGCCTCGGCGAGGCCCCGATCACGCTCGCTCCCGGGGAGGAGATCGAGCGCCGCTACCGCTTCCTGCCGTTGGACCCCACGGGCGTCGAGGCGGTCGTCCGCGACGTGGTGTTCGACGGGGGCCCGACGGACGCGGCCGGCGAGCCTCTCGGTGACGTCTTCGCGGCCGACGACCGGGCCTACGCCTGGATCGAGCCCGTCGAGCCCGTGACCGTCACGCTCGTCTCCGACGGCAACCGCTTCCTCGAGCGGGTCCTCGCCGTGCTCCCGGGGATCCAGCTCACCCGCGTCACGCCGAAGGACTACCGGGCGGGCAAGAAGGGGGGCGCGCTCGCCGCGGACGTCGTGTTCTTCGACCAGTTCGTGCCGCTGCCGAAGCGGGACGGCCCGCTGCCGCTCCGGAGCGTCCTGCTCTCCCCACCCGCCTCCCGGTCCCCCATCCCCGTGAAGGGCGCCGCCGAGGAGCCCGTGGTCACCGACTGGGATCTGGACCACCCGATCTTCGCCGGCCTCGTCCTGCGCGATTTGGAGGTGCGTCAGTCCCTGGTCTTCACCCCCGAGGACGGCGACGCGCGCTTGCTCGGGACGACCACGGGCGCCCTCGTGGTGGGGCGCGCCCGCGAGGAGCAGCGCCTCGTCGTCTACGGATTCGACCTCGGCGCCTCAGACCTCCCTCTGCGCCTGGCCTTCCCCCAGACCATCGTGAACACGGTGCTGTGGATGCGCGACAGCCGTCCCGAGGCCCCCCCGCTCGGGGACCGACACCGCCTCGAGGACCCCTGGTGGCTCGACCGGACCGTCCAGGTCACCGACCTGCGCCAGGCGGCGTATGCCCGCATCGAAGGGGACACGGTCGCCCTCGGCCGCTCGACCTGGACGGTGGAGATCGGGGAAGGTCCCATGCCGTGGCGCTTTCCCCGCCCGGGCCTCTTCACCGTCGGAGAGAACGCGGTCGGCGTGAACCTCTTCACCCTCGACGAGTCGCGGACCGCGCAGATCCCGGTCGCCAGCGTCGCCCGCATCCCCGCCCCTGACCGCAAGGAGGCGCCGCCGGAGGACGCCCGCATCCCCTGGCTGCTCCTGGCGATGGGCGTGTTCGCCGTCGGCCTCGCCGAGTTCGGGCTGTACACCCGATGAGCTGGCTCGACCTCTCGCGCTTCCAGCTGGAGGCCCCGGGGCTGCTGAACCTGGTGTTCCTGCTGCCCTTGCTGCTCTTGTTCCGGGAGCGGAGCTCGGCGGGCCATCCGCCCTGGAGGAGCTTCGGGGCGATGCTGCTGCGGGGGCTCGCGCTCCTCGCCGTCGTCGTGGCGATGTCCCGCCCCTTCGAGGAGACGCGCCGCCCGGACCGGTCGGTGGCGGTGGTGCTGGATGCCTCTGCGTCCGTGGGCGAGGCCCGACGCGCCGCGGCCCGCCAGTGGGTCGAGGATCTGGAGGAGCGACGGGGGGAGGTCCCGGCGGTCTACGTCGTGGCCGGGGAGAGCCCGTCGCTCCACCTCCGCGCCGAGGACGCCTTCGGGGCGCTGGACGCCTCGGCCGATCCCGCCGCGGGCACCTCCCTGCGCAGCGCCATGGAGCTCGCCTTGGCGAACCTTCCGGTGGCCCGCGCTCGGGATCTCGTCCTCCTGACCGACGGCGCCCACAACCGGGGAGACCCGGAGCCGGCGCTCCAGGTGGCCGAGGTCCGGGACGTCTCCGTCCACCCGGTGCCGCTGGATGCGCGCACCCTGTCGTTGGACATCGCGGATCTGTCCGCGACCCAGGATGTCCTCGCGGGCGACAAGGTCACCGTCACGGTCTCGGTGACCGGCACCGGCGACGGCCCTGCCCTCGTCGAGCTCTTCGCGGGGGGGACGGCCGTGAGCCGGGCGGACGTGGCCCTGATCGACCGCGCGGCCACCACGACCCTCAGCGTCACCCCCACCGACGCGGGCGTGCTCGACTACGCGGTGCGGGTCTCCGCCGAGGACGTCTCCGCCCGCCGGGCCCTGCGCGTTCGGGTGCGTCCCCGCCCCTCGGCCCTCGTCATCGGCGAGACGAAGGCGGCCTCGGCGCTCCGCAAGGCCGTCGCCGGCTACCGCCCCGCCCTCGACGTCCGCAGCGCGGCCTCCCTGCCCACCGAGGGCCTCGCCGACCACTCGCTCGTCGTGGTCCTGGACCCGGACCTGCCGGGGATGGGGAGCGCGCGCATCGAGGCGCTGACGCGGTACGTCGAGGACGGAGGGCGTCTGCTCATCACCGGGGGGGCGAACGGGCTCGTGACCGACGAGGACGTGGTCAAGCCCCTCGCGGAGGTGCTCCCGGTCAAGTTCCCGAAGCGGAAGAAGAAGCAGCGCGCGCCGCTGGCGGTCGTCTACTGCCTCGACAGCTCCGACTCCATGGCGGGCGGCGCCAAGTTCGAGCTCGCCGCCGCCGCCCTCGCCCAGTCGCTCTACCTGCTGCCGGAGTCGGCGCGCGTCGGCGTCATCGGGTTCGCGGACTTCCCGGAGTGGGTCTGGCCCGTGCGCTCGTACCAGGCGAGCGGCCCCATCATCGACGCCCTCGCCGCCGTGCAGGTGAAGGGCGGCACGTCCATCTTCCACGCGCTGCAGGAGGCCTACGACGCCTTGCGGGAGGACGAGGCGCTGGTGAAGCACGTCGTCTTGCTCAGCGACGGCCAGTCCACCACGACCTTCGCCCGGTCCGGTGACATCGTCACGTCCATGAAGAAGCGCGACATCACGGTGTCGACCATCGCCGTGACGAAGGACAGCGACCGGCCGGAGATGGAGCGCATCGCCGACGCCGGGGGCGGCCGCGCCTACTACACAGAGAGCTTCGCCGAGCTCCCGAAGCTGTTCCTCGACGAGATGATCCAGGTCACTCGGACGAACAAGGTCGACGAGAGCTTCGTGGTCCACGCGGTCGAGGGTTCGCCGCTGCTGGAGCGCGTCCCGAAGACGCTCGCGTGGCCGGAGCTCGGTGGCTTCGTGCGCGGCGAGCAGCGCGCGGGCAGCGAGCTCGCCCTGGCCACTGCCGACGGGCGGCCGGTCCTCGTGCAGGGACGCGCGGGACGGGGCCAGGTGACGATGTTCACGTCGGACGTGGGGGGCGCGTGGAGCGAGGCGTGGGCGGACTGGGAGGGGATGGCGCCCCTGTGGGAGGGCGTGGTGGACGCGATCCTGCGTCCCGAGCCCCCCGAGCGGATCGCCCTGGAGACCCAGGTGGAGGGGCGCCGCGCGCGGGTCTGGTTCTCCGCGGTGGACGACCTGCGGAACCCGCGCCACGACCTGCGGGTGGAGGCGGTGGTGGACGCGGTGGATGCGTCGGGGAACGGAACCCGGGAGACCGTGGAGCTGCGCCCGGTCGGGCCGGGGAGGAGCAGCGCGGACCTCCTGCTGCCCGGGGACGGCGCGGCTCTGGTGCGCGTCGCCGCGGTGGGCTTGCTCCCTGGCGCCGTGGACAGCGCGCCGCCGCCTTCGGGGGAGCTGGTGCGGAGCCTCGCGCCCCGTCCGCCGCCGGAGACCCGAGGCGCCCGCTCCAACCGGGCGTGGCTGGAGAAGGCGGCTCGGGTCACGTCGGGCCTCATGGATCCGTCGCCGGCGGAGCTGCTGGACCGGCCGGTCGAGGAGCGCGTCGACCGGATCCCCCGCTGGCAGCCCCCGTTGCTGCTCGCCCTGGTCCTGCTGGTCCTCGACGTGGGCTGGCGGCGGCTGCGGCGGCCGGGGCGCTGAGGGACCCCGGCCGCGCGCCCGCGCAGGCTAGGGGTTCAGGTCGATCGTGCTGCCCTTGATGGTCGTGTTCCCACCGGCCAGGTAGCCCCCGCCGGAGCGCTTGTACGCCGTCGAGGGGAGCTCGTCGAAGGTGGCCGTCACCGTGTCGATGACCGCGTCGTCGCCGTTCAGGATCAGCGCCGAGACGCTCCACGGGTTGCTCCCGTACAGCGGGCCGTCGTTGAGGACGGGCCCCGTGTTGCGCCAGGTGCGCACCTGATAGACCGGGGCGTCGAAGGCGACCTCCTCCGGCTGCGTGGGGTTGCCGATGAGGTCGGTGAACTCCACGGTGATGCCCTCCACCTGGTCGGTGGACAGGGCGATGCTCAGGGTGAAGTTCGTCGCGTCGGACTGCTTGATGGCCATCCGACCGGTGATCTCGCCCTCGGCGGTGGCGATGCTGATCGGCTGGCCCTCGGGCGGCGGCTCGGTGTCCAGACCCACGATGCCCTCGACCACGATCTCGTAGTCCGAGGCGCCGAGGCTGCTGCCGTCGCTACCGAACAGGTTCAGGACCACGCCGTAGGGCTGGTCCGTGGCCGACGACGGGTCGTCGAAGGTCAGGGTGTGCATCGCCCACAGCCGCTCCGTCTTCGCCGCCATGTCGTCGAGCGAGGACACGATCGTCTCGCCGTTCCCGTCGGTCACCAGGAGCTGGACGCTGTGGTCGCGGGTGTCGAACCCGTCCGTCGTGGTGACGACCTTGAGCTTGCCGGAGTTGGCCTGGGTGAGGCGCACCTTGGCGATGTCCGTCTCGCTGACCACGCCGCCGACCGTCTCGGACGAGGTGGACGAGTCCACGACCGTGCCGTCCTCGTCCTTCGCGGTGATCGCCATCGTGTAGGAAGACCCGTCGCCGAAGTCGGCGGAGAGACCCGAGTCGTCCACGTTGGCGATGAAGCGCCGCGTCGTGCGCACGTAGGGCACGTCGACGCCGCCGAGGGCGACGCTCTCGACCACGCTCGGGTCCCAGGCGCCGTCCTCGTTGAACACCCGGACCTTGAGGTACCCCGTGTCGAGGACCTTGAGGTGGGCCTTGATCCCGCCCTCGAGCTCGACGGTCGCCTCGGAGCCGGCGATGGGCTCGAGCCCCTCGACCGCGGCCTCGATCACGGTCGTGCTCCCGTCGGCGTCACTGCTGGTGACGGAGAAGGAGTACGTCGCCGGGAACTGGCTGATCAGCCCCTTGAAGTGCTTGTCGTTCTTGAGGCGGAAGCCGGAGGTCTTCGGGGGGATGGTGTCGCTGCCGCCGGCCTCACCGACGGTCGGGAAGGCGACCTCCACCGTGTCGATCGGGGTGTCCGTGGGGTCCGACTCGTCCCACTGGGTGTTGACGACGACCTTGTATCCCACCGTCACGCGCTTCTTCAGCTTGCCGCGGCGGATGAACGCGGCCTCGGCGGAGAACGCGTCGTCCAGCGCGGCGGCGAGGGCCGGCGAGACGTCACGGGTCAGATCGGCGCCGAGGTCGGCAGCGACCGGGGCGGACAGGGACAGGGCCGCCGCGAGGGCGAGGTGTCGAACGAAGCGCATCAGGATCTCCTCTGTGAGCGTCGTCCCCCAGGCGGTGCGCTCAGTGAAGGCAGACCCTAGGAGCTGGCTGCGCGCTCGTACCCCTACGCCGGTCTTACGTGGGCCCCTCGAGCCAGGCGTGCAGGGCGGGGAGCGGCAGGGCGTCGAGCCCGCGGCGGGCGGCGTTTCGGGAGAGCCAAGGGTGCGGGAGGGCGTGCATGCGCGCTGCCACCTCGGGGGCTTGCTCCGGCGGCAGCACGTCCATCTGCAGCATGAGGACGTCCAGGTCGGTGGCGAGGCGGTCGTCGTCGGTGAACCGCCAGGCGTAGTCCCCCCACGCGACCCGGGCCTCTCGGCTGGTGCGGTCGGTCATGGCGACGATCCAGTCGAAGCGAAGCTCCTCGCCGTCGGTGACCGTGTCGTCGAGGTAGACCGTGTAGATGTTCTCGAAGTGGGCGCCGAGGGCTCGAAAGGTGTCGGTGATGGCGGGGAGGCCGAACACCGGGGAGCCATCGCCGAAGTCGCCCTCGAAGGCGAAGCGGGACTGGAAGCGTGCGTCGCTCGTGAAGACGTCGGCGAAGAGGTGGGGGCGCTGCAGGTCCTTGGCGTCGAGGTAGGTGTGCAGGACGCGGGTGCGGGCGGGGGTCATGGCGGCTCCGGGTGTGAGGAGCCTCTGGTCTACGCCGTCGCCCCGGTCGCTCGGAAGGACCGCCCGCGACGCAGACCGGACCGAACGCGCCGGGTCCTCAACTGCGCTCCCTCCTCCAGGCGGCCGGCGACTGCCCCGTGATCCGCTTGAACGCGCGACGGAAGGCTCGCTCCTCGCTGTAGCCGAGCAGGAACCCGACCTCCTCGACGCTCAGGCGCTCGTCCCCGAGCAGCTCCTTCGCGTTCTCCTCCCGCGCCGCGTCCAGCAGCGCCCGCACGGTCGTCCCATGCCCCGCGACCCGTCGCTGGAGCACCCGCAGGCTGACGCCGAGGGCCCTCGCCAGTGGCTCCGCCCGGTACTCCCCGCGGCTCGCCTGGTCTGCGATCGCGCCCCGGACCTCGGCCAGTCCGTCGGGGACGGCTTGCCGCTCGGCGGCGAGGGCGAGGTGGCGGGTGATGAACCCGAAGAGCTCCGTCGACCGCCGAGGCAGCCCCCGATCCAGCGCGTCCCGCGCGAACACCACCGCGGTCCGCGCGTGCCCGAAGGAGAACGGCAGCGAGAGGAGCTCCGCGTACCGGGCCTCGCCGCACAGCGGGTCATGTCCGAACCGGACCGCCACCAGCGCGTCCGGCACGCCGAGCACCTCGCGGACGAAGCGGAGCGCGATTCCGACTCCTACCTCCGCCCCGGCGCCCGCGTCGAGGGCGTCGAGGGCGTGGCGGGTCTCGAACGCCGCCTCGCTCCCGGCTTCGACCAGCCGCGACTCCAGCTGGTCGGACAGCAGGCCGCGGTAGCGCTCGAAGGTGGCCAGCGCCTCCCGCAGGGTGCTCGCGAACTGGGCGCCGTAGGCCAGGGAGCCGAAGAAGTCGAAGGGGGCGGCAGCGGCCATCTCCAGGGCCAGCGCGCGGTCCCGGGTGTGGGCGTAGAGCAGGCGCCAGAGCTTCGGCACCGCGTCGTTCGGGAGCCGCCGGTCCCGGTCCATCCAGTCGGGCGGCGTCAGGCCGGTCGCCGCCTCGATCTCGCCCGACGTCAACCCGTTGGCCATCGCAAAGAGCACAGTGGGCGCCACGACCGAGGCGGCCATGCCCGGCTTCGTCCGAGGGACGGAAACTGTCCGGTCTGCGTCGCCCATTGTCCTCGTGGGGTGCGGGGTCCGACCGCCAGTCTTCCAGCATCAACCCCTGCTGCAAGGAGCACCCATGACCGACTTCACCCGTTCCGACCTCGTCATCGGCCCCGACGAGGGCGAAGAGACCTCCACCGACATGGTCATCAAGGCCCGCACGGCGCAGCTCGGGGGCGACTTCTCGATCATGCACGGCGAGGTCCGGCCGAACGAGCTGCTCGCGCCCCACACCCACCACAACGAGGACCAGGCGGTCTACCTGCTCAACGGCTCGTTGGAGTTCGAGATCGGCGGCAAGGGCGGGCTGCGGTTCTCCGCCGGCGTCGGAGACTGGGTCCTCAAGCCGCGGGGCGTCTCGCACGGGTTCTGGAACACCGGCGACGAGACGGTCCACTACATCGAGCTGTCCGGCAAGGACGGGTTCGAGCGCTTCATCGACAGCCGGGCCGAGGGCATCGACAACCTCGTGCGCACGGGCGAGCAGGAGCTGGGGATGGAGATCCACGTGGAGCGGATCCCCGGCCTGATGCTGAAGCACAAGCTCAAGGGCCTCGCGGGGGCGAACGTCCCGACGCCTCGACTCCCGAAGCTCGGCGGTCCGTTCGGCTCGGCCTGAAGCGAACGGCCCTACTCGGTGGCTTCCTCGGCTCCCTCGGGTGCCACGGGCGCCATCGGCGTACGGCCGTTCAGCACCTCCCACAGCCACGTGTACCGCATGGCGTAGAGGTGGGCCGCCTGGGCGTTGTCCGCGGCGCCGCCGTGGCCGCCCTCGATGTTCTCGTAGTACACGACGTCCTTGCCGAGGTCCGCGAGCTTCGCGGTCATCTTGCGGGCGTGGCCCGGATGCACGCGGTCGTCCTTCGTGGACGTGGTGATGAGCATCGGCGGGTGGTCGTCCTCGGGCGCGAGGTTGTGGTACGGCGAGAACGTGCGGATGTACTCCCACTGCTCGGGGACGTCCGGGTCGCCGTACTCGCCCATCCACGACGCGCCGGCGAGCAACTTGCTGTAGCGCCGCATGTCGAGCAGCGGCACGGAGCAGAGGATGCCGCCGAAGAGATCGGGGTACAGCGTGTACATGTTCCCCACGAGGAGCCCGCCGTTGGAGCCGCCCTCGGCGCCGAGGTGCTCGGGCGAGGTGATGCGCCGGGACACCAGATCCCGGGCCACGGCCGCGAAGTCGCGGTAGGCCACGAGGCGGTTCTCCTTGAGCGCCGCCTGGTGCCAGGTGGGCCCGAACTCGCCGCCGCCCCGGATGTTGGCGATGACGTAGACGCCGCCCTTCTCCAGCCAGGTGATGCCGCGGGTCGCGCTGTAGCGGGGCCGCAGGGACACCTCGAAGCCGCCGTAGCCGTAGAGCAGGGTGGGGTTCTTCCCGTCGGCGCGCAGCCCCTTCCGCGAGACCTGGAAGTACGGGATCTCCGTGCCGTCCTCGGACTTGGCGAAGTGCTGGGAGACCTCGAGGCCCTCGCTGTCGAACAGGGCGGGGAGCTGCTTGAGGGTCTCCGCGGGGCCGCCGCCGATGGTGCCCATCGACAGGGTCGACGGGGTGAGGAAGCCCGTGAGGTTCAGGAAGTAGTCGTCGGAAGCGCGCGGGTCGATGCCGCTCGCCGTCACGCGGCCGAGCTCCGGCAGGCCGGGCAGCGTGGTGCGGGTCCACTCCTTCTTGCCCGGCGTGAGCACCTCGATCTCGCTGCGGACGGTGTCGAGCAGGTTGAGGATCAGGTGGTTCTTCGTGAGGCTGAAGTTGACCAGGGTCTTGCTGGCCGTGGGGGTGAAGAGGACGGTGATGTCCCGCTTGCCCTTGAGCCACTTCTCCAGGTTCGACGTGAGCAGGGAGCCCGCGGGGTACGTCGTGCCCTTCAGCTCCCAGTCCTTGCGCAGCTCGATGAGCATGCGGTCGTTCCACGTGGAGAGCTTCGCCATCTCCGGCAGCTCGATGAGGACCCGCTTGCCCTTCTTGTCGAGGGTGTAGACCTCCCGGTCCCAGAACGTCTTGCTGCGCCAGAAGAAGTGGCGCTCGTAGCCGGGGGTGTCGTCGAAGTCGGCGGCGCCCCACACGTCGGTGGTCTCGGCCTCGAACACCACGGGCGCGTCGGCGATGGCGGTGCCGCGGGTCCAGGTCTGGACGGTGCGCGGGTAGCCGGACGTGGTCAGGGACTCGGGGCCCCGGTCCGTGGAGACGTACAGGGTGTCGAGGTCGATCCAGTCGGTCGACTGCTTGGCGGCGGGAAGGGAGAAGCCGCCGTCCACGAACGACTTGCTGGGGACGTCGAACTCGCGGAGCGCCGACGCGTCGGAGCCACCCGGCGACAGCGACAGGATGCAGCGCTCGTAGGCGGGGGCGAGGCAGTCGGCGCCCTTCCACACCCAGGACTCGCCCTCCTCGGCGCCGAGCGCGTCGAGATCGAGCAGGACCTCCCACTCCGGCGCGTCGGTGGTGTAGGAGGCGAGGGTGGTGCGGCGCCAGACGCCGCGGGGGTGCTCGCCGTCCGTCCAGTGGTTGTAGAACCAGTCGCCCCGCTTCGACACGTAGGGGATGCGGTCCGCCGAGTCGTAGAGCGTCAGGAGCCGCTCGGAGAGGGCGTCGAAGCCCTCGGTGGCGGAGATGGCGGCCTCGGAGACGGCGTTCTGGGCGCGGACCCAGTCGAGGGCTTCGTCTCCCTCGACGTCCTCGAGCCAGAGGTAGGGGTCATCGGGCTCCTCGGCGACGGGCCCGGCGGGGGCCTCGGCCTGAGCGACGGCGAGGCCGGGGACGAGGAGAGCGAGGAGGAGGCTTCGGGGCATGGGGGTCTCGAACATGGCGGCGAAGGTAGCGAAGGGGTCGCGGGGGGGCAGGCGGAGACGGGTTTCTTGGGAAGTCTTGACAGGTCGTGGACGGCCTCAGGGTCAGGGGGGCTACCCTCCGCGGATGCGCGTTCACCTGGCTCTCCTCGCTGCGTTGCTGCTCCTCGGTTGCCCGACCGACCCCGACGACGACGACAGCGCGACCTCCCCCCCTGAGTTCGACAGTGACGTGACCAACGCCCTGGGCTCCGCGCTCGAGGACGCCATCGGGGATCTGCCAGCTCCCGGCTGCACGATCGGCCTTGCCCGGGGCGACGGCGCGACGTGGCGGGGATCGGCGGGGCTCGACGCGCCCGTGGCCGAGGGCGGGGAGCTCCTCGTCCCTCTGGCTCCCTTCGGGCTCGCGTCGGTCAGCAAGACATACACCGCGGGCCTCGTCCTCGTCCTCGTGGACGACGGCACCCTGACCCTCGCCGACACCCTCGAGGAGCACATGCCCGGGGTGCACCCCCGAGGCGCGGACATCACCGTCGAGATGCTGCTCCGCCACCGCAGCGGCATCCCCCGCGCGCTGTCGACGCCGGAGGCACTGGCGGAGCCCCAGCGCGCCTGGACCGAGGACGAGCTCTTCGCCCTCGTGGCCGACGACGCGCTCCTCTTCGAGCCCGACACCGACCGCGGCTACTCGAACACGAACTACATGCTCCTCGCGCGCATCGCCCAGGCAGCCACGGGGACGCCCTGGCGTCAGCTCATGGAGGACCGCCTGTTCGAGCCCCTGGGCCTCGACGGGACCCGCGTCCCGGCCCTCGGCGCGGACTGGGGCGACGTGACCCCGACCTGGTACGGCGACAGTCCCTTCACCGGCCAGACCCACCCGCAGGCCATCGGCGCCGCCGGCAACCTCGTGGCTCACGCCGAGGACGTGGCTCGCTGGGGGCAGGCGCGGTTCGGGGGCGCGCTGCTCTCCGACGAGCTGACCGAGCAGCAGGGGGAGGGCGAAGTCATCTTCGCCATCGTCAGCAACGGCCTGGGCGCCATCGTCATCGACGCTGGCGAGGAGAGCATGGAGATCGGCCACGACGGCGCCCTCAACGGGTTCGCCACCTGGGTCGGTCACCGCCCCCACCTCGACACGACGATGGCGCTCCTCTGCAACGCCTGGGGCGCCGGCAACCCGCCCGACTTCAACTACCCCCTCTTCCTCGTCCAGGAGACGCTCTGGCCGCTGCTCGAGGAGTAGCTCGTCCGCGGCCCGTCCGAGCTCCAGCCCCCGGAGTCCCGTGTACATCGTCCTGTCCAACATCGGCCCCGACGACGCCGACGCCGTCGCCCGCACCCTGGTCGAGGAGCGCCTCGCCGCCTGCGTGAACCTGCTGCCGGTCCGCTCCGTCTACCGCTGGGAGGGCGCCATCCACACCGACCCCGAGACGACGATGCTCATCAAGGTGGGCGCCGAGGCCCTCGATCGCATGACGGCGCGCCTGCGGGAGCTGCACCCCTACGACCTGCCCGAGATCGTCGTTCTGCCCGTGGACGCCGAGCGTTCGCTGGCCGAGTATGTCGCCTGGGTCCGGGCCGAGAGCGCCGGATGACCGTCAGGAGACCGTGATGCCGAACGCCTACATCTCTGGTTCCGGGGCCTACGTGCCGCCCCGGGTGGTGACGAACGACGACCTCGTGAACGAGTACGGGATCGACACGAGCGACGAGTGGATCCAGCAGCGCACGGGCATCAAGGAGCGGCGCTTCGCGGCGGAGGGTGTCGCCACCTCGGACATGGCGCTCGAGGCCGCCAAGCAGGCCATCGAGGCCGCCGGCATCGACAAGACCGACCTCGACATGATCCTGTTCGCGACCCTGTCGCCGGACCACCACTTCCCGGGCTCGGGCGTGTACCTGCAGGAGAAGCTCGGCCTGTGCGACGCGGGCAAGTTCGTGGGCTGCATGGACATCCGCAACCAGTGCAGCGGCTTCGTCTACTCCATCGCCACCGCGGCCTCGATGGTCCAGTCGGGCCTGCACAAGCACGTGCTCGTGGTCGGCGCCGAGAAGCACTCGGCGGCCATCGATCTCTCGACCCGGGGCCGCACGGTCTCGACGCTCTTCGGCGACGGGGCGGGCGCGGTCGTGGTGAGCGCCACCGAGGAGGACCGGGGCATCCGTGGCTGGACGCTCGGCGCCGACGGCCGCTACGCGGACGACCTGGCCCAGAAGATCTGGGACATCTCCGGGTCCACCTACTGCGAGATCAACGAGGACGGCGTCGGGCAGATCCAGCCTGAGATGCTGTGGGCGAACATGAACGGCCGCAAGGTCTTCAAGAACGCCGTGCAGCGCATGATCCAGGCGCTGATGGAGGTGCTGATGCAGCAGGAGGTCATCGGCACAGACATCGACCTCTTCCTGTTCCACCAGGCGAACAAGCGCATCAACGAGTACGTGGCCGAGCAGCTCGCCATCCCGAAGGAGAAGCTCGTCCACAACATCGAGCGCTACGGGAACACGACGGCGGCGACCATCCCGCTCCTCATCGCCGAGGCCGAGCGCGACGGCCGCCTCAAGCCGGGCATGAAGGTGGCGCTGATCGCCTTCGGGTCGGGCTTCACTTGGGGCGCGGCGCTGATCGACTGGTAGCGCGCGCCTCCCGCCCGGGTCCTAGATCCGCGCCCCCGTCTTCGCCCAGCTGCCCTCGCGCCACGCTCCGGCGAGCATGACGCTGCGGATGATGAAGCTCAGGGGGAAGCCGAGCCACACCCCGAAGGCCCCGAGCCCCAAGGGGAAGCCGAGGATCCAGCTCAGCGGGATCTGGAACGCGAGGGTGCTCCAGATTTTGATGCGCAGGGACGTCTTCGTCGCGCCCGCGCCCTGGAGCATCCCGACGAGCGAGATGTTGAAGCCCACCAGCGGCAGGCCCCAGCCGAGGACCTCGATCCAGGTCACCGCGTAGTCGTTGAGCGGCGTCCCCACCGGCACGTCGAACAGGGCCACGATGGGCCCGGCGAAGACGATGAACGACAGGGCGAGCGTCGACATGACCACCGTCGCCATGACGATGGCGGCCCGGGTGATCTTGTTCGCGTCGTCGACGGAGCCCTGCCCCAACGCCTGGCCCACCAGCGCGCCCGTCGCCTGGCTGATGCTCATGCCCGGCACGAACGCCAGCGCCTGGACCCGCAGACCGAGGCCGTGGGCCGCGACCGCGAGCTCGTCGATGCGGCCGAGCATCCCCACGATCGACAGGAACGCCGCGTTGATCGTGAGCATGTCCAGGCCGGCCGGCGTCCCGATGCGGACGAGGTCACTCGCGAGCTCCCGGTCGATGGGGGCGGGCTTGAGCAGCAGCTCCACCGCCGGCAGCGTCCCCCGCTTGAGCAGGACGATCATCAGGACGACGGCGATGGCCTGGGACGCGATCGTGCCGATGGCGGCGCCCTGCACGCCGAGCGCCGGCATCCCGTAGTTGCCGAGGATCAGCCCGTAGTTGAAGACGAAGTTCAGGAGGTTCTGGACCGCGGACACCGCGAACGGCAGGCGCGTGTTGCCCACCCCGCGGCAGACCGCTCCCCACAGGATCATCAGGTAGGTGAACGTGGCGCCGAGGAAGCTGGGGCGGATGTAGTTGAGCCCTTCTTCCAGGCTCACCCCCGTGGCGCCAAGGGCGCGCATGAGCGGCTCGGCGGCCAGGTTGCCGACGACGGCCACTCCGATCCCGAGGATGACCGTGAGCTGCGTGGACTGCCGCAGGACGTGGGCGATGCGGTCGCCGTGCCCCGCCCCGAAGGCGCGCGCCACGGTGGCCACGGTGCCCACGGTCAGGCCCATCATCGCCACCATCATCAGGAAGCTGAGCTGGGTCGCGAAGCCCAGGCCCGTCAGCGCGTCCTCGTGCTCCGGCAGGCGACCGCACATGGCCGTGTCCACGCCCAGGGCGAGCACGGTGAGGACGTTGATCCCGATGATCGGCCACGCCAGAGACGCGAGGCGGACGGGGATCGAGCGGTCGTCAGGGGGGAGGGGGCGGCGCAAGGGCGGAAGAGTGGCCCCGAATTCGCCCGATGCAAAGCGTCGCCTGCGGCGAGATGACGGGAGGTGTCAGGACCGGCGCCGCCGAGGCATCCGCCGAGCCCGCTCAGAACAGCGTCCGCTGCCCTCCCCACCGCTGCAGGTACTGGTCGAGCTTGAGCTTCCGCTTCGTGCTCCCGCTCGTCATGTAGCGGAGCTTGCCGAAGATGGGCCGCTCGGGGCCCCACGCCCGGTCGAAGCGCCCCATCACCCAGCCGATCCCTGCGTAGCTGTTGGGGTTCCGTCCGTCGATCGACCAGCGGTTGTTCAGGTGCTCCAGCCGCGACCACGCCTCCTCCGGAGACGGCGACCACTCGTAGATCCGCTTCCCCCACAGCATCCGCAGGTAGTTGTGGATCACCCCGGACTCCCGAAGCTGGCGCTGGGCGGCGTTCCAGATGGGGTCGCTCGTCTGCGCATGCTCCAGCTCGTGCAGCGAGTAGACCTCCGGCCGCTCGTCGTCACGGTGCTCGTCCATGGTGGTGCGGGCCCAGGACGGCAGGCTCTCGTACCGGTCGTAGCGGGGTTCGTGGTGGCAGAAGGTGTAGCCGGTCTCGCGCCAGGTGATGGCCTCGTCGAGGAAGCCCTCCTCCGCCTCGCTCAGGCCCCACCAGCCAGCCCGCGCCCCCGTCGGCTTCGGGGGCGGGTGCGGCGCCGTCCACTCCGCCTGGTCGAGGAGCTCGCCGATCAGCTCGCTGGCCGCCACGTGACCGAAGTGCAGATAGGGCGACAGCTCCGACGTGGTCTTCGTGTCCGGGTGGTTTCGGTCGCCGTAGCCGCGCAGCCGGTGGTCCAGGAAGAGCCCCATCTGGGCCTCGCCGGCGACGGGCCCTCCCGGGGTGGGGATGACGGTGACCTCGTGGTCGAGGCCCTCCACGTGGTCGATCCCGTCCTCCCACGGCGCCCAGCGGCTCAGGGTCTCGGGGCGGACCAGCTCCCGGAGGCTGCCGCGGCACACGGCCGCTCCGCGCAGGGGCTCCGGCTCCGGGCGCTCGTCGATGTGGTCGAGGAGGGTCTTGTGGAGGAAGCGCCGGAAGTCGAAGGCGCGCGAGAACGCCTTCGGCGTGGCGGCCAGGGGCATCACGCCGTTGCTGTCCACGGCCTCGAGGTGGACGTCGAGCTTGCCCGCGGCGGCGGCCACCATTCGCGGGAGGAAGAAGCAGGGGAAGTCGTCGGTGACCACCACCGCGGCGTCCGCGGCCAGCGCCCTCAGCAGGCCGCTCCCGTCGCCCGCGCGCCCCTCGACGTAGGGGAAGAAGGCCACGCCTGCGTCCGCGAGGCGGTCCCGGTTGTCTGCCATGCCCTGGGTCACGAAGCGGTGGATCCGCGGTGATGCCCAGCGATAGCCACAGCGCAGCGGCTCGAAGACGACGAGCGGCAGCCCGAGCTCCTCGCAGCGCTCGACGGCGCGCTGGAGGCCGAAGGACCAGCGCGTCCGCCGCGCGGCGATCATCCAGTAGAGGACGTAGCGACCTCCGGGGCGGACGGGTGCGTCGTTGGCGGCGCGCAGACGGATCGAGGGCACGGGATGGCGCATCGATGGAAGGTTGCGCGGGCGCGACAAACCCGCCAGCGCGGAGACCAGCGTGGGCGCATCGGGCACGCGGTCCAGTAAGATGCGCGCGGACGTAGAGGTGGACGGCGGATGATGGTGCGACGGATGCGGCCGGTGGCGGTCGCGGCATGGGCGGGGCTGCTCGGCCTGCTGCTGGCAGGCGACGCGTGGGCCGTGAACTACACGGTGAACACGACCGCGGACCCCGGCGACGGGACCTGCGACGCCTCGGAGTGCACGCTGCGCGAGGCGGTGAACGCCTTGTCGTCGGCCAGCGACCAGGTCCTCTTCGACATGTCGCTCTTCTCGGCGCCCTACACGATCGCGGTGGACTCGCCGATCACCGTTTCCCAGGCCGGAGTGGTCATCGACGGGCTCGTCTGCGCCGGGTGCGGGACGGTGAGCGGCACCACGACCAACGCAGCCGACGGGTTCGACAGCACCCTCGCCATCCGGGTCCAGGCGGGCGGCGGGTTCGCGGGCGACGCGGTCCTCGTCCTCGACGCGGACGACATCACGCTCCGGGGCCTCAACATCGACGGGAGCACCGGGATCGGCATCGCCGTGAACGAGGACGGCGCGGTCATCGAGGACTGCTACGTCGGCACGGCCATCGACGGCACCGCGGGCATCGGGAACGTCTCCACGGGCATCGACGTGACGGACGCCAGCGACGTGGTGATCGGGCCCGGCAACGTCGTCTCCGGCAACGGCGGACCGGGGATCTCCATCTCCGGCGGTGACGCCGACGACGTCACCATCATCGGCAACATCGTGGGGTTGGACCGGTCGGCGAGCGTCGCGGACGGCAACGCGGGCGTCGGGATCCACATCACGGAGAACTCGGGGACGCTGTCGCGGCCGGACGTGGGCGGGTCCACCCCCGCCGACGGCAACGTGATCAGCGGCAACACGAGCCACGGGCTGTTCATCCAGGACTCCGTCGACGGCGACAACCAGTCCGTCATCGGCAACAACGTCATCGGCACCAACGGGGCCGGGGACACGGCGCTCCCCAACGGCGGCGACGGGATCCGGCTCCAGGGCAGCACCGGCAACGGGCTCGAGCCCCGGGAGATGGAGGTCTCGGACAACCTCGTCTCCGGCAACGGCGGCTCGGGGATCTTCGTCCAGTCGGCGAAGCTGGACACGTTCATCGGCAACGCCATCGGCACCGACTTCGCGGGCACGGCGCAGCTCGGCAACGGCGGCTCGGGGATCTTCCTCTTCTCCGCCGGCGGCAACGACACCAAGCAGCACGTCATCGGCGGGGTCGGGGTCGAGAACCTCATCGCCTACAACTCCGACGACGGCGTGCGGATGCAGGTGACGGGCTCGGCGAAGGTCCGGGAGAACACCGTCGCCGCGAACAGCATCTACGGCAACGGCGGGATCGGGGTGGACATCGAGGCGGCGGCCAGCGGGAGCGGCTCGGCGTTGCCTCCTGCGAACACGTGCAGCAACGGGAACGCATGGGGCAACCGGGAGGCGAGCGCGCCGGTCATCAGCGCGGCCCAGCTCCTGGCGGGCCTGCTTACGGTCACGGGGACCGCCTGCCCGAACGCCACGGTGGACATCTACACCGCCGACCCGGGTGGCGAGCCGGAGTCCTACCAGGGGACGACGACGGCGGACGGTTCGGGGGCTTTCTCGGCGGTCATCACCGTGGCGCCCGGCGAAGGCGCGGGCGAGGCGACTGCGCTCCAGACGGACTCGGACGACGAGACCGGGGAGGCGGCGGCGCCGGTGGCCATCCTCGCGCCCTGCGACGTCGACGGGGACGGGGTCGACGGCTCCCTCAACACCTGCTCGGGACCGGACTGCAACGACGCGGACGCGACGGTCTACCCGGGCGCTCCCGAGCTGTGCAACGGCCTCGACGACGACTGCGACAGCGCCGTCCCCTCGGACGAGACCGACGACGACGTGGACACGTTCTCCGAGTGCGAGGGGGACTGCGACGACACGCTCACCACCGTGAACCCCCTGGCTCCGGAGATCTGCGACGGGCTCGACAACGACTGCGACGGGGACATCCCGGGCGGCGAGACGGACGACGACGGCGACGGGTTCAACGAGTGCGCCGACGGCGACTGCGACGATGGCAACGCCGCCATCTTCCTCGGCGCCACCGAGGTCTGCGACGGGGAAGACGGCGACTGCAACGGCGCCGTGCCCCCGGACGAGACGGACGACGACGGCGACGGCGACAGCGAGTGCGCCGACGGCGACTGCGACGATGGGGACGCGAACATCTTCCTCGGCGCGACCGAGATCTGCGACGGCGCGGACAGCGACTGCGATGGCACGGTGCCCCTGGACGAGCAGGACCTCGACGCGGACGCGGTGCTCGGCTGCGACGGCGACTGCGACGATGTGGACGCGAACGTGTTCCCCGGAGCGACGGAGATCTGCGACGGCAAGGACAGCGACTGCGACACGGTGCTCCCGGCGGACGAGCTCGACGTGGATGGCGACGGAGCCTTCGTGTGCGAGGGCGGCGACTGTGACGACGAGGACGCCACGGTCTACGCCGGCGCTCCCGAGCTCTGCGACGGGGTGGACAACGACTGCGACGGGACCATCGACGAGGTCGAGGACAACGACGCGGACGGGTTCACAAACTGCGACGGCGACTGCGACGACGAGGACGCCTCCGTGTTCCCCGGCGCCGAGGAGGTCTGCGACGGCAAGGACACCGACTGCGACGGGGACATCGCCGACGACGAGCTGGACGAGGACGAAGACGGCTACATCGGCTGCGACGGCGGGGACTGCGACGACGACGACCCCGACGTGAACGTGGACGCCGAGGAGGTCTGCGAGGACGGCATCGACAACGACTGCGACGGCGAGGACAACCTCTGCGAGCAGCCGTGCGAAGATGAGGACCTCGACGGCGACGGCGTGACCGAGTGCGACGGCGACTGCGACGACGCGGACGCGAGCGTGGGCCCCAACGCCCCCGAGATCTGTGGAGACGAGTTGGACCAGGACTGCGACGAGATGGATGTGCCGTGTGCGGACGTGACGCTGGACGTCGTCCCCCCGGCGAGCTGCGACTGCGAAGCCTCGGTGGGCGGTGACGGCGCGAGCGCCTGGGCGCTGGCGGGATTGCTGGTGCTGGGCGCCCGGAGGCGGCGGCGCTCGATGGGCCCCCTGGCCGCGGCCGTGCTGGTGGGAGCGCTGGCCCTGAGCGGGTGCGCCGACGTGGGCGGCGGGTCCGTGCAGACGTGGTGGGGGACGCTCCCCGACGGGGGCGGCGCCGCCACGTTCGAGGCCGGCGGTGGCTTCGTGGCCGGTGCGATCTCCCAGGCGGTGAACCCGGAGTTGGTGGACGACCGCTCGGTGATCGAGGTCGTCCTCGCGGGAGACCGACACCCCCTGACCTGCCGCGGGTTCGAGCTGCTCGAAGCGGAGTTCCAGGCTGTCGAGGGCGCGCTCACCGGCGCGAGCGGCGACGCCGCGGAGCTCGCGGGCTGGGCCTGCCAGGAGCTGCGTGGAGTGGCCCGGGAGGTGTTCGGCGGCGACGACTGGCACGCGATCCACGCGCTCGTGGAGCCGGGCGACGATCCGACGTCGCGCCCCGGCGCAGGGGCGCTGATCCCCGGCGTGTTCCTGGCGCGGGTGGTGGACCTGTCGGGTCCGATGGCCCTCGCGCCCGAGGCTGGGGTCGACGGCTGCGCCACCCGGGTGGCGGCTCGGATGGCGGACGGCCCGCAGGAGACGGGCTGGCTCGCTGAGGCGGCGGTCTCGCGGATGGAGCACAAGAGCGTCCCCACCGAGCAGCTCAGCAGCGTGGACCTCGGCGCGGCGGTGCAGGTGGGGCTCACCTTCCCGCCTGGCCTCGGTGGCACCGCGACGGACGGCACGGTGGACGTGACCTCGTTCGTCGAGGCCGTCGACGGCGCCTACGACACGGTCGCCTTCTCCACCGAGGGGGAGGCGGTGCCTTCGGAGCCGTGCGCGTCCTTCAGCCTGTCGAGGCACCTCGCCTGGCCGGATCTCATGGCCGGGGAAGGGGGTGAGGAGTGAACACCGTGGCTCGACTGCTGGCGGCGCTGCTCCTCCTCGCTCCGGCGGGGGCGTGGGCGCAGGGCAAGGACTTCACCAACAAGCTCTCCCAGGCCTGGACCTGGATGGAGGCGGGGGCGCTGGACCGCGCGGACGGCGCCTTCAAGGAAGTGGTGGCGGACCAGGACGGACGCCTGCTCGCCGAGGCGTACTTCGGGCTCGCCGCGGTGTGGTGGCAGAAGCGCAACGCGATGGCTTCGTACCAGCGCCTGCTCGAGGCGAAGGACCTGCGCGGGACGATGGGGTGGAACGCCGGCAAGGGCGGCACCTGGGACCAGCGCATCGACTCCCGGATGAACTACATCGAGCGGAACTTCACGGTGGTGAAGCTGCGGGCCCAGACGCGCTCGTCGGTGCCCCCGCTGGCGGATCCGCGACCGAGCGACCCGCTCCTGCGCGACTTCGCGACCCGGCTCGGGGAGAACGTCGAGGGCGGCCTGAACGAGGGCTCGCTCGTGCAGTGGCTCATGCTGCCGAACGGGACGTACTGGGTCGGCAACGACCTCAAGGAGCTCAGCGGCGGCGAGATGGACCCCTCGCGGGCGCTCGAGTGGGAGCTGACGCGCGGAGCGCGGGCGAAGTCCGACTACAAGGACCGCTGGGCGATGCTGGAGGCGGGCAAGTCGCCGGCGAAGCAGGCGACGAAGGCCGGGACCGGGGACCCGTCGACCCGGAGCACGGACTCCGTGGTGGAGGTGATGCACCGGCCGATCGGGATCGCGATCCAGGGCGGGCTCACGCCGACGCGCACGCTGGACGAGCTGAACCCGGACATCACCGGGGACTGGCAGGTGGGGGTGCAGCTGGAGGGTCGACTGGCGCTGCCGCCGCCGATCCTGGCGCTGTCGGTGAGCGGCGGCTGGAAGATGCTGCCGGTGAACGGGTGCCGGGCAGCGCCGACGCGAGGGCACCTGGTGTCCCTGGGAGTCGGCCCGTCGCTCCAGCTCCCGCTGGCGTCGAACCTCTCTCTCGGCGCCGACGTGGCGTTCCGGGGCGGCCTGATGTTCGGCGGACGCAGCGACGCCGCGCGCCTCGCGTGCGTGGAGAAGCTGAGCGAACTCGAGGACGGCGCGGTGGTGCGCGGCGCCCTCGCGACGTCGGGCGACGTGTCGGGGACCTACGGTCTCGCGGACCTGGGCTGGCAGGGGCGTGCCGGCGCCCTCGGTGGCGAGCTCGCGGTGGGTCCCATCATCGACAACGGGGGACTCCTCGCGTTCTCGGTGCAGCTCCACGTGGGCTACGACCACCTCATCCCGATCCTTCCGGGCGACGCGCCGGAGACGGTCTACCTGCGGGACCCGACGACGGGCGGGACGGCGGCGATCAGCCGCGGAGCGGCGGTCAGCGCAGGCGCGATGGGCCGGATGCAGCTGGGCGCGCGGGTGCGGGTGCTGTTCTAGAGCGCTCTCGAGCCTGACCCCGGCCGGCTACTCCTCGACGGACCAGCCCGAGTAGAAGACCTGCTCCCCGTCAGCGAGGGCCTCGGCCTTCGCCGTCGTCGCGAACAGGGCCGGGAGATCGCCGAGCACCATCGAGCGGGTGAGGATCTGGAGGTGGAACGCCTCGCCGCGGGAGTTGCGCTCGGCGGTCAACGGGCCGGCCGCGAACCCCGTCGTCGCCGCGCTCCCGGCGAGAGCGGCGAGGGGCGCGCGCTCCTCCGCCACGAAGTAGAACTCGACCTGCACCTCATCCACGAGCGAGACACCGGAGTACCGGACCGCGGAGAGGCGGTCGAGGTCGTCGGCGTCGCGGGTGGCGCGCTTCATCTCTTCGTACGCCGCCTGCACCTCCGACGGTTCGGCGAGGAAGCCCCCTTCGGCGGTGCGCCTGGCGAGCAAGTCGACCACGGGCGCGATGACGTCGAAGTGGTTTGCGCCCTCCACCACCATGAACCGCAGCTTCGGGTTCCGGGTCTTCGCCTGCATCGCCTCGACGTGGTCGGCGTTGGACGCTGTGGCCCCTTCGATGACGAAGGTGGGGCTGGCGATGCCGTCGAGGAACTCGATGGGGGAGCGGAGGGCGCGCTCGCGCTTCTTGCTCGGATCGAAGGTGAGGACATCTGCCCCATAGTTCGCGGGCGAGGACACCGGACCCAACGCCAGTACCCCGGCGAAGGGCGTCTCTGCCCCGGCCGCGACGAGGAGGGCGAGGGTCCCGCCGGTGCTGTGCCCGCCGAGGTAGACCCGATCCGGGTCGACTCCGTCGAGACCGCGGACGTAGTCGACGGCCGCGAGCACGTCGTCCACCTCCCCGAGGAACGACTCCTGCTGCCCTGGGTTGCCGTAGCTGCCGCGCAGGGTCACGTACAGCATGAGGCTGCCGCGCTCGCGGAACGCCTTCGCGGACTGGTCGTTGCCGCGATCCTGAGGCACCCAGGCGCTCGTGCCGATGCCTCCCGACGGGAAGCCCCCAGTGATCCAGACCACCGCGGGCATCTTCGCCGCGTGGGGCTCCGGGTAGGCGAGGAGCGCCTTCATCGGACCGAGGGGCCCGGGGTAGGAGACCACCTCGAACGAGCTGTTCGGCGGCTCGGGGAGCGCGTCGTCCGTCGAGACCTCGCGGGTCAGCTTCGTCTGGAAGCCCTGCCGTGCTTCGGCGAGCGTCTGCCCGGCGGTCGCGGGCGATGTGCAGGCAATGAGGCCGACCAGTGCGATGGCCGTGACCGGGATCCGTCCCATGGCCCCCCCTTTCTTCGTCGCATGGTGCCAGAGGCGCAGCCGGCGCCCACGGCCCACCCGCCAGCGGCAGACCCGCGCGGCATCCCTGGAGTACGCTGACTCCGAGGGGGAGGTGATGCCGCAGCAGCTTGTCGTTCCGGGGCTCTGCGTCGCCCTCGTCGCGCTCCTGGCCACGCCGGCGTCGGCTGCCCCAGCGACCAGGTCCCCCGAAGGACCCTTCACCATCGACGTGCACGCGGAGCTTCGCGCCCGACGCTGCGTGAGGTTCATCGTCCCCGACCGCGGGCTCGTGCGCGAGTGCCCGGTGGCCGTCCTCGGAGGCGCCCGTGGCTTCGTCCGTCCGGCGGGGCCGCTCCTCCTCCACTGGCGGGTCCAGGCGGGCCTGGCCCACACCCGCAACGACTCGTTCGTCTACACCGTGACCGAGCGGGGCGAGATAGAGCCTCCGTTTCCCATCAACACCGGGCTGGTCGAAGTCGATCTCGGCGTCGGGCTCTCGTCGGTGCGCGACATCCTCGAAGGGATGGTGTGGCTCGGCCCCGCCATGCGGTTCGACGCGCTGGCCGACGAGACGCGGGTTCGTCTTCGGGAGCTCGACTTGGAGCCGATCACGGTGGGGGAGCTGGTCGCAGGCGTCCGCGTCGAGGCTCAGTTCGCCATCAACGCCGGCGACTGGGTCCGCATCGGCGGGCGAGGCGGGGTCGAGGTGCTCGGCAGCGCCGCCTCCGTCTGGAGTTCCTCGGACACGTCGGCCGAGTTCCGGGAGGAGTTCCGGCGAGTCACCGGACTCGTGGAGCTGCGCACGCTGGGCGCCATCGTGGCCGCCATTCCGCCCGAGGGTCCGGCGGCGTTCGTCGCCGACCTCGGCTTCTCGACCGGGTGGGCCTTCCCCGCCCCGGCGGCCCGCGCGGCCCTCGACGAGGCAGGGATCGACGTCCCCGGCAGCCTCACCCTCTGGCCCGAAGCCCGGCTGCTCCTCGGCATCCGGCTCCGGCCCGGGCAGTAGGCGCAGGCGGAAGGGATGGACCTGTCCGTGCCCATGGGAGGACGCCGATGAGCCGCAGGGACTGGCCGGTTCGCACAGTCAGTTCACTGATTGCCGTCGCGATCGTCGGTTGGTGGTGGTGGGACAGGAGAGCGCCCTTCGTCTGGTTGGCAGACCTCCAAGCAGACCTGTTCGGGGGGTTCTACTCCCCGACCCTCACCGCGACCGTCTTGCTCGTCGGGGTGCTCGCCTTGCTCATTCCCCTGGAGCCCCTGTGGCTGCGCCTGCTCAAGGTCGAGAATCCGGAGGGCTCGCCGCGGTGGCAGCACTACTCCGAGTGGCTCCGCCGCAACGAGCGCCTCGCGCGCTGGGTCGCAGGGGGTGTGCTCTTCGCTGTCCTTGGCCTCTACGCGGCGTGGGAGCGTGCCCGCGACGGGGAGCAGATCGACGTACCCATCGAAGCGTTTCAGCCAGGCGGGGAGGTGGGCAGCACTCGGGTCTGGACGGAGGCTCGACCGGTCTCAGGCCGGCACGTCGTGCACGGAACGCCGCCGGAGGTCTTCATCCCGCTGGTCCCCCCCGGCTGGACGGAGGCCGCTCCGGTCGCGCTGGTCCTCGTGATGGAGCAGGCCGAAGCGGTGCGCGCGGACTTCGAGTTCGGCGAAGGTCGTTGGCGCGTGCAGGGGCGCCTCGTCGATGAGCGCTTGCCGGAGCGGGTCGAGCGGCTCATGCGGACCGAGGGGCGCCTGACTCTCTCCGAGCCGTACCACCTCCTGCGCTACGCCCCACCGCAGGCGGAGCGGTCTCCTTCCCTGCCGCCCGTGTTCGCGCTCGGCCTCCTCGCGGGGCTCGGGGTGGTGCTCTTCGCGCTCAAGAGCTGACCCCCTCAGCCCCCGCGCTTTCGCCGGGGGATCCACACCACCGCCACGTTCGCGGTGAGGGACAGGGCCGCGGCGGCCTGAATCCACCACTGGTGCTCCGGCCACGTCAGCATCGCCGCGGTCCCGACTACGTAGGCCAGGGGCGTGGGCATGAGCCGTCGGTCCACGTGGATCGCGAACAGCATCGCCACCGTGGCCCAGAACGCCATGAGGATGGGGAGCAGGGCGTTGGTTCCGATGCCGACCCGCTGCGCGACGAGGGTCAGCAGGGTCTGTCCCAGGAACAGCGTGAAGCCGGTGACCACCGTGCGCCGGTTCACCCCGCTGCTCATCATCGCCCGCCGGAACACGATGGTCAGCACCACCAGGATCGCGAGGAAGGACAAGGGCGCCGTGACCGTCGGCGTCCAGTCCGTCCCGGGCGGGGCACCCACGAGCGCGCGCCGCACCGGCACGAACGCGAAGCTCACCGAGAGCACGACCAGCACCGCCGCCCGCGTCGCGACCCCGACCCGCCAGTCCTGCTGATCCCGGTACGCCTGCAGCTTGTCCACCCGCGAGCCCAGGGCGTCGAGCTCCGCCAGCTTCGCGTCCACCGCGCTCACCAGCTCGGACGGGGGGTCCTCCTCCTCGGCGAGCAACGACTTCGCCGCCTGCGGCCGGTCACGGTCCAGGTGCCAGCGCGCCATCCCCACCCGCAGCCCCCGCAGGGCCTGCCGCACGCCCGGTGCCTCGGGCCACACCGCGAGCGCATGCTCGAACCCGAACCGCGCCGCGCTGAACCGCGCCTCGACTCCGCCGTCGTCGTCGTCCGCGGCCCACAGCTCCTTGAGGACGGCGAGCTCCGCGTGCGCGTCGTCCGCGAGCTGGATCGCCCCGCGATGGAGCAGGAACCGCTGCAGCGCGAGCCGCAGCTCCGTCGCGCTCTCGTAGCGCTGATCCGGCTCGTAGCTCATCGCCTTCATGCAGACGGAGCCGAGCTCCGCCGGCACCCCCGGCGGTGGCTCTCGGGTCCCCATGATCGCCGAGTACAGCGAGGCGAGCGCCGACGGCCCCTCGTGGGGGGGCTTGCCGGCGCACACGTGGTAGAGCGTCGCCCCGAGGAGGTAGACGTCCGTCCGGCGGGTCAGCGGCAGGTCCCCCTGGGACACCATCTCGGGCGCGATGTAGGCGGGGGTCCCGATGACGTCCTCGTTCTCGCTCGCGAGCGGGATCCGGCCCGATCCGTCGTCCTCGAGGGCCATCGCGAGCCCCCAGTCGAGGAGGAACACCTCGCCGAACGCGCCGATCATCACGTTCGATGGCTTGATGTCGAGGTGGAGCACGCCGCGGCTGTGGGCGTACCGCACCGCGTCGCAGACGCTCATCAGCACCCGCAGGTTCCACTCGAGGTGGTCGTCGGCGCCGAACCGCTCCTCCACCGCCGCCGGGTCGTCGACCAGCTCGGACCACGGAGTCCCACCGATCTTCTGCTGGACGATGAGCGGCTCGCCCGACGGGTCCGCCCCGATGTCGTAGACCGGGACGATGTTCGGGTGCTCGAGCGCCCCGGAGACATACGCCTCCTGCATGAGCGAGACCGTCGCCTGCCGGCTGCGCTTGTCCGGGCGCACCGCCTTGACGGCCACCTCCCGGTCCAGGACCGCCTGCACTCCTCGATGCACGACTCCCATGCCCCCCATGCCGAGGACGTCGTGGACGTGCAGCCGCTCCTCCCGCGTGGAGGGGTCCGGAAGCGGCAGCCGCGCCGTGCTCGAACGGGCCAGCGACGGGCGGACGGTCTCCCCCGGGGCGCTGACGATCGAGAACGTCGCCTCGATCCCCTCCCACTTGCGGGAGAGCAAGGCCTTAGCGTCCTCCACGTGGGCTCCCTCGACTACAGATCCGGAAGCTCCCCGATCATCTTGTCCCACTGCAGCGGCGGCCTGGAGAGCACCATCTCGCACTCACTCAGGGCCGAGCCCGCGACGACCGTCGACGACAGCACCCGCGCCTGGGCCACCAGGTCCAACGTCACCGTCTCCCCGTACAGCTCCTGGCGGTGCTTGAGCTCGACCCGCACGATCTGGCCGAGGGGGATCGACTGACCCCGGATCACGAAGCGGCTCGCCGTCCCCGCCACCAGCCGCACCGGCCGCTTCACCCCGCCGATCACCACCGCCCCGGGCAGCGCCAGCGCTTCGGCGTCCCGCACCGTCAGCTGCGCCTTCTTCGTGGGGGTCGCGTCAGGGAACATCTCCCGGAGCTTGTGCTTGAGGCGCGCCACCGCGAACGGACGCTCGAAGAAGTGGATGACTCCGAGCCGGCGCAGGGTGTTCGCCACGCCCGAGTCCTCCGCGTGGACGGCACTCGAGGCCACGAGCCGGGTCCGCGCCCCGTTCGGCAGTCGCCGGGCCACCTTCACCAGGGCCACGCCGTCCATGTCTGGCAGCTCGGTGGGGAACAGGATGAGGTCGATCTCCCGCAGCCCCAGCGCATGCAGGACCGCGCTGCCCTTGCGGACCCGGAGCGGCGCGAGCCCCAGCATCTCGATCACTGAGATGAGGACCGAGGCCGTCGAGTCGTCCGGCTCGGCGATGAGCGCGAGGGGGGTCCCGCTGGGCCGCGCAGCCAGCACCGCGTTGATGCGGTGTTCGGTGTCGGGAGGCGCCTCCATGGACCGCATTGTGCCAGCGTGGCGCGGTCTCAGGCGATGTCAGAGCGATGTCACCCCGCCCGGAGGGCCTGGCTCAGATCGGCCCAGACCGCCTCTACGTCCTCCAGGCCCACGGCGAGGCGCAGCAGGCCCGGCTCGAGCCCGGCTGCGCGCTGCTCGGCGGGCGACACGTTCGCGTGCGTCGTCCCCGCGGGCCAGGCGATGAGCGTGTGGACTCCGCCGAGGCTCGCTCCGATCGCCACGTGCTGCAGCGCGTCCACGACCCGCGCCGCCCGCTCGTCCGCGACCTCGAAGCTGAGGGCGCCGCCTCCGAGCCCGTCGCGATGGCGCCGGGTCAGCAGCGCGTGGTCGGGGTGCGAGGGCAGCGACGGGTGATGCACCGCCCGCACCGCCGGGTGTGCCTCCAGCCGCGCCGCGAGCGCAGCGGCCGTCCGCGACTGGCGTTCGACGCGCAGGTCCAGCGTCTGTAGTCCCCGCCAGAGCCGGTACGCCGCCGCGGCGTCCATGCACGGCCCCAGGATCTTCCGCCAGCGCCACACCTCGCGGATCAGCGGTCCGTCGCCGGAGACGACGCCGGCGATCACGTCGTGGTGCCCGCCCATCGCCTTCGTGGCTGAGTGCAGGACCAGGTCCGCGCCGTCGGCCAGCGGGCGGCGGAGCGACGGCGACGCGAAGGTCGCGTCCACGACGATGTGCACGTCAGGGCCTGCCGCCGCACGGACGGCGGCGATGTCCACGAGGCGGATGAGCGGGTTCGTCGGCGTCTCCAGGTACACCACCGCGCCGGCGGGCAGCCCCGCCACCGCCGCGAGCAGGTCGTCGACCCCGACCCGCCGCACCTCGACCCCGGCGGGCCAGCGCACGGACTCGACGAGCTCGTGGGTCCCCCCGTAGACCTCGGCCTGCACCACCAGCGGGCCCACGCCGTCCCCCAGGGCCGCGAGCAGCGCCACATGGATCGCCGCCATCCCCGAGCTGACGAGGACGCTCCGCTCCGCGCCTTCGAGCTGCGCGATGACCTGCTCCGTCGCGTCGACCGTCGGACTGCCCCAGCGCGCGTAGAGCAGGTCGCTCTTGTCGGCGACGGCGTCCGCGAACTCCTGGTTCCGGTCGAAGGCGTAGGTGGAGGAGAGGTCGATCGGGGGGACGAGGGGGCGTGCGCTCATGGGCGCCGAGGGTAAGTCAGATCCGGGGCGCCGTCGCCGCGCTCAGTCGGCCGCCGCCACCTCCGGCCGGAGCGCGGCGAGCGCCGCCTCCGTGGCGGCCCGCGACTCCGCGATCTGGCCCGGCAGATCCCCCAGGGAGAAGAAGTTGGCCCCGCTCCGCGCGCTCTCCACCACCACGACGTCCTCGGGCAGGGGCCCGGACGCGGGACCGTGGGACCGCGCGACCCGGTGGACGATCGTGGGCCGCGTTCCCCGGTGCGTCCGCCAACCGTCGAGCCCGATCCGGTCCTTCGCGCCCCCGTCAGCGAAGGTCGCGCCCTCGATGGTCACCGGCGTGAACACCACCGGCATCGCGCAGGACGCGGCCACCGCCGGGGCCAGCGGGCCGGCGGTGAGGATCGTCGCCTCTCCACTCGCGTCGATCACCCCGACCCCGAACGGTCGAGGCAGCTCCTCGATCCTCTCCGGCAGCAACCGCGAGAGGTGGGCGATCACCCCGCCCATCGAGCACACGCCGCGCCAGGGCGTCGCCGAGGGGCGCATCCAACGTAGGGGGCTTCGGGCGCCGAGCTCGTCCGCGATCCGCCGGGCCGGCCACCCCGCGGCCCAGAGCGCCCCCGTCATCGAGCCGGACGAGGTCCCGCAGACGCCGTCGACCGTCATCTCGCCGCGCGCGACCGCGTCCTCGACCGCATCGAGGAAGCCGATGTGGCGGGAGAACGCGAGGAAGCCGCTGCTGAGGACCAGGTCCCAGCCGGGAGCGCTCAAGGGCTGTCGGGGGCCTCGTTGGCCGGGGCCTCCGACGCCTCGTCGAGCACGGCGGAGAGGTTCAACGCCGTCCGACGGATCACCGGATCGCCGTAGGGGATGGTCTCCGCCTGGTCGGGATCGTCGTCGTCCGGGAGGTACTCGGACAGGTTCGAGGCGTCGATGCGGTCGAGGGACGCGAGGCTGATCTGGGCGCGCGCCGGCTCGGCGTCGTCCAGCGTCGGCGCCGGCGGCAGCTTCACCGGCTGCTGCTCCGCGTCCGTCGAGAGCTCGCGCAGGGAGCTCATCGTCGCCGCGTCCACGTCGATGTCGCCCTTCTCGGCGAGGCGCGCGGTCAGATCCGCGAGCTGCCCGCTCAGGGCGTCACCATCGGGATGGCGCATGGCGGGCTGGAGCGACATCAGGCGCCGGAACACCGGGCCGAGCCCCGGCACGATGGTGTCGAGGCGCTCGGGCGCGTCCTTGATCTCGGCGCGCGCGATCGACTCCATCGTGGACACGATGTCCTTCATCTCGAAGAGGCGCTCGCCCGTGAGCATCTCGTAGAGGATGAGCCCGAGGGAGAACAGGTCGCTCCGGTGGTCCAGCGGCTGGCCCGTGGCCTGCTCGGGCGACATGTACAGCGGCGTCCCGCGCACGACGTTCGTCGCCGTGACCACGCCCGTCTCCACCGCGGCCTTCGCGATCCCGAAGTCGGTGATCTTCGCGACGCCGTGGTTCGACACCATGATGTTCCCGGGCTTGATGTCCCGGTGGATGATGTCGAGGGGCCGGCCGGAGCGGTCGGCCATGGCGTGGGCGTAGCCGAGCCCGCGGCAGACCTGTCGGGCGATGTCCAGGGCGAGGATCGGCGGGAAGCCCCGCGGCCGCCCCCCCTTCTTGCCCTTCCACGCCGCGCGCATGAGGTCCTCGAGCGTGCGCCCCTCCACGTACTCCATGTCGATGTAGTAGTGGCCGTCGACCTGGTCGAAGTCCCGGGTCGCGACGATGTTCGGGTGCCGGAGCTGGCCGCCGATGATCGCCTCGCGGGTCAGCAGCTGGACGAACTCGCTCCGCTTGCCGGCGCGCCGCTTCACCACCTTGAGCGCCGACTCCGTCTTGAACCCGCCGGGGCCTGACTTCGTCGCCAGGTAGACGCGCGCCATCCCGCCCTCGCCGAGCACCTCGAGGAGCTCGTAGCGGCCGAAGGTCGCGGGGAGGTCGGACTGGGAAGGAAGGACCAAGGAGGCTCCAGTGGGAATGAGCGCTCCAGTGTACCGGGGGGCCACCCTCCCGTGCACGTGGGGCAGAGCGGCGGTCTCCCCCATCGGTGCTACGATCCCGCCCCCTCGGGGCTCCTTGGCCAGGAGTCTGCGAGCGCGCGGGCCCCCTCCGCGCGGCCACGACCGGAGAGTCGATGAACGACGTGACCGACACCCTGACGAACGCCCAGATCGACGAGGCGATCGACGGCCTCCTCAACGCCCTCGACGACGGGCAGCGCGGCGAGCACCGGGACCTGACCCGTCGCATGCTCCGCACCGTCCTCAAGATCCGCGACGGGGAGGTCGACCGCCTCGACATGAAGATCATGGAGCGGTCGCTCCGGGAGCTCTACAAGGGCTTCAAGACCTTCAAGCCCTGGCGTGACCGCCGCAAGTTCGCGATCTTCGGCTCCGCTCGGAGCAAGCCCGGCAGCGTCGAGTACGAGGCCGCCAAGCAGTGCGCCGCCAAGCTCGTCGAGCACGGCCACATGGTGGTGACCGGCGCAGGCCCGGGGATCATGCAGGCCGGCAACGAGGGCGCGGGCCCGGGCGAGTCCTTCGGGGTGAACATCACCTTGCCCTTCGAGGCAGCCGCCAACGAGTTCATCGACAAGGACAAGCTCGTCGACTTCAAGTACTTCTTCACGCGCAAGGTGGTGTTCGTGAAGGAGGTCGACGGGATCGTCCTGTTCCCCGGTGGCTTCGGCACCCAGGACGAGTGCTTCGAGGCCCTGACCCTCATCCAGACCGGCAAGGCCGAGCCTCAGCCGGTGGTGATGATCGACCCCCCGGGCAGCACCTACTGGCGTGACTGGGACCGCTACGTGCAGTTCGAGCTGCTCGGGCGCGGACTCATCTCCCCGAACGACGTGCGGCTCTACATGATCACGTCGGACATGGACAAGGCGATCGAGCACATCGACCGCTTCTACGGGAACTTCCACTCCATCCGCTACGTCGGCGACACCCTGGTGATGCGGCTCCAGCACGCCCCCGACCAGGGGTTGATCGAGCGTCTCAACGAGGAGTTCAGCGACATCGTCGTCGACGGCGTCATCGAGCGGTGTGCCATGCACCCCCGCGAGTCCGACGAGCCCGAGACCGCGGACCTGGAGCGCATCCGCTTCAAGTTCAACAAGCGGCACCTCGGCCGCCTGCGGATGATGATCGACGTGCTGAACGCCAGCCTCACCGAGGACCAGCGCAGGACGGGCGCGAAGTTCCCGCCGGTCCACGGCGTCATCCCCGGCGTCTGGCCCGGCAACGACGACGCGGACGAGTGAGCGAAGACCTGCCGGCGCTCCGGGGCGTCGAGGTCGTCGCCCCCACTGGCTCGCCGTCCCCGTCGGGCGGGGTGCCGGCGCGCGTGCCCGACCCCGTCCCGGAAGGCAAGGTCCCGTTCTACAAGCGCTTCTGGCGCTGGTGGCTGCCAAAGGCCGGGCGCATCGCCGGGGTGCAGAACCGGGCGTTGGCGTGGCTGACCTTCCACCTCGGACTGCGGCCCGTGGCCGTCTTCATCCGCCGTCAGGACCGGCTCGACCGGGCGACGAAGCCCGTGGGCGACACCGGCTGGAAGGAGCGGGAGGACCCCATCCACACGGATCCCCAGCGGATCCGGCGGCCGGTCTGACCGTGCCTGTGCGGCGCGCCTGGCGCGACGGAGGGCGCCGTGCCTGAGTACGTCCTCGGGATCTCCTGCTTCTACCACGACTCCGCGGCGGCGCTGCTGCGGGACGGCGAGCTCGTGGCAGCGGCGAGCGAGGAGCGCTTCACCCGCATCAAGCACGACGCGGGCTTCCCGGTGAACGCGGCCCGGTTCTGCCTCGGGCGGGCCGGCATCACCATCGACGACGTCGGCTACCTGGGTTTCTACGACAAGCCCATGCTCAAGCTCGAGCGGATGCTGCTGTCGCACCTCCAGCACTTCCCCAAGAGCAAGGACCAGTTCGTCCGCGCCATCCCCGCGTGGATGAAGGAGAAGCTCCCCGTCCGCAAGGTCATCCGCAAGGAGCTGGGCTGGAAGCGCAAGCCCATCTGGTTCTGCGAGCACCACGTCTCGCACGCGGCGAGCACGTTCTTCGCTTCGCCGTTCCAGGAGGCCGCCATCCTGAACATGGACGGCGTCGGCGAGTGGGCCACGGCCACCAGCGGGGTCGGTCGCGGGAACAGCCTCGAGCTCACCCACGAGATCCGCTTCCCCCACAGCCTCGGCCTCCTCTACTCCGCGTTCACCGGCTACCTCGGCTTCAAGGTGAACAGCGGCGAGTACAAGGTCATGGGCCTCGCGCCCTACGGCGAGCCCCGGTACGTGGACCGGGTCAAGAAGCTCATCGACATCGCCGACGACGGCAGCTTCCGCCTCGACATGACCCACTTCGACTTCGACTGGGGCCTCCGCATGGCCAACGAGTCGTTCTTCGAGGTGATGGGCCGCGGCCCGCGCGAGCTCGGGACCGAGGGGATGGAGGACTTCTACAAGGACGTCGCCCGCTCGCTCCAGGAGGTCGTGAACGAGGTGATGGTCAAGCAGGCCTGCGCCCTGCACGAGCGAACGGGGATGACCGACCTGTGCATGGCCGGGGGCGTGGCGCTGAACTGCGTCGCCAACGGGCACGTGCTGCGCGAGTCGCCGTTCGAGCGGCTCTTCGTGCAGCCGGCGGCGGGTGACGCAGGTGGGGCGCTCGGCGTCGCCCTGTGGATCCACAACATGGTCCTCGGGAACGAGCGGACGGTGGAGGCCGCGGACGGTGCGCCGGTCGAAGACCGGACCTGGGTCATGGACCGGGCGGACTGGGGGCCCGAGTTCGACCGGGACGCCATCCGCGAGGTGCTCGACCACTACGGCGCGACGTACGAGGAGCTGTCCGACGACGCCGCTCTCTGCGAGGCCGCCTCGGAGCAGATCGCCGACGGCAAGGTGGTGGGCTGGTTCCAGGGGCGCATGGAGTACGGGCCCCGCGCGCTGGGCAACCGGTCCATCCTCGGCGACCCCCGCGTCCTCGACATGCGGGACCGCATCAACCTCAAGATCAAGTTCCGGGAGGGCTTCCGGCCCTTCGCGCCGTCGGTCCTCGCGGAGCGCGCCGACGAGTGGTTCGACCTGCGCGGCCACCCGTCGGACTTCATGCTCCTCGTCGCCGACGTGCACGAGGACAAGCGCACCGTGCCCGCCATCACGCACGTGGACGGGTCGGCCCGCGTGCAGACCGTGCGCCGCGACGCCACGCCGCTGTACCACGACCTCATCGCCGCGTTCGAGCGACGCACCGGCTGCCCGCTGGTGATCAACACCTCCTTCAACGTCCGGGGCGAGCCCATCGTCTGCACGCCCGAGGACGCGTTCCAGTGCTTCATTCGCACCCACATGGACGCTCTCGTGGTAGGACCCTTCCTCCTCCGCAAGGAGGACCAGCGCACCTACCCCGAGATCAGGGACGCCCGCGAGGTGTTTCCGCTCGACTGAGCCCATGCCGGGGTGGCGGGAGAGACGATGAGCTACGACCTGTTCGTTCGCGAGTGCGACGCCATGTTCGTCGAGATCGGCCTCGGCGAGGCCGCCGACATGTACGAGGGCATCACGGTCTCGGTGGAGGCCAAGGACGAAGACGGCCTCTGGCTGAAGCTCGGGTCCGATGAGTCCCCCGGGGTGGTGTCGGTCTCGGTCCAGCCGGACTCGGCGATGCTGTCGGGCGACAAGGGAACCGAGGAGATCGTCCTGGGGTTCGCGCTGATGCTGCGGGACCTGGCGGGCGGTCACGTGTGGGACCCCGCGGCCGACGAGGTCGTGGACGGGGAGCTCGACTGGGACGCCGTCCTGGACGCGCTCTCCGGGCTGGCCGTCGCCGCGGCGCAGCCGACGGTGGCCCCCGAGATCGAGTCCGCGGCGCGCTTCATCGAGCTGCTCATCGCCCGCGGCCTGCTCGAGGCGAACTTCACGCCGGAGCTCATCACGGCCATGGTCGAGGCCCTCGGCAGCGAGAGCACGAGCACGGTGGAGAAGGCCCTCCTCGAGCACGACGACGTCGAGGAGCTGTACGCCGACTACGACACGCTGAAGAAGATCGTGCGGCAGTGGTAGCGGACCGCTGATCTCGAGCGAACGCGGTGCGGACCCGCCTCGTCGGCCATGAGGCCATCGCTGACGCGCTCGACGCGGGGCACCCGGTCCGCGTGATCCTGGCCCCCCGAGATCGAACAAAAGACGAAGAAGCCCTCGTTGCCCGTGCTGTGGCGGCGGGGGCTTCCTTGTGGGCGGGCAGCGACGGGGACCGGTTCCGCATGAGTCCGGGGGAGCCGGCGCGGCTGCTCGCCATGGTGGGCCCGCCGCCGACAGCGGAGGGGGTGGGGGACCTGCTCGCGCGCCCCGGGGCCATCTGGGTCCTCGACGGAGCGGCCTACCCCTCCAATGTGGGGTTCGCCATCCGCACGGCGGAGGTCTCGGGAGCGGCGGGGCTCGTCGTGGGGGCGTCGTTCAGCCGGGCCCAGCGGTCGCGGGCGCGGCACGTGTCCATGGGGGCGTGGCGGCTCCTGCCGGTGCTGTATGCGTCGACCGAGGAGGTGGTGTCGGCCGCGCGGGGGGCGGGGCGCGCGGTGGTGGCTATCGAGGACGCCGGTGCCGTGGCGCCGTGGGAGGCCGATCTGGCAGGCGACGTGGTGCTCATCCTGGGCAACGAGCGGGACGGGCTCGGCGCGGGCGTGCTCGCGGCGGCGGACGTCGTGGTGCGGATTCCCATGCGCGGGTTCGTGCCGTCCTACAACCTCCAGGCGGCGATGACCGCCATCGCGGCGGAGCGGCTGCGCCAGCTCGGGTAGACCGCGCATCTGCGCTCCCGTCGAGGCCCGCGCGAGGGACGCGGCCGTTAGACTCCGGCCGTGGCCAGCCTCCCCGTGATCTCCCGCGACCTGAACGACTACGGCTACCAGACCGAGGTGCGCGTGCGCCTGTCCGAGACGGACGCGGTGGGCATCGTGTTCTTCGGGAGCTTCGCGTCGTACATGGACGTGGGGCGGATGGACTACCTGGGCTACCTGGGGGTGACCCCGAAGGAGGGGCGCATCCCTGGGCTGATCCCGGGAGCGGTGGTCGCGCAGGTGGCCAACTTCCACAGCCCGGCCCGCTACAACGACGCGCTCGTGATCAACGTGCGGATGGCCCGCATCGGTCGGACCTCGTACACGCTCCACTTCCTCATCACGGCGAAGCGGTCGCGTCAGGTCGTCTCGACCGGGGCGCTCACGCTGGCGTGGCTCGACGACGACTTCCAGCCGGTCCAGGTCCCCGAGGAGTTTCGGGAGACGGTGCGCGCCTTCGAAGGGGACCTGCTCGACGAGTGGCGCGAGGACGACGGTGGCTGAGCGGTCGAAGAGCGGCGTGGCGGCGCGGATGCGGGCCAAGCGCCGGCAGGCCTCCGAGCACGCGCGCAAGGTCCCCAGCCACGCGGAGACGCTGGCCCGCGAGAAGCAGATCCTCCGGCGACACCGGGACGCCGTGCAGCGCATCGACCGCTTCGCAGTGCAGCAGCGGCAGGTGGGCGACGAGCTGGATCGGGAGCTCGCGACGCTGCTCGAACAGAGCGCCACGCTCGACGCGCTCGAGGAGCGCCAGCGGGAGACGGGGTTCCTGGCGGCGCTCACCCGGCGGTTCACGGCGCGGGCGGATCTGCTGGCGCGGCGCTCGGTCGCGGAGCGGCTGCTGCGGCACTTCGAGGTGGTGAACGGCAAGCTCGCCCAGGCGGCGCACGTCGTGGACGAGCTCCGCCTCACGTCGCTGGAGCTCCAGCAGGACGTGGACGGGCTGCACGCCGAGCTCGCCGAAGCGACGGACGAGGAGGTGCGCCTCGCGGCGCGCATTGCGGAGATCGAGGACGAGCTCGACGTGATCACGGAGGATCCGACAGCGGCCCGGCGCATCGACCAGCTCATGTTCGAGGAGCGCACGGCGGCGACGGACGTGGCCCTGTGGCACGCGCGGGCACGCATCGCCCGGGAGGGGCTGGAGCCGGCGCGGACGCTGCGGGACGATGTCCTCGACCTGCACGGGGAGATGGCCCGGTTCGTCACCGCCGCGCGGGGCGCGGTGGGGGAGGCGGGTCGGCGGATCGCGGCGATGGGGGCGGCGGCGGACGCGGCGGTGGTCGTGGACGAGCTGCGGGCGTCGCTCGACGAGCTCCAGTCGGCCATCGGAGCGACGGAGCAGTACGTGGCGAGCACGCGGCACCTCCAGGAGCAGGTGCTGCCGGAGATCACGGCGCAGCTGGAGGCCCACTACGCGACGCAGGGGCAGGCGCTGCCTCGCGCGGGGGCGGCAGACCGAGCCGAGGCGCGGCGGCGGGCCGACCAGGCGCTGCTGGACGCGGCGGAGGCGGAGCTCGCGGCGCTGCTGGGCGAGGAGGCGTGACGGCGCGGGAGCTGCCGGCGTTCCGGGTCCCGGGCTACCTCGGAGCGCTGCGGGCGGGGCTGACCTCGCTCGCGCCGAACCTGGACTTCGTGCCGCTGCGGGAGGCGCTGGGGAGCTGCGCGCTCCTCGATCCGGCGGTCTCCGGCGAGCTCGCGCTGCCGGCGGAGCTGGCGGAGTGCGGGCTGCCGTCGACGGCGTGGTTGCTGCGCGGCGCGGGCGCGCTCACGGCGGCGGTGCCGGTGTCGGCGGCGGAGCTGGCTCGGGCGCGGCGGCTGGACGCGGAGGTCGCGGCGCGGATGGAGGCACGGGCCCGGCTCGCAGAGCTCAAGGCATCGGGGGACCGCCTGCCGTCGTCGAGGCTGCGGGGGGCGGTGCGGCGGCGCGGGGCGACGACGGACTTCCTGCTCACGTTCGACCGGCTGGTGCCCGACGGGCGCTGGCTGCGGCTGCGGGTGGACCTGACGGGGCCGGCCGGGTGGGAGACGTCGGGGCCGATCCGGCTGAACACCGACGGCTCCGTGCGGCTGCACGAAGGGCTGCAGCACCTCGTGGGTCGGCACCTGTTGACCCCGCTCGGGGCGGTGGCGTCGCAGCTCCAGGACGGGACGGGCGCGATGGTGACCCGGCTGTCGCGGGGGATGGTGGGTCCGTTCTGGTTCCCGGGGCAGCCGCTGCCGGACGGCGTGCCGGCTGCGCTGGCGGCGGGCCTCGTGCTGCACGCGTCGCTCGAAGTGCTGGCGCGCGATCTGCGGGACAGCGCGGATCAGGACCCCCTGGGCGCCCCGCTCCCGCCGCTGCTCCCCGACGGCATGGGCCTGGCGCGCAGCCGACGCTTCGCCGCGAGCCCGGGGATGGAGGGCCCGCTGCGGGCGTGGGCGGAGGAGAAGGGCTGCGCGGTGACAGTGGCGAGGTTGGTGCCGGGGTAGCGGCGTAGCGCTGGTTGATGAAGACCAGCTACCCCAACCCCAGCGTCGCTGCGTACACGAGCCCGCGCTGGAACCGGTCGTGGTCTTCGCCGCAGACCACCCGCATCGCCTCGATGAGCAGGAGCGCGCGCGCGTCGGCGTCGCCGTCGTCCGCCGCGGCCACCAGGGGGTGCACTCGGCCCATGCGCAGGGTGTGGCGCCAGGGGGTGTCGGCGAACGGGTCGTTCGTCTCCGTCTTGATGACGCGCTCCACCCGGCGGCCGATGCCCACGCCCTTCTTGAGGTGCTCGGCCACGTACTTCGACAGCTTGCGGGGCTCTCGCTCCGCCGTCTCGCGCCGCGCCTCTCGATACTGCCGCGCCGCTGCCTCGCTCTCCCCGGTCCAACGCCCGCCGTCGAGCCCGACCTCGAGCTCCCGGTACAGACGCTCCCGCGCCAGCAGCAGCGCCCGCCGCTGCTCGTCCGTCGGCCGCATCGCGCCGCCCGACAACACCGCGATCCCGTGACACGGCTGCCGCGCGTCGAGCTCCGGCAGCGCCACGTACCCCCCGGCGCCGGACACGACCACCCCCGTCGTCCCGTCGAAGGGCACCCGCAGCCCCACCACCGCCCGCAGCCCCGGCGCGTGGGCCTCTGCCTTGAGCAGCCAACCCTCCGCCTCCTCCTGCAGGCTCCGCCACAGGGCCGGCGCGTCGTCCAGACGCAGCCGCAGCTGGCGCCTCTGCCGCTGCTCCAGCGCCCACACCTCGTCGCACGTCAGCGCGATCACGTCCCGGTCCAGGCTCGGCACCCCGAACCGCGCCACCACCGACGTCCGCCGACCCCACAACTCCACCTTTGGGTGCAGCCCGAGGGCCCGCAGTGCGTCTCGTTCCCCGTCCGCCAGCCCGATCAGCGCCTGGCGGCACCGCTCCTCCGCCCGCGTCTCCGTGATCGCCCGCAGCGCCAGCGTGGGGCCGGGCCGCCGCAGCGTCATCCGCTCGTGGCTCTTGCCCAGGGCCTTGCGCAAGCGCAGCACACCACCGGGCCACGAGGTCGTCGGAGATGGCGCCGTGGCGCGCTCGACCTGGACCACCCCCGGTGCGAGCACGTCCACCACGAGCCAGCCGGCCGGCAGCGGCGGATCCGGGCGCCTCGACGGCAGGACCAGGATCGCGGCCACCATCCCCATGTCCAGGCGCGGGTCCTCCTTCGGGAACCAGTCGGGCAGGACCCGCCAGCGGCTCCGCGACCACCCCACCGCGAGGACCGCCTGCCGATCGAGCTGAGGGCTCGTGACGTGCCCCATCCCCAGCCGCAGCTCCAGGCTCTCGAGCCCTCCCGGCCACGCGACCGAGCGCACCTCGTCCGACCCCTGCATCGCCGCCAGCTCCCGGGCCGTGACGCCCGGTCCCCCACCGAGGCGCACGTCGAGCAGGCCGTCGGCCTCCGCCGGCCACGCCGCGGGCAGCAGCAACTCCACCCCGGTCCGCCTCCCCTGCCGCACGAGCGTCGGCGTGGCCGCCGCCCCCAGCAGTCGCCCCACGAAGTCCTGGTGGTGGTCCGGATGGTCGCCACGCAGCGCCTCGGCGAGGCGCCAGCCGTGCTCCAGCGTCGCCCCCAGGAGGGCCTCGGCGAGGTCGTCCTCCCGCGCCGTCGCGCCGTCGGCGAGGTCGAACCGGACGCTGACGTTGCGGATGTCGAGCGGGAGCCGTCGCTGGATCGTCGCGTCCCCGTCCACCGCCACGAGCATCGGCAGCTGCCCCTCGTGGGCGTCGCCCCAGCCCGGGATCGGGCCGCCCAGGTGGTGGACGAGCGAGAGCCGCCCGGACACCCACACCCCGTGCGGCAGCTCGAGGGTCACCTCCCGCACCACCTTGACGGGCCGCCGCTCCATAGCCGCCCGGACGAACTCCGCCTCCCCGGGCGAGGTCAGGCGCGTGATGCCTTCGCGGTTCAGGGCCTCCGCCAGCGAGATGGCCTGCCCTTCGCGCAGGATCAGCACCCGGTACGGGAAGCGCGCCGGGTCCAGCGCGTCCCACAGGGCCTCGTCGGGCTTCGGGGTCGTGAAGAACAGGGGCTCGTCGGCGCCCAGCTGGAGGAGCGTCACGAGGCCGTAGCTGTCGTCGAACCCGGCCCGGTGCATCTCGTCGGGGATGGGCTCGGGCTGGACCACGCGGACCTTTCGCTTCTTCTTCGTCCGCCGGGGCGTCGACTCCTCTTCGCTCGGGAGCGGCGGCAGCCGCGGCGGCTCGTACTTCCTCCGGCGGGCTCGGACGGCGCGCACCATCGGGTCCTGCACCGCGTGGCGCATGGCCAGCCACGCGCGATCCCGGACGATGTCGCTCTGGTCCGCGGTCTTGCGGAGCCCGTCGTCGCAGATGATGCCCGCCAGCCCGGCGCCGCCGGTCAGCTCCTTCGCCTCCACCGACGTCACCCACACGCCGCCCACGACGATGTGGATCTCCCGCTCGGTCGCCGCGTGGGACGGAGAGACGAGCACCCCCCGGCGGACCCCATCGTCGAAGGGGACCTGGGCGTTCCCGACGGGGAGGCTCAGCTCCCGGCTGGTCCGGTAGCCAAAGGGGGCGCTCCCGTTGAGCAGGATCGGCACGGGCGTGTACCGGCAACGCTCCTCGATGAGGCGGGCCTCGCGGGTCAGGGCGCTCCGGTCGAACCGGGGGAGCCACCCCCCGCCGAACTCGACGAGCAGGTACGTCCCGGCGAGGTACTCCTCCGGCGTGCCGAGGACCGCGTTCCCCTTGCGGTCCATGTCCATGCGGACCGTGCCGTCCACGGTCCCGTCGCCGCTCTCGATGCGCAGGAGCTTCGGCTTGCGCTGCAGGATGGCGTTCAGGGCGATGGCGAGCTGCACCATCGGCCGGGTCTCGGCGTCCGTGTGGCTCGCGAACAGGTAGTCGAACACGTCGACGAGGCCGTCCTCTGGCAGCGGCCGCCCCCCGACCCACGCGAACAGCAGGCGGGTCGGGGTCACGTCCACCGCGATCCACCGCGCCTGGGAGAAGACCGCCGCCTGCACCAGCTCGAGCACGTACTGGTGGGGGTCGCGCAGGGCGAACTCCCGCAGCTTCTCGATCGCGCGGTCGCGGCTCAGGGTGAACCGGCGCCGCTCCACGAAGGTCCCCGGCGCCCGTGACCGGGACAGCAGCGCGTCGATCTCGCTCATGCGCGGCTCCGGGTGAAGGCGGCGTCCCGCAGGTCTCCCAGGAGGTAGGCGAGGTCCTCGTCGGGTCCGAGGATGGCCGCGAGGAGCCCGTAGGCTGCGACGGATGGCGACCGCGCCGCCACCGCCGCCTGGGCCCGCACCACCTCGTGGTGGCGGTTCACGAGCAGGCACTCGGGGTCCTTGTCGAAGGAGAACCAACCCGACGGTCGTCGCCGGTGGAACACCCCACCTTCGGGCGGGCCGTCCAGGGCGAGCTCCTGCTCGACGCCGAGCCCTCCGAAGTCGCCGAACCGGAGCCCCACCTCGAGGTGCACGTCGCCGAGCAGGTCTCGCGCCGCGCCCACCAGGGCGGCCTCGTCCGGTGGGAGCGCCCGGTCCTCGAGCAGCTGCGGCAGGGCGAAGACCGTGTCGGCCGAGACGATGGGCTGGTGACGCCGCAGCAGGGACAGCCCGAAGGACTCCAGGCCGCTGGCCACCATCTCCCGGAACCAGTGGGGGTCCCAGGTGGCCGCGACGGCCTCGCGCACCGCGGGCCGGTCGGCGAGGAGCACCACCCCGTCCGCCGCCAGGGCCTCGTTCAGGGCGTCGTTGCCGCTCGCGACGAGGACGTAGCCGAGCTCCCGGTCCTGGGCGAGCACATCCGACAGGGACACGGGCGTCCCGTCAGGGCGAGGGAGCACCAGCGCGTCCCGGAAGCGGTCGAGGTGCCGGTGGACGCGCGCTGAACGACACTCCCGGGCGAGGTGCCGGAGCCAGGGGTCGGGGTCCCCCCCCGGCCGGGTCTCCTCCTGGATCCGGGCGAGCAGCTTCGGCCGGAGCAGCCATGCGTGCTTCACGAGCGTCTTCATCGCCTCGTGCCACGCGTCGTCCTGCAGCACGTTGTCCCGGGTGAGGGTGTGCTCGAGGTGGCGCCCCTTCACCTTGAATCCCAGGTGCCCGAGCTCGTAGGCGTACCCCGCCAGGGCCTCGCCGGCGGAGCTGCGCACCAGCGTGAGCCCCCCGTTGTAGAAGGCGTGGATCGGGGCCTCCGTGTAGCCCACGAAGCCCTGCACGTTCTCCTCGTCCACGGGGATCTGCAGCGGCGCGTCCAGGGCGAGAGGGCCGTTGATCTCGGAGAAGGCGCCGCGTCCCGGGACCCGCGCGATGCTGGGCCGCGCTCCCATCGGGTTCGCGAAGGCGGCGAAGGGGTCCTCGTCGTCCGCGGTCGCCGCGACGGTCCGCTCCGCCCCGTCCCAGGACAGGTCCGCGGGGGCGAACAGCACAGGCACGTCCGAGTGCTCGAGCCAGTAGGAGAGCGACCAGCGGCACCGCCGCACGAACTCCTCGACCTTGTGCCGCTCCATCTCCTTGAACAGCGTGATCTTCGTGCCGTAGACGGGCTCGTCGATGCGGAACTTGTCGAAGCTCCGGTCCGGGTGGAACACGAGCTCCCAGTGCTCGTTGTGGCGGCCGGTGCGCAGGCGGATGGCCTGGGGACGGATGGCGAAGATCGACGTGAACCCGATGCCGAACTTGCCGATCTTGGTCAGGTCCCCCTCCTTGCTCGACGCGAACATGCGCGTGAGCTCCCCGTCGATGATCCCCTCGTCCATCCCCTCGCCGAAGTCGTCGACGTGGATCTCCAGGACGCCCGCCGGGCGGTAGCGGAACCACACCTCCACCCGGGGCGTCCCCGCGTCGATGGCGTTCTGGATGAGCTCGCGGAGGAAGTCGAGGGGTCGCGCGAACTGATTGACGAGGTTGTCGAGCGCCTGCTGGGCGAGGTTCGCCGAGACCTCCGTCACCTCCGAAGCCATGGCCGGGTCTACGTCAGGGGAGGCGGCAGAACGATGGCAGGGAGTCGGGCAGCTCGTCGGTCCAGGGCGACGGGTCGACGCCCATGGGGTGGTCCTCGAAGAAGCGCCAGGCGTCGTCCTTCGCGGTGTCCGTGGGGACGTGCCCCGCGTTGTGCTCGCACTCGACGACGAAGGAGCCGTCCGCCTGGAGCTCCTCGCTGAGGTAGCGGCTCCCCTGGTCGAAGTTGAAGCCGACGGCGAAGTCCGTGGGGCCGCCCCAGGTGACCATCACGGGGATGCGCCGGGCGGGGATGAGGTACGTGTCCGAGGTGGCGCCGCCGGAGAACGGTGCGGTCGCGGCGAGCCACTCGCTCTCGTGCAGGGTCAGGAAGCTCGTCCAGAGCCCGCCCGCGCTCATCCCCGTCGAGTAGACCCGGTCCATGTCGACCCAGTACTGCTCGTGCACGCACGACAGCAGGTCCTCGAAGAACTGCATGTCCGGGTTGTCGGACGCTCCCGCGAGGAAGTCCCACTCGAACGCCGGCTCGTCCCGCGCCTCGGGGGCGATGACGATGGCGCCTTCGTCCGCCGGCAGATCCTCGAACTCCATGTACTCGAGGATCTCGTCGGCCTCACCGTTGAGCCAGTGCCACACGAACACCACGGGGGCCATGTGGGGCTCGTCCGGGAGGAGCAGCTCGAACTCCCGCTCGATCCCCGCGCTCTCGAAGCCCGTGTTGCGGCCGTCCTCGAGCGTCGGGCACGTACCCCCCGAGTACACGGGGCCGGGCGGCGGCGTGGGGTCCTCGACAGAGTCGTCGTCGTCGCCCGCGCTCGGGCAGCCGGCGATCACGAGGGGCAGGGCGAAGGCGAGGACGCAGCTGCGGAACGACATGGCGGCGATGATGGCATCCTCGTCGGCCATGCGCTCGTGCCTCTCCGTCGCCCTCGGGCTCGCGTGCCTGCTCGGCTGCAACGCGACCGAGGGGATGGACCTGACGTTCCGCAACGGCACCACGCGGGTCCTGTACCTGGGCGCCCACGGAGGCGAGGGAGTCCGGGTCACCATCGAGGCGGAGATCGACGGCGTCTGGAATCCCATCGCGGCCACGCTCGAGGAGCTCTGTGTCCCCGCCTGCGGCTCCTCGGTGGAGCCTGACTGCGCGCCCCCGCCCGAGCCCGACGTCGTCTACGCCCTGTGGCCGGCGGAGGGAGTGACGCGCCACCTGGAGGGGGAGTGGTGGCGCCTCGCGCCGGGCGGCGACTGCGCGCGGGAGGCGCCGATCCGCGCGGACCTGCGGGCGACCGTCTGCTGGGACGACCGGGCGGTGGAGACGTCCACGGGGCAGACCCTCGAGGAGCCAGCCAGCAGCGGCATCGTGGGGGAGGAGACCGGGGCTTCGCTGGCGCTGCCTCAGTGCGACAGCTTCCCCTTCGACAATCGCCAGGCGTTCGCGTCGGGCTTCCTCGTGGGAAGGTGAAGCATGCGCGTCCTCCTCGTCATCGCCTGCGCCCTGCTCGCTGCGCCCCTCGACGGGTGCTGCGTCCCCGCTCCCTCCCCCACGACGGAGAGGCCGACGCCGCCGCCGGACCCCCAGGCGGCGCCGACTCCCGGTGGATCCGCGCCGTCGGGGGCGGTGTCCGCGCCGTCCGGGACCGCGCCGGCGCTCTCGGGGAGCGCATCTGCTCCACCGTCGTCCCGGCCAGCGTCCCTGACGCGCGCCGACTCCCAGCTCGAGGATCGGGCGAAGCGGAACGACATTCCCCAGGTGGGCGACCGCCGCGCCGAGTTCGCAGCCCTCGTCGACGCGCCCGCGGGGGACATCACCGGCGGGCGCCTGTTCTGCGACCTGCAGATGCCGAACACCCCGTGGTTCCGCAGCCGCCCGGACATGCGCGCCCGCTTCACCCTCGGTCGAGGCGCGACGATGATCGCCGACGGGCACGACAACCGGGACAACGTCACCCTCGCGGTGCCCGTCGCGACCCTCGCCGCCGGTGACTCCATCCGGGTCGAGGTGCACGACCGGGACCTCTTCAACAAGGACGACTTCCTCGACGCCGTGGACGCCACGTTCCCCGGCCACCTGCCCCTCATCGCCCAGGGCGGGGCGAAGAAGCTCCAGATCACCTGCCGGCACCAGGGCGCCGACGTGGTGGCGAACCGGTTCGCGGCGGCGTCTGCTGCCGGGGCGCGGGCGATGGAGACCTGGCGGACGTCCCTGGGCGACGCCCTGCACCCCGCCCGGCTCGATCTCGGCTACCCGTGGGTCACCCATCGGGCCATGGAGGACGGCATCGACGGGATGGCGGCCCTGGTCGGCTGGGAGGAGGCGACGGTGGCCACGGCGCGCCAGGACCGGATCGCGTCCCTCGCCGCCTGGGAGCGGCAGGCGACGGCGCTCGTGAAGACGCTGCGCGCTGACGCCCTGCCGGGCAAGGACGCGGTGGCGGTGGATGGCCTCGGGACCGTCGGGCCGATCTCCGTGACCTGTGGCGAGGAAGCCGTCCGCGCCTTGCTCGCGGGGACCCCGGTCGCCGGAGAGGCTTCGCCCCCCTGTGTGGTGCAGACAGTCACGGACGCGGACTTCGCCGCCAGCGCGCGTTGGGAGATGGCTCTGGTGATGCCGGAGGGCCGGACGGAGAGCCTGTCGCTGTTGACCCCGAAGGCGGGGAGCGCCATCTGGCAGACGAGCGCGCTGGGCGCGCCCCTCGGAGGCTCGCCGATCAAGGAGGCGGCGTTGCTGCGCCTGAGCGACGGGGAGAACGCGACCTTCTGGCGGCTGTAGGGCGCCCGGTCCCTACTCCTCGAGCAGGATCGCGTACTCCCAGGGCCCCAGCGAGATCTCGAAGCTGCTCGCCCCCACCGACACCGTCCGGTCCGGGTTCGTCGCGTCCACCAGGGTCGCTCCGTCGAGGGCGTTGCCGAGGGCGCCTGTCGGGATGGTCGCCACGCGCGGCGTCCATGCCTTGTTCATCGCGACGACGGCCGTCTCGCCGCCCCCGCTGCGGGCGTAGACCAGCAGGTCCGCGTCCACCCAGAGCTGGGTCCGGTCGCCCCGCCGCAGGGCCAACGAGCCAGCCCGCGCCTGCCCGATCGCCCGTGTGCGCTCCAGCAGCTCGCGCTGGTTCGCCGACAGGTGCGGGTCGAAGCTCATGAAGCGCCGGTTGTCCGGGTCGCCCGCGCCCGCGAGGCCGATCTCGTCGCCGTAGTACAGCAGCGGCACCCCGGGCTGGGTCAGGGCGAAGGCGAGCGCCATCGACTGCCGGTCGATGAGCTCCTGCTGGGTGATGTCCTCGCCGCCGCCGGCGATCCAGTCCTCGGTGCCGCCCCAGGGGCTGCCTTCGTTGCCCGCCGCCACCGTGGCGAAGCGCGGGATGTCGTGGTTGCCGATGAAGGGAGACATGAGCGGGTACGCGTCGCCGTAGACGGACGCGCTCGTCGCCACGGACCCCTCGAGCCCCTCGAACGTCCCGCCCCCCGCGAACGTGTCCCGGATCGACCAGAACAGGGGGAAGTCGAACTGGGCGTCGAGCTCGTCCTCGGAGACGTACTCCATGATCTGGCCGTGCCCGCCGCCGCCGGTGAACGTCTCGCCGATCATGTACACGCTCGCCCCGCCGACGGCCGCGATGTCGTCCGTCAGGCGCTTCTTGAGCGTCCGCATGATGACGTGCTGCATGTGCTTCGCCGCGTCCACGCGCACCGCGTCCACGTCGAAGCGCCTCACGAGCTCGAGCGTGTCCTCGACGACGCGCTCCAGCACCCAGTGGTTCGTGTAGTCCAGGTCCGGCAGGTACGGCGTGAACCAACAGCCGACCGGGTTCTCCTCCCAGCCGCAGCCCGCGGTGCCGCAGACGCAGCCGCCGCCGAACCACTCCGGGTGCTGCTGCCGGTAGACGTGGTCCTCGTGGACGTGGTTGAGGACGAGGTCGAACAGCACGCGGATCCCGCGCGCGTGGGCCTCGGTGATGAGCTCGTTGAGGCGGTCCTCGCTGTCGACCCAGACGTCGCCGAGCTTCTCCTCCACCGCGAAGGGGTCCGTGGGCCAGTACCCGTGGAAGCCCGAGAAGTTCGAGACGCCGTCCGTGGCGAGGTAGGGCCCGTCGGGGTTCTCGTAGACCGGGGTCAGCCAGAGGATGTTCGCGCCGAGCTGCTCGAAGTAGTCCTCGTCCATCGCGTCGAGGATCCCGAGGAAGTCGCCGCCCATGTAGTTGGCGATCTCGGCCGTGTCGGCCACCGGGGACGCGCTGCCCTCCTCGCCGAAGTCGCCGTTGCGGAAGCGGTCCACGAAGGCGAAGTAGATGAGGCCGTCCTCCCAGGCGAACGGCGTTTCTTCGACCCACAGGGGCACGAAGACCGGCTCCTCCGACGGGCGGCCGGCCTCGTCGGACGCCCAGGCGCGCAGCGTGTGCTTGCCCGGGGCGAGCCCGTTCACCGTGACGTCGATCCGGCCTTCGTCGGGGGTGACCGTCACATCGACGGCGCCGTCGTCCTCGTTCGTCGCCTCGAGGCCCACCTCCACCACGATGGAGGAGAGGTCCAGCGGCGAGCCGTCGGCGGCCTTGGCGAAGTGCAGCCGCGCCTCGACCCGTCCGTCCGGGGACGCAGACGCCGAGACGGCGCGGAGCAGCGGCTGGGAGCAGTCCCCCACGTACAGCGCCCGGTTCTCGGTCCCGTCGACCCACTTCGCGTAGGCCGAAGCCGGGGGAGCCCCCTCCCAGCTTCCGTCGTAGAGGAACTTGTAGCCGTAGGACCCTGGTGCGAGCTCGCCGAGGTCGGCCGTCCAGGTCTCCCCGTCCAGCGTCATGGCCTGGGGTGTCCAGTCGTTGAACTCCCCGGCGATCTCCACGCTGCCCGGCGTCCAGTCGAGCCTCTCCTCGACCACCACTCCGCACGACCGGGTCCCGTCCAGGCCGACCGAGTCGTCGTCGTCGCCCGTGGCGTCGTCGTCGTCCGGGGCGGGCGGCAGCGACAGGTCGTCGTCGTCGCCGCAGGTCAGGCCCACGCAGACGCACCCGGGGGCCGTCGCCAGGAGGAGCGCGGCGAGACCGGCGCCAGCGAGCTGACCGGGAGCGAGGTGCCTCACGCGCCGCTCGCCGGCAGGAGGTGCGGCCGCATCATCGGAGCCACGTCCTCGCCTGGATCCCGCCCGGAGGCGCGGGCGAGCAGCGTGATGTCGAGGATGATGTGGTTCGTCGCCACGTCCACGAGCGACGGGTTCGAGGTGACGACCGCGTGGTTGTCTGCGTCGGGGTCGGCGCCGCCCATCAGCGCGGTGGTGCGATCTACGACCGCGAGGATCTTGTGCGACCAGGTCGCCTTCTCCGCGTCGCCGGTCACGCTGTCCGTCCAGCAGGAGAAGCCCGGCGGGGGCTCCTCGACCGTGTCCACCGAGTGGAGGACCCGGTGCAGCTGGCGGTCCGCGACCGACTCGAGCGCCGGCCGCAGCGCGTCGAGCTCCCGGCTCCACAGGGACAGGTAGATGGAGCGCTCCGCGCTGCGGAGCATCTGGTCGAGGCGCGCGATGACCTGGTCGTAGCGACTCAGCGTCCAGATCGGCTCGGGCAATGCACGGATCGGGATCCGGTCCAGCGCTTCGTCCAGGCGGTCGTACGTGCTGGACGCCTCGGCTCGCAGTCCGTCCACGAACCGGCTCGGCGGCGTGGGGACGTAGCGCGCGGGCTTGTCCCCGTGGGAGAAGGCGGCGCCTGCGTTCTCGAGCTTGCGCAGCACGTTGTAGACCGCGCTGCGGGGGATCCCCGACCGCGCGGCGACCTCGTACCCGGTCATGCCCCCGTTCTCCCCCGACTCGAGGAGGCTCACGTACGCGAGCGATTCGTTTCGGGTGAGGCCGGCTGCCTCGAGGTGACCTACGATCTCGTCGTGCACCGGCGCGCTCCGTGCCGGGCCGTGCCGGCGTGACTCAACGTTGAGTCACGGAACCTAACCGCGTCCTCTGCTCGAATCAAGAATGAAGTTCCCCGCCGCCCTCGCCGCCGGTCTCCTCTGCGCGCTGCCCCTGGCGGCGTCGGCGGAGGTGGACCGGATCGAGGGCGACGAGCTCTTCGAGGCCGAGGACTTCGCCCGGGCCACCGTGATCGCGGTGGACGAGGCGCGCACGCTGCACCGGCTGGAGGTCTTCCTCGACTGTCCGGGCGAGGTGGTCGACGTCGGCGTTTGGCACCTCGTCGTCGCTGGAGGCAACGCGTTCTCGCTCCGTTGGTCGTCCTCGTCCGTCGTCCCCGCGGACGGCTGGGTCGGCGCGGACGCGGACTTCGCCCTCGAGGCAGGCGAGACCTACGCGGTCGGGGTGCAGGCGGATGGGCCGTGCTCGTACGAGTGGGGTACGGGACTCCAGCCCAACGCCGTCTCCTGGGGCGACCACCTCGGCGGCCTCGCCCGCAACCAGGTCACCACGATCCCCTCGACGCTCGACGGCCCGCCGGCGCCCACCGTCTACACCGTCGTGCTGGACACCGACCCCGCCACGGCCGACGACGATGACGCAGCCGACGACGACGACAGCGCGGTGCTCGGTGACGACGACGACGACGACGACGCCTCGCCCGGCTGCGGCTCCGGCTGCAGCCAGTCGCCCGCATCCCCGCACTGCGCGCTCCTCGCGCTCCTCCTGCTCCCGTTGCTCCGCCGCCGCTGACCCGAGCCCTCTGCCGCCCGGTCCCACGTGGCAGGAGCGGCCGTAGGGGTCCGCCTCCGGTGTAGTGTCGCGGCCGGCGCGGGGGTGGACCCTCCAGCGTCGTCGGAGGAGTCATGCGCGCCCTGTCCTGCGTCGTCCTCGCCGCGCTCGCGGCCCCGTCCCTCGCGCTGTCCGCGGACCACCTCCTGATCACCGAGGTGGGCTACGACGTGGCGAGCAACCCCGAAGACAGCGAGTGGTTCGAGATCCACAACCCCACGGACGTGGACATCCCCCTCAACGACGCGACCACCAAGTACTTCATCAGCGACGACGAAGACGCCTACTGGTTCGTCGTCAACGGTCCGGTCACCAACTCCTCGTCCGACTGGCTCATCGGGTTCCCGTCCGGCGCGGTGCTCCCCGCCCACTCGTACGCGGTGATCGTCAAGGACGACGCCTCCTGGTTCGCCGAGTTCTTTCCCACGGGCCTCGCCGCGTTCCTCGACCAGCCCGGGAGCCCCCAGATCTTCGAGTTCGCGAGCGACGGAGACGCCGTCCCGGACATGCTCAACTTCGGGTCTGGCTCGTCCATGAGCCTGACGAACAGCGGCGAGGCGCTCGTGCTGTTCCGGTGGGACGGCGCCGGCGACCTCGTGGACGACGTGGACCATGTCTGCTGGGCCGACACGAACGAGCTCATCGACAAGACGGGGCTCGCCATCGACGGCCCCGACAGCGACGGCAGCGCCACGACGTTCCTGCCGGACGCGGGGACGGCCGTCGCGGCGCCTGACCAGTCCGCGGGGACCACGATCCAGCGCCCCCACGGCCTCGAGATCGGCGAGGTGGCCACCGGCGGGAACGGCATCACCGGCAACGACGAGAGCACCGAGGACTGGTCCCAGTCCTTCGTCATCGCCCTCCCTACCCCGGGCCGGGGCCTCTACCAGACGGACGGAGACCTGGCCGACCTCGCCTCTGCCGCCGCGCCGCTCGCGGTCTCGACGGCGGACGGGGTGCCGATCGGGCCGGTGGCGGACTTCGGCGGGGACGGCACGATCACCGAGCTCTACGCGGTGCCCGAGGACGCGAGCGGGGACGGCATCGCCGACATCCTCCACATTGGGGTGCGCGGCGAGTTCTTCACGACCTCCCCCGGCCTCAACGGGACCTTCGTGGGGATCGACGTGGATCCGGGGAGCGGGGTCGGCGTGACCTCCCTGAGCGCCGCTGGTCTCCAGGGCGACGACAGCAACGGCACCCTCGACCTCGACATCACGAACGCGAACATCGAGCTCGGCGCCGGGCCCATCGCCGACGGCATCGCCCTGGACGCGGTCCTCGGCTGGACCGACGGCGGCTGCGCCACGAGCGACCTGTGCGGGCTGAGGGGCTTCGGCACCGACGGGGTGGCGGGGATGCTCACCGACTACGCGTTCCTCGCGGACTTCGCGACGCTCTCGGATCTCGCGGTCGGGACGTGCTCGCCGACGCTGCCCGGGGCCACGGGGACGGTGTACGCGGGGCCGGACGGGCTCGAGTTCGCGGTCCCCCTGGTGGATCTGGGCTCTCCCACCGAGGTCGCCCTGGTCGTCTGGACGTCGGGAGACGGGGCGGTCCCGGCGAGCCCGAACACGCTGCCCGAGAACAGCGCGAACACGGGCATGCCGGTCCAGGCCTTTGACGAGGTGACGTGCGTGGGGATCGACGCGCCCATGCCGCTCGCCTACGCGGACACGGACAACGACGGTGACGGCGACCCCACGGCGCCGGTGGAGTTCTGCGGGACGGTGCCGGCGGGGACGAGCCTCAACGCGTTCGACTGCGACGACACGAACGCCCAGATCAGCGCCGGAGCGTCCGAGCAGTGCAACGGCGTCGATGACGACTGCAACAACCTGGTGGACGACGGCTACGACGGTGACGGCGACGGGTTCTACGACGCCTTGGACAGCGGCTGCCTCGCCACCTACGGCGCGGCGGCGGACTGCGACGACCTGAGCGCCGCGGTGTTCCCTGGCGCCGCAGAGCAGTGCAACGGAGTGGACGACGACTGCGACGGCGGCCTCGACGAGGACTTCGACGGCGACACGGACGGCTACGTGACCGGCGCCGTGAACGACTGCATCACGGCCTACGGACCCAACAACGTCGACTGCGACGACTCGGTGACGAGCACGAACCCGGGTGCGACCGAGGACTGCCTGAACGGCGTGGACGACGACTGCGACGGAGCGGTGGACGGGGCCGACGCGGACTGCCCCTCGGGCGACGACGACGACTCGGCGGGCGACGACGACGACTCGGCG
>Ga0213833_1000245_pt1 | contig 74061 bp, 60 predicted proteins | sample SWATP21_FD_160575 | JGI IMG/M metagenome (GOLD analysis project Ga0213833, IMG submission 160575) | Coastal seawater microbial communities from Marineland, Florida, United States - SWA TP2 #1 | ecosystem: Environmental > Aquatic > Marine > Coastal | place: USA: Florida | collected 2016-08-14
CTATCAAAAGATAAGAAGAAGATGGTTGCTCTAACAGCGCTAAAGCGAAAGATCATCGTCATTGCCAACGCTAAGTTGAGAGATTATTATGCAAGCAAAGCTGCTGTCACAACATAGTTGATGACAAGCTTGAGGAGAATTATGCAACAACGCCGCCACACCGAGGGGTATGCGCCTTTCAAAAAAGGTGAGCAACGCTTCACAGCGTTACTCACCTAGGTCGAAGTACTCTCAGCTAGAGATTCGTTATTTGTCCTCTGACGCTTCGTCAGCTTTTGGAGCTGGCTCTTCTGCTGCGGGCTCAGAAGCAGGAGCTTCAGGCTCAGCGGCAGGAGCTTCAGGTTCGGCAGAAGCCTGAGCAGGAGCTGGGGCTTCAGCTTCACCTTCTGCATTTGGGTTACGGATACCCTCTAGGCTCTTATAAGCACCATTAAACAGCTGGTTAATTTTAGCCAAATCTTGACTCATTTCTCTAGAATAAGCGTCATGTTTAGCCTTCAAGCCTTGAACAAGCTCAGACAAATCAGCAAGTTGCACACCTAATACGTCATTAGGATCGGCATCTGGTGTACCACCAGCTGGATTCACGATGGATTTTAAGTTATCTACCAAACCACCAATATCAAAACCTTTGTCAGCCATGATTTTTCTCCTCAAATCAATGCATACACCCAGACAATAGTACATTTTTTGGACTATTTCTACTGATCTTACTTCCCACTGGCCATTAACTCAAGCATATCTCGCTATGATGAGTGATAGGCGAACGATTTTTTTCGCTTTGTAGCGGAGTGTACATGCGGTACATGAGCAACGAAACGAAAAAAATCGTTTGGATAGCGCCATCATAGTAGAGATAGGATGAGTTAATCGGCCTCTACCATACCCAACACGACTAACTGCAACGACCTACGACTACGATAGCAGTTTTCATCCACACGGAAAGCCACCGTTACCAGCGATGATTGGGAGGTGTATTCATAAGGCCAATCTGCACGGAACCAAATGGCATGGATGAAGCGCTTGGAGCCAATTGGCTGTAACACCATCTTCAAATGACAACCAGCGACCCAGCGTGATTCTACCAACACAAACTCAGCTTCAAAAACAGGTTCAGGAAAACCCTGACCCCAAGGACCAAGAGATCTCACTTGCTCAGCAAAGGTTAAGGTCATGCAGGATTCTGGCAATTCCCCATCTGTCAAAATAACGCCGTGGCAATCCTCTTCATCGAGAACATCTGATACGGCGTTTGCAAACTCTTCTGCAAACTCATCAAAGTGCTCCGCTTCAAGCCTCATGCCTGCTGCCATCGCATGACCGCCAAACTGAGACAAAATATCTGGGCGACGCAAGGCGACAACACTCAACACATCACGAATATGCACACCTGGTACAGAACGAGCAGACCCTTTTAAGGAGCCATCATCATCTTGCGCAAAGGCAATCACTGGACGATGCAACACCTCTTTAACGCGTGAAGCAACTAACCCAACCACGCCTTGATGCCACGATGGATCATACAAACACAAACCGCGCGGAAGGACATCATCGAACATCATCTCATCCACAATGGCCATAGCACGTTGAGCCATATCGGTCTCAATGCCTTTACGCTCTTTGTTCAAATTATCGAGCTTTTCTGTGAGTTCCCGTGCTTCTTCAGGATCATCGGTGATGAGCAGTTGAATACCAACTCGCATGTCATCCAAGCGACCCGCAGCATTCAAACGCGGACCCACTTGAAAACCTAAATCTTGAGCAACAATACGATCAAGATCCTTTTTACCTAAGGACAACAGCGCTTTGATCCCTTCGCAAGCAAGACCAGCCCTAATACGACGTAAACCAGCCTCGACCAGCAATCGGTTCGTGCGATCTAAGGGAACCACATCAGCAACTGAGCCCACAGCAACGATATCCAACACATGAGCCAAATTTGGCTCTTCGATGCCCCGCTCAACAAACCAGTTTTCTTTTTTAAGCGCCGCACGCAAAGCAGACATTACATAGAAAATAACACCCACACCAGCTAAACAACGACTTCCGAATTGATCTCCGTCTTGGTTTGGGTTCACAATGGCGTAAGCCTCTGGCAACGTGTCACCTGGCAGGTGATGATCTGTCACAATCACATCAATGCCTAACTCGTTAGCGGCAGCGACACCTTCGATACTAGCAATGCCATTATCTACCGTAACAATAAGATCGGGGTTGTCATCTTTAATGAGGGATACAATTTTCGGAGTCAAACCATAACCGCAGGTAAAGCGGTTTGGCACACAAAAATCGATGTTTTGGCCACCCACTGCACGCAACACACGCACAGCTAGGGCCGTACTGGTTGCTCCATCAGCATCAAAATCACCAACCACGATCACTTTCTCTTGGTTTTTTAATGCTGTTACTAAACGTGATACCGCTTTGTCTAAGCCCAACATGCCATCGGGGCGCGGTATGTGCTTGATTGAATAATCAATCGCTTCATCTTCAAAAACCCCACGCGCCCAAAGCACTCGCTTCAGCTCGTCAGACAGATGAGTCAATTCTGAGGATGGCGGCTCTTCGATACATCGACGTTGTATTGAAATCGACATGTCCTGAGTCTCTCCATGGTGTCACACTCTTGTTCTAAAAACACTTTAAAACCATACCATTGCGAAGGCAATACAGGGATTAAAGTCGAACAAAAATCTAAGTTATTACAATGAGCTTCATCATCTCACAGGGCTCGACACAGGGCAAGCATATCTTAAGGAAATATGAAGAAAAGTGTCTTTTTTGATTTGAATTTAACCATTGTCTTCCCGTAGTGCCTATACTAGTATGGTGTCATCAATCCATTTAGGTGCTCATTATGCTCGACCGTATTTATCAAGACCCCTTCCCTACCCTTTCTGTCACCGACACCTACGTCCTACGCGAACTAAAAGATGCAGACTCAGAGCCCTATTATGCGTATTATCAGGACCCCGAAGTGGGCCACTATATTTTAGCAACTGATCCACGAACTCCCGCTGAAGCTCGAGCCGAAATCCTTTACTGCCGTAATCTCTTTCGAGGTAAACGCGGATTCTATTGGGCGCTAGCCAATAAAGAGTCTGATGAAATGATTGGCGCAGTGGGTTTATACACCAACAACTTCCATCATCGCGCTGAAATCTGTTACGACCTCAATCGTGATTACTGGCGACAAGGCATCATGTCTGCTGCCATTCAAGCCACGCTTGCATACTGCTTCCGAGTAGCCAACATGGAGCGCATCGAAGCTGTCACTATGTTAGAAAACGAAGCCTCTCAAAACATCTTGATAAAGTCAGGCTTTGAATACGAAGGCATTTTAAAAAGCTACCGCTACTACGAAGGACGCTTTTACGACGTGCACATGTATGGCATGAACAGACCCATGTACGATGCTTTGCATCCCGAAGAAAAAAGCAACTTAGATACCATGATGGATGAGATGGGTGGGTAGGCCTACAAATGAAATCTACGCGCCCCTAAAATTCCGTTTTTCGTGATTTTTGGCACATAGGGAGCTTAACAACATGTCTCGGGCTAAGTGAGTGTAATTTGAAGGTCCCACAAGTCTTATTTCTTTTTTCTGGTGGTGAGGGGGTTCGAGGTCTGTGCGGATATCATACCACTTCTTTTACTGAGTTGTAGTTTCTAAAATTTCAACGACCTCTCCAATTGGTGGTCGATTTTCTGCTTGTTGGTCCCAGCAACGTTCGATTAGTGCCCTGTATACAGGAGGTGTGTCGTCGGGGAAGGTTTCGCGTTCTCCCTGAGCTACCCAAAGACTGATTAAGGCGGGTGCGGCTGCATCCTTCCATGGAGTTCTTCTTGCTGCAATCTCCCAAAAAGTGACAGCCAAACTATAAATGTCGCAAGCTTTTCTGTATTTTATTCTTGGCTTGAATAGTTCAGGTGCTATCCAAGGCAAGGTGCCGACAGCTCCCTCTGACCCTTGTTGTGTTAAGGCTGATCGAGTTTCTGACTTTATTTTTGCCAAACCAAAATCAGTTATCATAGCTGTGTTTCCCTCCAATAATACATTTAAGCTTTTCAGATCACGATGTAAAATACACCTCTTATGTAAGAACGATAAGCCAGAGGCTATGCCGAGAGCAAACTTCAATCGTAACGGCCACTCTAGGCGCTCATCAGGATTGCTTAATACGCTGTGGAGGGAGCCTCTTGCGGCGAGTGCCACTACTAAACTACAATGTCCGGGTTCCAAGCAAACACCTTTCACTTCTACGATATTTGGATGGTGCAACTCTATCATCATAGCCGCCTCGCGACAGAGTGCTTGAATGGCATGTTTAGGGATACCTTGTGCCTTTAAAACTTTAACTGCAACGTTTGTGTCCTTCCATTTAGCCTGGTACACATCAGAATAACTTCCCGAACCCAGGCGATTGGTTTTTGTATCGTACTGCAGGTCAGAAAAAGGTATTGTTTTTACTATTGGAAGTACTTTTTCCTTCCTGGCTCCGCCAATCTCATCTTGTCGGTGTGTCGCTATGTTTCTTGTATTAGCGATTGAGGCATGAAGATCTGTTTTTGTTGGTTGTGTTCGTTTTAACGTAACTAAGTAATCTCGCCCATCTGTTTTACATGATAATTCTTTCTCATATACATGAAGTAACTTTACTTTTTTATCTATCAGGCGCTTTGCTCCATTTTTTCTAAGGTCCCTACCTTTTTTAGAGTGTAGTAAACACTCAGTACCGGGCACCTCAAAAAATCCTTGGAATTCTTCGTTTGGCATTTGCTCAATAAGTCGCAAAGTGTTGATAAACTCTTGTCTTACGGAATGGGGAAGTTGATCAAAACAGATCACACCGTCAGGGGCGTTACTGGCCACTTGTATTTCTCGATCTCCTATTTCGCGCGATGTTGTTGCAAAGGAAAAGCCGGGGTCAATGTTGAAGCAGTGTGCCTGCTGCCCAACAACTTGATAGCCAATATTGCCACCAGAGCCTCCTATTGCATCGACATCGTTCAAAAAACGTGCCATTGCTAAAATATGACCAAGTCCAATTACTTCCAATAAGCCATGTTTGGGGTCCGATAGATAAAATTTCTCTTCTGGTTTGAAATCAGGAATTCCTGGAAAGGTGTGGAAATCTGCTATGATCTCAGAGAGCAGATACATAGCATGAGTTGGGTTTCTGTCTAACCCTAAATCTTCTAAGGTTTCTGCCCATTCAGGTAAGATAATCGGTAAACGGGCCATGGTTGTTCGAGGGACTGCTACGCCGAAACAGCCATATATGGTGTTCGCTATGATTTCAAGACAAGCCTCAGCTGCTCCTCCTTCTTCAGTGTCGACGGCATTGCACTTGCCTAGCCACATGCTTCCATCTGATTCTCTACAAAAAACACCACTGCAGAAAGATGAGCCACCTAAACGACCTAGGTTCGCATTGATAAATCCAGCATCGTGTCTCTGAATGTTAGGAATAACGTTCCAAAAGGCCGATGATATTTTTTGACGTACCTTCTCATTATCAACACCTTCCACACCTTCGTCGTTTAATAACAGTGGAATGAATGACGAGATGCAGTTGGAGTCCATGACGGCCGCTTGGTAGCTTGTGTTTTGACAAGCAATAGTGCCCAGCACTAATGCTGCACTGCGACGTAGATACTCTTTTTTACTTTCTTTTAGTAACTGTGACAACTGTTGAATACCACCAGCTTTGACAATCACGGACTGATTCTGTGGGTTGTTTTGAGCAAGAAGACCAAGCGCTACCATCACACAGTAATGGATATCCTCATCGTTGCAGGTGAAAAATTGAAGAAGGCGCTTGATGCAAGTTGGGTTAGGCGGAATGACCTGAGTCGGTGGAGCGTATGCCAGAATAGTAAACATGTCACGTAATGGTTCTAGATGTACCACGCTACAACACCGCATTGTTTTAAAATACCATACCTTATCTTCATGGTGGCGGCCCTTCCACTTCAGCCTGTCTTTCAATAATCCTGGTAGTAGGGCCACAAAACCGAGCTCAACAAGAATGGTGGCAACGTTTGGCTGCAGGAAAACCATGGCTGCTAGCACTTTGAATGTTTTTGTGCGCACAAATTTGTTACCATCCTCCAATAAGCGGTTGAGGGCTGGGGTAACACCACTTGAAAGCATGGGAGCTATAAGACCACATCGCGCAAGAAAATCAAACACAACGACCGCCTGTAAGCGTACATTGATGTATTTGTGTTCCAATAGTTGTCTGAGTGCTTGGATACCGCCAGTCTCAACAATAGCTTGTCCTATACTTTCTTGAATTTCGTGTGAGTCTTCTATCAAAAAGAAATCTTGATTGTACATCTTGAGGCATCGGGTGAAGATACTTCGTTCTTCCCGTAATTGTACTAGCTTTGGAACGGCACCAGCTTTAGCGATGACTTCCAAAGCAACTCGATTGTAAGAGAGATCTTTAAGTGTTTCCGAGGCATAGATACGCACTTCCTTATCATCATCGTCCAATAAGGCCAATAATAGAGGTGTAGCCTCCTCTATTAGGGTGGATTTTTTTAGGGTGCATTCTAAGAGTTGAGTGCTTTCTGAGAGAATACTATTGAGAGCTTTCGAAGCCCCCAAACGTAAAATTTTATTCTTGTGTTCAAGCAAACCGATCAACAGAGGTGCAGAGTTGATTGCAATAGTACCTCCTAGGAGAGTTGATTCGTATGTTACCCTTTCTAATAGGTTAATGAGAACCCTTAGTGCCCCCAAACAAAGAGGCTCGTTGTCGCACTGTAACCCTGTTACCAGAGGCGACATATCATAATGCTGAGTCACTATCTTGTCGCTAATTTCACCTTGCTGTGTAAGCTTTTCAAGTGTTTCCAGTGATTTCAAACGAGTAGACAGCGTGTCGTGAGCAAGTAAAGCAAGGAGTTCTGAGATAACGTGGGTAAGTTGGCCAAGTTCAGTTATTGCCTTTGAAAGAATACCGAGGGTATTTACTGCATGTGAAAAAACGCGTTCATCCCCAACCAATAACAGTTGCATTAGTGCTGAAACACCACCAGCCTCAATAATAGCTGTTTGGTTGGCTGGTACGCAGGCTAATCCCTTGAGATTGCTTGCTGCATTGACTCGTACATCCGGGGTGTCACTTGCTAGGGACTTCACCAGTAGGGGGATATTTAAGGATTTGGCTACGGCTAGTATGCTTTCTGGTCTCTTGAACAACAGCTTTTCAAGCAACGTCATTGCTGCCATAGACGTATTCTGATTTTCCAACAACCAGACCAGAAGCGGGATGGCACCGGCATCAATAATAGCTACCTGATTGTTTGGGTTGTTGTGAGCAAGGTGGTTAAGGGCGGTGGAGGCTGACAAAATACCTTCATCGTTCCGATACCAACGGTCCTTGTTTCCCAGCTGTTTCACCAATAATGGTATAATACCCGCCTCAGCAATGGCAACTTGATTGGCTACATTGTTTTCAGCTAGATCACCTGAGAGCTCTGAAGCTGCCCTGTTAAAGTCATTTTTAAATAAGCATAATAACATCTGAATCCCTCCGCTTCGAACAATGGTTGTCTGGTTAGTTGAGTCTTTGCGAACCAAAATACGGAGTAACTTTGTAACAGCATCAAGTTGATACAGCCAATTTGTATATGGCAATTTTACGAGGGTAGGAATAAAATCAGGGTTAGTAACAAGGTCAGTGGGATGAACTAAGTCTTGATTGAGTAGCGAGAAAAGCATCCGCAGAGAGTAGAGGCGTATCCCTTCAGGTGCTCCGGATTCAGCCATGACTGCATCGAGGTTTTCATCCAGTAGGGATTGCATTAAGATGTGAGTAACTTTTGGAAGTAATTCTCGCGCAATTAAGTGAGACGCAGCCAATAACTCATCTGTTACGGGAAAGCGATCGAAGGAGAATTCGTCCCATTCTTCATAAAAATCTGATTCTAATATAATACTAAGTGAGTTTGATGCCCGTCGGCGCATATGTGGGTTTTGACTTTCTAGCAAGCTGACAAGTTCCTGTATTCCCGGCTCACCTAGCCTGACAACTAATTCAGTGAGGTAGTCATTAGTGTCGCATCCTAGTAACACGAGAGTCGGAACAGCACCCAATTCAATAATAAGCTTCTGATTGTTTGAGTCGCTCAGAAGCTTTACGAAGACCCTTAGAATATCCTCTTCAAGATGGGGATTACTGTTTGGGATCATTTCTAGTAGTGCTGGGATGGATTGAGGTAGCCTAGCGAGTAATAACTCTGCTGATTCAAGTTTACCGAAACTTCTTTCTGATGCTGACTCCTTCACGAATAAGTTTAACAGCTCTGGAACAATACCAGTCTCGGCAATGAGTGCTTGGTTGTCTGAGTTGTTCCGGGCAAGTGCCTCAAGAGTATCCGTTGCATCTGAGCAAACACGTTCCTCGTCATGTTTCATTAATTTTACTAACAATGGTACAGCACCAGCTTTAGCAATAGCCTCTTGGTTGGCTAGATCGCCATCAGCTAAGTGTCTCAGTGCCTGCATAGCGGGCAAAGAAAGGCGTGTCTCTTTGTTTGACAGCTGCTTAACGAAAGCTGTGATTGCCCGAGGAAACTCTTCAAGTAGCTCTCTTCCTAGTGTCTGTTTCTCATCATTCTTATCTTCTAAGTACGAAAAAAACAGAGAAAGAATACCTGTTTGAGCGATGGCTTCTTGAGCTGATTGATTGTTATGAGCGAGATTTTTTAATGTTTTCACTCCCTCTTCAAAAAATGCATAGTCAACTTCCGGGGGGTTGAGTCTAAGTCTGTTGACTACCAATGGAACGACACCAACTTCAATGATAGTTTCTCGGGCAGACGGTTCATTCGATAGCTCTCTAAGCACCTGTAATGCGTGAGCAGAAACATACTTATCGTCACCCTCAAGCAATTGTGCGAGCATAGGTACAGCATTAGCATTTAGGATGCTTCTCTGGTTGGTAGTGCTACCTTTAGCAAAGTTGCGGAGTGACTTCAGCAGCAGAGAGGTCGTAAGGCTTTCCCGATTCATTAGAATGCGGACAAGCTCAGGTATGGCTTGAGGAAATACTACAAGGGCTTCTAAGGGCCCAAAGTACAAAAGGTCTTCCCCTCCATCAGCTTTAGCTTTAACCATGCTTGTGAGTAACTTGATGGCCTCTGTTCCAGCAATGGCTTCTTGATTAGATTGGTTTTTAGCAGCAATACTTGCCAGAGCTTTTGATGCCTTATCACGTACGCGAGGGTTTTTATCCTTAAGTAGCTGAACCAACAAGGGTATCGCTCCAGCATCAGCAATGGCTCTTTGAATTCTTGAATTGTAAGGGAAATAATAGTCTCCGGTCATCGGCAGTTTGGCAAGTATGCCTGCTCCCATTGAACGGATACCTTCGTTACCATCTGTTAGAAACTGAACAAACAAAGGTATCCCCTTAGCGTCAAAAATGGCGTCATTGTAACATTTATTGCCCGAAACATTCTCAAAAACCTTCAGTACATTAGGGAGGAGGGAATCATCTTTTTGCTCAAGGAGTTTAACCAAAAAAGTGGCAATCTTGGCCACGGGCTTTTTGACAGCTGAACATGCATGTCCACTCCCCAAATAACCCCGAAAGTTTGACAACTTGGCAAACATATCCAGTGGCGTTGATAGTGCAAGAGTACTATTTGTGTGCCGCTCCAGAAACGTCACCAACCATTGTATGAAACCCGCCTTGCAGAGAGCTTCTTGGTTGTCTTTGTTCTCGTCGATTATAGCGTCGAGTGCAGCCAATGCATCGTCTCTGATCACAGCATCCTTGGCATCAAGCAATGCCATTAGTGCTGGTATAGCACCAGCGTCAACCATGGCGTTCTGATTAACCTGATTTTTTTGGGCAAGATTTTTGAGTGCTCTCGCAGTATATGCACCTAACCACTCATCTTTGCTGTTAAGCGATGTGACTAGTGCTGGTATACCTCCAACCTCAAAGATGCTTGCTTGGTTGGTTGGGTTCTCTTCAGCTAAACTTGCAAGCACAAGTATGACAGTCTTTCTCAGTTCTTCATTTGCTTGGGGTAGCAGGGAAACAAGTTCTGGAATAGCTTGAGGGAGACTTTTGAGTACTCTCTCGGAGGAATACTTTGTTTCCCAATCGCTTAACAGTGTCACAAGCAGTGAAGTTCCTCCAGCACTAACAACAAGTTTCTGGTTAATCTCGTTTTTGTGAATGAGACTTTCAATTGCCCTTATAGCACTTGCGCGAATGCGCTTGCTATCATTTTTTAGTAATTGAACCAGCAGTGCTATGGCATCAGTCTGAGCAATAGTTGCCTGGTTATTCGGGTTATCATGAGCAAGGTGTTCAAGCACCACAGCAGCGGTTAAGCAGATAGCTTCGTTGCCAGCCTTCAATAAAGACAGTAGTGGTAATAAGGCACCAGCTTTAATAACAGCCTCACGGAGAGACTCATCACGAGTGAGGTTTTTGAGCGCCTTTGTCGCACTGAAGCGGGTAATATCATTCTCATCTTCGAGTAATAAAATGAGTAGTGGGATACCGCCTGCTTCAGCGACAAGCTTCTGAGCAGAATCTACTTTACCTAACAAGTTTGCAATGACAGCAGACGCTCCCGAAGAAGTATTCCTATCCTTCAGCGAGTGTATCAACCATGGTATAGCCTTAGCTTCAATAATGGCTTGTTGATTTTTTTCACACAGAGATAGCCTTTCGAGCGCCTGTATTGCTCCTGAACGCAGGCTAACTTTTTTCTCAGAGAGTGAGGCAACAAGATGAGAGATAGTATCGGGAAACCACCCAAGAACACCCGCCGTGCGCGCACGGACAATGGCAGATTCATTTTCAATTAATTGCAGTAAGGTCGGGATGCCACCTGCTTTGACAATGGTTTCACGGTTGGCATATTTTCGAGCATAAATCCCAAGATCTCTTACTGCGCTCAAGAGCACATTCATGTTGTCACTTTTCAACGATTCCAGCAGCCGCGAAATGCTAGCAGATCTAGTTATGGCGGATTTATTGTCTGGGTTTTTGTGAGCTAATTTATCAAGCGCTTCTGATGCTTTTAAGGAGACTTCTTTATCCTTATTCTCCCGTTGCTCGAGCAATAATGGGATTGCACCCCACTCGGCAATAGTTTCTTGGCTCTCTGGGTTGGAAATTAGATTGACCAATATTTCCAAGGCTTTTAAACGTACACTTTTACCCTTATTATCAAGCATTTTGAGCAGTGAGAGGCTGCCTTCAAGCTCATCCATTATAGCTGCTTTGCCGGTCTCGCTTTCACTTAAATAAAAGAGCGCTTCCGACGCGTAGAGATGTGCGTTGGTGTTGAAAGAGTCTGAATGCGCCAGTAGCAATAATGGAGGGATCGCACCACCTTCAATGATAATTGCTTGGTTGGTTGTGTTATCTTGAGCCAAACACCCCAGTGAAAATGCAGCGAGCTGACACAAGTAAGCATTGGTATCCTTGAGTGATTCTAAAAGTAACGTAATGCCATCAGCTTCTCGAATAGCTATTTGATTGCTTAAATTATTCTGAGCTAAGCAGCCAAGAGCATATACTGCAGATGAACGTCCATCTCGAATGAGAGAGTCTGTCGCTCGGGTTTTTTTAAATAAGTCAAAAAGCAAAGGAATAAGGCCAGCATCACGCATAACTTTCTGATTAAAAGGGTTATCTTTAGCAAGGTGTGCTAGTACATTTGCCGCTCCTGAATGCAAGCACTCGTTTTCATCCAGCATTAGGTTGATTAATGTCGGGATAGCTTGGGTTTCTCCAATAAGTGATTGGTTTAGGTGATTTTTGCAGCACATACTTTCGATGAGAGTTAGCGCTTTTTTTTGATCAGAGAGATCATTAGATAACAAGCTGACGACTTCTGGGATAGCTTGAGGTAGGGAGGCAAAGAGGTCACCTACAGTTTGCTTCCACTCACTAGGTGTTTTTTCTTCTAAGGATTGAAGCAACGCTGGAATAACACCGGCTTGAATAAGCTCTAGCTGATTACTCTCATTATTTTGGGCTAAATAGGTTAGCAAAAGTACCGCATCCGCTTGCACCCAAAAATCTTCATGATTGATCAACCCGATGATTAATGGTATAGCACCTGCATGGAGTGCGCGTCTTTGGTTGTCTGCAATAGACTCGGGGGAGGCGTCTGGATTGAAAAACAAAGAGTGTAGTGCTTTTACTGCACTTGATCTCACGCCATCATCTTGACTCCCGAGCAAACGCACCAACGTTGGAACGGCGCCTGCTTTAATAGAGATCTCCTGATTAGCTTGCTTACCATACGTGAGGTTAGCTAATGCTACTAAGCTTTCGATCTGGATATCTGTGTTTCCATCACAAAGCAAGACAATAAGTCCTGGAGCTGCTTGGGGCAGATTGCTGAGCGATTCTCGTGCCCGAAGAGAGATATCTGAATTTGGATTTCGCAATAACTGGAGTAATATGGGGGCGCCACCCAGCTCAGCGATAGGTGCTTGATTGACAGCATTGTCTTTAAGCAAATTAACAATTGCATTTAGTGCACGCAAACAAATATCAGCATTTTCATGTTGTAGTTGAGTTATCAACAATGGAATGGAATCAGATTTGGCTGCTCCTTCACTGCTCCCTTCGGAGAGAATGGCATGCATTCTAGCACGCGCTCCAGAGAGCATTTTTTCGTTGTTCTTAGAAGCTTCTTGCGCAATAGCGCAATCAGCAAGGAATTTATTGACAATATCACTGGGATTTTTTTGGCTTTTCATGCTGCACTCCTGCTTTAAATGCCTTAGAGGCACGGCACAGACCGTTTGTTTATATCAAACACTCTGTAGAAAGCTAGAAAGTAAACTGCTTACTCAGCGCACCATGCAGGGCCTCTAAGAGGGACGATCTTTTCATAAATCTGTCCTCTCCCTCAAAGACCGACTTCTAGCATAAGTAATACCACTATGCGTCAACGGAAAAAACATACAATTCATGAGACTCCATTCGACCACAATTCTCTCTCGGTGTAAATATTGAGTCTTTTCCAATATGATGGGAGCTTGACAAAAGCACGGGTACTATGAAAACGCTAATATAGAAGAGAGCCTGCCATAGCGGCGACAGTAGACAAGAAATTCACTTGACTCCGCAACTATAATGCTCGCATATGAAATCCGGCAGCATACCTTGTCTTCTCTGAAGCCTCTATCACTAACATACTCATATCAACCAAACTTTGATCGCCATCTGCTGCTACTATTCTTTTGGCAATATCACAGGTGACCTCATCCTCAACCGTTTTCAGCTTAACACCTTTACGTGAAGCAATAAACTTTTCAGACTGCCGAAGGAAGCCCATTTCACACATAAACTTCCGTGGCCAAGCTATCTCCAAGCCCGTGTAGCTCATTAAAAAATACATTAAACGCCGCCCAAGATGACTGACTATTGAATGACTTGATCCCAATGAAGAGAGAAGCGTAGGCAGAGCAGGAGACATCATGACTTCCTTAATGGATTTACCCAAACTCTCAAGCCAATCAATCTTAGGGGGAGTTAACTTTGACCTGTCGGGATGCGCTTTTCCCCTTTCCTCTTCAGCCACACGAACACCAGCATCCATAAGAGATACAATCCAGCGAAAAAGTCCACCTTTTTGATTCTTCCAACGAGCACGCTGAGGACTCCTGGCGCTAGGGGGTAGACCTGGAACGCTAGCTCCTAGATTTCCTGTCATTTTGGCAACCACCTCATCACTGAAGACCATATTTTCAATCGCATAACAATTCAACACCATGATAAAAACATTAGAGAACACATTACTCTCTATAATGGCCGTTTCCGATGTTTGATTTTTTTTTGGGTTATCATGATCCTTGATCAAGAATACTTCCGCATCATTAAACAAAGTCTGTTTTAAGTGATTTGCCCAATAAATATAGGCAGGGAAGTTGCATTTCCCTTTTGCAGACAGAATATGCAACTCTAACTTTAGGTGATGAGACAACCTGCCCCACAAAGAAAGATCATCTGGCCCTTCAACCAGAAGAATAGGCTTTTTTTGACCTTGCTTATTTAATCGATGAGATGCAAACAAAGGAAGAAGCTCTAGTAACGGCTCTGTTACCTCAACAATACTATGCTTGGGCGCAATCCTGTCAACAAAAACAGCCCCCACCTTCATAGAGCCATCACCATACAAAGCATTAAGGAAATCAACTGAATGTGTAGCAACAATCACTCGCTTGTCTGGATAAATTTGAAGTTGCTTACGAATCCATGCAGCTATATGACTCTGTGCCTCAGGATGAAGATGAAGATCAGGCTCATCCAACAACAGCACCGAACCCAAGCCATCAATATCAGGAATATTAGGATCAAACTCACGGGAGTACCCATTGAAAAATAAGGCAATCTGCATGGCTAAAAGAATGATATTCTTCTCACCACTACTTGAGTTTCGACTGCCTATTCCTTGTCCATCAATATGAAGAATTTGCGATGCAATAGCCTCTGGGTCATCAAACACTTCGCCCGGCAACTTTTTCCTCCAAACAAGAAACGTACCTTCTTCATTCCCCTCATCCCTCTTCTTTGACACCCCTAAAATCAAACCGAGCTGAAGAAGAAAATCATTAACATCACGGCATACTTTAGTTTCTGCTCCAAGCTCCTCACAAGCTTCAATAAACACAGAAACGATATGCTGGCAATAATTTCTTAGTGAATTTTCATCCGCATTTGCCCCGTATGAGTAACCACCCTCTATGCTAACAGTAGGACCTTCCTCAAAAGACCCAGCTACCTCTTGGTCTTCTTCTCTACTTTTTTTATTTTGATATCCAAACGTTCCCTCTCGCTCTGGATACACATAAAGCCCGGGGAGTGTTCTTAGCAGTGTGCTTTTACCAATCCCATTTTTACCCATAACAGCTAGAATTTGATACTGTTTCATTTCTTCAATATCAAGAGCTGCTTTTTCTCTAAAATCTGTAAACCTATCATCAGCTGAGTAGCTTATTTCGGTGACCACCCTCTCCCCACTTGCTTCATCTTTTCGTGACATGGTAAACTGTGTCCTCGGCATCTTAGCACCTCAAAGGTTAGGTAGGATAGGCATGAAGAGATTTCACTCTATCATCTCAACTCTTCGTTTCCAATAGCTGGATATACCTACAACCTTTCATTAGGAGTGCATAGTAATAAGATAAGACACTAAAGCAGTCACTCATCCAGCATCGCGACAATCTCATTCAAGCGCGCTTGAATTCGATCAAGCATGTCGCGCCGTTTGATCTGGACGGTTTTTTGTTTTTTTAAAGCGGCTAAACGTTGCTTGGCGCCTTCAATGGTGTATCCCTCAACGTACAAAAAATCTCGGATTTGCCGAATGAGTTGAATATCTTTCTTTTGGTAATAACGGCGATTGCCTCGACGTCTAACAGGAGCCAAGGCTTTAAATTCAGTTTCCCAATAACGAATCACATGGGCTTTCACAGAACATAGCTCAACCACTTCACGAATCGTGAAGTAAATTCTATCAGGAATCGAGTCGTCACTAAAAGCTGATTTAAGCTTAACCGTGCGCTGACTCTGAGCTACCTTCTCCACCATCGGTTGATTCCTTCTCAACTCGTGATTTAAGCTTTTGACCAGCCTTGAAGGTTACCACACGTCGTGCGGACACAGGAATCGACTCACCCGTTTTAGGGTTGCGTCCTGGGCGTTCTCTTTTATCGCTAAGTTTGAAGTTACCAAAACCCGACAGTTTCACTTCCTCACCCTGCTCCAGAGACACACGAATTTCTTCGTAAAACTCTTCCACCAATTCCTTGGCTTCGCGTTTGTTAATGCCTACTGATTTGTGCAAACTTTCAGCGATTTCTGCTTTCGTTAGTGCAGCCATACGTCTACTCCCTTAAGTGTATGTCGTGTTGAGACGACAAGTCCTCCACAGTGCTTTGAATGATCGCATCAATCTCAGCGTCAACCAAAGTGCGGGACACATCCTGAAAGAATAGTCCATAAGAGACGCTCTTCCTACCTTCACCGAGGCCTTCACTGCGAAATATATCAAAAATGTTTAATTTGATCAATAAGTAACCTGATTTTTCGCGGATAATACTAGCTACCTGCTCAGCAGGGAGCTCTTCTGGCATCACAAACGACAGATCTCGCCTCACCGTTGGGTATTTGGAGGTGGGTCGACACTCAACCACAGGCTTGGACAAAAAGAAGTCAGCCTTCACCTCAAAGAGCATGGGCTGCCCTTTGATGGAGCGCTCCTCAACCAAACGAGGATGACACTGCCCAACATGCCCCACTACGTCTCCAGCTGGCGTCACCAATGCCGCTTGCTGGTGAGGATGCAAGGCTGGATGCTCGCTAGGCTGACAACTGACGGTGATATGCCATTGCGACAACAAACGCATCACAGCTCGCTTTGCATCGAAGAAATCAAAAGGATTGGAATCGCATTGCCAATGATCCTCATGACGTTGACCAGCAAGCAATCCAGCTAATCGATCCTCTTGGATGCAATCAGATACTTTACCGCTCGTGCCAGGCAAAAAACACTGACCGTACTCAAAAATCTGCATGCGTGCACATTGACGCTTACTGTTATGCATCCACACATCCAACAAACCTGGCCATAACGAGCGACGCATCACAGACATGTCTTCTGAAATAGGATTCGCGAGTTTCACGGCAGGAACAGATTGATCCAAAGCTAAAGCATGATCCAACTCAGGAGCAACAAAACTATATGTCACCACTTCTTGAAAACCATGACCCACCATAAACTGCTTTAGTTGCATCACAGAACGATGTTTCGCTGACACAGCATCTTCTGGCATAAACAACACACCACGCAAAGGCTGAGACGCAATAGCATCGTAACCATGCATACGCCCCACTTCTTCGATCAAATCAACGGAACGCGTCACGTCCAAGCGGAAACTTGGCACAATCACTTGCCACGCATCCTCTTGCGCAGTCACCTGAAAACCCAAACGCTCCAAATACATCACCACATCATTCTCAGGAATATCCACCCCCAAATACCGCTTGATCATGGTTTTTGGCAGAGAGATGTCAGCAGAGCTTAATTCGGCCGCATGAGTTTGATGCAATGGACCTGCTTCGCCCCCAACAATATCAAGCAATAACTGAGTTAAACGCTCCATGGAAGGTACTGGCATATTCCAATCCACGCCTCGCTCCCAACGATACGATCCATCTGTAAATACGTGATGTGATCGAGCGGAATGACCAACAACATCTGCTTTAAAGTGAGCTGCTTCTAAATAAAGATCACATGTCTCATCAGAAACGGCGGTGCTTTTTCCTCCCATAGCACCTGCTAAGGCAATCGGGCCGCTGTTATCAGCAACCACCAATGTTGTGTCGCTTAATGCTATCGAACGATCATCCAATAACACTAAGGTTTCATCGGATGATGCATAGCGCACGGATACATTACCCTGCAATGTAGCATGATCAAAAGCATGCATGGGTTGACCTGTTTCAATCATCACGTAATTCACACAATCGACCACAGGGTTTCCTGTCACATTAATACCTGCACGCCGTAAGCGCTCACGCACCCACCATGGCAAGGGCTTATCCATGGATACGCCGCGAATCACTCGACCCACATAAGTGGGACATGCTTCCGCTTCTTTCAAGGCAACAGAAACAACATCAGTGATTGTGTCAGACACTGCATCAAAACTAACGGGCTCATGGTCTTTACCCAATAACGCTCTCACTTCGCGAGCAAGGCCGACCATGCCTAAGGCATCACCTCGGTTAGGTGTAATCGCAATATCAAACACCTGATCATCTAAACCCAGGTACTTAACAAAATCTTCCCCCAACGGCGCATCAACAGGTAATTCAATAATGCTTTTATTTAAAGAGGCGCCAAGACCTAACTCTTCCGAAGAACATAGCATACCGCTAGACGGAACACCTCGTAATTTACATGCCTTGATTGTATCGCCAGACGGTAAGGTGCCACCCACTTGTATCAAAGCGACTTTAATGCCCTTACGAGCGTTTGGCGCACCACAGACAACCGTTAGAGGATCGCCAGATCCTGTTGATACCTGACAGACACGCAAGCGATCAGCATCAGGATGTTGCTCACAAGCAACCACCTCTGCCACAACCACACCACTTGGCAAAGGAGCCAAGTCATCAATGGATTCCACTTCGAGACCTGCTGCCGACATTCGTTCAGCCAGCTCTGGCACAGACAGGCTTAATTCACCCACCAAAGATCGTAACCAGTTAACACTCATTTTCATTGGTACATTACTCCCACGCGACAGATGTCGACTTTAAAACTGTGATAAAAATGCCATATCATTGGCAAACAACAAACGCAAATCAGAAATGCCGTAATACAACATCGCCATACGATCTAGGCCCAAACCAAAGGCAAAACCCAAATAGCGATCAGGATCAACATCAACCGCTTCTAACACTTTAGGATGCACCATACCGCAGCCCAATACTTCTAACCAAGATTCCGTTTGAGGCATCCATAAATCCACTTCGGCGGAAGGCTCGGTAAATGGGAAGTAAGAAGCACGAAACCGCAACTTCACCTCACGATCAAAAAAACGCGTGAAGAAATCTTGAAGTAAAGTTTTCAGCTGACCAAACGTGAGGTCTTCGTCAATCATCAGCCCTTCCATTTGATGGAACATAGGCGTGTGTGTTTGATCAGAGTCGCAACGATACACGCGCCCTGGGGAAATCAAACGAATCGGAACGCCATGAGCTTTCATTTCTCGCACTTGGACGGGTGATGTTTGGGTTCGTAGCAGATGCTCATCATCCAAATAAAACGTATCTTGCATAGCACGCGCTGGGTGATTAGCTGGGATGTTTAGAGCATCAAAATTATAGGCTTGCGTTTCAATATCAGGACCATGCGCGACTCGAAAACCCATTGCAGAAAAAAGCTCGGTGGCACGCTCTTGAACCATGGTTAGAGGATGCAATCGCGCAGAGGGATCAGAGCAACCTGGCAACGTGACATCCACTTTCTCAGACGCCAAACGCTCACTCAAGACAGCTTCTTTCATGGCTGCCTCGCTCTCGTTAAACAAGGCTTGAATGGCCTGCTTCGTCACATTGATTTGGGCACCTGCTTCGCGACGCTCATCAGGGGGAAGTTTACCCAAACCACGTAGCAATTGCGTGACTTCACCGCTTTTCCCAAGAAAGACGGCTTTGAGCTGGGCAAGATCATGCGGAGTCTTGATATCCGCTATCTCGGCTTTAGCTCGTGATAAAATGGCCTCTAAAGCTTGCTCCATGAGTGATCACCTTTTTGTTTAGAAAAGGGGTCATTCTACCGTATCTGGGAGATGCTTAAAAGCAGGCCGATTTGGTCAATAAAAAAGGCGTTCGGAGAACGCCTTGTATTCCCCCTAGATACACGTCCCACGCGTCTGCGGGACGCAGATCCGGGGGATCTGTTTGGACCCCCAGCGGACTTCCTTCGGAAACCGGGGGGCGTGATAAGGACAAAGGGGCTTACTGTGCGTTTTTGGCTTGCTCAGCAAGTTTCGCAAATGCCGCTGGATCATTCACAGCGATATCAGCCAGGATTTTACGATCCATTTCAATGCCCGCTTTTTTCAAGCCAGACATGAATCGACTGTAAGACAACTCATGCAAACGAGCTGCAGCATTAATACGCACAATCCACAGAGCGCGGAATTCACGTTTACGTTGTTTGCGATCGCGGTACGCGTATTGCGCCGCTTTAATCACAGCCTGTTTGGCAGTACGGTAACAACGCGAACGCGCACCGTAATAACCTTTGGCTGCTTTTAAGATCTTCTTATGGCGGGCCTTTGCAGTAACCCCTTTTTTCACTCGAGCCATTTCGATAGTACCTCAAAAGTAATGAGCAGTGGCACAAGCGCCCTGCTGTTGGTTTAAGCTGATTGTTTAAATCAGCCCCACATCAAGTTTTAGTCTTTGTGTAACATCTTCTTAACGAGTTTCATGTCAGCACGGTTGACCAAAACCAATGCTCTACGCTGACGCTTACGCTTGCTAGGCTCTTTAGTCAGAATATGTCTAGAGTTAGCTCGCTTGCGTTTATAACCCTTCGCAGTTTGGCGAATTCGCTTCAGCAAAGATCGTTTGGACTTTAGTTTTGTTGCCATGATCGGTAATCCTGTTCAAAAATGACCATATCAGAGCGGCGTATCATACCAAAGATACCTTCTCAGGCCAAGAACTATTTAATGGGAACTCAAAGGAGCCTAGCTATCCTCAGACGATGAGGCTTCTTTTTGAGCTTTTTCTTTCTCTACCTGAGCCAAAAGTGCCTTGCTAGGTGAAACCAACATGGATAATTGACGACCCTCTAGGCGTGGTGCATTATCCACAACGCATTGATCGCCAAGGTCTTTTTGGATTTTCTCCAAAAGCTCCATCCCCAGCTCACGATGCTGCATTTCACGACCTCGGAAGCGGATGGTGATCTTGACCTTATCCCCGCGAGATAGGAAATCGAGTACTTTACGCATCTTGGTGTTGTAGTCACCAGAATCTGTGTTGTAACGGAAAGGCATGCCTTTCACCTGAGTTCGACGAGCACCAGAGCCTTTTTGGCGCTTCTTCATGGCATACAACTGCTTACCATGATCCATGATTCGGCACACAGGCGGACGAGCATTCGGCTGGATTTCGACGAGATCCAAGTTGCGCTCTTTGGCTTGACGCAATGCGTCTGCAGTTTTCACGATGCCGATCTGGCTACCATCTTCATCAATCAAGCGAACTTCAGGAACCCGAATGCGCTCGTTTATTCTCGTACCTTTAATGGTTTTAACTCCAACTTAAGCTTTCTGGCCGCGTTTTGCGGATAAAGCCACAATATAATCCACAAACTCGCTGAGAGCCAACACTTTTTGCTCTTTTCCGTCACGTTCACGCACAGCGACCTCGCGAGACTCCACTTCTCGCCCACCACAAACCAACTGGAAAGGCACACGAGCAATGGTATGCTCACGAATCTTGTAGCCTATCTTCTCGTTACGCAGATCCACATGGACACGTATCCCCTGCTCTCGCAAAAGTCCCGCTACTTCATTGACATAGTCGCTTTGCTCATCGGTTACGTTCATCACCGCAACCTGAACGGGAGCCAGCCACACAGGCAACCAACCGGCGGTTTCTTCAAGTAAAATTGCAAAGAAACGTTCAATAGAACCAAAGACAGCACGGTGCAACATCACCGGCACCTGCTTCTGACCGGCCTCGTCAATATAAGAAGCACCCAAACGACCTGGCATGGAGAAATCGACTTGAATGGTTCCGCACTGCCAAATTCGACCTAGGCAATCGCGCAGCGAAAACTCGACTTTAGGACCATAGAAAGCACCCTCACCTGGCAGCTCATCCCAGGCCACACCCGCTTTATCCAAGGCATCAGCTAACGCTTTTTCAGACTGATCCCAGGTGGCATCATCGCCAATACGTTTTTCAGGGCGCGTGGAAAGCTTGTAGATAATGTCGGTAAACCCAAAGTCTGAATACACCGATTGAAGCAGTCGAGTGAAAGACAACACCTCATCCAAAAGCTGATCCTCACGACAGAAAATATGAGCATCATCTTGGGTAAACCCACGCAAACGCATCAAGCCATGTAAGGTGCCAGACGGCTCATTACGACTACACGAACCAAACTCAGCCAAACGCAAAGGCAAATCACGATAACTCTTTAAGCCTTGCTTGAAAATCTGAACGTGACACGGGCAGTTCATGGGCTTTAACACCAATTGCTTGCTGTCATCGGTGGCACCTTTAGACAGTGAGAACATGTCGTCTCCAAATTTCTCACGATGCCCCGACATCACCCACAGCTGCTCGTTAGCAAGCGCTGGTGTATTCACCTCTTGATAACCCTGCTCCGCCAACAACACACGCAAATAATCACGCATTTGTCGGTTCACCGTCCAACCGTTCGGATGCCAAAACACCATGCCATCTTCCAAATGAAAGAGATTCATTTTCTTTGCTAAGGCACGGTGATCACGCTTTTGAGCTTCTTCAATACGATACAGATAGTCTTTTAAAGCTGCCTTATCGCCCCAAGCGGTACCATAAATGCGTTGCAGCATCGCATTATTACTATCACCTCGCCAGTAAGCACCGGCAAGCTTAGTCAGCTTAAAGGCTTTCAGTTGACCCGTCCTAGCCACGTGTGGGCCACGACATAAATCAACAAACTCACCTTGTTGATACAGGCTTAAAATCTCGTTGCTATCGATGGATTCAATGATGCTAACTTTATAATGCTCACCCTTTTCTTTGAATAACGCGATCGCATCATCGCGAGACACTTCTTGACGAACCACTTCTAAATTTTCTTTCACCAAAGCCTGCATTTGCTTTTCAATAGCCGTGAGATCTTCCGGTGTAAAAGCGCGCTCAAAGGCAAAATCGTAATAAAAACCGTCTTCGATCACAGGTCCGATAGTCACCTGTGCTTCTGGATACAAACGCTGCACGGCTTGAGCCATTAAGTGAGCCGTGGAATGGCGAATCACCTCTAGAGAGCGCTCATCATCAGCACCTAAAAACTCAATGCTTGCATCGTCAGCTAAGGGACGAGTCATATCAACCAGCTCACCATTCACCACCGCAGCGATGGAACGCTTAGCAAGCGAATTGGAGATGGATTGAGCGATTTCAAAAGGAGTGACAGCATCCGAGAAAGTCTTGGTTTGCTGATCGGGAAAAGTGATAACAGGCATGGCGCAATCTCTTCGGCACAGTGGTAGGCGCGAGTGGAATTGAACCACCGACCCCCACCATGTCAAGGTGATGCTCTACCACTGAGCTACGCGCCTATAGGGACAAGCAAGGTTACCATCAAGCCCACAAGAGCGCAAGAGCAAAACTCAAACTCTTACCTTGCCAAAAAGTGCATCAACTTTCTGTCATTCAACAGTTGTGACAATGAGTTAGAAACGGCATGGTTGATTTGCTTGTGATCGCTGCCAGACGTTGGCGTAAAGACAACGTTTTTCGTGCCTGTGTAACGATACACTTTATCATAGGATTGGTTGTGCGGCTCTGAAGCATCAGCTTCAACACTACTGTTCAAATCAATATGTCCCGTCCAGAATCCTGCTCGCTGCCTGTATTCTAAGGCATTGATTCTGACAACTAGCTTCGCCGTTGCAGGCATCCCTGGTGAGACCACACGAAAATCATTCGCCCTCAAACCTTTGGCTACAGTTGAACGAACAACCTGAATCAAATGATCTGAACTTAATTTAATGCTTGCAGCAGGACCGTACCCAGAAGCCCGACCACCTAGAGACGTAGAAGGACGCGCATCGATCACCTTTAACGCCACTGCTTTACCATGACCAACCTGGCTATGCTTGTACTGAACCTTAGGACTCAAGGTCACTTTTTCAGGAACGAACGCACAACCGGTTAATAGTGCCGCAGATAAGGTACCCACAAAAAGGGCTGCACGTTTAAACATAAGACACACTCCTGTTCATAAAAAGGAAAAACTCTATCAGAAAACAGCTCCAAAAACCAATTTGACGCCCTACTCACCTCGTGCTGTAATACGGGCTAAGTCGTTACCCCTCAAGGAATCTATGATGCCTACCAATAAACTATCGCGCATGTCAGTATCTGCCTTGCTACTTATTCACCTCATCCTCTTTGTCGGCACCTTTTTTACCCACCATGCTGACACACAGCACCCCTTTTTGGTGGTAACACTTGCGCTGTACCTCTTCTTTCCGCTTTGGCGATTACACAAAGGAAAACGCTGGCCTTTAGCTTTGTATGGTGCAACATGCTTTTATCTTAGCTTTTTAAGCCTTTGGCTATGCTACGTCCATCAACTCACGTTCACAACAAGCATGAGCGTCGCATTAACGCTCTGCTTGATACAATACTTAGCGATCATCTCGTTTTACCTAAAATCGATGCGAGAATGGTGGTCAATCAACGCTAAATCCATAGAAAAGAAACAAGCCTTTGAAGCTGCTATTTGCGGTGAAAAAATAGACGCTATTAAACCGAGAAGCATACGCTGGGCAAGCTACCTAATTGCTCTCAATTTTTTCATCCTCCTTGCCGTTATACTTCATATAACTTTAACAGCCCACACAGCCCACCTACTTAGCAAAGAGGCCCCCGCCGCACTCATCACACTAACCGTTTTAAGCACACCTCTTCTTTGCTTTTATCTCTGGCGAATCAATGTGGGGGAACGATGGCTTATTTATCCAGCGTTGATTATCTTTATCCTAAAAACCATCACCCTCATCGCTATGCCCCTTAGTGGTGAACTACAAAAGCCTTACGAAAGTCTATTCATTAACCCAATCACTGTATCCATTGCTAGCGTCTCTTTTATTCTATCCCTTGTGTCGTTCCGCTTTCTCTTTAGCTCCTCTGTAAGGGCGTGGTCACAGTCTCTAAAAATCCAGCAATTGCAGCAGGATGTATTGCGAGCTAGAGATACCAAACACAGCTTATACCTCGTTGACCCCTTAAAACTTACTATCATGACCTTTGTCACCTTCGGGCTCTATTTGTATCACTGGTCTTACCGCCACTGGAAAGCCATTCGAGAAAACGAAAGCCAGCCTGGAAAACCCAAAATCATGCCCATCGCGCGCTCCATTTTACAAAACCTATTTATATTTCCCTTCCTAACGAGACTCTACCCAAACAAACGCTTGTCATACACCTTGAGTTTTTACATTATCGTAGCGCCAATTGGATTCCTTCTACGTCATCAATACATAGCGCCTTTTCTTGTTAGTGGGATTACCTTATACATCTGGCTCTACATCATTCAAAACCGAACAAACACCATCGCCCGCCTCTCAGGCGTTGACAGACAAATTAATGATAAGTACACCTGGCTTAATTGGGTCTTTATTGGGTTGTTTGTTGTGCTGATGATTGGTATCTTTTTTATGGGATTACTTAAAGCGTCACATTAACGCCTAAAAAAGAGAACATGGCTTGCTTTTCCGCTGTCATTCCTGCAAAGGCAGGAATCCCCACACCCATACGTCCCACGGTCTGTGAAACAGGTCCGGGGGATCTATTTGGACCCCCAGCGGATTGCATGCCGCAACCGGGGGGCGTGCAAAAGCTAGGATCCCTTTTTCCAAAGGGATGACAACAAGAAGATCAAGCCACTTCCCTCACAATCCCCGCTAATCGCCCAGCAACAGCAGCGTAGTCATAATGTGTTTTTACATGATCATAAGCCGCCTTCGCCATTGCCTGACGCTTATCTGGATGATCCATCAAACGTAACAATGCTTCCGTCAGTGCTTTCACATCACCCACTGGAATCAAGAGACCTAGCTCGGAAGAACGGATAATCGAACCGGGGCCACCGCAATCTGTTGAGACAAGTGGTACACCGTAAGACATGGCTTCCAATAAAGCGATCCCAAACGTTTCAGAGTTAGACGTCAAACAGTAGGCATCTAGCTTCGCATAAAAATCCGCTTTATCCTCCACCCAGGGTAACAAGCTTACCTCTTTGCTTAAACCTTTACGCCAAATGGCATAACGCAATAAAAAGCGACGATGACCAGCGCCACCGATAACACAACGAAACGGCTTTCCTAAGCGCTTTAACTCAGCGCAAGCGTCAATGAGCAATTCTAAGTTCTTCTTTCGACGAAACACAGCCAATGTCCCGAAGGTAAACACATCATGAGAACCAATCTGCGGCTTTTCAGACGGCACCTTGATCACGTTTGGCAAAACGTCCATCGGTTGAGTGATACCTCGACTATTCAAAAACTCCTTCACCGCATGCGATACTGGCAACACAGTATCGTCTCGCGTTAAACCTTTCGCATTAAACCAATGCCCAATGACAAGAATGGGAAGCTCTGGACAGGCCTCCTTCAATAAAGGCAAATCCGATTGCTTATGCAAGACAAGCACATCTGGCTTAACCGATTCAATCAATCGACCTACTACGGAGATCGCATGCGATCGCACAAAACCAAAGCGCGACCGATAAAAACGAATCTGCCTTAATCGAGGCAGCCACGACGGGTTTAATCGTTCGCAATATCCCTTTAACTGTGATCCATGACGAATGACTGGATGAATCTCAAAGCCCTCATCAGCAAGCATAGAACAATGATCCACAAATGCTTGCTTACTTCCACCCAAGCTTTTCCCCGATATCATCACCATAACACGCATAAGTTTTATCCTTTTGATTGACGACGAATCGTGACAGCCACACCCGATAAAAACAACACACAAACGCCGCCTATTAGAATCACCTCATACCAAAACGGAGAGTCAATATGCAATTGTGACGGGGGAAAGAAACCAAAACCACCTACCAAAACAGTCATGCACAAACCAAGCAAGGCAATGAATGGTAAGCCCTTAATCCTGCATGGACGAGCGACATCAGAGCGACGCTTTCTCAGCAAGATGGCACTTAAAAATAACATCACATACACCACCAAAGCCAATTGTGAGGTCATGGCTGACAACAACCAATAACTGCTTTCAACCGACTGAAACAATACATACACAGCAGACAATACCGTCACAATAACACCTTGGATCAACAATAAATTCACTGGAGCCCCATGCTGATTTAATCGTGCGAACACTTTAGGCAACATCCCATCTTCCGCACAAGCGAATAAGCATCGAGACGTTCCTAATAGCCACGCAGATACAGCAGAAAAACCACCAATCAAAATACACACACCTAAGAGCGGAATAAGCCATGCGCAGTGTAGCGCCTTAAAAAATACTGCAAAAGACTCAATCACACCCGTTGTTAAACTCAAGGCTTTTTGAGGAATCACCAACGCAACCGCCAAAGAACCCATCACTAACACCAACAAGACTCCGACAACTGTCCAGACCATCGCTCGCGGAAAATCACGTGAAGGGTTCTCAACGTCTTCAGCGTGTGTCGCTGACATCTCCAAACCCAACAAACCAAACAAAACACCACTCAAAAGAGCTAAATCACCCCCTTTGAATGTGTGTGGAATCACTGTGGACCAAGAGATAACCACCGAGGATACACCACCATCAACAAGCCACCACACAGCCAACACACACAGCAACCCTAGAGGAAGCGCAACACCAATCATCGTTCCCACCGTGCTAATCCACGCAGCCACACGCATTCCCCAGCAATTGGCCAAGGTCACCAACCAAAAAAAGATGACTACCATCGGCAAAATCACCATCGGATCAGTCGCGTAATTCGGCGCAATCAAATAACACAAGGTGGCAGCGAGCAACGACAAAATGGTTGGATACCACACCACGTTATAGAGCCATTGCAACCAGACTACGACAAATCCAGCACGCAAGCCCATTGCCTCTCTGACCCACACATAAATACCACCTGTTTTAGGCCACGCAGTTGCAAGCTCCGCCACCACCAAGCCACAGGGCAATAAAAATAAAAGACCCGCCAACACGTAATAAAAAATCAACGATGCTCCGTACTCAGCTGCAATTGGTAAGCTTCGAACATCCGCAATCGCAATGATGTTAATCATCGTCAGTGAAAAAACACGCAACACTTTCTTCATGAGGATCCCTTTTGATCTAATACTTTTTTGTAGCCGCCTGATCCATAACGCATGCTACGGGCTACACGCCCAACAGTCGTCACACTCACCCCAGCCTGCTCAGCCACATCGCGATAGGAAGCACCTGCATCCAACAAAGACACAATGCGCAAGCGCTCAGCCATCGCTATCAGCTCAGCTGGCGTACACAAATCTTTTAGGAAGTCTTGTATCACTGACACGTCTGCTAGATCAGCCAAGACTGTGGCCAACGCCCGCGCCGCCAAATCAGGTGATGAATGACTACCCATGTCGCCCTCCAGGTGTTGCACTTTGGTGCTGTAGTATTACAATAGCACAGCCTAAGGGGTTGAGCAAGCATGAACTAGAACTCCACGAACCCTATTGACAAAATTGTTAACAAATTGTTTGATAAAGTTTACTTTTTGCTCATTTAGGAGAGCATCATATGTCAAAACAACCCAAAAACTCTCACGATGCTGCTCAAGATTTTTTGGATCATTTTGAGTCGTTACATCATCCAAGCCCCCACAAAGATTACAAAACAAAGATGAGCGTGATGGCACCACCCTCTAGTGACACTTTCACATTTGATCACGCCTCAAGGAACAACCCTATACACCAAGCCCTTTATGACGAAAAACACAGAAAAACAAAGCATTTTGTAACCTTTCATGCCCATGGTCCAAAAATACCTAGCTTAAGCGGTGCTTCACCAGGTCACGTCTGGGTTTCTTTTGGCGCCGAAGATGAATTGAAGCAAATGAGCGTTGATCATGGTTCCTTTGGGAAACATCCTCAGCACAATCATGCTAAAGGTTTTCACTTCAGTGTTAGCGAGGGCTTTAAGCCTGTGCCGGGTGTTGTGAAAGATGATTCTGCTCGTACTGAGGATGCTTCTGTCACGTTCCAAACAACTCAAGGTCATTTTAACGCAGCCTTTCATGCCGCAAAATCACCTGCTGGTGATTACACCTTGCTTGGCAAAAACTGTGAGGACTTCCAAAATAAATTAGCTGTAGCGGCGGGCTTAAAACCAGGGGATGGTGGTAACGCTCCTGTTAACAATGTCAATACAATAGCTGTTAACAATAGACCCAAAGGAATTTTTCAATCACGCCATGATACTAAGGCAAAACCTGAAAGCGACTGGGATAAGTTTCAGCGTACCTTCAGAAATACTGCTGGTTTTTGACAACAATTCTTGCCCTTGGGCAAATCTTCGGAGGCCAACATGAAACACCAAGCACATCTCGTTATCAATAACAAAACAGCCTACAACTTACTGCTAATTAATCTATGGGGTGGAACGCCAGCATGTACAGAGGACAAAAAGTCCTGGGAAAATAAAGGATCGGAACCACCTCCTCCCATGATTGCCGCGAGGGAAGAGGGTATATCTGTGACCTTCAATAGCATGGCTTTGGCAAGAATCGTGTTTTTGGCTTTACACCCAGAAACCAGAATCCCTGTTGGAATGGCTGGCATCGCTTTCTCACGCGAGATAGTCACAAAAGAGGAAGACATGGGTGTTGCATTTGGCACCTCCAGCCAGTCAGCGAAACCTGGTTTTTGCCCCACACTACCTGTTCGAACGCAAATCAATCAAGCGTACACAACAAAGCTATTGCTTCAGTGTGACATCAACAATTTTGGTGGGGCCGCTACCGGTGCTCCAAAACCTCTGTACACTCGACAACTACTACGTGAATCAAGACAGAACTCGGGGGTATTTTCAGCTATAGCCTTAACGATAGCTACAGCAGTAAGTGGGCTTAAGCCTACCTCATGGCTACCTCCAGAATACCCCACCTCCAGCTTTGGTCGTGTATGGGATCGTTTTAAAGAGGCAACCATCACCCAAGTGACAAAACCGATCCTCTGGCGACGTGTGTTTGATCACCACAACCAAAGCGATACAGACTTAGCTGTTACGTATGTACAAAAAAAAGGAATCTATGCTGCACAAGGTGAGTCTTCACACAGCTCAGCTACGGACGCAAGCCACACAACAAGACGATCTCAAACTTCCCATAAAGCCCACGCGTCAGTCAAGTTTTCTGTGGGCGGTCTTTTTGCTAGCGGCAGTTTTGAGACAGGGTTTTCCAGTGAATCTTCACGCTCAACAGAACAAGGCTCCTCAAGCAGCCATACTAGTGGAAGCTCTAAAGATACCTCAAAAAACCAGACTCAAAGTGGTGAATGCAGCTTAAGTTTTGTTCTTAAAGCAAGAACAAAGATTGCAATCTGGCAACCAATAGCAGAAATGTCAACAACACAAGGAACTCTCTTTTTCCCAAAAACTGCTATTACTAACGGAGAAGAGCCCACTGAAGCTCTTGGTGAAGCCGCTATCACTTATACACCTGTCGTTCCTATGCCGGATGTCACATGAGTCAATAACAACAAACAAAAACAATAAAATAACGACCCCCAATATCCAACAGGGGTAGTCACCTCAAGACTAAGTGTGGCATCTTAAGCACGTCGAATTGCTGGTGGATTTCTGCCTGGCAGTCAACATGGTAGCTGGACTAGTTCCTCGCGACAGATCAAAGCGAACCCCGCCAGGCCCGGAAGGGAACAACGGTAGTGGTTGCGCTGGGTGCCGAGGGTTCGCGAGATAAATTACCTGCCCAATACTCTTTTTTCCGCACTCTCCCTAGAAACCAGGGAGGCAGACTTCAGGTGAATTTATGTCATCATGCTCTCTTTTCTTAACTTGCTAAAGCACCCACTTTAATTTCTTGCCTCCCAACCCTGAGGGTCATCGCTTGATGCTAAACCGTTTCTAACTCTTTTGCATGCTTTGCATTCACAAACATTTTCCCACTAGCAGCCGCTGCTCCTTCAATGGCTTTTACGGCAATTGCCTGTACCTGCTTGGTTGATCCACTGAGCTTTTCATTGGCCTCTTGAATGGCAGCTTCTAGCGACTTAACCTTCATCTCTAGGGATGTAATGGTTTGCTGGCTAAGTAATTGCTCACCCTGCCTCTCCTTCTCAAGCAAATCAAATTGGAATTTATGCTCCCTGTTGAGTCGAGCAATGGTCTCAGCCTCCACATCTGACATGACTTTTTCTAACTGTGCTGGAAAACCCTCTATTTTTTCTCGCATTTGCGACACTTCCGCTTCTTGGAGAGACAGCACTTCATGACGCTTTGCCAGATCTACTTCAAACTCCTCCTTTTGATACTTTAGATCAGCCTCCTGTTTTTGCTTTCTAGCCTTGTACTCATCTTCTTCCTTTTGGCGCGTTATTTTTGTCTGGTAATCATACTCCTGCTGCTCATGCTCACGCTCGCTCATTATTTTTTCCTGCTCTGCTCGCCAAGCCTGCTTTTTTTCATTCATCTCTTGATCGAATGCAGTCATTTCATGTTTATGTGCTAACAACAACGTGTCTAACGTATGGGCCGATTTTTTAATGTCATACATGTCAGCCAATGTCTTTTCCTCATGGGCAATGGCTTGATCCAGCATATCCAGCTGCCTTTTTTGCTCCACCATCTTTTCTCCAATGCCGGACAATTGCTCATTAATCTGCTGCCGCAAACCATCTATACTGTGCTGGTTCAGAACCTGTGATTGTTCTCGTGCAGCCGCAACCAGCTGTTCCTTTTCTGCCAGCTCTTTCTCTTGTTGCCTGTTCTTCTTGTTTAACTCCTTAGCTTGCTTTAAAGCAGCCTCATAAGCATCTAAAATCTCACTTTTTGTATTTTTTGCAGAAACCTCTTTGGACATAATCCACCTCCCAAGTTAAGTTTGACACCCCGAATTGTATCGCAATTGTCGTTCAAATACATACTGTGATCTCAACTCTCCTTGCCCGAGCGAGCTGCCGGAATAACAACCGATTCACCGCTTGTCCCAAACAAACCAAGTGTGGTATCTTAAGCGCGTCGAATTGCTGGTGGATTTCTGCCTGGCAATCAACATGGTAGCTGGACTAGTTCCTCGCGACAGTTCGCCGCGAACCCCGCCAGGCCCGGAAGGGAGCAACGGTAGTGGTTGCGCTGGGTGCCGAGGGTTCGCTGGTTTGGCTGCCGCTCATTTTTAGTAGAACGGATCTATGCCTCATCATCTGCCTCATGCGCTTAAATGCCGGCCAAACACTTTCTCTGAAGTGATTTGGCAGTCCCATGTTGTTGACTCTCTAGCCAACGCCATCCGCATGAAACAAGTCCCTCAGTGCATACTCCTCACCGGAACTCGAGGCGTTGGTAAAACAACCATCGGGCGTATCTTTGCTAAATGCTTAAACTGCCTCTCCAACGACGAACCCACTGCTGAACCCTGCCTCACCTGCGAGCATTGCGAAGAAATGCAAGCTGGCCGCTTTCCAGACTTTTATGAAATTGATGCTGCATCGCACACAAAAGTCGACCAAGTGCGCGAACTGCAAGACACCATCCCTTATGTGCCAACCAAAGGCCGCTACAAAGTCTACCTGATTGATGAAGTACACATGCTCTCTAAAAGTAGCTTTAACGCTTTACTCAAAACCTTAGAAGAACCACCGGAACATGTCATTTTTATCTTGGCAACCACCGACCCTCAAAAATTACCAGCAACCATTTTATCCCGCTGCCTGCAGTTCCACTTACAGGCCATGCCTAAAGAAGCGATTGCCGACCACCTCAAAACAGTTCTAAGCAAAGAAGCCATTTCCTTCGATCAAACGGCTCTCTCACACATCGCTCGCGCAGCTCGTGGCAGCATGCGTGATGCTTTTAGCTTACTCGATCAATGCTTAGCCTTAGGCAATGGCAGCATCACGGATAGCGCAGTGAGCACCATGCTTGGAACCATCGACCAAGAACCTCTTTTTAGAACCTTGCAGGCACTAGCCAACCAAGATGCCACAGCCTTGTTCAACGAACTCACCACCCTCCGACGCAGCGGTGCGTGCTTAGCAACCGCTTTAAACGAGATTGCAGAACTCCTGCAACGGATTGCGCGCATCCAACTTGTTGGACCCATTGATCAAGAAGGCGACTCATCAACACTGACCGAACTTGCTAATGCGCTAGACAAAGAGCTGGTGCAATTGCTGTATCAAATCGCCATCCATGGTCAACGTGATCTAGCCCACTCACCTTCGGTTGACTGCGGCGTGGAAATGACCCTACTCCGCATGCTGGCTTTCACCAATCAATCGCCAGAACCAACACCCGTACGCCGTCAACAACACACCCGCCCAACACCTGTATCGACATCACAGCCTCTTCAAACAGCCGCCCCCAAAGAAAGCAAGACACCTTCCGAAACCAACCTGCAATCCTTTTGGCTGGATTTAGTCCCTCGATTACAACTTAGAGGCCTGGCCTTGGTGCTAGCGAAAAGCTGCACACTGACCAAAAAGACAGACAGCGAATGGCACTTAAGCCTCAGCAGCTCCCAAAAACCGATGCTGCAACCAAGAACGGAAAAGGCCCTTAATGACGCCCTGATAGCCCATCATGGGAGCCCTGTCCAAATCATCATCACTTTCAATGATAGCAGCGACCCAAAACCCGAAGCAGAAAAATCCACACCAGCCACGAGCGATAAAAATACCCATAAAAAACAACTAGATAACCCGAAATCCAGTCCGGCCCCAGCCCAATCAACCCAATCCTCTGATAACCCCAACGTCAATAAACTTATTGATGCATTTTCTGCTACAATTGTGGATAGTACTGTGGTACGTTAAGCAAACACACGTCATCAACTGGAGATACTTATGTCTGATGCAAATCTAACCCCTAACGAAGATAACATCTTGGAAGAACTCAAAAAAAGCATGGGTGACATGCAAAGCAGCCTGGAAGGCGCTTACAAACAAATGGAAGAGAAAGAGCTCCAAGGTAAGTCACACGACGGAACCGTCACCATCACCATGACAGCTACCTACAAATTCGTTGACATCGACTTTGACGAGCGTGCTCTTAAAGGCGGCGTGAAAGAATTCAAATGGCGTATCCGCGAAGCTTGGAAGAACCTTACTGAAACCATTACTAGCACAACTCAAGAGCAAGTGATGGATATGTTTAAAGACATTCCGATTCCTGAAAGCCTCCAAGACCTAACCGGTCAAGACGATGGCGATGGCGAAGGCGAAGCTCAAGGCTAATCGCTCTTTTCAGAAAAGCCGCCTCCTTAGGCGGCTTTTTTTATACAAGGACCTCTTAATCTATGTTCTGCACTGCTCTCGATGAGCTCATTCAAGCACTCAATCAACTCCCAGGCGTCGGACCTAAATCCGCTCAACGGATGGCATTTCATTTATTGGACGAGAAAAACAAGCACAAAGGTTTAAGCTTGTCTTCGACACTGGAAAGCTCTCTGCAAAACATTCATCACTGCGACACCTGCCGCATCTACACCGACAGAGATCGCTGCCAGATTTGCAGCAGCGAGAAACGCCAAGACAACACCCTATGTATCGTAGAAAGTCCACAAGATGTCTTTGCGATTGAACAAACCCACTCCTACCGCGGAAAATACTTCGTGCTCCACGGTCGCCTATCGCCGCTAGATGGCGTAGGCCCTGCTGAATTAGGCATTGACCAGCTTAAGAAACTCCTTGCCAACCCAAACCTAAATGAGGTAATTTTAGCTACCAACGCCACTGTTGAAGGCCAAGCAACCGCTCATTACCTAGCCAACCTACTTCGTCCCGGCTTGAAATGCAGCCAAATCGCTCAAGGCATTCCACTGGGTGGCGAGCTGGAATATCTCGATGGAGGTACACTGTCCCTGGCGCTGCAGTGTCGAACTCATATCAACACCAACGAACCTGTCGAATCTTAATCTGAGGACACCCATGAATATTTTAGAACTCATGAAAAACGCAAACAAAGCCAAAGCCATGTTTGCTGAAAAACAACAAGCTCAAGCCAATGCGATTTATCACGGCGAAGCGGGTGCAGGCTGGGTAAAAGTCACCATGAAAGGTGATGGCTCCATCAAAGACATCGAACTCGCTGATGACGTACTCAAAGAAGAAAAACAAATTCTGATAGAACTTCTCATCGCTGCTGTTAACGACTGCAACAACAAAATGTCTCAACAGCAAAAAGACGACCTAAGCAGCCTAGGCGAACTCTTCGGCGGTATGGGCGGCATGGGCGACATCATGGGTGGTGGGCAAGAAGAGAAAGGATAATTACCGCCAACACGTCCCCCGGTTTCCGAAGGAAATCCGCTGGGGATCCAAGGAAAAAAACTGCTGCACCGCTGAGCTACTCGCATTCCTCATCCATCAAATTTTCAGTTTTGAGACCAGGTTAGACGAAAAGTCGATGAGAAAACGATAATCATCAGATGTTGAGTGAATTGCGGGGAGCATTGCAGCACCAAAATATCTTGTTTCTGTGAGAATGACAGATGCTAAGATGGTCCAAAAATGGGAATTTCTATCCCGAGACTGCCTCATCCTTAGGCCACGAAACGACGAGAGTCCGTATCACCAAAGCCAATGGAATCGCGAAGAAAACACCCCAAAAACCCCAGATGCCTCCAAACAATAAAACAGACACAATGACCACGACAGGGCTGATGGATAAAATACCAGAGAAAAGCAACGGCCCAAGCACATAACCATCAAACACACCCAAGATGACATAGCCAATCAGCAAATACACATACTCACTGCTTAAACCATACTGCACAGCTCCTAACACAATCACCGGAATAGCAGCAGCAATAGCACCTACGTAAGGAATCAACACAGACAAACCAACAAACAAGGCGACCACAAGCGCATACTTAAATGAGAAGCACCACAACAAAATAAACGCCAATAAAGCGACGATAATGATTTCTAACACACGAGCCCGAATGTAAGCCGCAAACTGGTCATTGATATCAGACCACACAGATAACAATAAACCACGCTCCTTAGGCAAGTACTGCGAGAGTGAACGAATCAAGCTATCTTTTTCATTCAAGCACAACACCACCAATACTGGCACCAAGACCAAATACATCGCGACCTTAATCAGATCAGACAAACTGGATAACGACCACTGCAAAACAACCTTACCCAAACGAGATGCCTCATCTTGAAGGTATGTAGTAATCGCACCAACAGGATCCGGCGGTAAAAACTTAGGGTAATGCGCCGCTAACTGTTGAAACCAACCCTGACTATGCTGAATGGCTTCTGGCAAATAAGCCACCAAACCCGTGAGCTGTCGCCACACAAACGGAACTAAGGCGAAAATCGCCACAATAAACACACCGACAAAAATCACGCCAACAACCAGCACAGCCAACCAATGAGGACAGCGCATACGCTCCAAACCACTCACCAATGGCATTAGGAGGTAAGCCAACACCACACTCACCAGAGCAGGCATCACATAACCACCCAAGAACTCTAGCAATAACACCGCAACAATCAGCGTAAGCAGTAAAGCAACCGCTTCAGGGTTAGAGAAACGTCTGCGGAACCAATTGGATAGAACCTGGGCGACACTGGTTTTCATGATGATACCTTTATTGTAAGGGTAAAAAGCTGTCCCAAGTATAAACAATTACAGGTGTTAGCGCAAAAAGAAACTCGCAACTTGTTGTTTTTAAAGTAGTCATTTTATGTTTGACAAACACCCTATTCTTAGGGAGAATGGTCTTTTTGTAACCCAAACCAGGATACTTTGTGAACCATGCCTAACATTAAAGAACAAGCAACCGCTATCATCAAAAAAGCTCTAAAAGCTCAATACAAGAATAAAAGCTCCCTTAAGGTAGCCGTTAACACTGTTATGGGAGCCCTTGAACCGCATCTGACGAACCCCTCTGAACACACGAATCAATCTCTTTTTACTAAAGAAAAAAAACCAACAAGACTTGCTGTTCAAATGGCTGCTGATATCTTCCTCAGTCGCAATAATCGCTCATTTATCGCCTCAGATTGCCGAATGGTGATGGAGTATTGTGGACAAACACTCTATCGTTATGGACAAGCACTCTATCCACCTTCAGAAACTGCAGGGCGCCAATCTCCAGCAACATCAATAGACTCTACCAGTTCTATCTACTCTGTGAGCGCTACAGGGCAAGAGAGCGAGCAAGACGCATTGGATGGCGACCTGATCTTCTCCATGGACTAAGGCCGCCCATAGCATTTGCACTCAACCCTGATCCCAGGTAGTATTGGTCGAACTTTCACCAACCAAGGACGCTGCATGAGCTCTGATACCGCCACTCTCGTCAAAACCATGATCGACACACTCACCGAACACAAAGGTGAAGCCATTTGCGAGCTAGATCTAAAAGGCATTACGGACGTAGCTGAGTTTGTGGTGGTGTGTAGCGCGACCTCTAACCGCCACGCCTCCACCCTTGCTGAGCGCTGTTGGGTTGCTGCCAAAGCCTCGGGCATCGAGCCACTGGGCAAAGAAGGTACAGACGATAACGAGTGGATCCTGTTGGACTTCGGTAACGTGATTGTGCACGTCATGCTCCACAGCATCCGAGACTATTACAACTTAGAAGACATGTGGTGCCTAAAACCCGGCCAACATGAAGATTAGCCTCGTCGCTGTTGGCACCAAAATGCCAAGCTGGGTCACCGAAGGCTTTGAAAGCTACGCCAAGCGCTTTCCCAAAGACTGGAAAGTCACCCTTATTGAAATCCCTCCCCACAAACGCCTCAATGCAGCAAGTATTGACCGCGCCTTGCAAGAAGAAGGCAAAGCGATATTAGAGAAAACGAAGCATTGTCACCGACGCATCGCCTTAGATCGCTTAGGAAAACCACAAACCAGCCTTGGTCTGGCGAAACACTGTGACACATGGCAAATGACTGACGACCATGTGGCCATCATCATCGGCGGCCCTGAAGGGATCAGCGAGGAATGCTTAAACGCCTGTGATGAACGATGGTCCCTCTCAGATCTCACACTCCCGCACCCACTCGTGCGTGTCATGGTGATCGAACAACTGTTTCGAGCCTGGAGCATACAAAACAAGCATCCTTATCATCGATGATGTTAGTTAAGTCTAAATTTTGATGCTGTGCCCACCTTCACCAAGAAAAGCTAAGCGGCATTATCAAATTTGGAAAAATCAATTCGCTTCAACTTCGGTTGCTCTGTAACCCGTAGATCATACTGAGCTTGCATAACCAACCAACTTTCCGCTGTTCGACCAACAGTAGCTGACAAACGCTTAGCCATTTCAGGGGAAACACCACTGTCGCCAGCTATAACACGATTTAATGTTGATGGAGCAACCTCCAAATACTTTGCTAAAAAACGAACACTCAAACCGAATGGATCAAGATATGTTGCCTTAATAAACTCGCCGGGATGAGGGGGATTATGCATAGTCATTAGTGGTAATCCTCGTAGTTAAGCAGGTAAACATCACCGCCTTCAAACTTAAAAGTTAAGCGCCAATTCTTACTCACCCGAATTGACCAGCGCTGCTTATCCTGACCTGAAAGCCTATGGAGGTAGTAGCCAGAAATATTCATATCTTGAACCTCCTGAGCTGTATTCAAAGCCGCCAACTGCATCCGAAGCCTTTCAGCATGCTTCGCCTGTATGCCACTGGTCTTTCCAGTAAGAAAAAACAGCTTCAAACCTTTGTGTTTGAAATGCTTTATCATCTCTAATTGTATCCTGTTGCGCAACAAAAGTCAATGTGGCCAAAACCACAGATTTGATACACTTAACACGCTTACTCTTTGAAAACAAACCGTAAAAATGCTTTACTTCCATATTAGCTGGCTGGCCGTGGGGTAGCCGATATCCATACCTGCGTCACCACGACAACGGAGGGGAGAACCCAACCAACACCTATGCCTCTAAACCCGATTCACAAAAACAAACTCAATCTCGATCAGCGCTATACTAAGCGGGTGCTATTGCTTGTTGCCTGCATGATTCTGCTCTCACTGATTTTACTGGGCCGTTTGTTTTACCTACAAATCATCCAGCACAACAATTACTCTGCACAATCCCATAACAACCTACTCAACATTGTTCCAAGTGCTCCCAATCGTGGGTTAATCAAGGATCGCTTTGGTCACCTACTTGCTGAAAATGTACCAAGCTATACCCTTTCTCTAATGGCCGCCAAAAAAACGGTCCTTAACCATCGAATCAACGAGCTACGTCGCATTTTACCCATCTCTAAGCGCGAAGAAGCCCGCTTCTTTAAGCTACGACCACACTACCGCCTCTATCAACCCATCCCTTTAAAAACACGACTCACCAACGAAGAGCTTGCTCGCTTTGCTGTTAACGAATACCGCTTACCCGGAACGTATATCGATACCCAAATGCGACGAACCTACCCTGATGGAGACATTGCCGGACAGCTGCTCGGCTACGTAGGCCGCATCAATAACCGAGAAGCCTCCCACGTGAATATGGCAAACTACAGCGCTCAACCCATGATCGGTAAAGCCGGCGTCGAAAAATACTACGAAAACTTGCTTCACGGTCAAAGCGGTCACCGCTCCTTTGAAATTAACGCAAAAGGACAAGTGATCCGCTCACTCAACTCACACCCTTCAATCCGAGGAACAAACCTCACGCTAACCATTGACACCAAGCTCCAACGCCTAGCTCAGAAAATACTGGGTAAAGAGTTTGGGGCCATCGTCCTGCTAGACCCCAATAACGGTGATATTTTAGCAGCAGCCAGCCAACCCACTTACGACAATAACTTATTCTCAGGTGGCATCAGTCATGCCAATTACGAGAAACTACTCCATGCCGACGGACACCCCCTTTACAATCGCATTCTTCAAGGTCGCTTCGCCCCAGGCTCTACGGTCAAACCCTTCATTGCACTAGCTGGATTGGATTCGCATATCGTCACACCCGAACATCGCGTTTTTGATCCCGGACACTTCAAAGTAAAGGGTACCAAACATGTCTATCACGATTGGAAGCTTACCGGGCACGGCTGGGTGAATGTGACGAAAGCCATCAAAGTCTCCTGTGACGTGTACTTCTATCAGCTCGCCGAAAAAATGGGCATCCTGCATCTGTATCAAGCCTTGGATGAGTTTGGTTTTGGCAAAAAATCTGGCGTCGATTTACCTGGAGAATTATCTGGCTTGCTACCCTCACCCGATTGGAAGAAAGCCATCCACAACACACCTTGGTACACAGGAGACACGATTGAAACCGGTATTGGTCAAGGCTTTTTCTTAATCACACCGCTGCAGCTAGCTAGCTCCGTTGCAACCATCGCCACCCGTGGAAAACGCGTCGTCCCTCACATTTTAAAATCGTACACAACACCTGATGGCACCGTCCACACTTTCGCACCTGAAGAGTTGCCACCCGTCACCTTAAGCGATCCGCATAACTGGGACACTGTCATCCATGCCATGCAACAAGTGATCGATGGTCGACACGGATCAGGTTATTACTTTGGGAAACACCGAGGCTTTAGTGTTGCAGGTAAAACAGGTACAGCTCAGGTGTATGGGCACCATCGAGATGAAGATCGTACCCGACGCGATCTGCCCAAAAAACTGCGAAACAATCATCTTTTTATTGCGTTTGCTCCTATCACACACCCACGAGTCGTGGTGGTAGTGATCATTGAACACAACGCTTGGGCTGATAAAAAAGCAGGCCAAATGCTACGCGCTTACTTTAAAGCTTACCCCACATCCATGAAGACACAGGGGAACGCCTGATGTTTAAACCCATGCATACCAGCGAAACACAGTCCAACCGCTACGCTCAACTCAACTGGTTCCAAAAATGCCTCTTTCGTTGGCATTTAGACCCTCTTCTTTTGACTCTTCTCGTTATTTTAAGTGGTATTGGTTGTCTCATTCTCTTTAGTGCGAGCGACATGAACCAACACATGCTCCTTCATCGAGGCATCCACTTAGGGCTTGCTTTTATCGTGCTCATTATTGTGGCCCAAATCCCACCTCCCTTACTCAAAGAGTGGGCGCCAGTTCTATACGCCCTCGGGCTTACGTTATTAGCGGCCGTACTTGTTGTTGGTCATGTCGATAACGGTGCGCGACGCTGGCTTAACCTGGGTGGTTTCCACTTGCAACCATCCGAACTGATGAAACTCTTTACCCCCATGGTGCTCGCTGTCTATTTTGACCGAATCAACAAAGTGCCATCACTATGGCAATACGCCATCGCTTTTTTACTCATTGCTGCACCAACTCTTCTCACCATGAAGCAGCCTGATCTAGGTACCGCTATCATGATTGCTACGAGCGCGATGTGGGTCGTCTTGCTCTCTGGTTTAAACCGAAAAATCATCTTTGGCGCGATCATAGCAGGTCTTTTAGCCATTCCCGTCTTTTGGCATTTCATACTGCACCCCTACCAAAAAGCACGTATTTTGACCTTCTTAAACCCAGAGCGCGACCCCCTTGGAAACGGTTATCACATCATTCAATCCAAAATCGCTATCGGCTCCGGTGGCCTTTTGGGTAAGGGCTGGCTGCATGGCACCCAAAGCCATTTGAACTTTCTTCCCGAACACACCACCGACTTCATCTTTTCTGTGTTTAGCGAAGAATGGGGGTTTATTGGCTGCCTCATCCTTATCGCACTGTTTTTACTAATTTTTCTCAGAGTTATCTGGATCGCTCAACGACAAAAAGACCACTTTTCACGGCTACTTTGCGCAGCTCTTGGGACTTGCTTCTTATTCACAGCACTCATTAACATGAGCATGGTCACAGGATTATTGCCCGTAGTGGGTGTGCCTCTGCCATTTATAAGCTATGGTGGTAGCGTGATGCTTTCACAAGCAGCGAGCTTTGGTATGATACTTTCCATGCGAGCGCATCAACGACTATGGTAAACTCACAGGAGTCATGAATGGCCCAACATTGGCGAATTGTTTTGAGTATGGCTTGCCTAGTGCCAGCGCTATCGTTTGGCGCGCATAAAGGCCATCAGCTCTCCGCCGATGAAGAACGCTTCGCCATGATGATGGAAAAGAAACATCACCTCCCCGCAGCAGAAGTACGCATTTGGATGAGTGGTGCAAACATCAAAACGCGCGTGATCAAAACCATCAAACATCCTGCTGAAAAAAAATCCTGGGCCTTTTATAAAAAACTGTTTATTTCCAAGCGGCGCATCCATGATGGCGCTAACTATTGGCGCACACATCAACCGATGCTAGAGAAAGCCAAAGCTACGTTTGGCGTCCCTCCAGCTTTAGTTGTTGCCATTATCGGCATCGAGAGTGACTACGGACGACGTGTTCCACCCCATCGCGCTATCGATACTTTAACCACCCTCGCTTTTTATGGCGAACCTCGGCGTCGACACTTTTTCCAACAAGAGTTAGCTCATTTCTTTATGCTCTGTAAAGACATGGCTACACCGCCAAACACTGTTGCTAGCTCTTACGCTGGTGCCATTGGCTTCCCACAATTTATGCCCAGCAGTTATCGGCATTATGCTTACTCTGCTAATCCGCTTAAAGCACCTGACCTCGTCCACAATCACGACGATGCCATCATGAGTGTCGCCAATTATTTCAAACAGGCTCATTGGCAGAAAGACCAACCCATTGCCAAATATGCAGGTGATTTCCACAGCACCTTGTCACCCTCTCAACATTTGGTTGTTTTTGATGCAAAAACTCACCCTATTCAATGGTTGGTGTATCCTAATTTCTACGCTATCATGGCGTACAACCACAGCACCCATTATGCCATGGCTGTTACCCTGTTAGCCGAAGAGATTAAACGGACTTATGATCAAAACAACCGAAGCGCTGGAAAGCATCAACGCACTGCTCAAAAAAGGGCACATCCAAGAGGCCAAATCCGCCTGTGACACACACGCCAAAGAACAGCCCGAAGGCCATGCTTTTTGGCACACGTACGCCATCATTGAAACTCAGCTAGGCCTCTTTGAAAATGCCTTAATGCATATTCAACGCTCTCAAAAAGAATTACCCAACCAACCCAATCTCCTAAACAGCGAAGGAAACATTTGGCTGCGTTTAGGTAAAACAGACGAAGCGATTCACGCCTATGAAGCTGCCTTACAGATCGACGACAGCTATGCTCCTGCTTATAACAATTTGGGCAACTGCTTTCTCAAACAAGAAAACATAGACGACGCTGAGAAAGCCTACCTCCAAGCCATTCGACATAACCCAAGCTTTGCAGATGCTCACTTTAACTACGGTCGCTTACTCTTAGCAAAAGGCAACCTCACTAGCGCCATTCATGTGCTACAACACGCGCATCAGTTGAATCCAGATCACCCTGCTATTTTAGGACAACTAGGCGAGCTACAGCTGCTGGAAGAAAATCACAGCGAAGCTATTACCTACTTCTTAAAGCGTTTACAAAAACAACCTCATCACGCTACAACCTATCATCGTTTAGCACTGGCACGCTTAAAACAAGGCGAATTTAAAGCTGCCATTGAAGCCTTGCATAAGGCGATGGAGTTAGGTGCTGAAGACATTGACTGCCATTATCACTTAGCCACATGCTACATGGAGCTCGGCTTATTAAAAGAAGCACTGAGTCATTATTTTCAACAGCTTGAAGTCGATCCAGATGCAGACACTTACTACAACATCGGCGTGATTTTAATGGCTCAAGAGCATCACCATGATGCCATGACCTATTTCGGCGAAGCAGCTCGATTAGACCCTGGTAATATCGACACTTTGCTAAACATGGGTGCCATCGCGTTAAAGATGGGAAAACCGAGGCTTGCCATTGACTATTACGAAAAATGCGTAGAACTGGATCCAAACAACCAGGAATACCAGCATATCTTATGCGCCTTGAAGCAAACACCTGGGCAAGAAACCAAACCTGCTATTTACGTCAAAAATCTATTTGACCACTACGCACCCTTTTATGATCAGCACCTAACAACACACCTCAAGTATTCTGTACCCGATACCATTGCCTGCTACTTAGAAGACTTCTATGATGATTCACATAAAGAAAGCTTAAAAATTATAGATCTCGGATGCGGCACCGGTCTATTAGGTGAAACCATTCGTGGGTGGAAAAAACAAATGATCGGCATTGACCTATCTCCTGAAATGATTCAGATTGCCGAGCAAAAACACTGCTACGAAGAGCTTGTTGTGGGAGATATCGCTGAGCGAATTTTGCCTTACAAGCACGCCGACCTTGTGGTTGCTGCCGATGTATTCACCTACGTTGGTGATTTATCCGTGATTACCGAACGCGTCAAAGACGCGCTAAACGATGGTGGTTATTTTATTTTCACAGTCGAAAAAGGGCTAGTAGAGCCCTTCCAGTTGCAACAAACCATTCGCTACACGCATCATCGAAAATACTTAGAACAATTAAGCAGAGATCATGATTTACCAATTATCACCATAGATAACATTGCCCTACGCCGTCAAAAAGGCAAACCCGTGGATGGGTATGTGGTGGTCATGCGGAAAAGATCCTTAACAAACGAATAGCAAGATAAACACAAGGCTCTAACAGCTTAAGCTTTGTCGGTATAATACCAATACCCTTTATGCTTACGGAACTCGCTGCGTTCAGCGATGGTTTTGAGTTCTCCCTCTTCTTCAAACGAAGCGACAAACGCAACGATCCCTCGTTTGCCGGATGGAGCGATTTTCGACTCACTTACTTCTAAACCTTTCCAGTCTACCGACTTTGCCCAGGTTTTAGTGCCTTCGTAATCCATGCCTTCTTTTGCCTTCCCGCGCATGGTACGCGACAAATACACCACATCAGATAAAGTAAAAGCAGTGTAACGCGAGCGCATGAGCGCTTCTGGTGTCGGCGCACGTTTTTTACCAGACACGTAAGGTTCACAGCATTCAGAAAATAGTTTCCCAGAACAACAAGGACAAGCGTCACTCATGACCAAGTACTCCTTAGGCTAACCGCTTGGTTGAAAACAGGTGTTTGAGACGAATGGTCTTCAGAATCCGCACAAAAATACCCTGTACGCGAAAACTGATAATGTGAACCAGGCTCAGCGTCACATAAGGAGGGCTCTATGCGCGCTTCAATCACTTTCAATGAATCGGCATTCAAGGATTCTTCCAAGGTGTCACAAGCCGAAGGATTTTCCACATGAAACAGGCGGTCGTATAAACGCACTTCAGCCAAGTGAGAATGCTCAGCCGATACCCAATGAATAACACCCTTAACTTTCGTACCGCAGGCCATAGGCTTGCCACCTAAGGTTTCCAAAGACAAACGACAATACAGCTTTGTTACCTCACCGTCATCATTCGTATCATAAGAGTCACAGGTAATCGCGTAGCCATTCATTAGTCGCGCTGTGCCGCCTAGGGATAAACGCTTAAATTTCTTAGGGGGCTCTACCATAAAATCAGAACGCTCGATATAAAGCTGTTGCGAAAATGCAACGGATCGCTTACCGAAGTCTGGGTTTTGAGGATGATTCGACACCATTAACTCCCTTTTCACATCATCGGAGAAGTTGGTGATTTCTACCAACAGCGGATCTAAGACAGCCATGCGTCTCGGGGCATGCTGATTCAAATCATCACGCAGGCAGTTTTCCAAAATCCCAACATCGATGATCGAATCACTTTTAGAAATCCCTGCTTCATCACAAAAACGTTGAATAGAAGCAGGCGTATAACCACGTCGTCTTAAACCGCTAATCGTCGGAAGGCGAGGATCATCCCAACCTGACACATACCCTTCTTCCACCAAAGCTTTTAATTTGCGTTTGCTGGTCACGGTATAATTCACGTTCAAGCGAGAAAATTCCGTTTGACGAGGCGTATGCTCCATATCACAATGCCCAACCACCCAGTCGTACAAAGGCCGATGATCTTGGAATTCTAAGGTACATAAGGAGTGCGTGACGCCCTCGATCGCATCAGAAAGCGCATGTGTAAAATCATACATCGGATACATGCACCAAGCGTCACCTGCGCGCTGATGCTCCACGTGACGAATGCGGTATAATACAGGGTCACGCAGGTTAATGTTGCCTGAGCTCATATCAATCTTAGCACGAAGACAGTGTTCGCCATCTTTAAATTCCCCCGCACGCATCCGCTGAAACAAATCGAGATTTTCTTCCACAGAACGGTCGCGATAAGGCGAAGGTTTTCCAGGCTCTGTCAAAGTACCTCGATAATCTCGAATGTCATCAGCACTCAGACTATCCACATACGCTAAGCCTTTTTGAATCAGAAGCACGGCTTTATTATAAATCGCTTCAAAATAGCCAGAGGCATGATACAGGTGATCGCCCCAATCAAAACCTAACCACCTCACATCACGCTCTATCGCTTTGGCATATACCTCATCTTCATTCAACGGATTCGTATCATCAAAACGCAAATGGCAAGTGGCATTGAATTCTTTTGCTAAACCAAAGTTCAAACAAATGGATTTCGCATGCCCTATATGTAAATATCCGTTAGGTTCTGGCGGAAAACGAAAGACCAAACCATTCGGGTGGCGCTGACTCGCGACATCCTCTCGAATCATGTTACGAATAAAATCGACTTTTTCTACTTTATCACTCATCAAGCATTCCCCTTCCATCCAAAACAATCACAGGCGTTTTTTCCTGTGATGCGTATTAACTCATCCACGGCAACACCTTTTAATTCAGCTAAGTATTCTGCCACATGAGCCACAAAAGCAGGCTCATTCTGTTTTCCTCGGTGTGGAACAGGGGCTAACCAAGGTGCATCTGTTTCAATCAGCATCCTCCCCAAAGGAACACCTTCAGCTACTGCCTGAACGTTTTTAGCGTTTTTAAAAGTGACAATACCCGAAAACGAAATATAAAACCCCAAAGCCATGGCATCTTCCGCCATCGCAAGAGACTCAGTAAAGCAATGCATGACACCGCCCACTTGATCAGCACCTTCCTCACGCAAAATCGACATCGTATCATCCACGGCATCACGGGTATGAATAATCAAGGGCTTTTTGCATGCTCTGGCGACTTGCACATGCTCTCTGAAAGAGCGCTGCATCTGAGAATAATCACCTTTATTGTAATAATAATCCAAACCCGTTTCACCAATCGCAACGACATTATCATCATTCGCCCATGCCAATAACTCATCGGTCGTGGTGACTTCTTTCATGGACTCACTGGGATGAATACCAACACTTGCGCTGATATCTGCATGCTGTGCTGCCAAAGCCTTTACCACAGGAATATCGGCACGCTCTGTGCTGACGCATAACATGCGTTTGACGCCTGCTTCTCGAGCTCGTTGTATGGGACGTAACACATCGCCTTCATCAGGCTCGAGATCCATTAAATGAATATGACAATGGGAATCAATTAACATCGCAATAGCTCCTGTTTTCCATCCAAGCATCCTTCCCAAGACAAGGCTAACTGATCGCGAATCAAGCGCTCGTTGACTGTGCCTGCTTTGATATAGGGTTGCATTTCCATCAAATAATCGTAATACCGCCAGACCACTTCTGAAGGTAGTAATGCTGCCATTGTCTTCAGGGTATCCATAGTATCTCGGTGCATGAGTCGTTCATCAGCAGCACTAGACTGCAGGCGAATAAGATCCATCATCAGCGATGTCAGTACACGCACCATCAACGAGACAGGTATTTTCTGCCACGCAGACACCAACGATAAACCATCCGCTTTTTTCATCGCCATCTGATGAAAATCACTGAATAACTGATCACGCCATTGCTCGTACTGTTGATCAATCAAATCAGTAATCGCATAAGGCGCGCCTTCAGCCCAACGTAACCATTGCTCGGGTTTGCCTAGCCCTCCGTGATGTGTGCTCAACCAGTCTCTGGCTTGCTCATACTCCACCGAAGGGAGAGTAAGCTGTTCACAGCGGCTTACAATAGTTGGTAACAAAGCACGTTGTTGCGCACAACATAAGAAAAAAACAACCTGCCCCGCAGGCTCTTCCAAGGTTTTTAAAAGCGCGTTACTGCTCGCCACATTCAAAGCATCAGCAACTGTGATAATGACAACTTGATAGCCACCGCGCGATGCTTTCTGCGTCAAACTGTCGGTCATCTCACGTATTGCATCGACTTTGATAACTTGGGTATTTGCATCAGGTTGTATCACCAATAAATCGGGATGCTGTTCTTGCGCCACCCAACGGCAACCTGAACATTCACCACAAGCCCGTGTGTTTGAGGTTTCGCACAGCAACACACGCGCCAATGCTTTCGCTAAAGGGATTGCCCCCAAACCTGGATCGCCCAACAATAACACACCACCACTCAAGCTATTGCTCTCGATACGTTTGGTGAGTTGCTGCCAAATCGGCGCTAACCATGATGCTGTCATGCTCGTTGCTCCCGCAAAGATTGAATCACGCTTACCGCTTGATTGGCCACTTCGTCCGGCGTTTGACTTGCGTCAATCACAACAAATCGATTCGGCTCAGCCTTTGCTCGCTCTAAATAACAGCGCCGTACTTTCTCAAAAAAGACAGCCTTTTCTCGTTCGATACGATCAGGCTCATCGCGTTGTTGCATGCGACTCAATCCAACCTCAACAGGCGCATCTAGAAGCAAGGTCACATCAGGAGTCACACCATCTTGAGACCATACAGCCAAAGCATCAATGCTTTCAGTTGGCATGCCTCGACCGCAGCCTTGGTAGGCATAACTCGCATCTGTGAAACGATCAGACACCACCCAGGTACCTTGAGATAAAGCTGGCTTAATCACGTTAGCCACATGCTGGCAACGACCGGCAAACATCATCAAAAGCTCCGTGTAAGGCGTGACCGTTTCATCGTAATGGGCCAACAACACCTCACGGATGGATTCAGCCATGGGAGTGCCGCCAGGTTCACGCGTGATGATAAAAGGTTGGTCGCTAGACTTAAGGTAGGATTCAATGGCACGAATGACCGTTGATTTGCCCATTCCCTCGACACCCTCGATGGTTATGAACGCTCCTCTAGACATGCTGGTTCCTGTCAGTGTGTGAGGACCTGATGATACCACGTTGATACAGCTCGCGCTTCCTTTTGATGGCAGAAAAAAGGCACCACTGTATCTGATATGGTTAATTTTTGAGCCTTCTTCTTGCCGCCCAGCCAATCCCAGGTTGCCAAAGAAACACAGGCTAACTCACGAAATGCCTTCAGCGTTGGCAGACCCAAACGTTCTTCTGCTTCTCGGTGCCTTAAGGCTCTCACAGCTAACTTCTGACCTTTGTAAGTGGTTGAAAATTGTTGTGTTCCGTCGCCGCGAACCACGTAGTAGAGGACTTTCGATTTGGCAGGATGGCAAGCAGCCACGATCGACGCTTTTGAGGGCAAGGAGATTGGGGTTGGCGGGAGACCTTTATTCAGATACACGTTATAAGGCGTTGGCTTTTTGAGCATAGAACGCGTAAGCGTGGAGCCATAAGGAAGATGAAGGCCGTACACCACACTTTGATCGATTTGCAAGCGCATCCCTTTTCTCAAGCGATTATTAATGACTGCTGCAATCAAAGGACGCTCTTTCGCACGCGCCGTTTCTTTTTCAATCAGTGACGCTGCTATGAGAGCCTTATAGGGTGAGTTATAGGCAAGACCTTTTGCTCGATGCTTCCAGGCATCGCCTAAGACCTGCTGCATTTTATGGTAGGCCATCAATAAAATTTGTTTGTCACTGGCACCTCGCCGGTAGAGATAAGTATCTGGGAAAAACAAGCCTTCTGCGTGACGTTCTTTTAAACCCAGTCGCGACATCAGACCTGTTGTGTTTGTGCCCAGCGTTTGTTGGAAACTTGGTGTTTTAGCCATGTTGTCCAGCACACGCTGAATGGTCCAACCTTCCACAATCAAGAAATGATGACGCACCACTTTGCCTGCTTGTATGCGTACAATTAAGGCATGAATCGACTCACCGGGATGCACATCGTACTCCCCTGCTTTTAAGCTGTCTTTTTTGTATAACAGGTTCAAGACACAACGCAGAATCAAGGGATGACTCACCGCATGAAGCTCATCAAGACCCTTCACCAAGCTCGCAATAGGAGCGTCTTGCTCGACCAGTACTGCCTGAATTTCATGAACCGCCAACGGATGTTTATAAGCACGCCTGCCCAAAAAGCCACACAGCAAAACCAACAATAGAAAAACGACTAAAAGTAAGCGGCGCATTGTTCATCCTTGAAAACCGGCACGCCCCACGCGGCTGGGGGATCCATCCATCTACACGTCCCACGGTCTGCAATAGCAGATCCGGGGGATCCAAGAAATTATAATAGACCCCCAGCGGATTCGCTAGCGCGAACCGGGGGCGTGAGTGTGAGGGATTCGCTAGCGCTATAGAATGACAACGGTATCAATACACCTTCATAATCAAAGCCACTAGACCATGACCAAAACACTCAAACAACCCCAAGGCAAGAAGACTCACGACATATAGGCTAATGAAAGCACGTCGTGGTGTCGCTAAACACCAATCAAACCAAAAGCGTTTGACGCGTTGTGTTAATACGTGCATAACAACCTCCTAATAATGAAGAGCATCGTCGACTTTTCCACGGAATACGTAATAAGCGTAACCGGTGTAAATCAATAAAATCGGAACCATGATACTGCCACCAATACTTAAGAACACCAAGGCAGGATGCGGCGATGCGGCTTGGTAAATGGTCATGGTGTACGGAATCACGTAAGGATAGATACTGATTAAAAAGCCAATGTAAGGGCATAAGAACATACCGATAATCAAACGAAACGGTAAGTTATCGTTATTCTTTTTATGCAAGCAATAAAGCGCTGTGACAAACAAACAGAAAGTCACGAAAGGCAGCCACATGAGATAGACCCAGTGCTTGTGGTTAAACCAAATCGCTTTCACTTCTGGATGCACGTAGGGCGTCCACAAACTGACAAGACACATCATCACTGCCAGAACCCAAACCAAGTACTGACTCACACGATACATTTGTTCATTCATTCGGCCGCTGGTTTTTTTAATCAAACGCGTTGCACCCAACAAAGCATAACCAAACAACAAACTGAGGCCTGTCATCATACTAAACGGGCTCACCAAAAAACCAGCCATGGGTGACGTGCTTCCTGAGCCCACAAAGCCTTGAACGTAGCTCCCGAGCAAAATCCCTTGAACCAAAGTGACAACCACGGATGCTATAAAAAAGACCTGTGTCCAAACATGTTTTTTGACAGGATCTTTCATGCGGAATTCCAAGGAAATCCCTCGCAGTAAAAGCCCTAACAGCATGATCATCAGAGGAATATATAAGTCTGGCAAAATCGTTGAAAACGCTTTACTAAAGGCCCCGTACAAAGACGCAGCACCTAACACTAACCACGTTTGGTTACCATCCCAAGTAGGCATGACCACGCTCATGGCAAGGTCTTGCTCTTTATCATTAAAAAACGGCATCATCAAACCGATACCTAGTGTGAATCCATCCAGCAGGACGTACATCACAACCCCAAACGCGATGATCATCGCCCAGTATAACGGCAAGTTCATTGATCACCTCCTGTGTTGCTATTTGCCTTGACCACACCTTCTCCAAAGTACGCAAACGGCATGCGCGCTGCTGTTTCTTCAGACATGGGACCCTCATGCAAGATGTGACGCAGGTATTTCGTGTAGAAAAACCCGAACATCAAAGCATACATACAAATAATGGCAATTAATGAGGCCCACACATGCCATGGCGTTAAGATACTCATGCTGTGCGAGGTTCGCAGCAGTCCGTAAACGGTCCAAGGTTGTCGCCCAATTTCTGCAGTCATCCAACCTGCCTCAATCGCCACAAATCCCAAAGGTGCTGTCCAACGTAAGAGACCTATAAATCGGCGGGATTCAAACAACGTACCTTTACATCGCAACCAAATATTTCCAATGGCGATGGCAAAGAAAATCAAACCACACAAGACCATGATCCGGAAGGTGAAGAACACACTCGCCACATGAGGCTGGTCTTTGGGTGGCACTGTTTTTAAGCCGATTAATGTACCGTCCCATTGATGCGTGTTCACAAGGCTGGCAACATGAGGAATTTTGATGGACCAATAGTTGGTTTGTTTGTCCTGATCTGGCCATGCAAACACAAGGAAAGGCACACCCGTTCCTGTTTCCCAAACGCCTTCCATAGCAGCCGTTTTGATCGGTTGATTTGTGTGCACTTCACGACCCACAGCATCACCAACCCATAACTGTAAGGGTGCTAGCACCGTGATAAACCAAAGCACCAAAGACAAGGTTGTTTTAGCAAAATCGGCATGCCGGTTTTTCAACCAGTACGCTGCAGAAATACCTGCTACCGCCAAGGACGTTGCCAAATAAGAGGAAATCAACATATGGAAGAAACGAGGAATCGTGGAGTGATTAAGAATAATATGTGCCCAACTTTCAGGGTGAAAATGAACACCAGCGTAACTCGCACCATCTGGCGTTTGCATCCATGAGTTTGCTGCCAAAATCCAAAACGCCGACAAAGTCACACCAACAAACACACATAACGTCGCTGCATAGTGCATTTTAGGACTAACACGCTTCCAACCAAACAGCATGATCCCTAAAAAACCCGCTTCCACAAAGAAGGCGGTGAGCACTTCATAGGTAAATAAGGAACCTAACACGGGACCAACGGCATCGGCATACTGCCCCCAGTTGGTACCAAGCTGGAAGCTCATGATAATGCCAGAGACCACCCCCATACCGAAGGTGAGCGCAAAAATCTTGGTAAAGAAACGACACATCTGATAGTAAACAGGCTTTTTGGTCTTAAGCCACAGCCCCTCAAGCACGGCAAGAAAAGTCGCTAGACCAATACTAAAGGCCGGAAAGATAATGTGAAAACTAACCGTAAACGCAAATTGTATGCGCGATAACATTTCAGTGAGCATGAGCCACCTCCACTTCTGAAGCAAACATCATTCTTCGCCGAGTGCTCCCCTTTTGTCAAGCAACCCACCCATCTGTCCGAATAGGCTCACACAGATTTAGGATCAATGACTTAGCTCTTGATGTGGACCCCCAGCGGATTGCGTTCCGCAACCGGGGGGCGTGTAGGGAGGTAGCTATCAGTTGACCTGTTGAGCCATAGCAAGGTTACCTAATCTATTATGTGGATCGTCCACGTTCTGCCTTCTAACGATAGGCAGCTTCTCACGCACCACAGGAACACCATCTACATATTGTTCAGAAGAAGCGCTGACCCGTGTACCCAACACTGTCGCTTTAGAATCACTCAGTTTCTGTGCAGGTGCTTCATTTTTCGCGGCTGAAAAAGCCCATACAGCAACCACAAACAAAATCAAAGCTCCTATAGCTAACCCCGCAACCAGATTATTCGGTAAGGTGATAACATTCATTGTTGAAAGTACCATAACCGTCGCAGAAGCTGCAGCCAAACCCGACGCAACTCCACCCGCAATCAAATATTTCTTCCTTGATGAAAGCGGCTCATGGACCACAATGGGCTTAGGTTTTGGAAAGGCTTTTCGCAATCTAGGTAAATCATTAGCCTCAAAAGAGAGAGGGCTAACGTTAGTGTTCAGATAGCTTAACAAACGCTCTTCATCCCAATCATGCAACGCAGTCGCAAAGGCGCGATGGAATGATGCATCTCTTCTAGGCGGATAAAAAAGGGATCCCAAGCAACCACTCGCATGAGACGATGGGAACACAAAACACTTCTTCAAAGCTGCATGCGATGGACGACGTTCATTATTCAAAGACAATGTTAAAGCCAACTTCAAGAGCGTAGCCTGCTTACGGTCCTGTCTACTCGCCTCTTGGGGGAATGATGCTAATTGATTCATGACATCGCGATAGGCATCAGAACCATTATACTCAAGTAGCTTTTTCAAACACGTAAGCTTAAAAGAATGGCCAGATGGAAAAGCATCAAGCAAACCTAACACATCCCCGTATGCTTCTGGACCTTTAATACGCATAATAAAGCTTAATGCCTTCTGGGCAAGGTGAGAAATGGGTGCAGATCTTGCAATGAGCAACCAGGCTTCAGCCAATTGAGTCAGAATTGCTTCCACACGAGAATCACTGGCAGCCCCTGAGTTTTCTAATCTATTTAATTCTCCAAGATAATGCTCTGTCAGATCAGCCAAACCGTGCTGTGGATTTGTCACAAACGCAGGAACAACATACTGTGAGCGAGACTCTCTGATCAAATGGATTCGCTCAAGCTCTAATTCAGAAAGCCGTAGCAATAAACCAACCTTATCTCCCAATGAATCAATATTATTCATTTGCTGACGAACATAGCGATCGTGGAATTCAATCAATCGTGGATAGGTATCCGTCATGGCCTGCTCTTTGGCAAGATCTGTCGCTAGTTTTAAAACCTTTGGGTCTATAGCCCGCTCTTCAAGTGGAACCACCATCATCCTTGCTCGATTTAATTGACCTACATAGCGATCCCTTTGTTGATATAACTTAACTTTTTGATCATCCAACGCATCAAGCTGAGCCTTTTCTACAATTTGTCTCTCTCGCTGATAGTTCCTATCAAACTCTTCAATCTCAAGCTCACAGCTTTGAAGACGCCTTTCTAGTTCAGCAATCTTCCGCGCCTTCCTACTTGACTGAGTATCATCCTCTTTATGAGTATTCATCGCCTGACAGAAGGTCTGAACCGCTATAAGAGGATTGCTTTGAACAAAAGAACGCGCTGAAACCAAAAGGTCCTCATAACTTGGCGGCTTAAACCGAAGCGTAACTCCCGCTTCAGAATCAGATGCAAAGCTCATATCCTCCACTTGTGTAAAGAAAGGAGCATGACCATTCTGGTCTGCCACAGCATCAAACGCCTTTTTCTTAGCACATTCAACAATGATTTTCTGTAACCATGGACTTTCCGAATACAGCGCCTCAAGGTCACCACCTGTAGCCATGGCTGGCATCGTGTGCTCGTAATCAGCAATCAACACCAAACCAAATTTTGCAATCACTCGCTCACGTTTTTCAAAAAAATCAGAAGCGTTCAAATCAAGGTGTTTATTCATGAATGCGAGCATTTCGCGGTAAGTGCAACCGTCAACGGGAAACTCTCGATGCCAGAAAACCGAAAGAATACCTTGACCTTCACCCTGAAAATCCTTAAATGTGTTCGACTCAAGCACAGCCATACGGCTTATAGGTGATAGCTTAGCAAGAAAGGCCATTAAATCCGACACATTATCGACATTCTTGTTACAAAAACGAATATCTGCCATCGTAGCCATTCGGCATATTGCATCATAATCCGAAGCACTGATATCGTACGCATTAAGAACTGCTTCTAAATTCTCTGGAGACCTAGCTGCGAATATTTTCAATGCTTCCTTAAGATTGGATTGATTATTTTTCGTCAAATTATTGAAAAACTGCGTCAATGCTCCTCTGTCGCTAAGTTTCTTCCCTAGCTCCCATTGCTCGTCCAGTTGATCTAACCATTGTTCAGTAGTCAGCAACAACTTTTGAACCACTAATTGATGTAACCCAATCGGTGATACTTTAGCAAAATTCAGCCGCGCTTTTGATGTTAATACGCCATAATGCTTCTTGGCCAGTATATAAAATTCACGTGCAGACATTGAGTCATAAACAACATCAAAATCTTTATAAGGGAAGCATTTATTTTTGTAATATTTGTTAAACTTTAGATCCAGAAATAAGTTAAACCAATGATGAATCCCAGCTATCCGCCTATAACCGTCGAAGCTCCCGTCACTATTTTGCTCCCTAATGGTCGTACCATTCTTTAAGCCTTTACGTAAAACCTTGCATACAGCACTAAGAGGAACAGTCTCCCCTAGAGTTACTCGATAGGATCTGCTCCCTAGTGTACCTTTAGAGCGTGTTTGACTTGTACAGTAGTTGGATGTAGAACTAGCTGTTGCGGCAGCAACATTGCCTGCAATGGGTCTCGTTAGGGCGACACTGCCTCCTAACTGAGTGGAATCTTTACCGTTATCTTTACCCATTGAAACTCCTCACAATTAACCTTAGCAGTCATTATTATGATACAAAAGTTAATATGAGTCAACTTTTTAGTTATTATTCGGCTTTATGTTGGTAATAGGCTGGATTGTTTCTTGTCCGGTTATTACCCTACTCTATCTGCCGATAGGCGGAGCATTGATACTCACGGGGTCTTCTTTAGAAGATCCGACATAGCCTTCTAAAGAAGGCTCATTGGTGTGAACACTGCCACTGACGTGGGGTTTAATCTGGATACTTCATTCCATTCAGTATGACGGGCTGGCCGAAGGGGGATGACGGGCTGGCCGGGGGAAGTATTCTAAGAAAACGCCTTCAATACCAAAGAGGTATTGGTGCCACCGAATCCAAAGGAGTTGGTGAGGCAGGCTTTAATAGGCATGGACTGAGCTTCATTGGCGACCAGATTCAAGCTGCAATCTGGGTCTTTCTTAACCAAGTTAATGGTTGGCGGAGCAATGCCATCGCGAATGGCTAAAGCACAGAAAATAGCTTCCACAGCACCGGTTGCACCGAGCATGTGTCCTGTCATGGATTTCGTGGAGCTCATAGCAATAGAATCGGCATGATCACCAAACACTTTGGCAACAGCACCTGCTTCGAGGTAGTCAGCCATGGTGGATGTGCCATGGGCATTGACGTATTGAATGTCAGTAGCGTCTAGACCTGAATCTTTGATAGCTGATTCCATCGAGCGAATAAAACCTGAAGCATCAGGATCTGGAGCTGTCATGTGGTAAGCGTCACCGCTCATACCAAAGCCAGCAACCTCACCCAAAATGGTTGCGCCACGAGCTTCAGCATGCTCTAAGGATTCAAGCACCAGGATACCTGCACCCTCACCCAACACAAAGCCGTCTCGATCCATATCCCAAGGACGACTGACTTCTTCCGGTGAAGCGTCGCTACGAGATAACGCTCTAGCTGCTGCAAAACCAGCAACAGTAAGAGGTGTGGTACACATCTCAGCACCGCCAGCAACCATCACATCGGCATCGCCAGATTGAATCATCCGCATCGCCCAACCGATGTTATGAGCGCCGGTAGCACAAGCTGTCACGGCCGATACATTCGGGCCCTTTAAACCATGCTTCATGGAAACAATACCGGGCGCCATGTTGATAATCGCGCCAGGTATGAAAAAGGGCGATACTTTTCGGGGACCACCTTCATTGAGTATGTCATGGGTCGCGACAATTTCACGAAATCCGCCGATCCCGGAACCAATCGCAACACCAGCACGATAAGAAGCCTCTTCGTCTAAGGATAAATTAGATTGCTCAATCGCTTGACGCGATGCTTCAACGGCAAACTGCACAAACTCGGCATGCTTTCTCGCTTCTTTCTTTTCTAGTGCCAAACTACTGTCGAAGTTTTTCACTTCACCAGCAATGGACACAGGAAAACCATCGGTATCAAAACGGGTGATATGACCCACACCGCTTTTACCTGCGATAATGTTTTGCCAAGTGGACTCAGTGTCTAAACCCAAGGGGCTTAATACACCTATTCCCGTAATAACAACGCGCTTGTTCATGAGCATGTATCCTCTACGATAAGGGACTGTGCTAACTCTGATGCTTACTCAGCTTCTGCGTGAGTAGAGATGTAGTCGATCGCTTCTTTGATCGTCGTGATTTTTTCAGCTTGCTCGTCTGGAATCTCTAGACCGAACACTTCTTCAAAAGCCATCACAAGTTCAACAGTGTCTAAGGAATCAGCACCAAGATCATCAACAAAGGATGATTCTGTGGTCACTTCTTCTTCACTGACACCCAATTGTTCAACAACAATTTTTTTGACTTGATTTTCAATGTTTTGCATAAGAGTAAACTCCTTGGTGGATTGTGGCATTCATCATACCATTATTGTTAAGGCTTGCAAGCTAAATTAGCGCTGAGCGAATTGCGGCGCAATACCGCGAAGCACTTCCCCGGCCGTTGCCGCACTCCGTTCGCAATGACGGTCCCAATCTTCAGATTGGGATCCAGTGGTCAGGCAGCAGACTGTCTAAGCAACCATTGCGCTTTGGCCTCCATCCTTCGATCGGACAACAACTGTTTTTTAACCGGCTAAATACATACCTCCATTTACATGCAAAGTCTGCCCTGTAATGTACGAAGCCTGATCAGACGCCAAAAAGCACACCGTTTGCGCAATATCTTCTGGTGTACCCATGCGATTCATTGGTATCTTGCTCAACAGTTGATCACGTTGATCATCAGCAATGGCATCAGTCATGTCTGTTTGAATGAAACCTGGCGCAACGCAGTTAACGGTGATATTCCGACTAGCCACTTCTAACGCAGCACTTTTACTAAAACCAACCACGGCTGCTTTCATCGCCACGTAATTAGCTTGTCCAGGGTTACCCATCGCCCCCACCACAGACGTCACGTTAATGATCCGCCCAAAACGCTGTTTCATCATATCGCGCATGCAGGCTTTGGTTAATTTGAACACGCCACGGCAGTTGGTTTCGTATACCGCTTCCCACTCTTCGTCTTTCATACGAAGCAATAAGTTATCGCGGACAATACCAGCATTATTGACTAACACAGTAGGTGCACCGTATTTTGATTTAATGTCTGCCAAAACACTGGCGACTTGTTCATCGTCACACACATTTAAAGCCATACCAACACCACCGCCGGCTTGCAAACGCTCGGTGATCTTAGCCGCACCGGACTCAGAGGTCGCGGTACCAACAACAATAAAACCAGCCGCCTGCAATTGATCAGCGATCGCAGCACCAATACCTCGAGACGCACCTGTGACTAAGGCAACACGTTTGGAATCACTCATGACTATTCTCCTTGAGTTTGAACGGCTTTATCGAAGGATAAACCGATAATGGATGGCTTAAAGCGTTTGCACAATTTACTCAACACTTGTCCTACGCCGCATTCAACGACTTGCTCAGCACCAGCTTGTTGAAGCGCTTGAATGGTTTGAACCCAACGAACAGGTTGCGTGAGTTGATCGATTAATGCTTGTCGTAAGGCGTCGACATCACTGCTTTCAGCAGCACTCACATTATGCAACACCGGAATCTCTGGCGTGGACCATGACACAGCCATCAAACTTTCTTTAAAATCATTCGCTGCTTCTTGCATCAACGAACAGTGTGACGCAACACTAACAGGCAAAGGCACAACCATTTTTGCGCCCGCTTCTTTAGCCGCTGTTGTTAGCGCGGTAATACCTGCTAAATCGCCTGATGCCACGACCTGGCCTGGCGCATTAAAGTTAGCCGGCGACACAATGCCTTTGTCCGAACAACTCGCGCATACTTCTGCCATTTGTTCATCGGTCAAACCAATAACAGCTAACATCGCACCAGGATTCACATCGCCTGCTTTTTGCATCAACTGACCACGCTTACGAACCAAGCCCACAGCATCTTTAAAAGCCAAAGCACCAGAACACACCAAGGCACTGAATTCACCCAAACTGTGCCCTGCCATCCATGTTGGAATCGCTAAACCTTTCTCTTTCCAAACAGCGTAATACGCGACGGAACTTACTAACAAAGCGGGTTGTGCGTTTTCGGTTTGATTTAAGGTATCGGGATCGCCTTCTGTTACCAAGGTCAGTAAATCAAAACCTAAAAGCTCACTCGCTTCTGCAAAGTGCGAACGCACAATCACGTTATCTGCCCAGTGACCCAACATGCCAACAGACTGCGAACCTTGGCCTGGAAAGACCATCGCCATACTCATGATGATACCTCGTCTACGTTAATAGGTGATTAATGCCGCGCCCCAAGACAAGCCTGCGCCGAAGGCTTCTAGCAACACCGTTTGTCCACGTTCAATTTTACCAGTGCGAATACCGTGATCCAAGGCTAAAGGCACAGACGCTGCTGAGGTGTTACCATGCCCTTCGATCGTTAAAATAACTTGTTCCATAGGCAAATCCAAACGTTTTGCCATGGCTTGAATGATGCGTAAATTCGCTTGATGTGGGATCAACCAATCGACATCGGATTTCGTCATACCAGCGGCACCCAAAGTCTCTTCAACAATATCGCCAAGTTTCGTCACAGCGCTTTTAAAAACTTCATTACCCTTCATGTTCAAGTGAACGACTTTACCAGGGTCCCAGATAGGGTTTTTCGCATGGATCGCCATGTCTTGGCCACCTTCAGCATGCAAAATGGTTTTTAACACACCGGGTTGGTCACTTGCACCTAACACCACCGCGCCAGCGCCATCACCAAACAACACGCAAGTAGAACGATCGTTCCAATCAACCAATTGTGTGAGTGACTCTGCACCAATCACTAACACATTTTTCATGCCAGTTTTGATGTAACGATCACCGATACTTAAACCATAAATAAAGCCTGAACACGCTGCGTTGACATCAAACGCTGGGCATTCGTTGCGAATACCAAGCTGCTTTTGGACGCTGCAAGCTGTGGATGGAAAGTAATAATCAGGTGTTGCCGTACCCACGACTATCAATTCGATATCGTCGGGGGTTAAACCAGCAGCTTCAATCGCACGTCTACCCGCTTCTACCGCCATGGAGGTGGTGGTGTCGTTGCTTTCCCCAATGATGTGTCGCGCCCGCACACCCACTCGCTTAGAAATCCATTCATCGTTGGTGTCAACAATGGTTGCTAGCTCTTCATTCGTCAGGATTTTTTCAGGCAAATAACTACCTGTTCCAACAATCCGGCTGAAGGTTTCCATGCTTAGTCCTCCTGTAAGGCTGCAGCCACACGATCATGGATAAGGTTGATCATGTCCTGCGATGCAGTTGCTACTGCTTCTTGTATCGCGTGGTAAAAAGCGACTTTATTAGCGCCGCCGTGACTTTTCACCACGATACCATTTAATCCTAATAAAATCGCGCCGTTGTAACGGTCGGGATCAACAGTTCGTTTGATACGTCGTAAGAGTGGATACGCTAGCAAGGCCAACACTTTTAACCAGGGTGAGGAACGCAAGACCGACTTAATCGCATTCATTAAATACTTCATCACACCTTCGATGGATTTTAAAGCGACGTTACCTGAAAAACCATCGACAACTAACACATCGGCTTCACCTGAAAAGACATCGTTACCTTCCACGTAACCGCAATAATTAAGGCTTGAATGCAATAAACGCTCATGCACTGCTTTGACAGACTCGGTGCCCTTGATGTCTTCTTTACCCACGTTCATCAAACCAACGACAGGTTCTTTTACATCGCTCATGACTTGAGCCAAGGTGGAACCCATCACAGCAAACTGAACCATTTGATCAATGCTAGTATCAACCGTTGCGCCTAAATCCAAACACAAGGCTTGCTTACCAGGTTTAACCGTTGGGAAAGCAGACACGATAGCTGGACGCTCAACGCCCGGAATTGTTTTTAAGACATAATGCGCAGTTGCCATCAAAGCGCCTGTGTTGCCAGCACTCACGCAAGCGTGGGCTTTACCTTCTTGAACCAGGTTAATGGCCAAACGCATGGAGGATTTCTTCTTACGGCGAAGAACGTGCACAGGGGAATCGTCCATATGAACCACCTCAGTGGTATGATGGATAGTCCAACGGTCTTGGAATTTTTTTCCTGATCGCTCCATCTTAGGGCGAATAACTGACTCGTCACCCACTAAGATCAAATGAACCTGGTTATTTCCCTGCAATACTTTCAAAGCGGCTTGGATCGCAACAGGAGCTCCGCGATCACCGCTCATTATATCGACGGCAATGGTTACCGGCATGGAATTAGCTGTCCTCGTTGTCGTCTTTCTCTGGCTGAGAAATCACTTCTCGGCCTTTGTAGTAACCATCTGGAGAGATGTGGTGACGACGGTGTACTTCACCAGTCATGGGATCTTGACTCAAAGACGCTGCAGTCAACCCGTCGTGAGAGCGACGCATGCCACGTCGTGCGCGTGACTTCTTACTCTTTTGAACAGCCATACTCGTAAACTCCTAAATCGTGACTATCAATGCTTTCTGTCGGCCTTGTGGATAGCCAATATCTGATCAAATCATGCTCATGCACGACAAACCCGTGATGTTAACAGATTTAGCGGGCCTGTCAATGGGAGTCATTGCTATCTAAGAGGTTGCAAGCATTGGTCACAGAAACCAACCCCATCTCTTTGATTTCAGGCCATACGGCTAAAGATCGCCACGAACTTGAGACTGAGGCTCGCGCCTCCCAAGGCTCATCATCTAAGGAGAAACGCAAGCAGACTGCATGCAAAAACAGGCTATCGCCATAGGCCTTCTTCCAACGCCTCGAGTCTCGCTTATCCGCGTATTTCTGATCACCCAAAACCGGATGCCCGGCATCAGCCAAATGCACGCGAATTTGGTGGGTTCGACCTGTCCCCAATTGAATCTCAAGCAGCGAGTACCCGTCGGACACCCAAAGCGGCTCCACGCGTGTCACCGCCGAAACACCATCTGGGCTGACGGTCACCATGCGCTCACCGCCTTCCAGCACATGCTTTTCAAGCGGTTTATCGATCGTTATCGCCCCATGCTCCCAACGACCGGACACCACAGCCAGATATACTTTCTGAACAGATCGTTCACGAAACTGATTCGACAAAGCACGCAGCACTTTCCCCTGCCTGGCCACCAACAAGCAACCAGAGGTTTGTCTATCCAAGCGATGGACCAGTTGCCAGTAAGGATCATCCTCTAGATGGGCAATGGTCTCTATGACTCCACCGGCAACACCTGTTCCCACATGCACCGGCGTGCCAGCTGGCTTATTCAATACTTTTATAACGTCTGTCTCATGGATAATGGCTTGCTTCACTTGCTTTTTCATCCAATCGGGAATCAATAGCTCTGGCTTTTCAGACACGCGTAGCGGCGGGACACGAACCTCATCACCCTCAGCCAAACGCCCCGATGGCTTCACACGGCCGCCATTCAATCGCACCTCGCCGCTGCGAAACGCCCGATAAATGCGACCCCGTGGCACGCCAGGCAAACGACCTATAATAAAATTATCAATCCGCTGGCCATCATGCTCAGGCCCGATGGTGTGAATGTAGTTGGACACGAAACAGCCCCAATTCAAGAAAGAGTGTGCAAATATACATCAATTTCTTCTAAGTCTAAACATTCCCTAGTCCATTAACCTTTAAACCATTTTTACAACTAGACTGACAAAGCATTGATTGCTTGGATACCTGACGCGACTGACCCAAGAAACCGCCCATCACGGAAGCCAACACGGCACCCACCAAAGCAAAGGCTGCAAGCCCAATAGCAACAGGATTCGCTGCCAACACATTTGCAAGACTAGCCGCCGCCCCTGCTGACGCAAAAGCATTAACCAGCACCACCGATAGCACAGCGCTTGCAACACCAAACACACCGCCACCAACGACTATTCCTGCCACCAAACCACACCTTGTCTTAGGACTTAATAGCCACTCTCTGTGGCTATCGCCCTTCGAAGGAAGCAAAGGTTTGTTAACTGCCCTAACATTTGCCAACACAGCAACCTTTTCTGACTCAGGCTGCCTTGAAGACACTGTAGACATACTATTTCCTGTGTCGCTATTGCCAACAGGAGTCTTGGCATCAGGTGCGCGATCCACCAATTCTTCTGTTTTATTAACCTCTTTACCAGCACCGGAGAAAGTTTCTGAGCTTGCAACAGCCTCTGTGCTGTTTTTTGGATAATGCTTGAGTAATGTCTCAGCAAATAAAGTTTCTCTCGGGGCATCTGTATCATCGTCGATCCCAGCACCAGCAAACCTAATCTGTATCCGCCGTTCAGCCTTAGATATGGCTAATGCTTCCAAAGTAGCTTTAAAGGCGATAGGTAATGTCTCTTCCGACAACACAATACCCTGTCCTTGAAGAGGGTCACTTGTGTAACAGGTAACCTCACCAAACGCCTCTTTATTCTTGATGAACCCTGAATCATTCCACCCTCTGAGAGCCACATGATGACAACGCAAACTAACATTTCTAGGCATTAACTTTGGATGACGCTTAAAAAAAGCCAGCATATCTTTCAAATAAGGCCCAGCATCATCGTAAAAATGAAACTCAACTGAAGCTCCTTCGGCCTGTTGAGCTGCATGCTGCATTTGCAAATAAGCAATGCCTATTTTATGAGGAAAATTGGGGGGGTCCTTGATAGCAACTGTGCTTTGACATAACGCCTCCATATCAGTCGTATCGCTTACAGTTTCCTTCGCCTCTTCAAAATAAGTACCCTCGGGCTGGCCTTGCCAGACATCTTCCAGTAACAAACGAACCAGTGAAACATCACACTCCTTAGCAAAGCGTTCATAATTCGCAAACGAAGGCCTACCATTAATTGCGTGCCCGTACTCCGTATCCCTGCTTTGCCTTGCGGTACCAATATAAAGAGACTTAGCACCTTCCAAGGCGCTAGCAAAAAAGCCTTTTGCCTCATTTTGATGGCGGTAAGCATCGAAGGCTTTGCCAAAACAACCGTCATAATCAAGGGAGACCACCTTAACGGATTCATGCTCTAACTTACTCATCGCATTAAGTCCTTATTTTTACTGTTAACAAGCAATGTTTATCTTAACATGATTTTTATGATTGTGGAGTAATACTTTTTATTGGTATCTTTTTTGACACACATATGGAAAATCAATGAGTTAGGAGTTTCTTCGGGTTTAAACTTGATTTTTCCGGCATTATGCATGAAAATTGGTATTACCAGTCCCATTTTTCATGGTTGTTTTATGCGTAAAAAAAGCACTACACAAAAAATCGACGAGGCGTTCCAAGTAACGCCTGTTGTGGCGATTTTGGGGCCCAGGCAGGTTGGTAAAACAACCGCTGCCCGGCATTACTTCGGGCAACAACAAGGAGCTCCATCAACCTATTTCGACCTAGAAAATCCCCAGGACCTTCTGCGCCTGCAGGACCCCATGCTTGCACTTGAAGACACCACGGGCTTAATCGTCATCGATGAAATACAGCGTTCACCCGAACTCTTTAGCGTGCTACGTGTCCTTGTCGATCAGAAGAAAGAGCGTCGTTTTTTGATTTTAGGAAGCGCTTCTCGCGAGCTCATCGCTCAAAGCTCAGAATCGCTCGCCGGGAGAATCAGCTACCTTGAGCTCACTCCTTTTTCCTTTGAAGACACCCAAACACTCACACCACTTTGGTTAAGAGGTGGCTTTCCTCTCTCCTACCTAGCGGACACAGACCAGCACAGCATGGCATGGCGACAAAGCTACATCAAAACGTTTCTGGAACAAGACATCCCCAACCTTGGCATCACCATCCCCGCTCAAAACCTCAGACGTTTTTGGACCATGATCGCCCACTACCATGGTCAAGTGTTTAACGCGAGCGAGCTTGGAAACTCTTTGGATTTAAATCACAAAACCGTGAAAAAATACCTCGATATTTTAACCGGCACCTTCATGATGAGAGAACTTCAACCCTGGCATGAAAACATCGGCAAGCGATTGGTAAAATCTAGCAAAGTGTATTTTCGTGACACGGGCATTTATCATGCTCTACTTGGTATCGATAATAACGACACCCTCCTGACTCACCCTAAACTAGGCGCTTCCTGGGAGGGCTTTGCTTTGGAGTCTGTGATTCGCCACCTCGATGCCGAACCGCAGGATTGCTACTTCTGGCGTACTCACAACCAAGCAGAGCTAGACCTTCTCATCACGCAAGGAACAAAGCGTCTGGGCTTTGAATTCAAGCACAGTAAGACCATCAAAGTTACACGCTCCATGACCATCGCCATGGAAGATCTCAAGCTTGACTCATTAACGGTGATCCATCCTGGCGATGTGGCGTTTAAACTCACACGTGAAATCAACTGCGTGCCGCTAAAGGCGTTTTTATCGTTCAATGATTAACCAAATTCATTGCCAGTCGTAGCAAACCTTGCTATGATGACGTTGGACAGTTGGTCCGCTATCTTAACTTGTTGATTTAACGTGATTTACCGATAGCCGTCGAATTCGACACCTAACTGTTTCAACGAATTTTATCATTAACGCGCTCCCGCGTTGCCATTAGCCTAATCGTTATTGGCCGCAGTGAGACACCAGTTTGCGCTGGTCTCGACTCCCTGAAAAAGCATAGTCAGCACCCAGCGTCGGCGAACCTGCTTCCTTGTGTCGCGGTCGAGCGCCTAACCGATTAGGAAAACCATGAATTCAAAAACTGCTGAAAGCACGCCGCAAGCAAGCCCGAACAAAATCATGATCGTGAATGCTGCTGAATCCGATATCACTCGTGTCGTTATCGCCAAAAAAGCCGCTCGTAAAAACGAAATGCTTCATTTCGACATCGACAGCAAACTCAAACAAAACAAGCAAACGATGTCTAACATCTACAAAGCTGTGGTGACTAGCATTGAAGTCAGCCTAGCTGCCGTGTTTGTTAATTTTGGTAACGACCGCCACGGCTTTTTACCCTTAAGCAACATCTCCAGCGAATACTTCAACGACTCCTACAACGGCACACCTCGCTCTGAAGATCTGCCTCGCTTGATCAAAATTGGCCAAGAACTCGTTGTCCAAGTTGAAAAAGAAGAACGTGGCAACAAAGGCGCTGCCATGACCACCTTCATCAGCCTAGCTGGTTCTTACGTGGTTTTGATGCCTAACAACGATCGTGGCGGAGGTGTTTCTCGCCAAATCGAAGGCCCGGAACGCGATGCCCTCAAAAACAACCTTGATCAACTGGACGTTCCTGAAGGCATGAGCCTGATTGCTCGTACAGCAGCGGTTGGCCGATCTGCTGAAGACCTCAAATGGGATTTAAGCATCTTACAAAGCTACTGGGATGCCATTAAAAAGGCAGCAATCGCCAAACCTGGCCCCTACCTCATTGCCGAAGAAAGCAACGTGGTGTTACGTAGCGTCCGAGATCATTTTCGTCACGACATCGCTGAAGTAGTCATCGACGATGAAGCCGCTTACGAGCAAGTGAAGAACTACATCAACCTTGTACGCCCTGACTTCATCGATCGCATCAAACACTACAAAGAACACACACCAATTTTCAGTTACTACCAAGTGGAAACCCAAGTAGAGACAGCCTACCAGCGTGAAATACGCCTACCATCCGGCGGCTCTATCGTGATTGATCACACAGAAGCTTTGGTCGCCATCGACGTTAACTCCTCTCGTGCCACCAAAGGTAACAGCATCGAGGAAACAGCCTACCAAACCAACCTTGAAGCAACCGATGAAATTGCCAAGCAAATCCGCTTCCGTGATTTGAGCGGTTTAATTATGATTGACTACATCGATATGTTACAAGCTGGCCACCGTCGCACCGTTGAAGAACGCCTAGCGAATGCCATGAGCATCGATCGTGCGCGCATTCAAATGCTACCGATCTCTCGTCTAGGTGTGTTAGAACTGTCACGTCAACGCCTACGCCGGACCTTAACACGACTCACCAAAATCACTTGCCCGCGTTGTAATGGCCAAGGCTTAATTCGAACCATCGAATCCATTGCCAACTCCATCATTCACACCATGCAAGATAATCAAGCTCGATCCAGCAAGCCCCTGCACTTTACCTTGCAATGCCCGCTTGATCTAACGACCTTCCTAATGAACGAACGTCGCTCGGATATTCAACGCCTCACGGATCACAACCAAACTAAGGTAACGATTATTCCCAACCAACACCTCATCACACCTGCTTACCAGCTCAAACAAACAGAGCTTGTCGTATCTGGTGACGGAAACAGTGGAAGCTCATCCAAAAATCCTAGCTACCAACACATTAAACAAGGCAGCAATATCGATAACAGCCTACTAGCCAAGCGCTCATCACAAGCGATGTTTAACGAGCCCGTTATCAATCAGTACCTCACCATGCCTGAAGAGCGTGAATCTCAATCACAAGGCTTATTGGGCAGATTAACAAAACGTTGGTTTGGTGGCAGCCAAACAGAACCTACCCCTCCAGCCAAAGAGGAAGAGGAAAAACCAACGACTCGTCGCAACAACCGACGGGGCAACTCCCGCGGCAAACAACAAGAGTCTCGTGATGAGCAACGTCCGAAACGACAACCACGTCGACGCTCTGACACGCCTTCAAATGGCCGACGCCGAAACAGCTCAAATGAAACGAGTGAAAAGTCAAAAACAACTGGAAACCGTACGGCAAGCAACCAAAGCAACACCTTACGATCCACACCTAAAGCAAGTGACCCCTCAAACAAACGCAGCACATCTCGCCGCGGCACAAGAGGTGGTAGCCGCCAGCAAAAACCTGCTGACGCAAACCTTGAAAAACAAGCAGCACTCAAAACGGCCCCTGTAAAAGAGCCGCGTGCAGAAAAGAAGGCACCAGAAAAAGCGGCTAAACCAAGCGAACCTGCCGCTAAACCTGTTGAGACCAACAAACCAGTCGCTCCGACTCCTGCTGAAAAGCCTGCTCCTACAGCAACACCTGAGCCAGAAGCTCCTAAGAAGAAAAGCTTAAGCTCTGCCCGCTCGAAAACAGGCCACCGTCACTCACGACCCATGCCAACAGCAAGCAGCGTTGAAAAAAACAAAGCTGAGAAAGCGGCAAAAGCAGCTGACCTCGAAGAGACAGGTGATAAACCCGCTGCTCCCAGACCTCGTTACAAGAAAACTCCTAGCAGCGCACGTCAAACCCCAGCTAGAAATCGTAGCGCGACAGCTGAGAAGAAAGCGGAGCCAGAAACAAAGACTGAAAGTGGAGAGAAGGACGTTTAACCTCCTCACACACACGTCCCACGCGTCTGTGAAACAGATCCGGGGGATCCAAAACCTACACGTCCCACGGCCTGTGAAACAGGTCCGGGGGATCCAAGAAATTGCAATGGACCCCCAGCGGATTCGCTTGCGCGAACCGGGGGGCGTGCAAGAAAAAGGATCTATCAATGACTAATTTCTTAGAAAGCACCACTGACGTATTCAATCAAATTGCGAATAGTTTTACAGCTCACGCCAAATGTTTGCTTATCGTCATCGCCATTGGTTTTGTTGTGCACATCACCAACGTGGTCTTTTTTAAACGTCGCTTAAATGCGCTAGCCATTCGCTCTCGCAAAGCCAGCGGGCTGATTGGCATCGTGTTTGCCCCTTGGCTACATGGCGACTTTGGTCACTTGATCATAAACGCTATTTTCTTTTTTGTGTTATCGAGCATGACACTGGTGATTATCTCCTTTGACAATTACATCAAACTATCACTCTTTTTAATTCTAGGCACTGGTCTTCTCACCTGGGCTTTCGCACGACGCGCTATCCACTTAGGCGCAAGTGGCGTGATCATGGGCTACTGGGGGTTTATTTTAGTTAGCGCCATTCAACACCCTAGCGCGTTCACCATCATCACTGCCGTGGTTTGTGTCTTTTACTTTGGAACCATGATCAGTAACGTGATCCCCACAGATCCTAGACATTCTTGGGAATCTCACCTCTTTGGCTGCCTATGCGGAATAATCGCTGCGTTTCTTTAGTTGATATTTCTGCAAAGAGGGCGTTGTTGCATAATAGGCTGAAACTCATCACCTACACTGTCATTCCTACTCTGCATTGTCATTCCTGCGAAAGCAGGAATCCAGGTGTATTAGAGCGGGCGTAGCCCGCACACTCAGGCGTTCACTGAACGCCTAAAAGTGCTCGCAGAGCGAGCATTTGATATAACTGGATCCCTTTTTTCAAAGGGATGACAACTTGCGTTGTCAATTAGGGAGCCCAGTTCCTGGCTGGAGCGCCTACCCTCCGATCCCCCGGAACAACCGATTCCAATGCTTTCTCTTCAATTTGATAACGGTCAAATAAGAATTTATAGGGGGATTTTTCTCCGGGTTTGAACAGCAAAAAATCATCCACTGGTTTTGTTTTCATGATGCCATCGACGCCCGCATAAATGAACAACTGATGTCGAATAACTTGTGCAAACCATGTCAACTGATAAGTCATCAAGTTCTCATCAATCGGCTTACCCAATTGAGATGCTGTCTTTATCTTTAAACATAAAGACACATAAACCAATAAAAGCAGGTACCGTGAAAAGCGATCTTTAGCACTTTGACAGTGAGCCCAATGCCGCAACCCTTGCGGCCCAAGAAGTCGAGCTAAGAATGCAAGACAGGTTGCTCCATACCGACCCGGCACAATTAAAGCACTATACAATTGAGACACTGGATCAGTCGCTTCACTTAAAAGAGGTGGTGGTTTTGGTGTGTGTTTTGCGACACCCAATAAAATCCCTACCACTAATATCACTACAGGCAAAACGACTAAAGAAGCACTTAACAAGTAAGTGAAATTAACTCCCAAGACTGTTAATAAAGCAACGCCCCCAAGCACACCCACCCATTTCGCGGCTGTCTTTAAGGCATATTTTTTTGAATACCGTGACGAAACTGGCTGCTCAGCCATCCAAGCATCAAAGAAACGCCAATAATCATGCTGCTGAAAATGATAGCGCAACAACATCAGCAGGAATGCTGCAAGATCTGAATTCTTGGAATGATACGCTATTCGAGCTAACGCATGAATCTCTTCATAAATTGCGTCTTTTCTTGACCCTTCAGTCGGTAAATGCCCTTGCCATAATTGAACAGCTTTCACAAAATGCTGGAGAATAGGCTGTTGCTGCAATTGCTCTGTTGCTGGTGATCTATCCCACAGTTCTTTTTTTACAAGAGCTAACAAAGGATGGTGCCAGATATCATCAAACTCAGTAATGCGACCAAGTGGAACGGTGCTTCCTGAGAGAAATTCAACAAAAGGAATCGCCGCTACTTCAATGGGCGCTTCACTCTCTGCTCGTTCACGAATTTCTTGCCGACGCTTTCTTCCTGTTGCCTCAGCACCCCGATAAAATTCAGAGCCCGTTAAATCTGACAATAAATTGTGTTCTAACTTCCCAAACGTTTTATTGGCTGCATCTATCGCGCTTTGATAATACACTTTAGCTTCTCGGCGTTGCTCATCAGGCTTTTTACTATGAAAACGAGACTTAGAGGATAAACCAAACACCTCTATTGAATCCATAAACACGGTACGACGAGCAAACGCTGGAAATGCGCTGAGACGGTCTTGGTTGTGCGGCATCACACCATCTTCACCGGTGATTGGGTCTACCCGGCCCAATTCTTCCCGTCTAGAAGTCACAAAACGAAGCCCAGGAGTTTGACCATCTTTCGATAAGAGAAAAGAGGGAATCATTCGGTTTCGCTTTTTCACAAACACCGATCGTGTAAGACCTAAGGCTTCTCGAGCTGCTGCAAAAGATCTACAGTAGCGAGCCATGTCATTTCGATACGTGTCATCTATGCCTGACGGAATATCCGTGACACAACGTTCCCATAATGCCAACAGCTTACTTCGCTGTTTGCCTCGCTTCTCATCCGTTTTTAGTACATCCAAACGACGTCGTGCTAACACAAGAAAGGTCATGGCGTTTTTAATATGTAAATTTAGACCACGATCTGCTTTGGTGACACGAAGCCTCTCCATGCTATCCGGAAATACATGTGGCATCTGCTCTAAAACAATCTGGAAGTAAGGTCTCTCGCCATTACCATCATCATGATAACTAATCGCCGGAAAAGATTCGGTAGAGTTGCCTAGATTCCCTTTAGCTGACACTATAGTAGGAGAAAACTCGCAGTGCGCGTTGATCATCCAAGCAGACAACTGCTTAAACATAGATCTCTCTTTCAGCACTTCCGCTCTTAATAGCTCATCACCGAGAATTTTGAGTTGGCTTAAGTTTTTTTGAATAGTGGCGGAATCCAGACCCATGATACTCTCTGCTCCTGATGACCAATGCTCGATACGGGAATCGATAGATCTCAAGATCCTGCGCCAAGTGACTGGGTGTGTCAATACGGTGGTTTTTTTATGGATCCCCAGCGGATTCGCATTTGCGAACCGGGGGACGTGTTAAGAATGATCGAACTTGTTCTAAATCAGCTTCAGTATCGATACCTGGAGGTACCGGTAGCGGCGTCTTATCCATAGCAATGGATTGACCATGATACAACACCCGAAGCTGCTCCAAACATTCAATCTCTTCCAAAGGCGAAGGTTCCCAGCTCATGTACTCGCTTAAAAAACCGACGCGGTAAGCGTAAATACCAATGTGACGATAATAATCTGTGAGACAACTGGTTAACGGCTTCTCCGTGTCAAAGGCTTCTCGATGCCAAGGGATAGGCGCACGACTAAAGTAAAGGGCCTGATGATCCGCATTGAGGACCACCTTGACTACCGATGGGTCCATCAGTTCCTCAGGATCACGAATTAAATCGTAGACGCTGGCCATGGGAGAATCGGTTTGAGTGCTGAAAAAGCTGATCAAGTGACTCAGGACCTCTGGCGGCAACAAAGGCTCATCAGCCTGCATACCAACAACGATATCGTCCGTATCCCAACCCTGATTCGTGACAACCTCGGACAGCCGTGTGGTCCCTGATGGGTGCGCTGGATCCGTCATCACAGCGGGGGCATTGAATTGTTCACATACCTCTAACACTCGTTCAGAGTCAGTTGCGACCGTCACTGTATCTGCACCAACTCGCATGGCCTGTTGATAACTGCGAATCACCATGGGTAATCCGGCAATATCAGCTAAAACTTTCTCTGGAAGTCGGGTAGAACCTAGGCGGGCAGGAATAACGATATGGGTAGACATGAATGGAAGGCCTGAGCAACAAAGATAAATCGGGACGGCAGGATTTGAACCTGCGACCCCTTGCACCCCATGCAAGTGCGCTACCAGGCTGCGCCACGCCCCGACGATAAGGACGAGATCGTACTGTATTGTACAGAAAAAAGCAAACTGAAAGCCCCTCCGAATATCTGGTTAAATTTAAATCAACTGAATACTGGACTGATGTATTTCAGAATGCGGAGTGTATACTTAAAACCATCACCCACGTTATGTATGTGCACCGCTATGTTAAAGCTCCGACAGCCGCCGTCCTTTCGCTATCTCGCAGGCACTCAAGCCTTCGAACAAATTGGCTTTTCGATGATACAAGCGCTTCTTGTATTTTATCTCATTTACCAAAAGCACCTCCCCGATCAACAAGCCTTCCATATGGTTGCCACTTTCACGTCGTTAATATTCTTCAGCACGCTGCTTGGTGGTTATCTCTCTGACCGATATCTTGCTCAACGCTTTTGCTTACTGACAGGGATAGCCCTTCAGGGGCTTGGCTACTCCCTGATTACCTTCAAGGAGCCCGGCCTACGTTTCAGTTTAACGCTAATCATCACAGGCTCCGCTTTATTTCGACCGAACTTATCGAGCTTTCTTAGCTTATTTTATTACCGCCAAGATACACGCCGGTTTAGCGGTTACACCTACCTCTATTTCGCCTACCAGCTGGGTGTTGCCTGCGCCACTATCCTAGCAGCGTACATACCCAAGTTTTTGGGTTGGCCGATGCTGTATCATATATCAGCCTGCACAGCATTGATTGCTTTTGTCATCATGCTAGCGGGTAAAAAACACTACGAATGTAGAGGGAAGTGCCCACAGCTTTCCCCGAACCAAATACTACCTCTCGCTTGCATTGCCCTCGTTTGGTTTGTAGCGGCTTACTTCCTACTAAATCACCCTTTTATGTGTTTATCCTTAGTTGTCAGTGTAGGCGTGTTAATTTTCGGTGGCATGGGAATACAAGCCATTGGCGCTCATTACGAACGCCGTAATCGTTTAGTGCTCATTATCATCCTTATGATTTGCTCTGTGATTTTCTGGGCAATCTGCTACCAAGAATACTTGACTATCAATGTCTTTATTAACCGCAGCGTTTTTCGTGACCTACTTGGTATACATATTCCCACCGTGGACTTCCTTGCCTTGAATGCTTTGGTGAGCGTACTTTTATGCCCTGTTGCCTCATCGGTTTGGACACAACTGTATCGCAAACGACGCATGCCCCCTGTCTTAATTATTCTAGCCGTCTCATTACTTTTATTAACCCTTAGTATGCTAAGTTTAGGCGTGAGCACACATTTTTCTGACTCAACTCACCATGTCAGCATGTGGTGGGTCGTGGTTTCCGTTATCTTAATCGCCATTGCTGAACTTATCTTAACGCCTCTTGCTGTTGCCCTCACCACTCTCCTTTCACCAAGAAAAATCACCGGGCTAATGATTGGTGTGTGGTTTATGTCTATTGGTCTAGGATGGGCATTAGCTGGCTTACTCGCGAATGAGGCTAGTATTCCTGCAGCTATGCTCACGTCATTAGTCAAAGTCAATGACGTCTACGCGCATGCCTTCTTAGAATATGCCATGCTGGCTTTTGGGTCCGCCGTTATCTTAATTGCCACCCGATCATTCGTGGAAAAGAAATTCCCGGTTCGGTTTCATTAAGCGCTGAGAGAATTGCGCAGCAATACCGCGAAGCACACCCCCGTCGGAGCCACCCGATTTATTCGGGTGGGTTGTTTCGGTGTGGTGCATGAGCTGCTATCGAATGGATCTACCGTCTTAAAGGTCAAGCCTTTTTGATGGATTGCTTGTAGACATCCATCTCTTGCCAGTCGATCTGATCACGCATCATAGCACGCAACCACATCAGGAGCTTCCTCGCACAGGCGATAA
>Ga0213833_1000247_pt1 | contig 73655 bp, 65 predicted proteins | sample SWATP21_FD_160575 | JGI IMG/M metagenome (GOLD analysis project Ga0213833, IMG submission 160575) | Coastal seawater microbial communities from Marineland, Florida, United States - SWA TP2 #1 | ecosystem: Environmental > Aquatic > Marine > Coastal | place: USA: Florida | collected 2016-08-14
TCCACCAGGACTGCACCGACGACGTGACCTACTCGTTCACGACCGGGCCCTTCGGCGATCCGGTGAACGAGAGCAGCCTCATCGACCGCGCCTTCAACCTGGACCTGGGCAGCGCCACCTTCATCCAGCCTCCCGGCGTCGGCGCTCTCCTCCAGGGCTTCCTCGTGGACACGTACATCCTCTTCGAGGCCACGGACGACAGCGATCTGCCCAACGGGGACATGCACGTGCTCGGCGCGGTCGGGGAGCTCGACGGGGGCGACATCATCCAGGACCTCAGCCAGGAGACGTTCCCCTTCACCCATGGCCCCGACGAGATCGCCGGGACCGGCGACGACACCCTCGCGGACTGGGACAACCCCGTGATGATGCTCGAGGCCCCGGAGGTCATCATCGACGCCAACGGAGTGGACCTGGCCCTCGAGGACCTCTCGATCACCACCATCTTCGCGCCGGACCTGTCCGGCTTCGTCGGCGGGACCTTCGGCGGGATCATCGACACGCGCGCGCTGGTCGGGCTGCTGGACAGTGAAGACCCCAACGCCATCTGCGACCTCGTGGAAGAGACGGTGGGGGTGAGCTGCGAGCCGTGCCCTGACGGCACGGGCTCCTTCTGCCTGACGGTGCTCGCCGAAGACGTGACCGGCTTCTACCTGGAGAACCTCGCTCCCGACGGGCTCATCGAGGTCCCCTGAGTCCAGGCGCGGCCGGGGCGCTCAGCCGAAGAGACGCACCCGCTCCATGAGGGTGTCGTCGGTGTCGCTGAGGAGGCCGTCGATGGCGGCGCTCGCCGCCTCGGCGTCGCCCGCGGCGATGGCGTCCACCGCCCGCCCCATGCGCTCCAGGTACTCGGGGTGGACGAACAGCAGCGCGGGCATCCGCTCGACGAACGCCTGGCTGAGGCGGCCCAGCGAGTGGAACATCAGCCGCGCCACGATGCTCCCGGCGGCGGCCACCATCGCGCGATAGAGCGACAGGTCCGTCTGCATCGTCAGGAGGATGTCCCCGTCGTTGCGTCGCTGCTGGGCCATGAGCTCCTGGAGCGCCGCCACGTGCTCTGCGCTCGCCCGCTGCGCCGCGAGCCCCGCCACCTCCACCGCCATCCGGCGCCGCATGAGCAGGACGTCGGTGAGCATCGCGTTGCGTTCGTCGGCGCTGGCGACGCGGATGAGGTCGGGCAGGAGCGACAGCTCGCCGCTGTGCCGGAAGTCGGCCACGCGGACCCCATCCCCCTGCCGGGCCACCACGAGGCCCTGCGCTTCGAGCGACCGGATGGCCTCGCGCAGCGTGTTCCGGTTCGTGCCGAAGCGCGGCGCCAGCTCCCGCTCGGGGGGGAGCCGCTCGCCGACGGCCACCTCTCCGCGGAGGATGGCGAGGCGCAGCTGCTCGGCCACCGACTCGGAGATGGCCTTCTTCTCGATGCGGGCAAGATCCAGGGGCATCGAGCGATTGTATCGACGGGCCGGGCGAGTATCATCCGCGGCCCATGTACTCCCTGATTGCCGCTGTTCTCGCCTCCCTCGTCACCTTCGGCGCGGTCGCGGGCGTGACCAAGACCAGCTACGCCGTCCTGCCCGCTGTGGCCGTGCTCCTCGGCACCTACTGGATCCTGGCGCGGCGCCACAGCAAGGCGGTCGAGGCCCTCATGGAGGAGCTCCAGCGGGAGATCCAGCAGCAGCGGGTCGCCAACGCCATCCGCATGCTCAAGGGCGCCTACCCCCACGCCAACTGGGTGTTCATGCTCCGCGGCCAGATCGACGGGCAGATCGGCACGCTCCACTACATCCAGAAGAACTTCGACGACGCCCTGCCGCTCCTCGAGGGCGCCTGGGTGAAGCACTGGATCGCGAAGGGGATGCTCGCGTCCTACCAGTTCAAGCGGCACAAGTCGGACGACGCCTTCGCCACGCTCGACGCCGCCATCGGCGCCTCGAAGAAGGAGCCGATGCTCTACGGCCTCAAGGCGTGGATGCAGTGGAAGATGAAGGACCGGGACGGGGCCATCGCCACCCTCACCGCCGGCAAGGGCAAGTGCCCGTCGTCGGAGCCCATCGGGGCGAGCCTCATCCGCCTCCAGAACAACGAGCCCCTGGACATGTCGATCTTCGGCGAGCAGTGGTGGCAGTTCCACCTGGAGAAGCCGTCGATGAAGCAGCAGATGGCCCTCGCCGGGCTGTCGGGCAAGCCGAAGGGCGGCAAGAAGGCGATGTATCGCTGAGCCGAGGTGCGGGCGCGCCCCCGGCTGCACCCTGCCGTGCACGCCCTCCACTAAGCTGCCCGCATGAGTGACCCCTGGGAGGACGAGGCGCCCGACCGCCGACGTCTCTGGATCCGCCTCGCCGTCGCCGCGGCCATTCCGCTCGCCGTCTTCGTGCTCCCGTCGCCCGAGGGCGGTCCAGGTTCGTGGACGCTGCTCCCGCCGCTCTTCGCCATCGCCCTGGCGTTCGCCACCCGAACCACGGTCCTGCCGCTGTTCGGCGGTGTGTGGCTCGGAGCGGCCATGGTCGTCTGGCCCGACGACGGGCTGCTGTCCCCCATCACGGGCCTCCTCACCGCCCTCGATCGCTTCGTCATCCGCAACGCGTTCTACGACCCTGGCGCGTCCTGGTTCTCGGGCGGCGGCGAGTGGAAGTCCTTCAACCTTTCCGTGATCGGCTTCGTGTTCGCGCTGGTGGGCATGGTGGCGCTCACCATCCGCGGGGGCGGGATGGCGGGGATCGCCGAGCGCTTCGTGGTCCTCGCGCGGTCGGCCCGCGCCACGCGCGTCACCACCTGGCTCCTCGGTCTCTCGATCTTCTTCGACGACTACGCGAACACGCTGATCGTGGGCGGGACCATGCGCCCGCTCACCGATCGCATGCGCGTCTCGCGCGAGAAGCTCGCCTGGCTCGTGGACTCGACGGCGGCCCCGGTGGCCGGCCTGTCCCTGCTCTCCACCTGGGTTGCCTACGAGGTCTCCCAGTTCGCGCCGCAGCTGCCCGAGGCCCTGTTCCCCGGAGGCGAGGGAGCTGGCTACACCGTCTTCGTCCAGACGCTCCCCTTCCGCTTCTACTGCGTGCTCACCCTGTTCTTCGTGGGCGCCATGAGCCTCCTCGGTCGCGACTACGGACCGATGCTCAAGGCGGAACGGCGGGCGCGGGAGACCGGCGCTGTGTTCCGCCCCGGCAGCCGACCCATGAGCGGCGACGACGCGGCAGCGCAGCCGAAGGAGGGGATCCCGCACCGGGCCCACGTGGCGTTCCTGCCCGTGGGGCTCACCCTGCTCGCCATCGTGGGCTTCTTCTGGCTGGACGCCCGCAGCAATCTCGGCGACGCCATGCCCCAGGGGCTGTCACTCGCCGGGCTGCGCACCATCTTCGGCGCCGTCGAGAACAACACGCTCATGCTGTTCTACGGCTCGGCGCTGGGCCTCGCCGTCGCGATCCTGCTCACCGTGGGGGAGCGGCTGCTCACGCCGCGCGAAGCGTGGGGGGCAGCGGTGTCCGGCACCCGCGCGATGATGCTCGCCGTCACCATCCTCATCCTCGCCTGGGCGATGAGCGAGGTCTGCGGCGCCATCGGCACCCGGGCCTACATGACGGCTCTCGCTCCCCACATCCCGCCGCTGCTGTTGCCCGCGGGTCTGTTCGCCCTGGGCTGCGGCATCGCCTTCGCCACCGGCTCGTCCTGGTCGACGATGGGGATCCTGCTGCCCATCGTCGTCGGCCTCGCCGCGGAGGTGGGGGAGGGGACCACGCTCGGCGCCGCGGGGATGGTCATCGTCACCATCGGCGCCGTGCTCGATGGCTCCATCTTCGGCGACCACTGCTCGCCGATCTCCGACACGACCATCCTGTCGTCGACGGCGGCAGGCTCGGACCACATGGACCACGTGAGGACCCAGGCGCCGTATGCCCTCACGGTGTGCTCGGTCGCGCTGCTCGTGGGCTACCTGCCGGCGGCCGCGGGGGTGTCGCCGTGGATCCTGCTGGTGGTGGGCGCGGCAGCGCTGCTCGGCATCGCTCGCTTCGTGGGACGCCGCCTGCACGACTGACGGTTGGCGTCCTGAGGGGGGAGGCCGGCTCGGTTATCCTCCGCGCCATGCGCGTCCTGGTCACCGGCGGTGCCGGCTTCATCGGTTCCCACCTCTGCCACCGGCTCCTCGCCGACGGTCACGAGGTGATGTGCCTCGACAACTTCTACACGGGCCGCCGCGCGAACATCGCGGACCTGCTGTCGAACACCGACTTCGAGGTGATCCGCCACGACGTCACGCAGTCGATCCTCCTCGAGCCCGACCGCATCTTCCACCTCGCCTGTCCCGCGTCGCCCGTCCACTACCAGTGGAACCCCGTGAAGACGGTGAAGACGAACGTGATGGGGACCATCAACATGCTGGGCCTGGCGAAGCGGGTGAAGGCGCGCCTGCTCCACGCCAGCACGTCGGAGGTCTACGGCGATCCGGAGGTCCACCCCCAGCGGGAGGACTACTGGGGCAACGTGAACCCCATCGGGCCACGGTCCTGCTACGACGAGGGCAAGCGGGTCGCGGAGACGCTGTGCTTCGACTACCACCGCCAGAACGGTGTCGACATCCGGGTGGTGCGCATCTTCAACACGTACGGCCCGCGGATGTTGATGAACGACGGGCGCGTCGTGTCCAACTTCGTCGTCCAGGCGCTGCGCGGCGAGCCGCTGACGCTGTACGGCGACGGCAGCCAGACCCGGTCGTTCTGCTACGTGGACGACCTCATCGAAGCCTTCGTGCGGATGATGGATCAGGACGAGCACACCGGGCCGGTGAACCTCGGCAACCCGGGTGAGTTCACCATCGCCGAGCTCGCCGCCATGGTCATCGAGCTCACGGGCAGCAGCAGCACCATCGTCCACAAGCCCCTACCGAAGGACGACCCCACCCGCCGCAAGCCGGACATCACCCGGGCGCGCGAGTGGCTGGGGTGGGAGCCCTCCGTCCAGCTCCGGGAGGGCCTCACGCGGACGATCGCGTACTTCGAGGAGCTCCTGCGCGACGGCGAGCCCGAGCGGGTCCAGATGCGGACGGGCGGCCCGGTCCGCTGAGGCTCACGCGCAGCCCGGGAGCCTGCCGGGTACTGTCCGCGCCCGCGCCAGTCCGAGGACGGCGCCGGAGCCTGGAGAGTGAGCATGCGCCTGACCGTGGTGGGAACCGGATACGTGGGCCTCGTGAGCGGGACCTGCCTCGCGAACACCGGCAATGACGTCGACTGCCTCGACATCGACAGCGGCAAGATCGAGCGGCTGAAGCAGGGCATCTCGCCCATCTACGAGCCGGGGCTCGACGAGCTGATCGAGCGCAACGTGAAGGCGAACCGCCTGCACTTCACGACGGACAAGGCCGCGGCGTACGCCGACGCCGAGGCGATCTTCATCTGCGTGGGGACGCCGTCGGACGACAAGGGCCGCGCGGACCTGAGGTTCGTCCTCGCCGTGGCCGACGACATCGGCGACGCCATCGAGGCGGGGGACTTCGGTGAGCACGGGCCCATCGTGATCGTGAAGAGCACGGTGCCCGTGGGGACGAACCAGCGGGTGAAGGACCGCATCGCGGCGAAGACGGACAAGCCGTTCCGCATGGCGAGCAACCCCGAGTTCCTCAAGGAGGGGGACGCGATCCTCGACTTCAACAAGCCGGACCGGGTCGTGGTCGGCGTGGACGACGAGCGGACCGCCGAGCAGATGAAGGAGCTCTACGCGCCCTACGTGCGCCAGGGGAACCCCATCCAGATCATGCCGATCCCGTCCGCGGAGATGGTGAAGTACGCGTCCAACTGCATGCTCGCCACGAAGATCTCGTTCATCAACGAGATGGCGAACCTGTGCGAGGAGTTCGGCGCGGACATCGACGAGGTGCGGCGCGGGATGAGCGCGGACCGGCGCATCGGCAAGCACTTCCTGTACCCCGGGCTCGGCTACGGCGGGTCCTGCTTCCCGAAGGACGTGCTCGCGGTCATGTCGATGGGCGAGGAGGTCGGCACGCCGACGGCGCTGCTCGACGCGGTCCACGGCGTGAACCAGGCTCAGCGGCAGGCGTTCATCCGCAAGCTCCAGCGGGGGCTCGGGGACGTGGCCGGCAAGCGGCTCGCGGTGTGGGGCGTGGCGTTCAAGCCGGGCACGGACGACATCCGCGAGGCGCCGGCGCTGACCGTGATGGACTGGCTGCTCGAGCAGGGCGCCGAGGTGGTGGCGTTCGATCCCGTGGCCCACGAGACGGCGGGGCCGCTGTACGAGGGGCGCGTGACGTTCGCCCCCACCGCGCTGGACGCCCTGGATGACGCGGACGCGCTGATCATCCACACGGAGTGGAGCGAGTTCCGGCACCCGGACTTCGGGGAGATGAAGAAGCGCCTCAAGGACGCGGTCATCTTCGACGGGCGGAACATCTACCGGCCCGAGCAGATGCAGGGGCTGGGCTTCCGGTACTACTCGGTGGGTCGGGCGGACGTGGGGTAGACCCCCGGGGCCTTCACTCCTCGAACGTGAACGCCGAGATAGCCCCGAACGTCAGCACCACCGACAGCTCCTGGCAGGACCCGAAGCCCGTGGGGTTCAGGTCCGCGTTCGCGTCGAGCAGGGGGCCGATGAGCTGCGGGATCTGGTCCCCGATCCCGTCCAGGCTCGCCACCGTCTCGGCCACCTCGGCGATGGACAGCCCGCCGCCGATCACGCCGCTCATCGTGCCGTCGTCGTGCATGACGACCTCCACGCTCCCGTCGAGCAGCGTCAGGTCGATGTACTCGTCGAAGACGTTGAGCGGCAGCCGGTACTCGAGGCCGCTCCCGACGAGCCGCGAGCCGTCGAAGGTCGCGCACTCGATGGTGCCGATGGGCGCCTCCGGGTTCACGTCGAAGGTCTGACCGGGCAGCAGCATCCCATCGCCGCCCACCCGCGCGGGTCCGATGGCTCGGCTCAGGGTGAGGGAGACGCACTCGCCGGGTTCGGCCTCGAGCCCGTCCATCTCCAGCAGGAGCAGCAGCTCGCTGTTCGTGACCGACGCCTGGATGAGGTCTTCGAGAGGGCCCGCTCCGGCGAGCTCCAGGGCCGGCAGGAGACCGGCGAAGGCGTTGTCGATGCCCTCCTCGCCCGTCTGCGCGTGGGTGAGGTCCACGACCCCGCAGCCGTCCACGTCGTCTTCGTCCGAGATGCGGCCGTCGAGATCGAAGCCGACGCTGTGGCCCTCGGGCTCCTCGCGCCCGAAGCCGAGCTGGCTCACGATGGCCACCTGGGGCTCGGGCTCCTCGATGGGCACCTCGTCCCCGGGGACGCAGCCGACCAGCAGCCCGAGGCCGAGCAGCGCGCGCCTCATGCCTCGATGTCTCCAAGGGAGTCGGTGGACATGGCGTCCCCCTCTCCGAAGGCCGCCGGGTTCGTGCCCATGGCCCGCATCAGGCTGAGCATCACCTTGCTCGCGTTCTCGCGCGTCGAAGAGCGGTAGTGGATGTCCTGCTTGAGGAAGCCACAGGCGCTGCCCGCCAGCACGATGGGGATCTCTTCGAGGGAGTGGGTCCGCGCCTCGCTCACCTCGCTCGTGCCGAGCACCACGAGGTTGTCGAGCATGGTGCCGTCGCCCTCGGGGATGGCGTCGAGCGCCTGCACGAAGTGGGCGAACTCCTCCATGATCTGGAGCGTCACCCCGTGGACGCCCTCCTGGGGCTCCGGCTCGTCGTGGGTCAGGCGGTGGTGGCCGTCGGGGATGCCGGGGTAGACGTAGTTGTCCACCGGCATCGTGTGGGCGTAGGTCAGCACGCGGGTCTGATCGCAGGCCAGGGCCATGGCCACGAGGTCGTGCATCACGCGGCCGCGCTCGATGATGTTGTTGCCCCAGGTGTCGTCGGTGGGGGGCTCGTCGGGTCGCTCGCAGGAGGCGAGGTTCGGCGGGTCGTCCTCCATCCGCTGGAGCCGCAGCTCCAGGTCGCGGATCCCCGACAGGTGCTGGTCGAGGCGCTGCTGGTCCGCGGTGCCCACCCGGCTCTCCAGCTGGGCCGTCTGCTCCATGACGGCGTCCAGGACCGAGCGGCGCAAGCCGATCTTCGGGTCGAGGATCGGCTCCTCACCGGGGGCGGTGAATCCCTCGCCGAAGATGCGGTTGAAGAACGCGCGCGGCGACGCCTCGAAGGGGTTGCGGGAGTTCGGGCCGTTGAAGCTCACCCCATCGCCCGGGCGCGAGCCGACCTCCAGCGAGCGGAAGCGGGTCTCGCCGCCGATCTCCTGGGCGAGGATCTGGTCGATAGTGGGGCCCGCGACCGTCCAGTTGCCCTCCTCGCCGATGGGGTCGAGGCCGCAGAGCAGCCCGCCCATCCCGGAGAAGTGGGGGATCCGGTTCGGGACCCGCACCTCGGTGCCGGTGATGACGGCGATGCGGTGCTTGATGGAGGCCAGTGGGAGGAGCTGTTCGCTGAGCTCCCACTCGTCGCCCGCGCCGAAGGCGGACGGCGTCCAGCGCTCGGGGATCATCCCGTTGCCCCAGAAGAACGTGACGAAGCGGCGGGGGAGGGCGCCCCCGTCGGCGTAGGCGGTGCCGCTCGCGTCGAGCATCGCCTCCAGCGGTGGCAGGCCGATGGAGATCGCGGCGCCGCCGAGGAGCCCCTTGAGGACGGTGCGTCGGTCGAGGGAGCGAGCCATCACTCCACCTCCAGCGGGTCGGTGTCGACGGGGTTCGTGGCCCGGAAGAGGGGCGAGGCGGTGAGCTCGAGGACCAGGGGCTCGAGCGCGTAGCCCTGGAGCGCGAACTCCTCACCGAGCCACCCGAGCGCCTCGAGCTGCCCGAGGTGCTCGCGGTAGCCGTTCGCGTAGCGGGCCAGGGTCATGGCGATGCACGGGCCGAGGTCCTCGTGCTCCCGCAGGGCGTCGGCGAGGCCAGCCGCGTCGTCGAAGGCGACTCCGTCGAGCTCCCCCGACGAGTCGATGGTCACTCCCTCCTCGGTGGTGCGGTAGCGGGCGATGCCGTCGAAGTTTTCGAAGGCGAGGCCGACCAGGTCCATGTTCCGATGACAGCTGGCGCAGGACGGATCCGTCAGGTGCTGCTGCACGCGCTCGCGCAGGGTCCGGGCCTGCTCGGTCACGGGCGGGATGCTCGTGTCCACGCCCGACGGAGGCCCGGGGAGCTCCGCGCAGAGGAACACCTCGCGGATGAACTTGCCGCGCAGGGTCGCCGACGTGCTCACCGGGTGTGCGTTGGACGCGAGGAAGGAGGCGTGACCGAGGAGTCCGCGCCGCAGGCTGTCTTCGGGGTGCTGCATCGCCGCGAACCCATCGCGGACGGGGGCGGGGACGTCGTAGAGCGCGGCGAGCTCGCGGTCGACGAACGTCTGCCGGCTCGTCAGGAGATCCCGCAGGTCGCCGCCGGCGTCGAAGGCCACGAGCTTGAAGAGCCGCTCGCTCTCCTCGACGGCGGAGGCGCCGAGGGTGTCGGACATGTGGGGGAAGACCAGCGGCTCCTTGTAGAGATCGTCGAGCTCCGAGAACCGCATCCAGTCGTTGAAGAAGGCGGTGAGGCCGTCGGTGGCCCGCGGCGAGGCCATCAGACGCTCCGTCTGCGCAAGGAGGCCGTCTTCGGTGGTCAGGTCGCCCCGCTCGGCGGCGTCGAGCAGCTCGTCGTCGGGGGTGGTGTTCCACAGGAGGAAGGACAGGCGGGAGGCCATCTCCCAGCCGGTGTACCGGTGCCCGAAGGTGCCGTCGGGGTCGACCTCGCCGAGCTCGACGCGGAACAAGAAGTCCGGGGCCTGGAGCAGCGCGGCGACGGCGAACTCCAGGCCGTCGTGGAAGTCACCCAGGGTCCCGGCGGCCGAGTCGGCGACGGTGGAGATGCGGGTCACCTCGTCGTTCGTCAGGGGACGGCGCCAGGCCCGTCGGCCGAACTCGGTGACGAAGCGCGCGGAGCAGTCGGAGTCGACGGTGCCCGTGGGAGTGCACGGGACGATGGCGTCGCGACGGTCCGGGGCGAGGGCCTGCTCGGCGATGAGGTAGGCGCTGGACTCGATGTTCTCGATGCCTCGAGGGGAGTACGCGGTGCGCGCGGCGCCGAGGGCGAGGAGCCCGTCGAAGCGCTCGTCGGGATCGAGCTCACCCGGGACGACGATGCCGGTCCCGAACAGGTCGTCCACCGTGTTGCGGAACTGCTCGTTGGTCAGCCGCCGCAGCGTCGGGGCCTCGGGATTGACCGCGGGCATGGGCTCGCGGCAGCCCGTCAGCGCGAGGCCGACCGAGAGCAGCGCGACCGTGCCTACTTGATGGGAAGTAAGTGGGTTCCTCACCCGTGAACCATAAGGGAAAACGCATCCCTGGGGGGAGGAAATGACCCCGCGGGCGGACTACTCCGCGGCTTCGCGCATCTGCTCGACGATGTCGGCGACGCCGCTCTTCTGGAAGCTCTGGACGAGCCAGTTCGGGACCTTGCCGCCCGCGTCGTACTTGAGGTGGTACGTCACCTTGCTGCCGGCGCCGTCGGGGACGACCTCCCACATGCCGTCGTCCACGGGAGCGTCGATCACGCCGTCCCGCAGGGGCTCCTGCTTGCTGTCGCGCGTCCACTTCGTGCGGAAGCCGCCGTTCGGCAGGTCCTCGTTGGTGAACTTGAGCGTGATCTGGCGGTCGCTGATGCCGCTCGCCTGGTGGATCTGCAGGAAGCGGCCGCCGCCCAGCGACTTGCTCTCCTTCACCGAGTCGAGGTACTCGCCGTGCTTCTCCACCGCCTTCACGGCGGCGATGACCTTCGGGGCCGCGATGGGCCACGTGCAGTCGGCGATGACGAGCTTGAGGCCGGCCTCGTCCGGGTCGCCCACGGAGATGGCGCAGTCGGCCCGGTTGGCGACCACCTTGCGCTCGGCGTAGGCGGGGGTGGCGAAGAGGCAGATGGCCAGGAGGAGGAGGATGCGCTTCATGGGGGCTCCGCTGCCCGTGGGTCCGACGGGCGGTTCGTGACGGTAGCACCGGACACCCGCGCGTTTCGGGGCAGCCCGCCGTCCTCCATGATGCGGCGATGACCCGCGTCGCCATCCTGTGCAGCGCCCACGGCTTCGGTCACGTGGCTCGGCAGCTCGCGGTGGCCGAGAGGCTGATGGAGCGCGGGGCGGACGTGACGCTCTGGACGGCGGCCCCCGAGAGCGTGGTGAGGGACTACCTGCCTTCGGTCGCGATGCGCCGATTCGTGCTTGATGTCGGGCTGGTGCAGCGGGACTCCCTGCACGAGGACCCGGTGGCGACGGCGGTCGCGCTCGATGAGTACGTCACCGACGCCCACGTGGACGCAATCGCCGAGGGGCTCGCGGGGGTGGATGTGGCCGTCGTGGATGCGGCGCCCGCGGCGCTGGAGGCTGCACGGCGCGCGGGGGTGCCGGCCGTGGCGGTGGGCAACTTCGACTGGGCGTGGATCTACGGGCACTACCCGCCCCTCGCGAGGCACAGCGCGCTGTTTCGGAGCTGGCAGGCGCCCCATCCCGCGCTGCGCATGACGCCGGGGCCGGGGATGTTCGGCTTTGCGGCCGTCGCCGAGGTCGGGGTCGTCGGGCGATGGCGGCCGCCGGTGCGCGTCGCGGACGGTCGCGCAGTCCTCGTGTCGTTCGGCGGCCTCGGGCTCGACGGACTCGACGCGCTCCTGCCCCGGGTGCCGGGCGTCACCTGGGTCCTCGCCGCGCCGATGGCGCCGCTGGACCGCCCGGACTGCGTCCATGTCACCGACGTGTCCTACCCCGCGATGGTGGGCGGGGCGGACCTCGTCCTCACGAAGCCCGGGTACGGCATCTACACCGAGACCGCGCTGGCGGGGACGCCCGTCGTCCTCGTGCGACGCCACGGCTTCCCCGAGGCTCCGTCGCTGGAGGCGGCGTTCGTGGCGCGCGGGGACGTGGTGATCGACGGGTCGATCCCGGAGCTCCGGGCCGCGCTGGCCCAGGTGGTGGCGGGTCCCATGGCGCGCCGGCGACCGCTCCCCGGGGACGGGGCGGCGCGGGTAGCGGAGTGGGTGCTGCGCTGAGTCCCTACAGCAGCTTGCGCGTCACCTTGAGCTGGAAGTCGCCGTAGGGCGGGTAGCGGACCGACGGGTCGATCCAGGTGCCCTTCGCGAGGACCCCCTTGTGGTGGCTGAAGCAATCGAAGGAGTGCTTGCCGTGGTAGGCGCCCATCCCGGACGTGCCGACGCCGCCGAACGGCAGACCGGGCACCAGGAAGTGGTTCACCACCTCGTTCACGCAGGCGCCGCCGGAGCTCGTGTTTTCGAGCACGCGCTGGGCGTTCTTCTTGCCGCAGAACGCGTAGAGCGCCAGCGGCTTGGGGCGCGAGGTGACGAAGTCGATGGCCTCGTCGATGTCCTTGACCCCGACGACGGGCAGCAGCGGCCCGAAGATCTCCTCCTGCATCACCGGCGCGTCCGGCGACACGTCGCCCAGGAGCGTGAGCGCCATGAACCGGGTCTCCGGGTCCGAGTCCCCGCCGTGCAGCACCGTGCCGTCCTTCATGAGCGTCGCGAGGCGCGCGAAGTGCCGGTCGCTGACGACGCGGCTGAAGTCCGGGCTCGCCTTCGTGTCCGTGCCGTAGAACTCGGTGATGGCGGCCTTGAGCGCGTCCACCAGGGCCCCCTTCACCGACTCCTCCACGAGGATGTAGTCCGGCGCGATGCAGGTCTGCCCGGCGTTGATGCCCTTGCCCCAGATGATGCGCTTCGCGGCGACCTTGAGGTTCACCTTGCTGTCGACGATGACCGGGCTCTTGCCCCCGAGCTCGAGCGTGACCGGCGTCAGGTGCTTCGCCGCCGCCGTCATCACGATCTTCCCCACCCGCTCGCCGCCGGTGAAGAAGATGTGGTCCCAGCGCTGCTCCAGGAGCGCCGTCGTCTCCGCCACCGCGCCCTCGACCACGGCCACGCTCTCCGTGTCGAGGTACTTCGGCACGAGCTCGGCGAGGAGCGCGCTGCTGGTGGGTGCGACCTCCGAGGGCTTGATGACCGCGCAGTTGCCCGCGGACAGCGCCCCGATGAGGGGAGCCAGGGCGAGCTGGAGGGGGTAGTTCCAGGGGGCGATGATGAGGCAGACACCGAGCGGCTCAGGCCGCGTGTACGCCGTCGCCGGCTGGAGCGCCAACGGAGCCGGCGTGTACTCGGGCTCCATCCACTCGGCGAGGTGGTCCAGCGTGTGGTCGATCTCCGTGATGAGGTAGTGGACCTCGGCGAGGATGGCCTCGTAGTGGGGGCGGCCCAGATCCTCCTTGAGCGCGCCGGCCATGCGGTCCTCGTTCTCGGTGACGAGGTCGCGCAAGCGGCGGAGCTGCGCGCGGCGCCAGCCGATGGGCTTGGTGCGGCCGGAGCGGTGGGTGCGGCGCAGGCGGGCGACGAGCCCGGCGGCGTCCACGGACGAGGGAGTGATCTTCTCGGCGGCGCTCATGACGTGCCTTCCCCGGGCCCGTCAGCGGGTCCCGACTCTGCGGGCCTCAGGACCCGTACTTCACCGAGCAGCCGTAGGGCTTGCTCGTCGCGGTCTCCACGTCGCTGCCGCTCGCCAGGTTGGCCAGGGCGGCGTCGACGTGGTTGGTGAACGTGCCCTTGGCGTTGCCCAGCGGCGCGTTGTCCAGGGCGCCAGCGTAGACCAGCACTCCCTCGCCGTTGACCACGAACATGTGGGGCGTGGTCTTTGCGCCGAATGCCCGGCCCACGGCGCCGCTCTCGTCGATGAGGACCGGGTGGTTCATGGCGTAGCCCTCGACTGCCTTCTTGTTCCGCTCGACCCCGTGGCCCTGCTTGCCGGGCGCGCCCGAGTTCACAGCGAGCCACACGACGCCGCTCTCGGCGTGCTTGTCGGCGAGGCCCCGCAGGGGGCCCTTGGGACCGTGCGCGTACTTGACGAAGGGGCAGTCCGGGTTGAACCACTCGACGACGACCGTCTTGCCGGCGTAGTCCGCGAGGGAGACGTCGTTGCCGTCGAGGTCGGCGAGGGTGAAGGCAGGAGCGGGCTGACCCACGGTGGCGCTGCCGGGCGCGGCGGTGGTGGCGGCGGGGCTGGCCTTGACCGCGCTCTCAGCGACGGCGTCCTGGGGTCCGCACCCGAGCAGAGGCAGGGCGAGAGCGAGGGAGAGAGCGGCAAGCAGTCGAGTCATCACGGGGCTCCGGGGGCCGGGATGGTCAGGTCGAGGAAGGTGGCCTCGCCAGCGCGCTCGATGCGGAGCACGCCGCGCAGGGCCGCCGTTCGGTCGGCAGGAAGATTGGCACGCAGGACGCTCGGCGCACCCCCCTTGGCGTTTCCTTCACGAAGGAATGACGGACGGTTGCCGCCCAGCGCGAGCTCCAGATCCACAGTGGGGAACAGCGTGGCCTCGCCGTCGGCGACGGTGATGGTGAGGGCGTGACCTGCGACGGCGACGGTCACGCCATCGCCGTCGGCGGGGGCGCGGGGGAGGGCGGCCTCGCCAGGAAGCGGGGTCGCAGAGGGCTGGCCGATGCGCAGCGACGCCTCGCCCGACTCGGGCTCGCAGATCTCCCGGCACACGAGCCAGCGGCTCGAGACCGTCACCTCACCGGGGGCTGCGTCGGGGCGCTCCACGTCCACGAACAAGGTCACTTCCTCGCTGTATCCGTAGCTGACGAGCTCGCCGCCGAAGGAGACGGGCCCGGGGTAGAGCAGGTCGCCGGGGCTCCAGCCGTCGGGCGCCTCGACCTCTGCGCTGGTCGCCATCCCGCTGTCCCCGGGGTTCTCCCAGTAGATGTGCCAGCCCGGCGCGATGCGGTAGCGCAGGCCGAGGCGCGCGCCGGTGGGGGTGGCGCGGGCGACGAGGTCGAACGAGACCTTCTGGCGGTCGTCCGGGGTCTCGCTTGCAGGCTCGGGAGCGGAATGGGCGAGGGGGGGCAGGAGGAGCGCGGCGAGGGCGGCGCTGCAGAGGAGTCTGGTCACGCCCGGTCCGACTCGGGGTAGAAGCGCATGGCGAGCTCGATGTGGTCGGCCTCCTCGCGTGCGATCTGCGCGAAGAGCTCGGCGGTCGCGGGGTCCCGAGCCGCCAGGGCCTCTCCGAAGCGCTCGCCGGCGATGCGGCCGCGGTCCTCGGCCTTGGCCATGTACCAGGTGAACTCGTGGGCGGTGTTGCAGGCGGTGAGGCCGCGCCACAGGTGCGCGGAGACGGCCCGATCCTCGGGCCCGAACCCGAGGACGGCCATGCGGTCGAGGAGCCAGCCCAGGTGCTTGTCCTCTTCGTCGGCGAGGGTGCGCCAGGCGGCGCGGAGCTCCTCGGGGGCGTCGGGGAAGGTGGCTGCGCCCCACCGGAACGCTTCCCGGGCCTGGAGCTCGGCGAAGGCAGCGATGCGCATGCGGTCGCCGATCCCCTCGGGGCGGGAGAGGGCGCGGGGCCCGGGGGCCTTGGCGCCATCGGCGACGGTGACGAACGGGGACCAGTCGGGGGCGGACACGGCGGGATGGTAGGCATCCGCGGGGCCGGTCGCTCGTCGATCCGCGCTGGTAGGCTCGCTCGCATCGGGGCGGGCGCCCCGCAGGAGGAGCCATGAGCGAAGCTGTGTCCACGTTGGATGACGTGATCCGGGCCCTGGAGTCCCAGAAGCGCGAGCTCAAGGGGCTGAGGGAGCTCGTCCTCGCCTACAACCCGCGGATCCGCGAGTTCGAGGACCGCCTCGACGGGGTCGAGCGGCAGCTGTCGGCGCTGAACACCCGCATGGACAACGCCGAGGCGCGCCCGGACCCCATCGAGGACCAGCTCGTGAACCTGGAGCGGGCGGACGCGAGCCAGGTGGAGCGCATCGAGGCGCTCGAGGCGCGGGGCCCCGGTGAGAACGATCGGGACGAGGAGGTCCGCCGCGCGCTGGATGGGCTGAACGGCGCGCTCGTCGGGCTGCGGGCCGACCTGGACCAGCTGCGCAAGGCGGTGCAGGGCAGCGGGGAGTAGCGCGGGCTGACGCTGCCCGAGAGGGGCGAGGCGCCGCGGAGGGCCGGTCAGCGCGCGGTGCGGCGATCCATCCAGCGATGGGGGATGCCGGCGTCGTCGAAGATGCCGCCGTACACGCGGAAGCCGTGGGCGGCGTAGAACGGGATGGCGTGGGTCTGGGCGGCGAGGACGACGAGGTCGTGGCCTCGCTGGCCGGCGATCTCCACGAGCGCTTCCAGCACCGCGCCGCCGATCCCCTTGCCTCGCCACGCGTCGCGGACGGCCATCCGCCCGATGTGGCCGTCGGGAAGCAGTCGACCGGTCGCGATGGGGGTGCCGTCGTCGGCTTCGGCGAGGACGTGGACGCAGTCGGGGTCCTTGCCGTCGACCTCCTCGTCGAGGGGGACGTCCTGGCCTTCCACGAACACCTCGAAGCGAACCTCGAGCATCGGTGCCTCGTGGGTGGCCCACAGGACGTGGAGGAGGCGCCAGTCGCCGCCGCGGTGGACCTCGTGTCGGTCGGGGAGGGGGCGGGGAGCCTCCGCGGTCACCCCAGCTCCGCGTCGCGGACGAAGAGCGCGGACTGGTCGCCGCGGTACACGTCGCGCCCGTCCTGGGTGAACGTGAACTGGTACCGGAGCATCACGCGCTTGGGGCCGACGCGGCTGCGGGTCTCCTCCGAGCGCAGGTGCAGCGGGGGGCCGATGCGGGCCAGATCGCGGAAGTCGGCGCGGTAGACGCGGCTGCCGAACCCGACCCAGCCCTCGTCCCACTTGCAGCCGTGGAAGAAGAAGGCGTGGAGGCAGCCGAGGCTGCCGGTGATGAGCAGGAGCTCGGGGCCCGAGACGTGGCGCGGGTGGCGGGTGGGGTCGCCGCGCTGCTCGGCGGAGATGGGGAGCGGACGGGTGGTGTCCATGCGCGCCTCGAGCACGCGGGCGTCGGGGTCGGCGTGGGTGATCTCGTCCACGAGGAACGCGGGCGGCGCGTAGATGAAGGTGCGCTGAAAGCGCGTCATCTCCGCGTCGGGCCAGGGGGAGGGGATGACGTCGGCCATGGCGCGGGACTCTACACGGGCGGAGGGCGGCGTCCCCCCACGGGGGCGTCGGAGCGGCCGGCGCCTGGGGGGACGCGTGGCGCCCGTCAGCTGCGGGCTCAGGGGACGTAGACCATGTGGACCGTGAAGAGGTAGCCGTCCTCACGTGGCGTGACCTCGACCTGCAAGACGAGGTCGCTCGCGCCTGACTCCTCGGTCCAGAGGTCCACGAGCACGTCCCAATGCGCGCCGCTCCATTGGCAGATCGAGGTCTCCCAGGTCGCTGGCGGGAGAGGGGCGAGCGTCTCTCCGTAGTCCCCGAGGTAGGCCGTGATCTGGGCCGCGGTGGACGGCGAGAGGGGAGCGACGTCGAGGCTGGGGATCGCGGCGGCTCTCCCCCTGAGGGAGTCGACGATGGCGCTCAGGATGGGGCGCCAGCTCGTCGGAACCGGTTGTTGGCCAGCTTCGCGCGGATCGGGGTCGGCGGTCACGGGGGCGACTGCGGCGGAGAGGTCCCGGCCGGGGCCTACTCCGGGGACTCCGGGGAGAGCACCCCTGCCTCGGTCAGCGCCTTGGTCATCAGCGGCGCCCACCCGCGATTCGCCAGCGGGCTCGCGGGGCTGGGGTGGGGGACGGAGGCGATGCGCACGTCCATGTCACCGACTACGGCCTTCGCCTTCTTCTCGGCGAACTTGCCGACCCCGATGACCCACTTCGGCTCCAGCAGCTCGACCGTCCGGCGCAGCGCCCGGTCGCAGGCGGCGAACATGGGGGCTCGCTCGGCCTTCGGCAGCTTCTCCGGCACGCGGTTGCGACCGTTCGGCCCCTCCATGAAGACGAGGGGGCAGTAGTTGGCGATGAAGTACTTCGCGAAGAACGCCTCGGGGGTCCCGTAGGTGTCCTTGGCCCAGCCCCAGAGCCGACGGCCGCTGACCTCGCTGCGGGTGCAGGCGAAGCCGAGGACCGGGCGCTTCGGGTGCTCGACGGGGGGCTTGCCGACGGGGACGTCGATCCCCAGCCAGTCCCGCACGTGCGCGATCTCCCCGAACGGGACGCCGACCTGGGCCATCCCGAACGGCCCCGGGTTCATGCCGAGGAGGATGACCTCCTTGGGGCCCTGTCCGAACCTCGTGCAGTAGGTGTCCCAGGCGGTGCGGGCGTAGACGAGGGGGTTGTAGACGTGGGTGACGGGATCGCCGAACGTCAGGGGGGCGAGGTCGGCGACGAGGTCGTCGGTGATGGTGGTCAGGTTGGTCATCAGGTCTCCTCCATCGAGGCCAAGAGCTCCAGCACCCCAGCCGCTCCTTCCTCCGACTCGAAGAGCAGCGGCTGGCTCGCGCGGAGCTGAGAGTCAGCGGGCGTGTCCCACGGGAGGGCCCCGTCGCGGTCAGGCCAGGACAGCTGCAGGGCCCGGAATCCCTGCTCGCCATAGAACCAGCAGGCGTAGCCGAGGAACGGCTCGTGCCACTTCGATCGCACCGGTTGGAAGGCGCACTCGTAGCCATCGTGGAAGTCGTCGTACCGCACGTCGGCGGCGAACTCGCGGCCGGCCTGGATCGCCGCGCCCGCGGTGTTGAGAAGCACGTGCGCCGTGTCGAGAGGGAGCCCGAAGACCACGATCTCCGGGTGCTGGAAGTTGTGCTGCAGACCCACGGTGAAGCACCACCCAGGGGTCTCCTCGTCCGCGGGCACCATGACGACGTGCCAGCCGTGGGTCTGGACATTGAAGAGGAGCTGCCGGTCTCCTTCGTCCTGCGGAGTCGGGAGGGGGCGACGGGGCATCGTGGGTGCCGTCTCGCTGGTGGTGTTCAGGTGGGGCATCTGCTTGCTCTCAGGTCAGTGGCACTGCCACGCCATGACCCATGTGTCTTCGAATCCGGCCGCGGTGCCTCGTCCGAAGTACCCGACCCCGCCATGGCCCCAGTTCCAGTGCGCCTTCGGCTCACTGTCGATCTGGAAGACGAACTCGGGAGACGCTGGATGCTGATTCCCGGGGCCCCAGAAGATCTCACTCTGGATGAGAGAGGGCCACCCCCCGAGCTTCGTCCCGTCGCTGTTCTCGAACAGGTCGTGAAACCGGTCGGCGATCGCCGGAGGAAGAGCGACGGGCACGTCCTCCCAACAGGGGTGGTCCGACTCCAGAACGCGGGGGCGCATGGGGAACGGTCTCGGTCGGTCGAACTCCTCGGGCGCGGACATCGGAACGAGTCGATCGAGCGACCTGTAGGCCCTGAGGCACCACCCCTCGCCGTTGGGCTTGTCCGTGGGGAGACCCTCCTGGTCGATGAACACCGTGAAGAACTCCAGGCCGTCCAGGTGGGGCGGGCTGAAGGGGAGCTGAACCAGGTTCACCTGGCACAGCGGGAGCATCGGCTTGCCCTGTGACTCCGGCCAATGCTCCCCGGGCAGCGCCAGACAGACCCGTCCGAACCAAGAGGCCGCCGGATCGGATGGAGGCCGGAACCCTCCGACCTCCATCACGATCGCGCGTCTCTCGATAGCGCTCCGGAGCACCCGAGTCTCGTCGGAGATGTCGGCCATGCCCGCAGCCTAGGGCAGCCACTCCTCCCGAGCCCGCTGCTCAGGGTTCCCATCCGCGAATCGGGTAGCGTGTACCCGCTGGACGGAGGCGCGATGCGGGAGCTGCGGGGGAGGATCGCGATCGTGACCGGGGCGTCGCGGGGCATCGGGGTGTACATCGCCCGGGCCCTCGCCGAACGGGGGGTGGATCTGGCCCTCGCCGCGCGGGACGCTCAGCAGCTCGAGGCCGTCCGCGACGAGGTCGTCTCCCGAGGGGTGCGCGCCATCGCGGTCCCCACCGACGTCACCGACGATGCCGCCCTCGACGAGCTCGTCCGTCGCTGCGAGAGCGAGCTCGGCCCGCCCGATCTGCTCGTGAACAACGCCGGCATCGAGATCGCCGCCGCCTACGAGGAGCTGTCCGTCGAGGAGATCGACCGCTTCCTCGCCGTGAACCTGCGCGCCCCCATGCTCCTCACCCACCGCGTGCTCCCGGGGATGGTCGCCCGCGGGCGCGGACACGTGGTGAACATCGCCTCCATCGCGGGCCTCGCGGCCACCGCCCTCGGCGAGTCCTACGCGGCCACCAAGCACGGCATCGTCGGATTCAGCCGCTCGCTGCGTGCCTCCGAGCGGGTCATGAACAGCGGCGTCTCCGCCTCGGCCGTCTGCCCCGGCTTCGTCTCCGAGGTCGGCATGTACGACCGCTTCGAGGACGAAGGCGGCGTCGGCTCCCCGCTCCTCATGGGCACCACCCCGCCGGACAAGGTCGCCCGCGCCGTCGTCCGCGCCATCGAGAAGGACCTCCCCGAGGTCGTGGTGAATCCCGGGTTCCTCCGGGGCTTCCTCGCCCTGGGCATCCTCCTGCCGCGCGTGTTCGAGTGGGTGACCCAGCGCATCGAGGCGCACCGGGTCTTCCTCGCCACCGCCATCGCCCGGGGGCGCGGCCGCAAGGAGCCCGTCAGCGGCGCCGTCGAGCCATCGGAGCCAGCAGGAGCACAAGAAGCCAGCTGACCCCGCTCGGTGCCGACCCCGTCGCGCAGCCGCACCCGGTGTCGACGGGCTGGAGCGGGCTGGTCGCTGCGTCATCGTCGTCCGCCGCGTCGTCGTCATTCGCCGCGTCGTCGTCGTCCGCCGCGTCGTCGTCGTCCGCCGCGTCGTCGTCGTCCGCCGCGTCGTCGTCGTCACCGGCCCCCCGGTAGGGGTACAGGAACTGCCCCGAGGCGTCGTCGAGCACCGCCCGGGTCGCCGCGTCCCGCAACACGTCCAGGTCGCCCGCCGCCACGCCGAGCGGATTCGGCAGGTCGTCCGGGTTCGCGCCGGTCAGCGCCGCCACGATCACCATCCCCGCCAGCGTGCTCCCTTCCGCCGAGGGATGCGAGCCGTCGCCCGTGTACAGCCGATAGAAGAGCGAAGTCGCCTCCTGGGGGTCTCCTCCCGCGGCGAGGATGTCGTCCCGGACGATGCGGAACGCCTCCCCCACGGGGGCGATGTACACCGGTCGGTCGTCGGCGGCCGCGTCTGCGAACGCGAGGTACCCGGCCGTCAGCCGGTCCTGCATCGTGTCGAAGTCCGGGTACAGCTGCGCGTTCGTGCTGTCCCCGGACTGGCGCCCCCACGTCAGGAAGAGCACGGTGTCCGCGCCCACCGCGCCGATGCGCTCATGCAGGGTGACCGCCGCATTCCGGCTCTCCTGCCAGACCGGCTCGCTCGTGGGGAAGCCCGGGACCTGGGACTGGTCCTGGAGGATGACCGTCGTCCAGTCGACCGTTCCCGGCGTCATCCAGTCGGCCACCGTGGCGTTCGCCCCGTCCACGTCGGCGAGGTGCTGGGGCAGCCGGTATCCCCCCGGCGTGTTCGCGTCGGTGCGCACATCCTCGCCGCTCGCTTCGAGCATCGTCTCCACCACGGACGCGAGGTTGTTGCCCGCGGTGTACGAGTTGCCGAGGAAGAGCACGCTGCGGTCCTGGGCCAGAGCGGCGGAGGGCAGGAGCAGCAGGGCGAGGAGCAGGCGCGCAATCGTCACGGGAGATCTCCGGGTGTCCCAGCACGATACCGTTGCCGCATGCACCGACTCCTCCTCGTTCTGCTCCTGCTGCTCCCCGCCCCCGCGTTCGGAGGTGAGCCCGACGCCGCGCCCGCCCCGCCGTCCCCCGAGCTCCAGGAGACCCTCGCCGCCATCGCCGCGGTCTCCATCACCGACAAGGGGCCGTTCCTCTGGCGCGCCGAGAGCAAGCGCAAGAAGCACAAGGGCGTCGTCTACGTCACCGGCAGCATCCACCTCGGCCGTCCCGACCTGTATCCGATGCACCCCGCGATCGAGGCCGCCTACGGCGAGGCGGACATCCTCGCCGTGGAGATGGACATCGGCGATCCCGCAGCGAGCGCCGCCATGGCCCAGGAGCTGATGAAGGTCGCGCTGCTCCCCGAGGGCACGACGCTGAAGGACCTCGTCGGCGACCGCTACGAGGAGCTCAAGCAGGCCCTGTGGGAGCGGCAGGTGCCCATGGTGTTCGCCGATCCGCGGCGCCCCCTCTTCGTGTCGATGACCCTGTCCCTGCTGGAGGCGGTGCGCACCGGCTGGAGCCCCGACCTCGGCGTCGACAAGCACTTCCTGGACCGGGCGCGGCAGGACGGCAAGACCATCCTCGAGCTCGAGGGGATGGAGCGACAGCTCGCCCTGTTCACCGACATCTCCCTCGAAGCCCAGACGAAGACGCTGCTCGACTCCCTCGACATGCTCGGGGCCATGGGGGCCTGGGTCGACCGGGCGTGGGAGGCAGTGCGGGCGGGGGACGACGCGGCGCTGATGGCGCTCGAGGCCATCGAGACCGGAGCCGACGAGCAGTCCGCCGAGGCCGCGGAGTTTGACGACGCCATGCTCGGCGACCGCAACCGCGAGATGGTGGGCAAGCTCGTGGAGCACATCCGAACGGGCGACGGCGTGATGTTCGTCGTGGTCGGCGCGCTCCACCTGCCCGGAGAGGACGGGATCGTGCCGCTGCTGGAGGGGACCCGCGGACTTCAAGTGGCGCGGGTGGCCGAGTAGGGCGAGTTGACTTCGCGCGCCTCAGGCGCGCTGCGCGGCGCCGAGGCGCCTTGCGGGGCGGGACCCCCTTGGTCTGATTTGGCGACGCCCGCCAGATCCACGAAGCGACGGCCGCGAGCGGCCGCCCGGTGGGTCGCCTTCGGCGCTCGCCTCGCGCCTCTGTCGACCCTCGCCAAATCGGGGGCCCGACCACCCAAGACTTCGGCGCCCCTTCGGGGTCGCCTGCGCACGCCGCTGGGCGTCGCTTGCCCGCCCTTGGCTCAGTCCTCGCCGCGCTCGCTTGGGGGCGCATCCGGGGGCGCCTCGCCGCCACCGCCGCGTCTCCGTCGGCGTCGCCGGCGTCGCCGCTTGCTGCTGGTCTTCTCTTCTGTCGGCTGGGGCGGGTTTGCGGCGAGCCACGCCTGAGTGCGCTCCACCAGCTCCTCGCCGAACTCGACGATCTGCCAGGTCCGGATGTCGTCGATGGCGCTGAGCTGCTCAGCGTCGGCGGGCTTGAGCGCCGCCACCAGCTTGAGCACGCTGTTGTTCACGATCATCGCTGGCGTCAGGGCCTCGCCCTTCGCCTTGCCGTTGCGCCATCGCTTCAGGGCGTTGAACAGCGGCTCGTCCTCGCGCATGTAGGGCGGGACGTCGAGGTTGCGGCGCGACGGCTCGCTCGACCGCTTCTTCGGGATGCGGGAGCGGTCCTTGACGCCCTTCTTCACCGCGGCGAGGACGTCGTCGGCGTAGCGGCGGACGATGTGGTTCTTGGGCCCGAGCGCCTCCGTGAGCTCGTCCCGGGTCGTCGGCTTCGTCTGGGAGAGCCGGATGAGCGCGTCGTTGCCCCAGACCTTGAACGGCGGCCGGTTCTTGCGCTTCGCGATGCCGTCCCGCGTGGTGAACAGGGCCCGAAGGACCCGCTTGCTGTCCTCGTCGAGCTTGTTGGCGCGCTTCACCCGCAGGCAGTCGTCCGGGTCGAAGTCGCGCCCGGTCCACTCGCGCGCCTCGAGGAGCTCGAACTCCTCTTCGAGCATGGCGATCCGCCCCCGCTCTTCGGCCTGCTCGAGCAGGAGCTCCCGCAGCCGCGGCAGGTAGTGGGAGTCGAGCCGCGCGTACTCGAGGTGCTCGTCCTTGAGCGGCCGGCGGGACCAGTCGTGCCGCTGGTACTTCTTCTCCAGCGTGTCCCCGAAGTAGAGCTTGACCAGGTCCGAGAGGCCGAACCGCTCGTGGCCCGTCGCCTGGGCGGCGATCATCGTGTCGAAGACGGGGCCGATGGCGAAGCCGTGGTCCCGCTTGAGGCTGACGATGTCGTAGTCGGCGCCGTGGAAGATCTTCACGACGCTCCGGTCTTCCATGACCGGGCGCAGCGCCTCCATGTCCGGCAGGGCCAGCGGGTCCACCACCCAGTCCACGCCGCTGTCGCCCGTCATCTGGAGCAGGCAGGTCTGCTCGCGGTACGAGAAGAAGCTGTCGCCTTCGATGTCTGCCGCGAGGACCTTGGTGCCCTCCAGGTCGGCGGCGCACTCGGCCAGCTCCTCAGGGGTGGTGACGTAGCGGTACCCGAGATCCGGGATGGTCTCGACGGGACGGGGAGGGGTCGCCTCCACCTCCTGGGCGTTCGTGTCGTTCACGCGGGGTCCCACCAATCTGCGCGGCGCCGAATGAGCCCCCGCACCAGCGCCCGCAGCTTCGGGGCGGCGGCGTCGGCGACTTCGGCCACCTCGGCGTGGTCGAGCTCCTGCCCCTCGACGGCGGCGGCGTTCGAGATGACGGACATGCCCAGGCACCGCAGCCCCATGTGCCGCGCCGCGATGACCTCGAGCACGGTGCTCATGCCCACCGCGTGTGCGCCGAGCGTGCGGAGCATGCGCACCTCCGCCGGCGTCTCGTAGCTGGGACCGAGGAGGCCGAAGTAGACGCCCTTCTGCAGAGGGATGCCGCGCTCGGCCGCCTCCGCCTCGATCGCGCCGCGCATGCGCAGGTCGTAGGCCTCGCTCATGTCCGGGAAGCGCGGGCCCATCGATGGGTCGTTGGCGCCAACCAGGGGGTTCATGCCCGTGAAGTTCACGTGGTCCGTCAGGAGCATGAGGTCGCCGACGCCGAAGCTCCGGTCCACCCCGCCGGCGGCGTTCGTCACGATGAGCCCCCGGGCGCCGAGGAGGGCCAGGGTCCGGGCCGCATGGACCACGTCGTTCAGGGAGCGCCCCTCGTAGAGGTGGACGCGGCCCTTGCACGCCACGACGACGCAGCCCTCGACCGTGCCGATGACGAGCCCACCGTCGTGTCCGGTGACCGTGGTGGTGGAGAAGCCGGGGATCTCTTCGTAGGGCAGGACGCGGACGTCCTCGATCTCGTCGACGAAGTCACCGAGTCCGGAGCCGAGGACGATGCCCACGAAGGGCTGCTCGACTCGGGGGTCCTGTCCGCGAATCCAGGACGCGGAGCGCGACAGCGCCTGCATCACGTCGTTCATTTGGCCTCCCGCAGCGACCTTCCCCGGGGCCGGCGGGGAAGGCAGAAGCACAGCGCTTGCCAGGATGGCGTGCGAAGGGGGAAAAGGCCAGCGGAGACCGGGATTTGCCCGGTCTTGGGGCAGAGGGGGCGGGCCGCCGGGGCCTGCGCGTCGGCCGGCGTCAGCCCAGCAGCGTCCCGGCGACGTTCGCCGTGAGGAAGGCAGCGAGGGTGCCCGCGATCATCGCCCGCACCCCGAGCCGCGCCAGGTCCGAGCGTCGCTGCGGCGCGATGCCGCCGATGCCGCCGAGCTGGATGCCGATGGAGCTCAGGTTCGCGAACCCGCACAGGGCGTAGGTGACGATGATCATGCTGCGGCGGGACAGGCCCGAGGCCACCTCGCGCAAGCGCAGATACGCGACGAACTCGTTGAGCACCGTCTTGATGCCGAGGAGCTCACCCACCGCCGCGCACTCCGCAGCGGGGACTCCCATCGCCCAGGCCAGGGGCCAGAAGACCACGCTGAGGATGCGCTCGAGCGTCAGCGGCGTCTCCGCACCCAGGGCGGTGGAGGCTGCCCCGAGCATCCCGTTGGCCATCGCCACCAGCGCGATGAACGCGAGCAGCATCGCGCCCACGTTCAGGGCCAGCTTGAGGCCCTCGCCCGCACCCCGGGCCGCGGCGTCGACGACGTTGATGTCCGGCTTCTCGACGTTGAGGACGACGCCGCCCTGGGTCTCCGGCTCGCCGTCCTCGGGCCACATGATCTTCGCCACCACCAGGGCTGCGGGGGCGCTCATCACGCTCGCGCTCACGAGGTGCCCGGCGATGTCGGGGAAGACGCGGCTGAGCATGCCCACATAGGCGGCCATGACCCCGCCGGCGACCGTGGCGAAGCCGCCGGTCATGATCGCGTTGAGCTCGCTCATGGTCATCTTGTCGACGAAGGGCTTGATGACCAGCGGGGCCTCGGTCTGCCCCACGAAGATGTTCGCCGCGGCCGAGAGCGACTCGGCCCCCGACGTACCCATCGTCCGGTACATCACCCAGCCCATCCCGCGCACGAGGAGCTGCATCACCCCCACGTGGTAGAGGATGGCCATCAGGGCGGAGAAGAAGATGATGGTGGGGAGGACGTTGAAGGCGAAGAACGCGCCCGTGCCGGCGAGCAGTGGCCCGCCCGCCTCCGTCATCGGCACCAGCGGCGCGAAGGGGTCCGCGGGGTTCGGGGTGCCGACGGTCACCGTGTGGTCGACGAGGCTGCCGAAGATGAAGCGGGCGCCATCGGTCGAGTAGCCGAGCAGCGTCATCACCACGACGTTGAGCTTGTCGAAGAACCAGCGGCCGGGCGCGGTCTTCAGCACGATCACCGCGAAGATGAACTGCAGGCCCAGGCCCCAGCCGATGACCCGCCACGGGATGTGCTTGCGGTTGTTGGACATCCCCCAGGCGACGGCGAGGATGAGCGGGATCCCGATGACGGACTGGAGGCGGGCGGTCCAGGGGACGGCCTCGCTGCCCTTCGCGTCGATGGTCGCTTGCAGGCCGCTGGGGTCCTGGGCGACGGCGGCGCCGGTGGCGAGGAGGAGGAACGCCGCGGCGACGAGGAGGAGGGGGGCGACCCGAGCGAGGGAGCGGACGCAGCGCTCGGTGCGGCTCACGCGGGGGCCTCGATGAGGAGCGCGCGGTCCAGCAGGGCGCGGGCCGCGTCGACGTCACTGTCCTGGGAGAAGCGCAGGTCGGCCCATGGCTCGCCGTCCTCGATGGAGTCCCCCGGCCGCTTGCGCAGGACCACGCCGACGCCCGGGTGGGGAGCCTCGCCGTTGGCGCCCCGTCCGCCGCCGAGGGCCGCCGCGGCGAGGCCGACCTCGAGGGCGTCGATGGCTCCGATGCGCCCCGTGGAGCCGGCGGAGTGGACCGTGAGCTTCGTGTCGCCGATGCCCATGAGCTTCGTGGGTTCGTGCAGCGCGGCGACGTCACCCCCTTGGGCGGTCACCATCTCCTCGAAGCAGGCCAGGGCGCGGCCGTCGTCGAGGGCTCCGGCGAGGGCCGCGCGGATGCCGGCGTCGTCGTCGGGCAGCCCCGCGTCGGCCGCCCGTCCCGAGACGGACACGCACGCGGCGGCGAGGTCCAGCACGAGCGTCCGCAGGTCGGCGGGGCCTCCTCCCTTCAGGCACGCCACCGACTCTTCGACCTCCAGGGAGTTGCCCACCGCGAGTCCCAGCGGCGTGCTCATGTCCGACAACAGCGCCGCGACCTGCCTGCCGGCGCCTTCCCCGATGGCCACCATCACGTCCGCGAGCTGCTGCGCGTCGGCCCGGTTCTTCATGAACGCGCCGGTGCCGACCTTCACGTCGAGGACGAGGGCATCTGCCCCCTCGGCGAGCTTCTTGCTCATGATGGACGGGGCGATGTGGTCCACCGTGGGCACCGTGGCGGTGCGGGAGCGCAGGGCGTAGAGCGTGCGGTCCGCGGGGACAAGGGTCGCCGTCTGGCCGACCATCACGCAGCCCACTTGCCGGAGCACCCGGTCCATCGCGTTGCGGTCGAGGCCGGTGGTGAAGCCGGGGATGGACTCGAGCTTGTCGAGGGTCCCGCCGGTGTGGCCGAGCCCCCGGCCGGAGATCATCGGGACCGCGAACCCCACGGCCGCCATGAGCGGCGCCCAGATGAGGGACACCTTGTCGCCGACGCCGCCGGTGCTGTGCTTGTCGGCGGTGGGGCGGTCGAGGTGGGACCAGTCGAGGACGTCGCCCGACCGCATCATCGCCAGGGCGTAGGCCGTGCGCTCCTCCGTGGTCAGGCCACGGCAGAAGATGGCCATCAGCATCGAGGCGAGGTGGACCTCGGGGGCCGTCGAGTTGGCGGCGGCATCGACGAACGCGTCGATCTGGTCGGAGGTCAGTGCTCCGCCGTCGCGCTTGACGGCGATGAGGTCCCGCAGGTCGACGTCGGCCATGGCGGCGATGGTACCTGAGCGCCCAGGGCTGGCTTCTGCCGCCCCTGGAGAGGCGGTCTCGGGATCAGCCGGTCCACTCGGCGGCGACCGCGGTGCGGCTGTCGAGCCCGGACTTGCGCAGGATGCGATGGACGTGGTCCTTGACGGTCCCGAGCGAGATGCCCAGCGCCAGGGCGATGTCCTTGTTGCGCAGGCCCGTGGCGACGAACCCGGCCACCTCGCGCTCGCGAGGGGTCAGCGTCGCGAAGACCGAGGGGGGCGCTTCGGGCTCGGGAGGGCTCGCGGCCGAGGCGGAGCCGGGGGAGGAGGCGGGCGTGGGGCGGAGCACCACCAGCGGGCGCCCCAGCTCGGCGGCGGCGGCGAGATCGAGCGTCACCCCGAACCCCGGCGGCGCTGCATCGGCCAGCTTCGCGAGCGCCACGCGCGGCAGGCCGGGTCCCTCGTGCTCCTCCAGCGCGGCGATGGCGTCGCGCAGGGCGCGCAGGGTCTCGGGGTCCGGGTGCATCCATCCAAGGATGGATGGGCGGGGCAGGTGGATCCACCTAGGGTCCGTACGTCGATGGCGCAGGACGCGCCGGGAGGAGCAGCGATGACCCCGGTCGAGGTGGTGGACAGGTACTTCGAGGCGATGAAGGTGGGCCGCGACGCAGCGGACGCCATGTTCGCCCTCTTCGCGGACGACGCTGTGTACGTCGAGCCGTTCTCGGGAGCGACGCGGACCCACGAGGGACGCGCGGCCATCGAGGCCTGCCTGCGCGCGGGGTGGGAGAACCCCCCACCGGACATGACGCTGACCGTGGATCGGGTGGACGTGGACGGGCCGATCGTGCGCAGCGAGTGGACGTGCGCCTCGCCGGTCTTCCCCGGCCCCATGAAGGGGCTCGACGTGTGCACGGTCGAAGGAGGGCGCATCACGCGCCTCGAGGTGAGCTTCCGATGAGCAAGGCGCTCCTCGTGAACCGCGTGCTCCTCACCCTGCTCTCCATCTCCACCGGCGGCGTGAAGATCGCGAAGATGGAGGAGGAGATGACCCTCTTCGCGGACGCGGGCTTCTCCGACGGGGCGACGGTGGCGTTCGGGGTGGTGCAGCTGGTGCTGGGCGTCCTCCTCATCCCGAACCGGACCACGCGCGGTGCCGCTTGGGGCATGGCGGCGACCTTCGTCGTCGCCACGGGCGTGCTCTTCAAGGTGGGGATGATCCCGTTCGGGGTTGTGTCCTTGCTGTTCATCGCGAGCGCCGTCCTCCACGCCGCCCGGGGCGCGCCCGAGTGAGCCCGTCCCGGGTCTGAGATGATGCGGGGGTGACCGATCCCCGCTCGCCCCTCGACTCGTTCGACTCCTTCGAGTCGCTCCCGTCCATCGACCCGGTCATGGACTCCCTCGCCTTGCGTGGCCACGGCGCCAAGGCGCCGGTCGACCGCACGATCCGCCTGCACCCGGGTGAGGCCGCCCCGAGCGACGAGGAGTCGCGTCCCCGGGCCGAGGTGCGGGCCGCCCTGGCCAAGGAGCCGACGCCGCCCCGGCAGCGGCTCGAGGTCGCGGACCTGGTCGTCCTCGAGGAGGGCAGCGCCGGCCTCTCCGTCGGCAAGCTGTTGGGGCAGGGCGGCGCGGGCAGCGTCCACGAGGCATGGCAGCCGTCCCTCGAGCGGGCCGTCGCCATCAAGCGGATCCGGCGACGCCCCATCACCGAGGACCTCGTGACCAGCCTGGTCGAGGAGGCGCGCCTCGCGGGGGCGCTCGAGCACCCGAACATCCTCCCCGTCCACGATCTGGGCCGCGACCGGCCCGGCAACCCGGTCCTCGTGATGCAGAAGGTGCAGGGCACGACCTGGGCCGACCTGCTCGCGTCGCCCGACCACCGGGCCTGGGAGCGCTGGCGGGGGGACCGCCTCGAGCGGCACGTCCAGATCCTGATCCAGGTGTGCCGCGCGGTGGAGTTCGCCCACGCGCGCCGCATCGTCCACCTCGATCTGAAGCCCGAGAACGTCATGCTCGGCGACTTCGGCGAGGTGTGGCTCATGGACTGGGGGGTGGCGACGCGCCTCGACGAGATGGACAAGCTGCCGAAGGGGCAGGTGGTGGGGACCCCGGCGTTCATGGCGCCGGAGATGCTGGTGGGTCGCAGCTGCACCGAGGAGCGAACGGACCTGTTCCTGCTCGGCGCCACGCTGCAGATGGTCCTCACGGGCAAGCTTCCGTACTCCGGCGACCGCATCGAGACCGTGCTCCGCAAGGTGTTGCACTGCGAGGACCCTGCGCTGCCAGCCGGGACACCAGCCGAGCTCGCGACCATCGTCCGCACGGCCCGCGCGAAGCACCTCGATGATCGCTACCCGGACGTGACGACCTTCCGTATGGCCCTCGAGGACTTCCTCGAACACCGGGGCGCGCAGCGCGTCATCGACGCCGCGAGTCATCGCCTCGAAGAGCTGGAGCGGGTGCTCGGGCAGGCGCTGGGGGACACCGCGGCCCTGGCCCGCAGCGCGGCGAGCATCGCGAACCTGTCGAGCCGCGCCCGGTTCGGGTTCGAGCAGGCCCTGACCCTGTGGCCGGAGGCGGCCGAGGCGCGGGACGGGCTCCAGCGGACCCTGGTGGCGACGATCGGCTTCGAGCTCGATCGGGACAACGTGACCGCCGTGGGTCCGCTGATCGATGCGCTCCCCGCGCCGGTGCCCGAGCTCGCCGCGCGCTATGCGAAGGCGAAGGCGGCGCTGGACGAGGACCTGGACGCCCGCGCGCGCCTGCAGGAGATCGAGGAGGAGAGCCGGTTCGAGGCGGGGGACTGGAGCCGGAGCATCGGGATGCTGGTCAACGGGACCCTGTGGGCGGTGGCGCTGCTCGCGTGGGGCCGGGGGATCGCCACGGGAGCGGTCGAGGACGTCGAGGGGTTCAACCTCGTCGTGGCGCTGATCGGGACGACGGTGTCGCTCACGGTCGTCGCGGTGCTGCGGGGCCTGTTCCTCGACAACCAGGTGCGGCGCGGGTTCACGGCTGCCTACCTCGTCTTCATCATCGCCCTGGACCTGAACCGCATCGCCGCGCTGTTCCTCGACGTCCCGTTCACCCACACCCTGATGGCCGACCACGTCGTCCTGATCATGTTCATGGGGGTCCTCGCCGCGTTCGTGGCGCCGACGCTGTGGTTCGCGGCAGGGGTGGCGATCGCGGGGATGATGGCGACGATGCTCTGGCCGGACCTCCAGATGGGGATCGCGGCGCTCGACCTGTTCGTGGTCAACGCCATCGTGGGGTGGGCGCTGCGCCCGCGGTCGGCGGGCGGCAAGTTCGCCTGACGAAGGGGCAGGACGGGGCCCGCCGTCCCCCGGGAAGCGGGCCGGCCAACCGTCCGAACCGCTCAAGGATGCGCGCGTCCCGACGCTGAAGAGGGTGTGTCCTCCTCTGCCCTCCCGCTGCTGCCGCTGGCGGCCGTGTCCCTCGCGTTCGGCCTCGGTGGCCTCCTGGTGTACGCGCGCCGCGTCCGGGCGGCGGGGCCCGGGGTCTTCGCCGCAGTCTGCTTCGTCGTCGCCTGGTACGACATCGGGTGTCTCGGCCTTTACTCCTCCACGGACGTCGCCGAGGCCATCCGCTGGCAGCGTCAGCAGTTCGCGGCCATCGCGGTCCTGACGCCGCTGCTGGCCTGGTTCGTCACCGACTTCGTGGGGCGGCCGAGCCCGCGCAGCCTGCGGGTCCTCTGGGTCGCCGCTGTTGGGTTCGCTGGCGTCGCCCTGTTCTCACCCGACCATCCACTGGTGCTCGACCCCTCGAACGTGGCGGAGCAGGGGTACGCGTTGGGGGCGTGGACGGTGTCCTTCCCCGAGGCCCCGCCGGGGATCCTGCTCGAGGTGCAGATGGTGGGGTCGCTGCTGACCTTCCTCGTCTGCCTCTCGCTGCTCGTGCGGTTCCAGCTGCGGGCGCGGCGGGACGCGGGGCCCATGCTCGTCGCCTTCAGCTTCTTCTTCGTGGCCTGCGTCAACGACGCGCTCGTCGCCGCGACGCCTCACCGGGGGCCGTACCTGCTCGAGTACGGCTTCGCCGGGGTGCTCTTCGCGGTGAGCTGGGTCGCCGTGTCCCGGCACCTCGCGCTTCAGGCGCGCCTCGAAGAGAACAACGCGCGGCTCGAGGAGCGGGTGAGGGAGCGCACCGAGGCGTTGGTGGAGGCCAACCGGCAGCTCGCAGACGCCGCGTCCCACGACTTCCTCACCGGGCTCTTCAACCACCGGGCGTTCCAGGACCACCTGCACGAGCTCGCGGGTCAGGCCCGGCGATACGGGACCCCGTTCTGCTTGATGCTGCTCGACATCGACCACTTCAAGGAGGTGAACGACACGTACGGGCACCCAGCCGGCGACGCCGTGCTCAAGGCGATCGCCGCTGCGCTCGAGGAGAGCCTGCGGGACGTGGACATCGTGTGTCGGCACGGCGGGGAGGAGTTCGCGGTGCTGTTGCCCCACACGCGGAGGGCGGGCGGGACCCGCGTGGGGCTGCGGTTGCTGGACGCGGTTCGGACCACCGACGTGGAGTGGAACGGGATCACGCTGCGGGTGACGATGAGCTGCGGCGTCAGCGGCTGGTCGGCGAGCACGCCGTTGGAGGCGTCGGCTCTGGTGCTGGCGGCCGACGCGGCGCTCTACGAGGCGAAGGAGAGCGGCCGTGACCAGCTCGTCGTCGCCCCGGACTCGGCGAGCCGAAGCGCCTGAGGCGAGACCCTGCGTGGGCCTCAGGCGGTGGCGAGGTGCGGCGGGGAGGCCTTCTGCGGGGGGGAGCCCTGGGGGTAGAACCGCCGGGCCCAGGTGCGGTACCGGCCGATGGGGCCGTCGCCACGGGCGACCTGCGCGGGGTGGACGTAGGCCTTGTTCTCCCAGATGTCGAGATCCTGGGAGACGTCGTGCACGTAGCCGCGGTAGACGCCCTCGAGGACGAGGCGGCGGAACAGGCGACGGGGGACGACCTTGAGGAGCGGGTGGACCTGGCTCGGATCCACGTCTTCGACGGCGACGCCCACGGTCAGGTCGATGCGGTCTCCGTCCAGCGGGGTGGCGAAGACGAGGTGGCGGGAGCGCAGGCCCAGCTCGGGGATGTCGACCTCGACGCGGGAATAGCCGAGGCCCCACACATGGATGGTGAACTCGGTGCGCACGGTCCGGCCGCTGTTGCCGAGCCAGTCCATGGGGCGGTGCATCGCGTAGCGGACGGTGAGGTAGTCGCCGTCGACCTTGAGCCGGGAGAGGGTCTCCAAGCCCGTGTAGCCATGGACGACTGCGAGGTGGCCCACGTCCACGCTGTTCTCGGTGGTCTCCTGGGGGTGGCCCTTGAGGTTGAAGCTGTGGAACTTGAAGGGGGACCAGCCGTCCTCGCTCACCGGGGGGAGCTCGAAGCGCGGGGCGTCGCCGTCACCGTCGTGGTAGCCGAAGAGGCGCCCGTGCATCTCGACGAGGGGGATGACCTTGAGCTTGGCGGTCTTGGGGGGAGGCGTGTCGTAGCCGGTCTTCGTGCAGTTGCCGCCGCCGTCGAAGCAGAACCCGTGGAAGGGGCACCAGAGCTCCTCGCCCTCGACGCGCCCGCCGTGCCCGAAGTGCGCGCCCATGTGGGGGCAGTAGGCGCCCGCGGCCCGGGCCTCGCCCGAGAGGGTGCGGTAGAGCACGATCTCCTCGCCGGCGAACTGGCGGGACAGGAGCGCGCCGGGCGCCAGGTCCGCCGCGGCGCCGAGCTGGTACCAGCCGGTGGGGAACGGGTCGAACGGGTAGCGGTAGTCGGCGGGAATCATGGTCCGCGCATCATGCGGGGCGCAGGGGCTGGGGGCAAGGAGTTACTTGCTGGTTGGAAAGTAGGGGCCGAGGGGGTCAGTTGCAGGACTCGCCGGTCAGCGCGGCCTCCCAGATGACGAGCCCCTTCTTTCCGGTCACCCGGGTGGTGACGCGCCCGCCGTGGTGGAGGACCTGCTTGGTGAGAAACTCCGCGCAGCCCATGGCGGTGAACATGGGTCCGACCATCGGGTCGTCCTGGTCCTTCTTGCCGAGGCTGCGAGCCTCGTAGATCCAGATGAGGTGGCCTCCTTCGCCTTCGAGGCGGCTCTTGAGGCCCTTCTCGATCACGACGGGCTCGTAGCCGGCGACTGAGGAGGCGACGATCTGTTCGGCGCGGGCGGGGTCCGGGGCGCAGACGATGTGGGTCGACGAGGGCAGCACCTCGCTCATGAGCAGCCAGCGGTCGGCGGCGCGGCGGACGTTGGCGGTGTAGGCGCGCTCGCCAGAGACGCAGGAGGCGACGCCGTACAGGTCGGCGGTGACCGTCCAGCCGTCCTCGCTCTGGGCGACGACGACGTCGCGGTGCTCCCAGCGGTCGTCGTTCATGGCGGCGCCTTCGAGGTAGGCCTCGAGGATCCCGTACTCGCTGGCGATGTTGAGGGGGACCTCCTTGTCGCGGACGCCCCCGTCCGGGAGCGCGGTCCAGAGGCGGACGCTGCCGGCCGGGTCGAAGTCGTCGAACGCGGTGGCGTCGAAGGCGGCGAGGCGCGCGACGTGTGCGGCCCAGAACTCCTTGACGGAGGCGGCGTCGGGGTCGACGGGCGCGGCGGCGGGTGCCTCGGTGGGCTCGGAGGGGGTGGCGGGTGCGTCGGCAGCTGCGTCAGCAGGTGCTTCGTCCGCCGGCGCGATGCCGGGAGCGGCGAGGGCGACGAGGAAGGTCAGGGCGGGAATCAGGCGCATCGGGGGACGATACGGAGCGACGGGAGGGAGAACCTGACCGAGCGAAGGCGGGCTGCGGAACGAGCAGCCGTGGTACGGAGCGACCGCCACGCCCCCGGATTGATCCGCAGTGCCGAAGGCATTGCGGATATCCAGGCGTCCGCAGACCTCGACTCGACCGCGAGAGATCCAGGCGTCCGCAGACCTCGACTCGACCTCCGCCTAGTACCCGCCCTTCGCATGCCCGCCGGTGACCACCGCCACCGAGGAGCTGGCGCCGATGCGGTCGGCGCCGGCTTCGAGCATCGCCCAGGCCTGCTCGGCATTGCGGACGCCGCCTGATGCCTTGACCTTGACCCCCGCCGCGCCGACGACCTGTTTCATCAGCTTCACGTCCTCGATCGTCGCGCCGCCGCCGCCGAAGCCGGTGCTCGTCTTCACGAACGCCGCCCCCGCCTCCCGCGAGAGCACGCAGCCCGCGACCTTCTCCTCCTGGGTGAGCTTGCTCGTCTCCAGGATGACCTTCACCGGGTAGGGCCGGCTCGCCTCCACCGTCATCGCCAGGTCCTTCAACACCGTGTCGAAGTCGCCCGACTTGAGGGCCCCGATGTTGATGACCGTGTCGATCTCCTTCGCCCCGAGCTTGATCGCTTCGGCCGCCTCGTACGCCTTCACCTGCGGCAGGCACGCCCCGAGCGGGAACCCGACCACGCAGATCGTCAGCACCCCGCTCCCGCGGAGCAGATCGACGCACAGGGGCACGTTGCTGCTGTTCACGCACACCGAGAAGAACCGGTAGCGCCTCGCCTCCTCGCACAGCTTGGTCAGGTCGTCGTTCGTGACCTCGGGCTTGAGCATCGTGTGGTCGATGTGCGACGCCACCTGGCGGTCGATGCGGCCAGCGGCGTGGATGACGTGCCCGGGGACGAGCGTCGTGTTCGCGTTCCACCCGGCGCCGTACTGCCACTGGAACGTGGCGTCCGAAGAGCCGCTGCCGAGCGCCTCCTGCACGCGGGTGACCAGGGCATCGACGAGGGCGTCCATCTCGCGGGCTTGCATGGCGGCGACGATACCAGCGGCGTGCCGCGCCGGCCGGCGGCTCGACCGACTGCTCGTCACTCCAAGACCAGCACCGTCGCCGCCCAGGGCGTGCTGTCCAGCCAGGGCTCCATCGGGTGCGTCCCCCGGGCCACTGCGAGGTACCAGGTCCCGGGCGTCGCGGGGGCGCGGACCTGCTCCTTTCGGACCCGCGGCAGGGCAGCCCCGGGGGTCACCGTCCAGGTGGCCACCGGCGCAGGCAGGGACCCAGGGGCCCGGCCGAACGGCCCGGCGTAGAGCGCAAGCTCGCCCACGTCGAGCCAGCCCGCGGCCTCGAGCCGCGCCACCACCTCGTCGCCCTCGCGCGTCAGGTGGATCATCGGCCCGTTCGTCGCCACCGCCTGCCGCGTCTCCCGCAGGGCCCGGGCGACGCCGTCGGTCGTGGGGGGGGCCTCGACGTAGGTCCGCGCAGACCCCCGCTCCTGCCCCACGAGGTGGTGGGAGTCGGACGCGCCCACGAGGCTCCGGTGCTTGCCGCGGCCCAGCTGTCGGGTCACGTCGTCGAGGATCTCCGTCGCTTCATCGGTCGCCTTGCCGTTGAGGACCTCGATGGCGTCGTGGTCGAGGTCTGCGATGCGCCCGGGATCCACCAGGCGCTCGAACACGCCGATGCGCCCGTAGCGCGGATGGTTCACCTGGAGGACCGCGTCGGGCGCGAGCTCACGGATGCGGGCGGTGATCCCCGCCGGGTCCAGGCCGCGGTGCTCCACCACCCCGAGCTCCACCCCGTAGGGGTAGACGTTGTAGTGCCCTTCCTCTGGGTTGGTGACCTCGATGCCGGACAGCCAGAGGATCGGCTCCCGGACGGCGGCGTCTTCGATGTGCTCCGTCCAGTCCGCGACGGCGTCGTGCTCGGTGGTGGCGATGCAGTCGAGCCCCTCGGCTGCGGACGCGATGACCCCGTCCACCGGCGGGATCGCCGAGTCCGAGGAGTAGGCCGCGTGCTGGTGCAGGTCGCACTGGAGCCAGCCGTCGAGCGGCACGAGCTCCTCGAGCCCGAGCTCCAGGGTCTGAGGCCCGGTCCCCACCGTCACGCGCGCTTCCTTCAGCGTCCACGTGGGCCCGCGGCTGGCGACGACGCGGTAGTCGCCAGGCGGGATCAGGAGCGTCGCCGGGCCCGTGAGGTTCGCCCGGTTGCCCCCCAGCGCATGCGACGCGGGCCCCAGGTCGGGGTCGGGGGTGTCGTTCCTCCCGAAGAGGGTGAGTCGTCCGGCGATGGGGTCTCCCCCGGCCTCGCGGATCGTCACCTCGAGTCGCCCGGGAGGGGACGCAGACAGCACCAGCGTGTCGGCGTCCTCCGCCAGCTCCGCGTCCTCCGGCGTCCGTCCCCGCTCCGTCAGCTTCCCCCGGACCACTCCCCTCGGCAGCCGGGTGAGCAGCGTTCCGTCGTCCCCCACCTGGCCGACGGCGAACGGCTTGCCGTGCATGGACAGCTCGAAGCTGGCGCCCGGGATCACCGGCTCCGTGCCCCCCGCCTCCCGGGCCTCGACGCGCACCGGCCGCTCGGCCCCCGCGGCCGCGAGCATGCCGGCCAGCGTCTCCCCGACGTGGAGCGTCCGCGCGTAGGTCACCGGGACCCCGGCCTGAAGATCCGGCGCGCCGTACACCGGGTCGCTCCAGGACGCGCCGTGCGGTCCCGCGATCCGGTCCTCGCCCACCAGGAGCAACGCGTGGTCGGGCCCCTCGGCGCCGAGCCAGCGCAGGGGCTCGTCCTTGCCCTTCAGAGCGAAGCCGGGGCCCGGCGCGAAGTGGCGCAGCCCTCCCCAGCCGATGATGTCCCCGAGGTCGTAGTCGTCCACCGGCGCCGCTGCCGTCGCCGTGGTGCGAATCGCAAGGCTCGCGACCACGCCCGGAGGAGGCGCGACGACCTCGTACCGCGTGACGACCGCGATGGACTCGTCGCCGCTGTCGACCCCCGTGGCGACGAGCGCGTCCCCGTCGACCTCGATGGAGGAGTAGGCCGCCTGCCGCGGGAAGGTGCGCTCGAACCACGTGCACAGGCCGTCGATGCGGTCCTCGCGCCCGTCGAGGCTGACGTCGAGCAGGTTGCCGCCGGTGGCGTGAAAGCCCTCCCGGTGGTCGAGGGCGGAGACGACGAAGCGCACGCGCCCGTCGGGGTCCGTGAGGAGCCAGTCGCCCGGCCGTGCCGTGGACGCGGCGCCGTCGATGCGGTCCTCGGAGGAGAGGACCCGCGGGACGGACGGGGCGAGCTCCTGGGTCTCGCTCGGGGCCTCGGGGGGAGGTCCGGGGGCCTGCTCGGGAGGGGCAGGCTCCGGCGGGCCCCCACAAGGGCTCACCAGCAGGGCCAGCGCGAGCAGCCGCCCTCCGCTCACCGCGCCCCCCGCCGCAATCGGCTACTCGCCGAAGACGAAGGCGCCGCTGATCTTGACCGTGTCGCCCACGCTCTTGTGGTTGCAGACCGTCATGAGCGTGGCCTTGCGCTCGTTCATGCCGAGCTTCTCGATGGACACCTCGGCCCCCTCAGGCAGCTCGATGGAGTACTGCGACTCGCCGCTGCGGGTGACCTTGACCGGCACGGCGAGGCCCGTCATCGAGACGCCGGCCCCCACGTCCACGAAGGCGTTCCCGGTCGTCGAGGCGCCCACCTCGAGCATCGGCGTCTCCACCTCGAGGTTGTTCAGCCCCACCTGGCCCTTCGGGGCGGCGTCGTCCACGGCGGCGAAGAACACCGTGATGAGGCTGTTGTCCCGGGCTGCATCGCCGGTGTCGATGTTGCCGACCCAGCCGATCTCGATGGTCCCCGCGGCCTTGCTGAGGTCGCCGCCGGGGACGTGCATCGTGCCGCTCAGCGTCTTGAAGGTCCCGGCCACGTCGGCCTCGTCGTTCTTCCTGGCCACGAAGCCCAGGCTGCTGCCTTCGGCCTGGAGCGCCAGAGCGGGGCCGAGATCGGGGGTCGCCTCTTCGGCGGCCTCACCGTCGGCGGCCGGTGCCTCGGCGGCCTGGGTGGTCTCCGCCTGCGAACCGTCGGACGGCGCAGAGATGGCCGCCGGCTCCGATGCCGCGGGAGCCTCGGGAGCGTCTCCGCCGCTGCACGCGGCGAGGGTGAGCACGAACAGGAGCGCCAGGACCTTCTTCATCGGGAACCTCCGCGCGGAGGGTACGCGTTTCCCGGCGGGGCCGTCAGCCGTCGAAGCGGGACTTGAGGATGATCCACAGCGCCGCCACCCCGTCGCGCCACGTGATCTTCTTGCCCTCGTCGTAGTCGCGGCCCGAGTAGCTGATGGGCACCTCGTAGACCTTGAGGCGCCGCTGGGCGATTCGCGCGGTGAACTCGGGCTCGAAGCCGAACCGGTCGCTGGTGAGGCGCATGCCGTCCAGGACCTCCCGGCGGAAGACCTTGTAACAGGTCTCCATGTCCGTCAGGTTCAGGTTCGTGAGGAAGTTGCTCAGCGCCGTCAGGGACTTGTTGGCGATGTAGTGGTGGTAGTTGAGGACGCGGTGCGGCCCGCCGAGGAACCGGCTGCCGTAGACCACGTCGGCCCGGCCGTCGAGGATGGGCTCGAGCAGCTTGCGGTAGTCCCGCGGGTCGTACTCCAGATCCGCGTCCTGGATGATGATCACGTCGCCCTTGGCCTCGTCGAACCCGGTGCGCAGCGCCGCGCCCTTGCCCTGGTTCACGTCGTGGAGCAGGACCCGGACGTTGTCCCACTCCTGCTCGATCGCCGGGAGGATGTCCCGCGTGCCGTCCGTCGAGCCGTCGTCGATGAGGATCAGCTCCATGCGAAAGGGCTGCTCCTGCACGCGGCGGACGAGCTCGGCGACCCACTCCCGCTCGTTGTAGACGGGGATCACCACGGAGAGGAAAGGCTCGGTCATCGGCGCGGCCATCACCACTCCCGTCGGATGCGCGTCGTCCAGACGCCTTCGCTCTCGTCCATGGAGAGCAGGGTGTGCCGGTTCGCCTCACACCAGTCCACGAAGTCGTTCTCGACCCCGGGATCGTCCGCCACCACCAGCAGGGTCCCCCCAGCGGGGACCTGCCGGATCGCCCGCCCCGCCTTGATCATGGGCACGGGACAGAGCAACCCGAGGCAGTCCAGGCGCAGATCGCCGGACGGCAGCGAGGTCAGGGGCAGGGGAGGGCTCGGCACGGCGGCGGAGCATAGCCGGATGCGCGCAGCCCTCTGGGCGGAGGCGTCGTTTACGATGCCCACGCCATGCACAGGATCCTGCCCGCCCTCCTCTCCCTCCTCCTCCTCGCCACCGGCTGCCGGGACACCGCGCCCGGGGTGAACCCGTCGGACGACGACGACGGCGCGGACCTGATCGCGGCCCTCGTCGCCGACGCCGAGCTGGTGACCCTCGGCACGTCCATCCGGTTCGACGCAGGGGACTCCACGGACACCGCCGCTGTCGCCGCCCGCTTCAGCGACACCGCCATCGACGGGTACGTCTGGGACTTCGGGGACGGCTCCGCGCCCGTCGAGACGACCCTGTTCTACGTCGACCACCTCTACCCGAACGCCGGCTCGTACACCGCCCGCGTGACCGTGAGCGAGGGCGAGCTGGTGGCCAGCGCCGAGCTCGCGGTGGAGGTGCGGCACCCCCCGCCGTCCCTCATCGGCCCCGACGTGGGCGCGGACGACGTCGCCGTCATCGGCGAGTGGATCGGGCTCGATGGCCGCGGGTTCCGGGCCGACAACCTGCCGGACGTGGAGTTCGAGGGGGTTCCCGCGCCGCACGTCGCCTTCGTGGACGAGTTCCGCATCGATGTGCAGGTGCCGGCCACCACCCGGTCCGGCCTCGCCGACCTCGTCGTCGACTTCCCTTACGAGGACGACGCCGATGGCGTGTTCTCCGTGTGGGTCACCCGCTACGGCCTCGCCACCGATGCCTGGCGCGGGCGCGTCCCCATCATCGAGTTCGGCCAGGGCGACGAGGCCTGGCCTCTCACCCAGAGCATCGAGCTCGACGAGGCCGCCGTGGTCGCCATGAGCGGGGACGGCTCCTTCGCGCTGGTGGGCGACGCGCGCTTCACGGCCACCGTGGAGCCCCACGTCGTCGTGGTCGACATGACGGCCGACTACCAGCCCGTCGTGGTGGCGGAGCTCGACGGCATCGGCATCGGACCCCTGCACGGAATCGCCATCGCCAAGGACGCCCCCATCGCTGTCGTCACGGACCTCGGGGGCTTCACGGTCCTCGATCTGACGGACCCGGCGAACCCGGTCCAGGTGGGCGACCGCACCGTCTTCCAGTTCTCGGATCTCGCGCCCACCGCCGTCGTCCTCAACGACGACGCGACGAAGCTCGCGCTCCTCTCCACCTTCAACGACCGAATCCGCTTCTACGAGCTCACCGCGACCGGCCCCGTCTACAGCCAGGACTGGGTCTCGACCCCCGAGGGCGCCCAGGACATGGTCCGCGACCCTGCCTCTGGCTACCTCGTCGTCCTCGGTGGCGGCGGTGAAGGGGCGATCCCGCCGGACTTCGATCTGGGGAACACCGCCCTGGCGGTCTACGACTGGGAGGGCTTCGAGCCGGAGAACGTCCACGGCCCCGGCGTCTACATGGGCACCAGCGCGGCGCCCATCCCCATCGACATGGCGGTGGGCGCCTCGGGGACCGCCTACGTCACGACCTTCGACTCGAACACCGGCCAGGTGGTGAACGCGCTGGGCGACATCGGGAGCAACCCCGGCGATCTGTCCGCGTGGGTCGATCTCATCGATGGCATCACGAACCTCTCGGTGGGCGCGGTCCAGCCCCTGAGCGGGACGATGGGCGGTTCGCTGACCGAGGAGTCGCCGCTGTTCGCCCCCTTCGGCTTCCAGGGGGGCGTGGACGTGCGCTACGACGAGCGCCTCGTGGTGACCACGGTCGTGGGGCTCGGCACGAGCCTGGAGGTCTTCAACGGCGAGGACATCCTCTACCTCAGCCTCGACATCGACTACGGCATCGCCATCGGCAACCTCGTGACGGGCAACGTCACCGTCCACCCGCTCTACAGCGAGCCGGTGGTGGAGTACGACGACTTCGTCCTCAACTACGACCTCGGCCCCGTGACCGACCTGCTGCTGCCCCCTTGGGCGCTCGGCGACGTCGCCATCCAACCCTGAGCCGGCAAGGAGCTCGGGCCGTGCCCAGCCTCTCGATCATCGTCCCCACCCTGCACGAGGTGCACCGCATCCCCGGCCTCGCCGGCCACCTCCGGGCGTGCGCGCCCGGGGCGCAGGTGATCATCGTGGATGGGGGAAGCGAGGACGGGACCGCCGAGGAGGCCCGTCGGGAGGGGCTCGAGATCATCGAGCGCGCCCCCGGACGAGCCCACCAGATGAACCAGGGGGTCTGGGAGGCCACCGGCGACCACCTGCTGTTCCTGCACGCGGACACGCGGTTGCCGGAGCGGGCCGAGGAGCTCGTCGCGGCCACCCTGGCGGACCCCTCGGTCGCCCTCGGCGCCTTCGCCTTCCGCTTCGCCGAGCGCGGACGGCGCCTCGCGTTCGTCGAGGCCGGCGCCCGCCTCCGCAGCGCCATCCGCCCCACCCCCTACGGGGACCAGTGCCTGTTCCTCCGACGCGAGACCTTCAACCAGCTCGACGGGTTCGGCGATCTGCCCGCCATGGAGGACTTCGATCTGGTGGAGCGCGCCCGCGCCCTGGGGTCCATCCGCGTCCTCGACGAGGAGGCGGTCACCTCAGCCCGGCGCTACCTCGATCGGGGACCCCTGCGCCTGATGCTGAGGCACTGGTGGCTGTCCTTCCGCTTCCTGCGGGGCTGGCGGCCAGGCCCCCAGGACCGCGTAAGGCGCTGAAAGAAAAGTTCCCTGGCCAGCTCCGCGCGGCCGTTCCTAGCTTGCGCAGCACGATGGAGGTCGCCGGTGACTCCCCGCCCGTGGTGGGAGGAGCCGGGCTCCATCGTCCAAACCTCGGCTGGCCCGGTGGTCGGGCCTACGGCGGGGGGTGGGCTGGTTGATCTGTCGGGGACCTCCAGTGACCGCCCCCCGCCCAGGCTCCGGGGTGCCTGCGCGCCGCCTGCCGTAGGCTCTCTTCATGAGCAAGTGGCTGCACACCCGCCTGAACGAGCTGATCGATGACGCGTCGCCCGACGGGGTGAACCCCGAGTCGGGCGAGGACCTCGCTGCGTGGCAGTCCGCGGCCCGCGCGGCCGTGGAGGTCGTCTGCGGAACGCGGTTCGTGGCCGCGATCGACTCGCCCGTGTCCGTCCTGATCCGCGAGCCGATGCCCGCGGGGCTGGAGGCATCGCCTGGTCGCGGGATCCTCGTCGGGGAACTGGTGAGGAACCTGGCCGAGCCGGGGCGCATCACCCAGGGGCGGAAGGGGACGTGCGCACCGACGGTGGTGGAGACGTACCTCGCAGTGGTCGCGCCGGGGGAGTACGCCCGGATCATCGCGGCGCTGGCGACGTCGGGGCGCGTCACCCTGCGCGGCGGCCACGAGCTGGTGCGGGATGGGGACGGTCCCCTCGAGTGGAGCGAGGACGAGGGGCGGCGCAGCCCGGCCAGTCGCCTGTTCCAGGTCGCGGCGTTGGAGGCTGCGTCGGCGACGCTCGACTACGACGACACCCAGGACCGGCAGATCGGTCCGGACGGGGAGGTCGCCGGGGGCGGAATGAAGGCAGACGCGTTCGACGTGCTGATCGAAGCGGCGACCGGAGCGACCTGGGAGCGCTGGTCTGCGACCGAGTACGGGTTCGCCAAGATCCTCGCCGCGGCCGGCTTCGCGAAGCCTCTGGAGCTCAGCGCGGTGCTCGACGCCGCCGACAGCGCCATCGCTGCCGGGGACTACGGGTTCGCCACGCTGGCGCCGAGCCACGTGGAGCAGGCGGCGCTCCAGGCCGCCATGGGCGGACACCTCCCCGACGCAGCCGGAGACGGGGCGGAGCTGCACGCGGTCGCCCACAAGGTCCGCATCGTGCGCGTGGAGGCGGACCGGGTGTGGTTCGACGATCCGCTCGATCCCGAGGCCGAGTGGATGGGCAAGGGCGCGGTGGTGGAGGACGCCTCGGGGCTCTGCTCGATGCCCCGCGCAGCGTTCAGCGAGTGCGCCGCCGACATCAGCCTGCGGGCTCAGTACTGGCCTGGGACCGACTGACCGCTACTCGAGGACGGCGAACTCGATCGTCACGCTCGTGGGGCCCGCCTCGTCGGTGCCTTCGAAGGACAGCACCCGCAGCTTGTTGATCGTCTCGCCGTCCCGGTCCTGGGCGAGGAACCAGCGGTCCTCCCACAAGGTCGGCGGGTCGGCCGCATCGGCGGGGAGGCCGCGGTACCAGCGCCGCAGCACGGGCTGCACCGAGTCCTCGACGAAGGGGTGGTTCCCGTCGGCGTCCCAAGCGGTGATGCCGGAGTCGAAGAACTCCTCCTGGTTCTCGGGGGTGAAGTCGAGGACCTCCTCCTCCGTCTCGCCGCGCTCCCGGTCCGGGTCCACGGTGAGCACGCCCTTGGGCCCCGAAGGCCCCGAGTTCGACTTGATGTTGAAGCGCTTGAAGCCGAGGTCCCAGGCCTCGCTCGTCAGGGCCTCTTCGTCGCTGAGCTCGACCTCGCCGGTCTCGAAGCTGAAGTAGGTCCAGCGGTTCGCGGGATCGTCGGCGTCGGCAGACACCCCGCCGGCGGTCGCGTCGAGATCTTCGGTGACGACGACGTGCGGGCTGCCGTCGGTGGGGATCTCGGCCCAGCGGAACTCGGGGTAGCCGGCCTCCACCGCGCCGTCCTCGACTCGGTAGTAGTCGAGCAGCTGCACCGCGTAGTCCACGTCGCCCACCCGCACCACGTACGTGTGGTAGTTGCTGAACAGGGTGTGGGTGCCGTCCAGCGCGTACCACCACCAGTCCGAGAGGGCGCAGGCGTAGCTGTCGTAGAAGAGGAACCAGACGATCTGGTTCCGTCGGTTCATGTCCTCGAAGGCGAGGGTGAAGTCGAGCAGCTCCATGTCAATGCCGCCGGCCTTGCCCGCGCCCGACTCGCCGCCGTTGAGGAACAGGTTCCAGCCGTCGACCGACAGGTCCCAGCCGTCGGCCTCGGAGACGATCTCTCCGCTCCGAAGGTCCACGAAGTCGCCGTCCGAGAGCGTCAGGGTGATGGTCTCGACGGGATCGGGGCCCGAGGGGCACCCGAGGAGCAGGGTGGCCAGCGCGGCGGCGGCGAAGCGGAGCGTGCTCATGGCGCGAACCGTAAGGCCCCGCGTACCCCTGCCACCACCCGGAACCCTTCGACGGGCCGGAAATCGCCCTCCCGGTCCGGGTCTCGGCGCTGGTTCAGGATGTTGTCGAACTGGATGTAGGCCGCGGCGAGGTGCTTCTTGTCGATGGTGCGCGACACGCGGACGTCCCAGCGGACCATGCCCGGCGAGGTCAGCGTCCCCGCCACGTCCACCGTGCGCTCGCTCTCCCAGGAGACCCCCGTGAAGAGGACGAGCTCGATCTTCGGGATCGTCCCCTCGACCGTCCCGCGGAGGCCGTGCATCGGCGCGTCGGGCAGCGGGAAGCCGTCGTCGGACCAGGCGGAGACGAAGCGGTAGGCGGCGGTGGCCCGGAGCCAGGGGGCAGGGCGGAAGTCGGCCGTGGCCTGGCCCCCGATCGTGCGGGCGCCGGCGACGTTCGTGGACCGGTAGACGTTGAGGCCGGAGGTGGACGAGGCCCCGTCGTAGACGAAGGTGATCAGGTCCTCCATCCGGTTCGCGAACCCGCCGATCCGGAACGACAGCACGCTGCCCACCTGCTGCTCCAGGGAGACGTTCGCGCCCCAGTTCGACTCGGGCATCAGATCCGCGTCGCCGAACACGACGTAGCCGAGGGCGGCGTGGTCGAAGACGAGGTAGCGGTCCTTCAGCGACGGCGCCCGATAGCCCCGGCCCCCGGAGATCCGGAGGGACGCGCCACGCCACAGGCGGAAGCGCAGCGCGAGCGCGGGAGCCACCGCGACCCCGTAGGCCTGCTGGAGCGCGAGCCGGACCCCGGGGACGATCTCCACCGCGTCGTTGAAGAGGCGGAAGTCCGCCTGCGCCCAGGGCTCGACCGTGATCTCGGAGCTGGGGATGACGTCTTCGAGGTGGACGTAGCTGCCGTCGGACTGGATGCGGTCCTGCTCGACGCGCAGGTTCTCCCGCTGCCAGCGAAGGCCCACGATGCCGCTGAGCCAGGGCAGCTCGCGGATGTGCATCTCGGACTGGGTGTTCACCAGCCCGGCGCGGGTGCGGCGGTCGGTGGTCTCCGGGCTGTCCCGCAGGTCCTGGACGAGGGAGGCGGAGTAGTCCGTGGCATCGAGGGACCAGCGGAGCTCGCTGCGACCGCTGGGCATCGTGTGCCGGCCCCGAGCGGAGCCGAGGAACCGGTCGTAGCGCTTCGGGCTGTCGTAGGTCTCCGTGAAGTCGATGGCGTTGTTCACGTTCTGGAGCACGCCCGTGCGCGCGTCGTGCGTGTACATCCCCGAGAACTCGAGGTGCTGGCCGTCCCGGTGGACCCCGGCCTTGGCCCGGATGCCGAGCGCGGTGCGGCGGTCCAGATCGGTGGCCTCGTCCTCGGGCTTCAGGTCGATGGCGCCGGCGTGGTTGAACGTGGCGGTGGCTGCCCAGGCGTAGCCCTTGCGGCTCGACGAGCTCACGTTCAGGGCGCCCTGCACGGAGCGGTCGGTGCCCCCTTGGATGCGGCCGGACAGGATCTCGCCGTAGGGCGGGTGTCGGGTAATGAGGTTGATGACGCCGCCGAGGGCCGAGCTGCCGTACATGGCCGACATGGGCCCCTCGACGATCTCCACGCGCTCGAGGATGTCGGCGGGGAACTGGGCGAGGTCAGTGACGCCCCCCACATCGCCGGCGAGGGGGCGGCCGTCCACGAGGACGAGGGTGCGGTTCGCGGCGATGCCCTGGAGGCTCAGGCCCGAGACGCCGCCTCGTTGGGAGATGCCCTGGGACATGACCGGGATGCCGGGGGCGCGGCGGAGCAGGTCGGCCACGTCGACGGCGGCGGACTTGCGGATCTCCTCCTCGTCGATGAGCCGCACGGGCACGGGCGTCTCGGAGAGGAGCCTCCGGTCCCCGGTGGCGGTGACGACCATCTGCTCGCTGACGGTGGGCACTTCGTCGGCGGGCTCCTCGTCGTCGACCGCGGAGTCGTCGTCGTCGCCTTCGCGGTCGGCCTCACCCTCGCCGTCGGCCTCACCCTCGCGATCGCCGGCGTCCTCACTCTCGCGATCGTCGTCGTCCTCGACCTCGCCGTCTTCGCCCCACGCCGCGACCGGCACGAGCGCCCCCAGGCCCACGAGGAGGGCCCCCAGCCAGATCCAGCGGCTCATCGGCGGCGCCGGACCAGCAGGACCAGAAGGAAGAGCAGCGCACCTCCGGAGGTGGAGCCGCCCAGGGCGCAGCTCGCGACGGTCGGCCCGCCCGGCGCGGGCGTGCTCGGCTCTTCGCCGTCCTCCGGTGCTGCGTACAGCACCCCGCCGCTGAGCTCCGCGCTCCCGCCACCCCCGAACACGAGGACCCGGTGCGGCCCCGGCTCCTGCGGGGGCAGGACGAGCTCGATGCGCTCCGGGGACACCGTCTGCACCTCGGTGACCTCGGCGGTCCCCACCCGCACGGACGAGATCTCATGGAAGCCCGTCCCCTCGATGACCGCGATGCCGCCACCCTCCGGCGGCGCCGTGTCCGGCCGGATGCGCTCGATGGACGGCGCCTCGGTGTCGATGCGGATCCCGTCGTCGCCCAGGGGCCAGGTCAGGGATGCCCCGTCCCCCCACCGAAGCTGCAAGCCGAACCGGCCGGCCTCGAGGCCGGGGACCGTGAGGATCGCCCGCTCGCGGCTGCGCCAGTCGACCCCGCTGGCGCCGAGCTCCAGCACCGTCACGGCGTCTTCGTCCACCAGCGCGGCGCCCAGGTCGGCAGGCAGCTCGCGTCCGGCGATGATGATCTGGCTGGAGACGCCCTCCGGGAGGCGGCGGGGCCCGAAGTCCTCGATGAAGGGGACGACTCCGGGCGGGACGTCCTCGGGGATGGCCGGGTCGAAGCGGACCCCGTCGAGGAGGAGCACGAAGTCGCCACCTGCGTCCTCACCCCCGTCGCGGACGGAGAAGAGGACCGGGATCTGGCTCAACGGCTGCACTGGGACCACTGCCACGAGCCACTCGCTCAGCAGCGCGCCCTCGTAGCGGGTTCCGTCGAGGAGGCCGTCGCTGTCCGGCTGCAGGGCCAGCGAGCCGGGCTGCAGATCGGAGAGCGTCCAGGGATCCAGCGCCTGCGGGTCGCCGGTGACCTCGACCCGGACGTGGTCCAGGGCGCTGTCCGGGTCGTCGAGGGACTCTTCGGGGGCGATGACGCGGAACGCGAAGCGGAGCGAGCGGGCGTCGGCCGGGACGGTCAGGGACAGGTTCACCCCGGAGATGTCGTCGTCCACCCCGACCGCAGCGAGATCCGTGCCCGGGACCGGCACCGTGTCCACCACCCCGGTGGAGAACAGGGCCATCGCTTCGCCGGAGAACGGGCGGACACCCCCGAGGGAGAACCAGGTGGCTCGGGAGCTGGACGGCCCGAGGAGGCTGCCGCCGGTCCGGGTCTCCGGCTGGTCGAGGGCGGCGAGGGCCAGGGCCTCGAGCTCCGTGCCGCCAGCCGACGCCTCCCCCGGAGGGAGAGCCAGGGCGCCGATCAAGCCCACCACGAGCGCCGCGGGCCATCCCCCGATGGAGGTCACGCCTCCTCCGGCGGAACCAGGTACGGCGTGAGGGCGTCGCGGTAGCGGTCGGGGAGGGGCTGGGGGACGAACCCCTCCATCGCGATCACACCCGAGACGATCTCCGCCTGCGTGCGCAGCGCGTCGCCATCGCCTTCGTAGAGGCGGTAGCGGAAGGTGACCGACTTCGTCCCCAGACGGAGGGCGTTGATCTCCACCCGCACCACGTCGCCGAGGCGGAACGGGGCCCGGAAGCTGCTGTGTACGTCGATCACCGGGAAGCCGACGCCGTCGCCATCGAGCACCTGGGCATAGGTCCGGCCGAGGGCCTCCTCCCAGAAGTCCTCGAAGGCCTGGTGCATGCGATCGAAGAAGGCCGGGTAGTACATGACGCCGGCGTGGTCGATCTCGCCGAACCGGACCTTGTAGTGCTGGACGAACGTGCGCGTGGTCACGCCCTCACCTCGAGGACGATCTTCCCCTGGACCGCCCGGTCCTCGATGAGCTGGTGCGCGGCTGCGGCGTCCTCGAGGGGCATGACCCGGTCCACGACCGGGCTGAGCTCCCCGCGCCGCGCCACCTCCAGCGCGGCCGCGAGGTCCGCAGTGGAGCCCATGGTCGAGCCCACGATGGACAGCTGGCGGAAGAAGACGTGGCGCAGATCCGTGGACGGATCGTGGCCGGTGGTGGCGCCACAGGTGAGGATCCGGCCGCCCGCGCGGGTGGACCGCAACGACTTCGTCCAGGTCGCCTTGCCGACGTAGTCGATCGTCACGTCCGCGCCGGCCCCGCCGGTGAGTCGCCTCGTCTCCCGCACCTGATCGACCTCCGTGTAGTCGAAGACCTCGTCCGCGCCGAGCTCCCGGCAGAGCGCCCGCTTGTCCTCTGTCGACGCGGTGGCGATGACGCGGCACCCGGCGAGCTTCGCCAGCTGGATGCACATCACCCCGACCCCCGCGGCCGCCCCGAGGATCAGCACGGTCTCTCCCGGCTGCAAGCGTCCACGGACGATGCACATCCGCCAGGCGGTGATCGCGGTGAGGGGGAAGGCGGCGGCGTCGGCGAAGGACCACCCGTCGGGGACGGGCAGGCACCGGTGGGATGCGAGGACGAGTTCCTCCCGGTAGGTGCCGTCGCAGCTCTCGCCGAGGATCCCGTAGTGGGGGCTGAGGCTCGGCTCGCCGCGCGTCTCCGCCATCGACGGCGCCGTCGTGAAGCCCGGATCGATGAGGACGCGGTCCCCGACGGAGAGATCCACGCCCTCGCCCACCTCGCTCACGACGCCGGCGGCGTCGGCGCCGGGGATCCGCGGCAGGTCGACTCCCCGGAGCTCGCGGCGGGTCCAGATGTCCAGGTGGTTCACCGAGGCGGCGTGGATCGCGAGGCGCACGTGGCCCGGCGGTGGACTCGGCAGGGCAGGGACGTCGTCGAGCTGCAGGACCTCCGGCGGCCCCTGGCGATGGAAGCGGATCGCGCGCACGGCGGCATGATAGTGACCGAACCGGTAGACTTCGCCCGTGTCGGAGATCTGCCGCGCGACGTCCATCAAGGACCCCGGGTTCCTCCAGCTGTTGACCCAGTGCATCGTCGAGTCGGGTGCTGCCATGCCCGACAAGGCCGCCCTGGAGCGACTGGAGAACGCCGTGCGGTCGGGATCCGTCCGCTACTACATGGCGCTGGAGGAGGGGGGACGCGTCGTCGGCGTGGTCTCCCTGACGATCGGCTTCTCGGCGATGTCGATGGCCCAGTACGGGATCGTCGGCGACCTCTACGTCCACCCGGGGCACCGGGGGCGCGGGTACGCGGCCCAGCTGCTGTTCAAGGCCATGGACGACGCCCACGCGAACGCCTGCAGCCGCATGCTGTGCCACACGGCGGGCGGCATGGAGGGGCTCTTCGAGCGCGCTGGCTGGACGGAAGCCAAGGCTCCGCTCCAGTACGACATCGACCTGGAGGGTCCGCCGCCGTCCCTGAGCCAGACCGGGAGCTGGCGCTCGGGTTGGGACTGAGGGCCCTGGTGTAGCCCGCGGACCTGGAGGAGGCCCCAACGTGCTGTTCGAGACCCAGCAAGAGCCCACGCTGGCGACGGTGACCCTGTCGCGGCGCGTCGAGTCCATGCCGAAGCTCGCCATCGAGCCGGACGGTCCCCTCGGCGAAGCGTTCCTCGCGAAGGGCTGCATCGACTTCCACGACGCGGTGCGCCACGTGCGGGATCTCCCCTGGGGGCGCCCCGAGGGGGAGGGGCCGAAGGCGGTCATCGACGAAGGGAAGGGCACCGCCACGGACAAGCACGTGCTGCTCGCCTCCCTGGCGCGGGAGCTGGGCGACGAGGAGCTCCAGCTGGTGCTGGGGATCTACCGGGTGAGCGCCGACTCCACGCCCGCCGCCGCGGTGGTGCTCGGCAAGGCGAACCTCGACTCTCTCCCCGAGGCCATGGTCTGGCTCCGCTGGTACGGCGGCGACTACGACTTCAGCTCGATGCGGGCGGGGTCGCGGGCGCTCGTGCTGCTCCAGGAGGAGCTCGTCACGCTCGACCAGCTGCCCGACTACCAGCTGGCGCGCCACAAGGACTTCCTGCTGCGGTTCGGCCTGTCGTCCCGGCGCAAGGACCTGCGCAACGTCAAGACGCTCTGGGGTCTGCGGGAGGAGCTCCTCGGGGCGCTCATCGCGGAGCAGGAGTCGTTCCGTCGGGACGAGCTGCAGCTCGCCCAGGACATCGCCACGGCAGAGGAGCAGGCGCGCGAGCGTGCCCTGACCGACGCCGAGCAGGCGGCCCAGGACGCCCAGGACGAGATCCGGCGCCGGGCGGCGGCCGAAGCGGCGAAGCGCGAGGAGTACGAGAAGCAGGAGGCCGAGCGCGAGGCCGCGGCCGTGGAGCGGGCGAAGGCGCGCGCCGCCCGGGGCGACGACGAGGAAGCGACGGGGCGGCGCCGCACGCGCCGGGCCCCGGGGAGGCGTGGAGCGCCCGAGCCGCCCGTCGAGGAGGTCGAAGAGGAGGAGTCCGTCCGCAAGAGCACGCGGCGGGCGCCCACGAGCAAGCTCGCCGAGGAGGCGGGGGAGGTCGCGACCGGCCGCAAGCGGACGCGGAAGCGTCCGGGCGCCGCGGCGGAGGAGGAAGAGGCCGCGCCGGCACCGCAGCGGAAGCGGACACGGAAGCGCCCGGGAGCCGCGGCGGCGGAGCCGGAGCCGGAGGAGGCTGCGGCGGCCGAGCCGGAGGCGGCGGCTGCGCCGCAGCGGAAGCGGACGCGGAAGCGGCCGGGCGCGAAGGCGGCGCCGGCGGCGGAGGAGCCGAAGGCGGCGGAAGAGCCGAAGGCGGAGGAGCCGAAGGCCGAGGCGGCGGCTGCGCCGCAGCGGAAGCGGACGCGGAAGCGGCCGGGGGCCGCGAAGGCGGCGCCGGAGCCGGCGGAGGAGTCGAAGGCGGAGGAGCCGAAGGCGGAGCCGGAGGCGGCGACCGCGCCGGCGAAGCGGAAGCGGACGCGCAAGGCGCCGGGCAAGCGCTAGCGCGTCAAGCTCCTGCCTCCGGGAGGGGAGTCAGCCCTTCAGCGCGGTCAGCGCGACGCCCGGGATCTTCAGCCAGCTCGGATTGCCCTCGAAGGCAGTCATCGTCTTGCCGAGCGCCAGGTTGTTCTTGTGGTCCACGAACCACGCCGGCGTCGGGCTCATCACGAAGGGCGCCCGCACCACCGACTTCTGCGGGTGATCGAGCAGCAGCCCGTTGTGGACGACGCCCTGGCCCGACTCGATGTCGTCCAGCGGGTGCCCGGGGAAGGCGCCCCAGGTGGCGTTCACCAGCCCGTAGTTCAGGCCCGTCCAGCAATTGATGGCGATGGCGCCGTAGCGCAGGTCCGCGATGGCCTTGTCGAAGCGGTCGCCGAGCGCCTTCTCCGTCTTCGGATCCACGAGGACGTTCACGGACAGCGTCCCCCAGCACCGGTCGTTGGCGAAGGGGACCGCCAGGTCCACGAACTCCTCCGCCGTGGTCGCCTCGAGGGAGACGAACGAGAAGATGCCGCACCACGGCTCGTTGCTCAGGGCGTACTCGCCCTGGCCGGTCCCCACGTCCTCGAGCACGGTCCAGGGCAGGGCTTCGTCGTCCGCCTGCCCGAGCGTGGTGTGCTGGGGGTACTGCTTCGTGAACCGCTCCCAGGTCGCCTGGGCGGTGGGGTAGTACGCCTTGCGCGTGGGCGTGTTGCCCAGGTGGTGCTTCACCCGCGCGAGGAAGCCCTCCCGCTGGCTCCAGCCCTGAGCGGTGACGATGACGCGGGCGCCGTTGCAGTTGAACCCGCAGTTGTAGGCGAGCATGGAGGCCACCTGGCGAGCCTGGTAGTCGAGCTGCTTGTCGCTCCAGGCGCCGGGGATGACCAGCACGGGGGAGACGCAGCCCAGCTCCGAGGTGATCTCCTTGTCGAGGCGGGGCGTGCCTTCCTTCTTGCGGGCCTCACCCTCCTCGCCGGGTCCCCAGATGATCGCGTCGTGGGCCCGATCCGAGCCTGTGATGTGGATCGACGTGACGAGCTCGTGGTCGGTGAGGTGCTTGCCCTGCTCGATGCCGCCGTAGACGACGGCGAGGAAGCCCGCGTCCACGAGCGGCTGCAGCGCGGCCTGGATGTGCGGCCCGAGCTGCTCGTTCACCGGGTTCATCTTGAGGATGCAGACCTCGTCGTCGACGACGAGTTTGTAGAGGACGTCCATCGGGGGGATGGAGCTCTGGTTCCCCGCGCCGAGGACGACGCTGATGCCGCCGTCCCCGGAGGTCCCGGCCCGCTTGTCCCGGTAGATGGCGCCCTGGGTGGGCTCCTTGCCGGGCTCGATCCAGATGTCGCAGGTGACGCCGGCGAACAGGGCCGAGTCCATGAGCCCCTGGGGAAACACCCGCGCGACCCACTGGCCGTCGGGGCGCTGCCACTTCTTCGGCAGGCTCGGCTGGCCGCCCGCCTCGAGGGCCTCGGCGAACAACCGCAGGTTCCGCATCACGGCGAGCGTGCCCGCGAGGTACTCCTCGCCGTTGCCGTTGCTACCCGGGGCGTAGCCCTTGATCTTGCAGGCGGTGTCGGCCCAGGCGTCGGCGACCGCCAGCGTGGTGGCCATGCAGCTCCGCAGCAGCTTCGCCCGCTCGGCGGCCGAGAGCGCCACCCACTTCGGCCGCGCCTCCGACAGCCCGGCGAGCAGCGTGTCCAGCTGCTCGATGGGGGTGGGGGGCATGGCGGGCGGGGGAGCGGGGTAGTTGGACATCGCGTTCTCCTGGGTCTCCGCCCGGTGCGCCGCCGGTCGGAACGGCGCGACCGTACCTCAAGTGGAGTCAGGAGCGGCGCTGATACGTCAGCCGGAACGCGAGCTCGCCAGGCATGAGGTCGTGGCGCAGAACGACGTCCACCACGAGCTGGTCTCCGTTCAGGCGATAGACGGCGCTGCGGGTCGCCGGGCCCCGCATCCCCACCTCCTCGATGGCCGCGCCGCTCCGGGTCCGCTCCACCTGGGTCTCCTCTCCGTCGCGCGTCCACCGTAGGGGGGTGCCCTCGAGGTCGGTGATGACGGGCTCGATCGCTTCGGTGCCGATGCCGACGCGGCAGATCTCCGAGGTGATCTCCACCTCGACGAGTCGGGGGACGGGGAGGCCGCCCGCGATCATCTCCCGGACGGTCCCCCGGAGCGGTCCCGGGAGGCGGGCGACGATCACCTCGATGGCGGAGTCCCGCGCCTCCTGCCCGGAGACGTAGCTCCAGCTGCCGGAGAAGGCGGTCATCGTGGGGTCGTCCGAGGCGAGAGCCGGGCGGACGACGGCGACGGTGAGGGCGAGGGCGAGGGCGGCGACGAGGCGGGTCGCGAAGCGAGGCATGGGAAGCTCCGGGCGGCGGGTGGGTGCCGATCCCTAGCCGTGCGTCGCCGCGCGGTTACAGGAGTCCCATCTCCCCCGAGCCTGCGCCGCAGGTTCCGCCAACTCCGGACTCCCCCCGCCTCTCCCGCGCACCCGGGCCGCGCCCGCGCCATAGTCCTCGCCATGTCCGACCGAACCTTCGACGTCGTCGTCTACGGAGCCACCGGCTTCACCGGCAAGCTCGTGGCCGAGTACCTCCTCAGCGCGCGCCCCACCACGCCTGCCCCCGCGGACCTCCGCTGGGCCATCGCCGGCCGCAACGCCGCCAAGCTCGAGGCCGTCCGGCAGGACCTCGGCGCCCCCGACCTGCCCGTCCTCATCGCCGACAGCCAGGACGCGGCCGCGCTCGACGCCATCACCTCGCAGACGAAGGTCCTGATCACCACCGTCGGCCCCTTCTACGCCTACGGCCAGGAGGTCGTCGCCTCCTGCGTCCGCAACGGCACCCACTACTGCGACCTGACCGGCGAGACCCACTTCGCGTGGGCGATGATCCGCGACCACCACGCCGCCGCCGTCCAGAGCGGGGCCTGCATCATCCACAACGCAGGCTACGACTCGATCCCCTCGGATCTCGGGACCTGGATGATGCACGAGGAGCTGACCCGCCAGGGTGCCCAGGTGCAGCGCGTCTCCGCCTACGCGCGGATGAAGGGCACGTTCTCGGGCGGCACCCTCGACACGATGCGCACCAGCATCGCCCTGGCCGGCCAGGACAAGGAGCTCCGCCGGGCGATGGCCGACCCCTACGCGCTGTACCCGGACGGGGAGGAGCGGGGGAAGGACCGGGGCGACGTCGCCAAGGTCGCGTTCGACGACGACGTCGACAGCTACGTCGCGCCCTTCGTGATGGCGGGGACGAACGCCCCCATCGTGCGCCGGACGAACGCCCTCCTCGGCTACCCCTACGGCAAGGAGTTCCGCTACTCGGAGAAGATGACGACCGGCAAGGGCGCCGGGGGCTGGTATCGCGCGTGGCGGATGGCGCTCGGTCTCGGAGGCTTCCTCGCGGGGATGACGTTCCCCCCCACGCGCTTCGTCCTCGACCGCGTGCTCCCGAAGCCCGGCGAGGGGCCCGACCGCGCCGCGCGGGAGGCCGGCTGGTTCACCCACTCGTTCGTGGCGAAGGGGACGACCGAGGGGGGCGATGAGGTGGTGGTTCGCGGCGTGGTCGGCGGGGACAAGGACCCGGGCTACGGGGCCACGGCCATCATGATCGCGGAGACGGGGCTCTGCCTGGCCGTGGACGACGGTGACGCCCCCCACCCGGGCGGGATGCAGACCCCCGCCAGCGGCCTCGGGACGAAGCTCATCGAGCGGCTGCGCACCGCCGGTCTGCGGTTCGAGGTGACCTGACCGCGGCCAGGCGCGCGCCCCGCTGGAACGTCCTCACCCTCAGCGTGCCCGGCGGACCCGGAGCGCGAGCCCGAAGACTCCGAGCAACACCGCGAGCCCCATCGGGGCGCTGCGCCCTCCGACCGCCCCCGAGCAGCCGGAGCAACCCACGACCTCCTCGACGGTGGCGTCCGCGCAGTTCTGCGAGTGGTCGCAGACGCGGAACACGAACGTGTTCCGGGACCCGGCGGGAGCGGGGACCCGGGCGCTCGGCGACTGGTCGGCGTACCCCCAGCCTCGGTCGGCCACCGCTCCGTCCTCGTCGAGGCGTTCCCACGAGTACACGAACGGCAGCTCGGCCTCGGGGAACGTCACCGATGCGCCCGATGTCTCCCCGTGCTGCCCAGCGAGCGAGCAGTTGATGTCGAAGGGGTTTGCGTCCCAGCCCCGCCACGAGGGCCCGGAGAGGTCCGGCGGGACGTCGTCCTCCTCGTCGACGACCGTCACCCGCGCCCCGCCCGCTGCGTTCAGATACTCGCCTGGCTGCCAACCACCGACGGGCGCCGCAAAGACGACGTCGGGGGCGAACTCGGTCTCCAGGATCTCCCACTCGACCACCGCCCCATCGGGGGCGGTCAGCTCGGTGGCCAGGGCGATGGACGTGATGCCGTAGGCCAGGAGGCTCTCGCTGAGCAGCAGGGTCTGCCCCGGTCCCTGGTCGATGCGTGGCAGAGGGATGTCGCGCTCGCAGGGTGGGGTCGCGAACGCCGCCGGGGCCGTGAGGGTGGAGAGGACGAGCGCGGTGAGGAGGGGACGATGCATCGGAGCTCCGGGGGACGGGTTCCTCCAGGGCCAGTGCATCGCAGGATCCGTGCGGGCGGGCATCCCCGCGCCCGCCGCGTCGCTGGCGACCGGGCCCGGCTCCCCTCAGGCGAACATGCGGTCCAGCCGCGCTCCCAGGTCGGGCATGTCCGCGTGGGCGCCGTGGGCGGGCACCACCATCGTCGGCGCCCCGTCCGCGAGGCGCTGCCGCAGCCACGCGGAGCGTCCCGGCTTGTCGACCGTGAACAGCCGCAGCTGGGCCCGATTCAGGGCGAACCCCGCCTGGATGCCCACCAGGCGCATGAACCATCCCAGGGGCGGCCCCGGCAGTCGCTTCATGTTCGTGATCGTGTCCGCCACGTACCAGATCAGCCCGTCGCGTCCCGGCGCGACGACCCAGGTGTCGCCGAAGCGCGCGCCCTGCAGCGCGAGCAGCTGCGCCGGCCCGGTCACCTCGAGCTCCTCGAGATCCCGCGCCTTGGGCGAGACGGCCCGGACCTTGTCGAGGGCCCGCGTCGGCGCGTACACGGGCACGTCGGGCATCCGCTCCTTCCAGTGCGGCAGGCCGGACCGGTGGAACCCGCTGGTCGCCACCACCGCCGCCACCGTCCCGAACCCCTCGAGCTCCGCGAGGGCCTCGTCCGGCGGGTCCGTGGGCGCGCTGACCACCGCGAGCCGGCCCTCGCCGATCCCCACGGCCATGCAGTTCGTGGAGTTCCCGGGGCCGATCGCGTAGGTCCGCACCAGGATCGGCGGATCCTCGCCAAGCACCGTCCACCCCGAAGCCGTCTTCGTCCCGCTCATCACCGCCTCCTCCGCGCGCTCCCGACGAGCAGTCCGAGCGCCATCAGGCCCGCGAACCCCCCGGCCGCGCCCGACCTTCCCGCGGCGCCACACCCGCAGCCCTGCACCCAGCCGCCGCTGCCCCGGCTGCCGCTGCCGTCGTCGTCGTCGTCCCCTGCGGGGCCCGTGTCTTCCCCGACCGTGAGGGGCGGAGCGACGAGCACGCCGCTCCCTCCGCCATCCACGCTGTACGCGGCCTGCACGTCGAGCGAGGTCCCGGGAGGGACGTCCGCGATGCGCAGCACGAACTCCACCTGCGCGCTTCCGCCCGCGGCCACCGCGACGTCCTCCACCCGCAGGGCCGCCGCGGTGGACAGGTCGCTCCCGCCCGCCGCGTCGAGCACGCCCCAGCTCTCCGCCGCGCCGGGGAGCGAGGCGTCGAGATCGACGAGGGCGTTGCCCTCGCCCGTGTTCACCAGCTCGATGACGTAGCGCACCTCGTCCCCGGGGCTCGCCTCGCCGTCGGCGCCCACGTCGTCGGACAGCACCCATGTCAGGGAGCTGTCCCCGAACTCCGAGTAGAAGAGACGGACGCCGACGATGTTGAAGACGAGCCACCACTTGTCGGCGTCGGCGGAGTACGTCACCTCCACCGACGTGTCGCCGGCAGCGAGGGCGTTCGAGACGTCGAACCCGTCGATGTCCACCCCGACGACGCCCTCCTGCGGGGGCGAGGTCGTGTTGATCGTGCGGTTCATCGGCCCCTGGGCCGGGTTCACGTCGTCCGAGAGCACCCGCTCCACGCCACCGGGCAGACCGCGGACGGAGACGGCCTCTCCGTCGCTCCCCCCGACGTCCCCCTCCATCACGTACCAGGTGAGGTCCGCGGCGGGCGGGTCGTCCACGTCGAGGTCGGGGAGGACGAAGCTCACCTCGTCGTACCGCATCGTGAGGAGCCCGTCGTAGACCGTCAGCTGGCGGGGCGGGAGCTCGGGGGCGCCGTAGATCAGGACCAGCGACCACGAGGCGCTGTCCGTGTCCCCGTCGGCGATCTGGGCCTGGAATCCGCCCAACGTCCAGGGGCCGACGAGCTGACCGCCCGCCTCGGTGACGAGCGCGCTCACGTCGGCCCGGCACGCCTGCACGTCGCGGGACTGGTTGTCCGCGCCCGAGCAGAAGCACGCATCGGCGGTGACGGTGGTCGGCGCCCCCTGGGGCACCGTGATCTCGACCGTCTCGTCGATGGAGCTGTCGGGGCCCCCGCAGTTCGCGTTCTCGGCGATGGTGCCGCCCCAGTACACGAGGGCCTGCTGGAGGAACGCCCCCTGGGCGAGGTCCCCCGACTCCACGCCGACGGACGCGCTCCCGAGCAGGACGTCGACGGCGCCGTCCCCGTCCGTGTCTTCGGCCAGAGTGGCTCCCGTCGCGAAGAAGTCGCTGGCCCGGCGGAAGGAGAACCGCTCCACGAGGGGCTCGTCCGCCCAGGCGGAGGCGGGCAGGGCGACGGCCGCGAGCAGCAGGAGGCGCAGAGCGTGCATCAGAGGCCCGTCACTTGGAGGCTCCCGGGGCCGAACCGCCGGTGCACCGTCGTGACCATCTGCGCGACATCGACGTGGGCGCCCCCGACGACCACCCCCGACGGCAGCCCGCCCCCCAGGAGCTGCTCGGCGAAGGCCGCCGCCCCGTGACCCATCGCGGGCCGCCCTTGGGGCGCATGGGCGGTGAGGACGACCTGATTCCCGCGATCCCGGTTCGCCACGACCGCGATGTCCACGGCCGACTCGACGCCGCGGAACAGGAGCCCACGCATGAGCCCCAGCTGCCAGCCCATGGGCACGAGCACGAGGCCTCGGAGCGGCCCCAGGAGCCGGAGCAGCCACCCGGTCGCGGCAAACGAGTGCCGCATCACGTCGGGCTTGAGCGCCATCCCCGCAGACACGGACGCCTTCGGCGCGATCGAGTGCAGGAGCGGCGCGTCACCGAGGGCCAGGCCGAGCGTCCGCATCTCCCCGCCCCCGGGGGCGGGGAACGGCGCCCCTGCCTCGATCGGTGGGCCCGCCCGGCGCAGCCCTCCCACCCAGCTCACGCGCGGCTGGTCCAGGGAGCTCGTCATCAGCTTCACGTTGGCCGGCCCTGCTCCGGAGAACGGGGAGATCCGGACTCCGAGCTCCAGCGTGACCACCTCGCCGACCCGCCGCGCGGCCTCCGCCGCGAGTGCCGTGCTGACTCCGGGGAAGATCCCGCCGCCCAGTGCCACCGTCCCCGCGCCCATGGCGCCGTCGAGGCGCTCCAGGGTCCGCTCGATGGCCTGGGGGTCCGCTCCGAGGTCGAGCCACCGCCCGCCCCGGCCCAGAACGTGACGCATCGCGTCGTCCGGGGGTGCCCCCACCGCGTCGCTCGCGTTGACCACCAGGTCCGCGTCGTCGAGGGCGTCGAAGGTGCTGGGATCGGTCAGATCGACCCGGGGTGAGGTGCTCCGGGAGGCGGTGGCGACCGTCACCTGATCGAGCTGGGCCAGCGCGTCCACGACGGCTCGCCCGTAGAACCCGTTTCCACCGAGGACCAGCACCCGCGCCATCGCGGGAGCCTACTCCGCGACGCCTCCCGGCGCCGCGTCGTCGTCCACGTCAGCGGATGCTGAGCAGCTCCACGTCGAACACGAGCAGGCCGCCGGGGCGTCCACCGCCGGGGTTGTCGCCGTAGGCCAGGTTGCTGGGGATCCAGAACCGCGCCTTCTCTCCCTCGACCATGAGCTGAAGCCCCTCGGTCCACCCGGCGATCACCCGGTTCAGGGGGAAGGTCGCGGGCTCGCCGCGCACGACGGAGCTGTCGAACATGAGGCCGTCGAGCGTCCAGCCGGAGTAGTGCACCGTCACCGCGCTGCGCGCCGAGGGGCGCTGGGTCCCCGTGCCCTCCTTGAGGACCCGCTTCGTGAGGCCGCTGGCCGTGCGCGTGCTGCCGGCGGGGGGGCTCTGCAGATCCTCGGGGACCTCGGGCGGGGGCGGGGGCTCGGCGAAGGAGAGCAGCTCCACGTCGAACACGAGCATGCCGCCGGGGCGTCCGCCGCCGGGGTTGTCGCCGTAGGCGAGGTTGCTCGGGATCCAAAAGCGCGCGCTCTCGCCCTCCTGCATGAGCTGAAGCCCCTCGGTCCACCCCTTGATGACGCGGTTCAGGGGGAAGCTCGTGGGCTGCCCGCGGCGGCGCGAGCTGTCGAAGAGGCGCCCGTCGGTGGTCCAGCCGCTGTAGTGGACGGTGACGTTCGCCGCGGCGGACGGCCTGTCGCCGGTGCCGGCGGTCAGGGTCTTCCAGGCGAGGCCGGACGGGGTGAGGGTCGCGTCGGCCGGCGGGGCGGCGACGTCTGCGGGCGCGGTCAGGTCGGCGTTCATGGCGCCGGAGAGTACATTCCTGAGCCAGCGAAGCACGGCTCGCCTCCGATCCGCGTGATGGTTCGCGTTCCCGCGCCCCGGGGCTACTCGGGGATGGCTCGGCCGGCGCGGGCGAAGATCTCTTCGTAGATCTCCCGCACCCCCGGCAGGCCCTCGACCCGGACGTTCTTCGGGTTGAGCCAGAACTCGCGCAGGTCTCCCCGATTGCATGTCTCGTAGCGGAGCACCTTCGCCATCATCTGCAGCTTATCCGCGGCGCGGACGATGCGCGCTTCGAGCGTCTCGCCCGCCTCGGCCTCGTCGAACTGATCCGCCATGGCCGCCGGCAGCATCCCGCGCACCAGCCGCCGCTCCTGGGCCTTGAGGGCCGCCTGGAGCTCCTTCGTCTTGCTCGGCATGGGGACGTCGCCGGTCTTCGCCTCGGCGGCGTCGTGGAGCAGGGCCATCCGGAGCGCCCGCTCCCCGTCCACCTCGAACCCCCGCGCGCGCAGCGCGTCCACGAGCATCCCGGTCATCACAGCGGTGCCGAAGCAGTGGTCGGCGATGGACTCGCAGGGCGTGATGCCGCGCAGGCGCCACCCGGTCCGCGCCAGATCCGACAGCGGATCGAGGGCGAGGAGCGCGTCCAGGATCTGAGACGCCGACAGCGCCTCGGTCGTCGAGGGGTCGTCCACCCGGCTACTCGGGGGAGCAGCCGGCCCCGTCGTCCGCGGAGCAGAAGTCCTGGATCGTGCCGTCCGGCCGGAAGAAGGCGTCGATCTGCAGCTGGCTCGCGGTGAGGAACCGCAGGTCGCCGTGGACGTCGTTGTCGTCGGGAGGGGGCACGTTGCCCGTGACGCCCAGCGGCCGATCGAAGTCGTAGTAGACGTAGGCGGATGTGACGTCATCGTCGCCGGTGACGCTCTCCAGCCCCCACACCTCGCGGGACGTGGGGGTCATCAGCGGCAGGTTCATGGCCCGCGCCATCGTGTCCGAGCCCACGTTGGGCACCTGGCTGTCGTTCACGGCCGCCGTATGGAGCACGTGCTTGGTCGGGGTCCCCGGGAGCGGGTTGCTCGTCACCCGGTGCACGAACCCGCTGGGCTCGCTCTTCTCCCACACCGACATGATCACGCTCAGCATGATCTGCTGGTCGACGCGGTCGCTGTACCAGGGCAGGAAGATCTGCTCGTAGTCCGGGAAGTTGCTGCTCCGGGGGATCATCACGGAGTAGTTCGTGGCGCCGACCATGATGGCGAAGCGCTCGATGTCCACGTTGATGGCTGCCTGGACCCCGCCGAAGATCGAGCCCTGGGAGATGCCGTGGTAGTACGGCGGGTCGTCGCCCAGGGGCAGCTCCGTGGGGAGCCCGGCGTCTGCGAGCTCGGGCATCGTCCGGCAGCCGCCCACCATGGAGCGCGCCAGGATCATGTAGTTGATGTGGCCCTGCATGAGCCGCTCGGTCACGGCGTTGAACTTGCTCATGTCCGCGAGCGCCTGCCCGACGCTGACGATGTCCCACTCGGACATCCCGTGCATGTCCGCGGCCGCGAAGATCATGTTGTGGCGGGAGATCATCTCCTGGGGGTAGCGCCCCTGGACCTCCCCGCGGCTCCCCATGAGGCCGTGCCCGTAGAGCACGAAGCGGGACTCCGCCGGCCCGTCGTAGGCCACGTGGGGGACGATCATCGTGAACTCGACGTCGTGCCAGCCGTTGAACACGGGCATGTCGTCGTCGCCGCGCATGGCGACGGTCGGCGGGACCTCGCGCTCCATGTACAGCGGGGAGCGGAACGTGCCCTTGATGCGCGCGCGCTGCTCGGGGTCGTCGTCGCAGTCGGGGTCCTCGCTGCTGTCGCACGTGGGCTCCCACGTCTGCACGGAGGTGACGGTGCACTCGCCGCCGCCCACCGGCACCCGCTTGATGGCGTCGTCGCGCATCCACAGCAGGTCGCGGGTGATGGCGTCGTCGCTCGCGGTGGTGAACGTCCAGGCGAAGCGCAGGTCCGCGCGGGGCACGCCGGCGCCCTCGAGCGCGGTGAACATGGCCTCGTAGCGGGGCCGCCGCGCTTCGACCGTCGACGAGGTCGTGGGGACGCCGTCCCGCAGGGCGGAGAACACCTCGAAGTCGGGGATCTCCGAGCCGTCCGCGTACCGGACGGAGGTGCGATACGCGACGCCATAGGTCGTCCCGGGCCGCAGCGGGTCCGCCGGGTGCATGTGCACGACCGTCTCCGCGTCCGGGTCCAGCTCCTCGACGCGCAGATCGGGCTGGATGTAGTGAGCCAGGCGCTCGCCGGTGGACAGGTCGATGAGGACGGTCGGTGAGTCCGCAGCCAGGGACTCGTCGAACTCGTACTCCTCGGCGAGGTTCGACATGTCGATCATGTCGCCGAACGTCGTCATGGGCTGGGCGCCGAGGGGGAAGCCGTCCAGCCGCTTGTAGGGCTCGACGTCGAAGAAGTCGCCGTTCAGGTTCCGCGGCATCGCCACGTCGGAGTACTCGAGGCGCTTGCCCGTCTCGGTCGCCCCGTCGTCCTCGAGCCACTGGTCCGACGGCCAGGGGAGCATCGAGTGGTACGGGTTGGTCCCCTCGGAGTTCGACGGCACGTCGACGTCGATGGGGTCGACGACCGCGGAGTCGTCGTCGTCACCGCCGGGGCAGGCGGCGAGGAGCAAGGCGAGGGCGGGCAGAGCGGCGCGGGAGATCCTCATGGCGCGCAATGTACCGAACTGCCCGGGGTCAGGCGTCGAGCTTCTTCACCACCGACTTCGGGGCGAGGGCGCGGAAGCTCTCCTCGATCCACTGCCCGAGGAGCGCCTCGTCCAGGGGGTCCTCGGGCGGGAAGTTCACGGTCACCCAGCCGATGTTCCCCACGCTCACGCGCGGGTCCCCCATGGCCGCTGCCGCCTCGCGTGACGCCTTGAGCTTCACCATCACCCGCACGTTCGTCTCCGTCTCTCCGACGAACGCGAAGTTCTTCCCGCGGACCTTGAACGCTCGGTTCACGCAGGCGGTGCCCTCGGTGGTCTCGGGGAACGCGAGGGCCCGCTCCCGCAGGGCGCGGCTGACGGCGTGGGCGAAGGTCTCGGTCTCGGCCATGGCTCCTCCGATCGGGCGGCTCGACGGCCGGTCCCCGAATCGCTGACTACCCTACTGCCTCCGCGATCTCGAGGAGCCAGTCATGACCGACCCGATCCGCCGCACCATCCCCCTGGGCGACCCGCCCTGGCCGACCCCGGACCCGTTCCTGTTCTGCGTCCACCACGTGGACCACTACCCGGCGGGGAACGACCAGCTCGGGATCGACAAGCCCGCCCTGCGCGGCCGGCGGATGGGGTCGGACTTCTCGGGCAAGGACGGCTGGAGCATGTACCACGGCGACATCGTGCCGGGGTTCCCGCGCCACCCCCACCGCGGCTTCGAGACCGTCACGGTGGTGCGCCGGGGGTACATCGACCACAGCGACTCCCTGGGCGGCACGGCCCGGTACGGGGGAGGGGACTGCCAGTGGATGACGGCGGGCAGCGGCATCGTCCACAGCGAGATGTTCCCGCTGGTGCGCCCCGACGCGCCCAACCCCGCGGAGCTCTTCCAGATCTGGCTGAACCTGCCGGCGCGCAGCAAGATGTGCGACCCCTACTTCACGATGCTCTGGCACGAGTCGATCCCCGAGCATCACTTCACGGACGACGCTGGTCGCCGCACCACCGTGGTGACGATGGCGGGGAGCATCGGCGAGGAGGCGCCCCCGTCGCCCCCGCCCGAGTCCTGGGCGTCGCAGCCGGACGCGGAGGTCGCCATCTGGACCATCGCCATGGAGGCGGGCGCCACCTTCACGCTTCCGGGCACCACGAAGGGCCTGAACCGCTGGCTCTACGTGCACGCCGGAGGGACGGTGTCCGTGGCGGGCCGGACGGTGCGGACGCCCACCGCCGTGGACGTGCTGTCGCGCCTGGACGTGGAGATCACGGCGGGGATCGAGCCCGTGGACATTCTGCTGCTCCAGGGGCGGCCCATCGGTGAGCCGGTGGCCAAGCACGGCCCCTTCGTGATGAACACCCGCGCGGAGCTGATCCAGGCCTACGAGGACTACCAGCGCACCGGGTTCGGGGGCTGGCCCTGGCCGCGGGACGACTTCGCCCATCCGCGGGAGGAGGGGCGTTTCGCGAAGCACCCGTCGGGGAAGGTGGAGCGCCGCGGCTGACGGGGCCCGCCCCCCAAAAAGAAAAAGGTTCAGTAAGGCGAGACGTGGGCCGATGGGGGTCGATGCGACCACCTTCGATTGTCGGGAGGGTACGGGGCGCCCTACCCTGACAGGCGGACCACGCGAGGAACTCTGTGTACCGAATCTTTGCTGCCTTGCTCGCCCTTGCCGTCCTGTCCGGCTGTCCCTCCCAACCCATCGACGAGCCCACGCCGGGAACCACCGACGCGGACGCGGACGGCTGGGAGGAGAGCGACGACTGCAACGACGCCAACCCCAACGTGTTCCCCGGCGCCGAGGAGGTCTGCGACGGAGTCGACACGGACTGCGACGGGGAGCTCCCCGCGGACGAGGCCGACGCCGACGAGGACGGGGAGGCCACCTGCGAGGGTGACTGCGACGACGAGGACGCAGACGTCTACAGCACCGCCCCCGAGCTGTGCGATGGCGCAGACCAGAACTGCGACGGCGTCGTCCCGGACGACGAGTTCGACAGCGACGGGGACGGGTTCAGCGCCTGCGAGGGCGACTGCGACGACGAGGACGCCGATGTGGCGCCCGAGGTCGACGAGATCTGCGATGGCGTCGACACGAACTGCGACGGGTTCACCCCGACGGCCGAGCAGGACCTGGACGAGGACGGCCTCGCCGCCTGCGAGGGGGACTGCAACGACGCGGACGCCACCGTGCTCCCCGACGCCGAGGAGGTGTGCGACGGGGTGGACAACGACTGTGATGGCGGCGTGCCCTTCGTCGAGCTCGACACCGACGGCGACGGCGTGCCGGCGTGCGCGGGCGACTGCGGCCCGGAGGATCCGACGATCGCTCCCGGCCAGCCGGAGCTGTGCGACGGGATCGACAACGACTGCGACGGGGTGACTCCGCCGTTCGAGGTCGATCTGGACGGTGACGGCCTGGCGGCGTGCGCCGGGGACTGCGACGACGCGGACCCCACCTCCTTCGACGGCGCCCCGGAGCTGTGCGACGGGATCGACAACGACTGCGACAGCCTCATCCCGGTGGGTGAGCTCGACGCCGACGGCGACGGCGCCTTCCTCTGCGACGGGGACTGCGACGACGCGGACAGCACGAGCTTCCCCGGGGCCACCGAGGCCTGCGACGGGATCGACAACGACTGCGACGGCGTGGTCCCGGCCGCCGAGGTGGACGACGACGGGGACGGGGTCACCGACTGCGACGGGGACTGCGACGACGCGGACGTGACGGTCCTCCCCGGCGCCCCTGAGCTGTGCGACGGGCTCGACAACGACTGCGACAGCGTGCTGCCGGCCGACGAACTCGACGGCGACGTGGACGGGCAGTCGCTCTGCGCCGGGGATTGTGACGACGCCGACGGATCCGTGTTCACCGGGGCCGTCGAGCTGTGTGACGGGCTGGACAACGACTGCGACACCGTCGTGCCGACGAACGAGCTCGACGGAGACCTGGACGGGGTGAGCCCGTGCGACGGGGACTGCGACGACGCGGACGACACCGTCCTGCCCGGGGCCGCTGAGCTGTGCGACGGAGCCGACAACGACTGCGATGGCGTGGTCCCGACCGACGAGGTCGACGGCGACGGAGACACGGTCGCCACCTGCGACGGGGACTGCGACGACAACTCTCCCTTCACCTTCCCGGGCGCGCCCGAGCTGTGCGACGGGATCGACAACGACTGCGACACGGTGGTCCCCACGGACGAGTCCGACGGCGACAACGACGGCGCGCGGACCTGCGACGGAGACTGCGACGACGCGGACAACACGTCCTTCCCCGGAGCCGCCGAGCTCTGCGACGGGCTCGACAACAACTGCGACTCCGTCCTGCCCGCGAACGAAGCCGACGCCGACACGGACGGGGTCTCGCTCTGCGCCGGCGACTGCGACGACGCGGACGGCACGAGCTTCCCCGGCGCCTCCGAGCTGTGCGACGGCCTGGACAACGACTGCGACACCGTCGTGCCGGTGAACGAGCTGGACGGTGACAGCGACTCCTTCGCGTCCTGCGCTGGCGACTGTGACGACGCGGACGCCACCAGCTTCCCCGGGGCCACCGAGGTCTGCGACGGGATCGACAACGACTGCGACACGGTCCTCCCGACCAACGAGGCGGACGCGGACAACGACTCCTTCGCGGTGTGCGAGGGGGACTGCGACGACGGGGACAACACCACCTACCCCGGCGCCCCCGAGCTGTGCGACGGGCTCGACCACGACTGCGACGGCAACGTGCCGGTCTTCGCCCAGGACAACGACAACGACGGCGTCGCCATCTGCGCCGGGGACTGCGATGACGCGGACCCGCTGTCGTTCCCCGGGGCGGTGGAGATCTGCGACGGCGCGGACAACGACTGCAACGGCGTCATCCCCACGAACGAGGCCGACGCCGACAACGACGGGCAGGCCGCCTGCGACGGGGACTGCGCGGACAGCGACCCGGCGCGGTTCGTCGGCAACCCCGAGGTCTGCGACGGGATCGACAACGACTGCGACTTCGTCGTCCCGGCGAGCGAGCAGGACGGGGACAGCGACGGCGTGTCCACCTGCGCGGGCGACTGCGACGACGCGGACAACACGAGCTACCCCGGCGCCCCCGAGCTGTGCGACGGGCTGGACAACGACTGCGACGGCTCCGCCGGGTTCGGCGAGGGCGACGGCGACAACGACGGCGTGGCGGTCTGCGCGGGGGACTGCGACGACAGCGACCCCAGCCGCTTCCCGGGGAACCCCGAGACCTGTGACGGCGTCGACAACGACTGCGATCTGGTCGTGCCTCCCACGGAGCTCGACGGAGACTCGGACGGCTTCGCCACGTGTGAGGGCGACTGCGACGACGGCGCGCCGACCGTCTTCCCGGGCGCCACCGAGCTGTGCGACGGGGTCGACACGGACTGCAACGGCTCCGTCCCGAGCAACGAGCAGGACGGGGACAGCGACGGCGTGTCCATCTGCGCGGGCGACTGCGACGACGCAGACGGCGCCACCTTCCCTGGCGCCACGGAGGCATGCGACGGCGAGGACAACGACTGCAACGGCCTCGTCCCCGGCAACGAGCTGGACGCGGACTCCGACGGCGTCGCGGCCTGCGCGGGGGACTGCGACGACGCGGACGGCTCGACCTTCCCGGGAGCGACCGAGCTGTGCGACGGGGTGGACAACGACTGCAACAACTCCCTGCCCGCCAACGAGCAGGACGCGGACTCCGACGGCGTCGCGACCTGCGACGGGGACTGCAACGACTCCGCCCCCCAGACGTTCCCCGGGGCCACCGAGATCTGCGACTCCCTGGACAACGACTGCGACGGGACGCTGCCCACGAACGAGCAGGACACGGACTCCGACGGCTCCACCCCCTGCAACGGCGACTGTGACGACGCGGACAACACGACGTTCCCCGGAGCCGCGGAGCTCTGCGACGGGATCGACAACGACTGCAACGGCTCCCTGCCGCCCCTGGACGTGGACGGCGACAGCGACGGCGTCTTCGCCTGCAACGGCGACTGCGACGACAGCGACCCCACGACCTACCCGGGCGCGCCGGAGCTCTGCGACGGCATCGACAACAACTGCGACGGGAACGCCGAGGCCGACGACGACAACGACGGCGTGACGGTCTGCGCTGGCGACTGCGCCGACCTCGACCCGAACACCTACCCGGGCGCGCCGGAGCTGTGCGACGGGATCGACAACGACTGCGACAACGTGGTCCCCGCGAACGAGCAGGACGGCGACAGCGACGGCGTCTCGACGTGCGCCGGCGACTGCGACGACGCGGACGGCAACTCCTTCCCGGGAGCCACCGAGGTCTGCGACGGAGCGGACAACGACTGCAACGGGTCGGTCCCCGCGAGCGAGCAGGACGGCGACAGCGACGGCGTCGCGACGTGCGCCGGCGACTGCGACGACAGCAGCCCCACGACCTTCCCCGGGGCGACCGAGCTGTGCGACGGCGTGGACAACAACTGCGACGGCGTGGCCGAGGTCGACGGAGACTCCGACGGGGTCCTCGCCTGCGCCGGCGACTGCGACGACGCGGACCCCCTCCGGTTCCCCGACAACCCCGAGGTCTGCGACGGCGTGGACAACGACTGCAACGGCTCGCTGCCGGCGAACGAGGCGGACGGGGATGGAGACGGGGTCTCGCTCTGCGCGGGCGACTGCGACGACGCGGACGCGAACAACACCCCCGGCGCCGTCGAGGTCTGTGACCAGGCGGACAACAACTGCGACGGCGTGGTGCCGAGCAACGAGGCGGACAACGACGGCGACGGCTTCGCCGCCTGCCAGGGCGACTGCTCGGACGGCAACCCGGCCCGGTACCCCGGGGCGCCGGAGATCTGCGACGGCGTGGACAACGACTGCTCCGGCGGCGTCCCGAGCAACGAGGTCGACGCGGACGGCGACGGCGTCGCCATCTGTGCGGGTGACTGCAACGACAACGACTCGGACACCTACCCGTCGGCCCCCGAGATCTGCGACCGGGTCGACAACGACTGCTCCGGCACGGTGCCGGCGAGCGAGCAGGACGTGGACGGTGACGGCTTCGCCCCCTGCGAGGGTGACTGCGAGGCCTTCGACGGCACCCGCTACCCGGGCGCCCCCGAGGCGTGCGACGGAGTGGACACGGACTGCGACGGGGCTCTGGGGCCGAACGAGCAGGACAACGACGGCGACGGCGTGAACGAGTGCAACGGCGACTGCGACGACGCGGACGCCGCCGTGGCTCCCGGGCTCCCCGAGGTGTGCGACGGGGAGGACAACGACTGCAACGGCTCCGTCCCCGCCAACGAGACCGACTTCGACGGCGACGGGGTCCCGACCTGCAACGGCGACTGCGACGACAGCTCCGGCTCGACGTTCCCCGGCGCGCCGGAGATCTGCGACGGCGCCGACAACAACTGCGACGGCACGGTCCCCGGCAACGAGACCGACCCCGACGGCGACGGCCAGGCCGCGTGCGCGGGCGACTGCGACGCGGGCGACCCCGCCATCTACCTGGGCGCGCCGGAGCTGTGTGACGGGCAGGACAACGACTGCGACGGCTCGGTCCCCGCGAACGAGAACGACGGCGACGGTGACGGCTTCGCGGTCTGCGCCGGCGACTGCTCCGACGGCGACCCGAACAGCTACCCGGGCGCGCCGGAGCTGTGCGACGGGCTGGACAACGACTGCAACGGCGCGGTGCCCGGCAACGAGAACGACGGCGACGTCGACGGTTTCCGCGTGTGTGCGGGGGACTGCGACGACGGCGACCCCCTCGTCTCTCCCGGGATGGTGGAGATCTGCGGCGACGGCATCGACAACGACTGCAGTGGCGTCGTGGACGACGGCTCCTGCGGCGGCGGCGGCACCGACTCCGACATGGACGGCTGGACGGTGGCCGGCGGCGACTGCGACGACAGCGACCCCGACACCTACCCGACCGCCCCCGAGCTGTGCGACGGGATCGACAACAACTGCGACACGATCCTGCCGTCCAACGAGCTCGACCAGGACAGCGACGGCGACATGCCGTGCGACGGCGACTGCGACGACAACAACGCGGACACCTACCCGGGCGCGCCGGAGCTCTGCGACGGGGTGGACAACGACTGCAACGGCTCGGCGAGCGGCGAGCTGGACAGCGACGGGGACGGCGTCCGCGCCTGCGCCGGCGACTGCGACGAGGGGGACAGCAACACCTTCCCCGGCGCGCCGGAGCTGTGCGACGGGCTGGACAACGACTGCAACGGCGCGGTGCCCGGCAACGAGGCGGACGGGGACAGCGACGGCGTGCGGGTCTGCGGCGGCGACTGCAACGACAGCAACGGGAACACCTTCCCGGGCGCGACCGAGCTGTGCGATGGGCAGGACAACGACTGCAACGGCTCGGTGCCCGTCTCGGAGACGGACGACGACGGCGACGGGCTCGCCGAGTGCGCCGGCGACTGCGACGACACGGACAGCGGGGTGAACCCGAGCGCCGTGGAGGTCTGCGACGGCGCCGACAACAACTGCTCCGGCTTCGTGGACGACGTCCCGGGCGGGTGCGGCGGCGGCAACCTCGGCCCGATCACGTTCGACGTGGGGATGGCCTGCAACTTCAGCGTGAGCACCACGAACGTCGGTCAGACGAACCAGTCCGATGGCTACCCCGCCTGCGGGCTCGGGACCTCGGGATGGGGCGGCGGCGAGTGGGTCGCGGTGCTCGGCCAGCCGGCGGATCCCGTCACGGTGACGCTGACCTGGTCAGACTCGAGCCAGGATCTGGACCTCATCGTCCTGAGCGGCGGCGACGTGGTGAACTCCACCTGTTGGGGCTCGAGCACGGCCTCGTCGGGTACGAGCGAGATCAGCGCGTTCACGCTGCCCGCGGGCCAGGTCGCCTACATCATCGTGGACGGCAAGGGCGGCGACGAGACGTCGTTCGACCTCGACATCGACTGCCCCTGAGGCTGTCGGGCGGCTGGTCCCGGCGTCGCTGCCCGGCCCGTGCCCTTGCCGCTGCGGCCGATCCGCGATATCTCCCGCGTCCGCACCTCGCTGGAGAGCTCATGTTCCGCACGCAGTACGCCGTTCTTGCCCTCGCTTTCGTCCTCGTCGCCTGCAAGGGCGGTGACTCCGGCGCCGACGATCCGCCGCCCGCGCCCGCGGGCGACCAGGTGCCGTTCTCGGAGCTCGACTTCGGCGCGCTGCCCGCGGACTACGCCGAGGCGATGAAGGTGGTCCGGGCGTCGCAGGTCTGGTCCGATCGGGCCAAGGCGATGAACGACGGGGACGCCTCCGCGGACCCCCGCACGCGGCTGCAGCTCAAGATCGACGCCGACACGCTGAACGAGGCCCGCGGGCTCGGCTGCGCGTTCCTCGAGAACTGGCAGCTCGACGCCGGCAACTTCCGCTACATGTACGACTGGGTGGAGAAGACCTGGGTCGAGGACGACCACCAGGTGCGCCAGGCGGGCTCGCTGTGGGGCGTCGGCACCTGCTACCGCCACGAGCCGAAGGCGGAGACCAAGGCGGTCCTCGACAAGGGCCTCAAGTTCTGGTTCGACAACACCATCCCCGGCCCCGAAGAGGGGACGCTGATGATGAAGTACCCCGGGGACCACTGGCTCCACTCGGGCACGGTCGCGCTCGTGGCCCTGGCGATGATCGAGTACCTCAAGACGGAGGCCGAGCTCGACGCCGAGTACAAGAAGGAGCTGGAGACCAAGCTCGACGGCTACATGAAGTTCCTGGTGTGGATGCAGCGCGACAACGGGCACATCGCCGACCGCTTCGACCACCGCAGCGGGCGCAGCCGGGACCGCTCCAGCCCCTACTACGACGGCGAGACGCTGCTCGCGATGACGAAGGCCGCGCGCCAGCTCGGCATGAAGGATCTCGTGCCCGTCATCGAGAGGGCGGCGCCCGCGATGGCGAAGACGTACACCATCGAGTCGTGGAAGAAGGACCGGGACAGCAACCAGACGAAGGGCTTCTTCCAGTGGGGCTCCATGTCGTTCGCCGAGTACTACCAGGCCGGCTGGAAGGACAAGGAGCTGTTCGGGGACGTGGGGCTGTCGCTCGGCTTCTGGATGATCCACACCCACCGGACGCTGTCGCGCCGCCGCAACCACGCGTACGCGGTGGAGGGGATCATCGCCAACTGGCGCATCGCGAACATGCGCGGCGACGTGCCGGCCCAGACGGACCTGCTCTACACGCTCGATCGCTCGCTGCACAAGCTGTTCAGCTGGCAGATCGGCGGGCCGCTCGCGAGCAAGAACAAGTGGCTCGGCGAGCAGGGCAAGGACGACCCGCTGGCGATCGGCGGGATCATGAACGCCCGCAAGCCCAGCGGCGCCGACGTGAAGAAGGACGTGAGCCACCAGCTGCGCATCGACGTGACGCAGCACCAGATGCACGCCACGACGATGGCCCTGGAGCACGTCTACATCCCGGTGAAGTAGCGCCCGACGCCGCACAGGCGTCGGTGGGCGTCACTCGCAGGGGCGCTCTTCGAACCAGGCGATGTTCACGCCCTCGAGGGTCAGCGTGCCCGCGACCTCGGCGAACGCGCCGTCGTTCTCCAGCAGCAGGTCGAGCGTGACGGTCAGCGTGCCGTCGAAGCACGAGCTCTCGTCTCCGCCGATGTTCGTCAGGGAGCCGTCCACGGCGATGGCGCTGGCGCCGAGATCCGCGGCGGACCAGCCGGTGTCCCCGAGCCCGCAGCCGTCCTCGCCGTAGGTGTTCACGTCGAAGATGGCGAGCGTGTCCCCGCCACCCTCGGCCTGGAACGACAGCGAGCAGTCCTGCCCGAACTCGATGGTCCCGGTGGCCGCCGTGAGGCAGGAGCCGGTGGGGTCCGCGTCGAGCCAGACGGGGTCGAGGGTGGCGGTCCGGTCCGCGCCGTCCCAGCTGATGGTCGAGCTCCCGGACATGTCGCCGGGGCAGGACGGCTGCGCGCTGCCCAGGAGGTAGAGGCAGCCGGGCAGTGCGGGGGCGAGGAGCAGGAGGGCGAGGGGGGCGAGGCGATGCATCGAGGGTCCGGGGAGAGGGATGTCGTCAGAGGCAGGGTGAGGGTGAGTGCGGGTCGAGGTCGCCGTCGCAGTCGAGGCCGGGGTCGAAGTCGTCGCGGACCGCTTGCCTGCGGGACGGCTCAGTTCGCCCAGGCCGAGAACGAGGCATACGCGGGGCTTGGGTTCACCCCGTTGTGGAATGCGTCGACGCCGCAGATGAGTGAGTTGGTGTTCGTCGGCAGGAAGCTGATCGTGCGGGTGATCTCCCCGGAGGGCGGGACAGTGAAGTCGGGCGCGGCGGTGCTCCAGAAGTAGCTCCCGCAGCTGTCGAGGGCCCAGCTGCCTACGAGGGGGTCGGTGCCGATGTTCCCGATGACGAGGTCGATGGTGGACAGCTGGTTGATCGGCGCGCCGTTCAGGTTCGGGGGATCGAAGGACAGGGTGATGAGGCCGTTGCCGGGGAGCGGAGTCCCGTCGTCGTCGTCGTCATCGTCGTCGTCGTCGTCG